>Ga0172370_10001185_pt1 | contig 40623 bp, 40 predicted proteins | sample LakKiv5m_FD_114538 | JGI IMG/M metagenome (GOLD analysis project Ga0172370, IMG submission 114538) | Freshwater microbial communities from Kabuno Bay, South-Kivu, Congo - kab_022012_11.5m | ecosystem: Environmental > Aquatic > Freshwater > Lake | place: Democratic Republic of the Congo...
TCCTGTAGTGCGCTACACGCCGGCGACAGCGTTCGAGCGCGGAGATCCACGCCGATGAATATTGAATACACCATCCCACGCATGGATTTCTCTGCGGCTGGCAAAGCCTCGACCGACATGAAGAAGCGCCTCACCCAGCTCGGCCTGCCTCCCTCCTTCATCCGCAGAGTCGCGATCGCGATGTACGAAGCGGAGATGAATGTCGCCATTCACGGAGAAGGGGGGAGCGCTGAGGTCCAGATATCCCCCAACACCATCACCGCGCGTTTCGTCGACCACGGTCCGGGAATTGAAAATATCGAACTAGCGATGCAGGAAGGCTACTCCACCGCATCCGAGGAGATCCGCAATTTGGGTTTTGGCGCCGGCATGGGGCTTCCGAACATGAAGAAAAATGCCGATGAACTCATAGTGCGGAGCGAGCCCAAGAAGGGTACACTCGTGGAGATGCGCTTTCGACTTTCATCCGGAGCGGTATAAGTGGAATCTAGAATCAATATGGAGAATCAGGTGGCCGCGAAGGCCTTCCACTCAGTTCAGCTCGACGCCGATCTCTGCGTCGGCTGCACTACCTGCATCAAATTTTGCCCCACCAAAGCCATACGCGTGCGGGACCGGAAGGCGCATATCTTCGAGGATCGCTGCATCGACTGCGGAGAGTGCATCCGCCGCTGCCCGAAGGGCGCGAAGAAGGCGGTATCCGATCATCTCTTCGTCATGGACGCGTTCGACATCAAGGTCGCGCTTCCAGCCCCATCGCTGTACGCGCAGTTCGGACCGCACTACGCACAGCCGGATATCTTCGACGCCCTCCATCGAATTGGGTTCGACGAAGTCTTCGATGTTGCCTGGGGAGCTCTCATCGCCACCCGCCTCACGCGTAGCCTTCTCGCGTCGAACACGCTCAGCCCCAGAATTTCCAGCGCCTGCCCCGTCGTGGTACGACTCATTCAGCAGCGCTTCCCCAGCTTGATCCCCAATCTGGTCCCTCTTCTGCCGCCTTCGGAAATTGCCGCCGCTGAGGCACGCGCGCGACTGCGAGGCGTATCGGGAAAGATCGGCATCTTTTTCCTCAGCCCCTGCACCGCAAAAGTGACCTCCGTGCGTTCGCCGCTCGGCTACGCGCACTCGGACATCGATGCGGTCATTTCGATCACCGAAATTTTCCCCGCGCTGAAGAGAGCGCTCGATGCGCCCGCGCCTTCTTCAGAAAAAAGCGACGCGGCGAAGAACCCCACGCGACTCCTCTCCATGATCCACAACCTTGAACCTGGAATCGGTTGGGCGCGTTCCGATGGCGAAGTCGAGGCTCTCCACATCGACAACGCGGTCTCCGTCGACGGCATTTCGAATGTCATCGAACTTCTGGAGGCGGTGGAGAACGGAACTGTGGATTCCATCGGCTACATCGAGGCGCTCGCCTGCCCCGGCGGCTGCGTCGGCGGCCCCATGGCTGTCGAAAACCCCCACATCGCCCGCGCCACAATGCGTCAGAAATATCAGAATCCACCGCTTTCCATCGATGCGCGCGAGCGAGAAGCGCCCCCCGAAGCCAGCGCAACCACACCGCACACCGCGAACGACTGCCTGTGGACCCGCCCTATCGCGCCCAACCCTGTGCTGGTTCTCAACGCCGATCTCTCCAAGGCGCTCGAGATGGCCGAGAATATCGAAAAGATTCGCGCGCAACTCCCCGGCATCGATTGCGGAGTCTGCGGCGCTCCCGATTGCGATGCGTTTGCGGAGGATATTGTCCGCGGGTACAGCACGCTCGAAGAGTGCCAGTTGATGCCGCAAGAACCTTCTGATAAAAGAAAATAAAATGCATTGGAGTCGTATCGAATTTGACAAATGCAGGTTGAATGAGTATAGTAAATTACGGTACGCTTGAATTTCATGTAATTTCGTGTAAGATACTCCGGTTCACTTTGTAACCTTGAATCTGAAACATGCAACAAGAGGGTAAGCTGCTTGAACAAGAAGGATTTTCCTCACATCCACTTCTATGACCAAGATTTTGTTGATGTTTATGATAGAACTTGGGCGTGGATCGCAGACTGCTGGGCAACCGGGGGCGCCCAGACAAAAATAAGCAAACTGAAATTTTTCTATTATCCGGAAAAAAATAGACTCGATTTCCTTGAACAGGTTTTCTCCAGCTTTTTCCTCGTCTACAGCAATCGCATCTATTCGGCGTCGAATGGTCTCGACGCGCTCTATGCGCTGCAGGGTCAGGACGGCGCCATTGCCTCACTCTACGATATCGAATCCGGAGAAGCGATCGCCGTTCCCGACAACCCTCTCGGTGTCACGCTGCCGCTGCTCGCGTGGGCGGAGTTCAACCTCTACCACAAAACCGCGAACAAGAAGCGGGTTAAAGAAGTGATGCCTACCCTCACCAAACACTACAAGTGGCTGGAATCGAATTTCAAAATGCCCAACGGCCTTTTTGCGACGCCGCTCAGCTCAACTGGCATGGAAAATTCACCCCGCCCGAACGCTCGCTATTTCATCGACTTCAACGCGGCGATGGCCATGAACGCCCTGTACCTTTCCGCGTTAGGCGACATCCTGAACGACAAGGATGCCTCTTTCCAATTCAAGCGCGACTACTTTTCCATCAAGACGAGAATCAATTCGAAGATGTGGAACGCCGAAGAGGGCTTCTACTACGACCTCGACGAACAAGAAAACCAGCTGCGCGTCAAAACGCTTGGTACTTATTGGCTTCTCCTCGCGGAAATACCCAACGAAGAGCGCGCGGAAAAACTCGTCGCGAAGCTCAAGGATCCGCAGGTGTTCGGCACGGAGAACCCCTTCCCCTCGCTTGCGGTCGACCATCCTGAATTCGACAAGAAAGGGCAGGGATTCCACGGCAGCGTATTCCCCTGGCTCACCTTCATGGTCATCAAGGGGCTCGAAAAATATTACTTCTACGAGCTTGCCCGCGACTCGGCGATACGCCACCTCTACTACATCCTCGACTCGATGCACAGCGGCGAGCATGAAGGGAACAAGCACAACTCGCATCCGACAGTTTGGAGCGCCTATCAACCGTTGAATGAAGGCAAGGCTGTCTGGGACAACCATCCCGACTGGCCGCTGCGGAACCATTTCCCCTCGAACGGCCTGTGCACCGTAACCCTCATCATCGAAAACATCATCGGGCTTTACATTTCACTCCCGAGAAAAACGGTCGACTGGATCATTCCCAACCTCGAAGTGATGGGCATCGAGAATCTCTCGCTCAAGCGCAACATGATCACCATCCTGTCCAGCAAATCCGGACGAGGCTGGGAAATCCACATGGAGAGCGAGAAACTCTACTATTTCACCATCAATGTGCTTGGAAAGAAGAAGAAAACACTCCCGATCCCTTCGGGAAAGTGCTCGATGCTGATCGATAAAATCTGAGCGGCTTCGACCTCAAGAGACCACGCGAACTGATACAGAACCCATGAGCGCCATCCCCGCGATTTCGAGCACGCCCGCGCGCGTGCCGGCCGTGGGGTAATCCGCCCTGCTCACCGCCTCGCCCATGATGGGCACCACCGAAAAATGAACCGGCGTGCCCGGCGCGACCAGCACTCGAACTTCCCCCATAACCGCGACGAGCTCGATCCGCAGCCCGGATTCCGGCACCTCAACGTTGCGTAGATCGATCGTCGTCGAACCCATGAGCGTTACGCTGGAGCTCGACCTGGAGGTGAGCATTCTGCCATCGACTCGCCGCTCGCCCATGATGCAGAGGAAAAAATCGCCAGATCTGCCATTCGGCCGAAACGCCGGGAATGAATTCTCCGAAAATATGGGAGAAGAGGGCATGCGCGTTTCATGCCGCTCCGAGGGATGACGCTCTCCTTGTGGCCTCTGCGCGGGGCGGAAAGCATCCGGTTGGCTCTCATAGGCGCGCCGCTCCTCTGGCCTTGCCGACACAAGCGCCGACCGCAGCACCGATTCCGGATCCGAAGACTGCTGAACCTGCGCCGCGAGCGTTTCATACTGATCCAGAGAAATTTTATCCTTTACATAGAGGTTGGTAATTTCATCCAGAACCCGCTCTTTAGGATCGACCGGAAGCTGTTCCGACCGCCGCCCTCTGTCTCTCGACCGCTCTCTCGCCATACCACTCTCCTCGCGACCCGCGCACCGATATTCCGGCCGCCGCGACTTCAATCCGCAGTGCTCAACTGATAACAGTGCCCACAAAGGGCTTATCGTCGAGTATATTCGAAAAATTATCCAGGTCCTTCCCGGAGGCGAATATCACGCTGAGGCCTAGCGCCTTCGCCTTCTTGACCGCGATGGGATCGAAGGGCACATTCGCGCCCGGATTCCACTCGGTTCCGACAATTTGGCTCAGCGAGTCGTAGGCGATGGAAGAAAGCGGCTTGGCGCTGGGGTCCACTTTTGGATCGGCGGTGTAGATCTGGGCGATGTTCGATAAATTGATCACCTTTTTGGCGCTGAAGCGCTCTGCGAGGAGCACGGCGTCGTAATCGGTCGAAAAGCCGGGCTTCCAGCCGGCTGCGACAAGTATCGTACCCGACATCGCAAAATCCGAGGTGGGGTCGGTGACCACCGGATCGAGGCAATCTTCGCGGAAGACTTCCTTGACCAGCTGGGCGTTGAGCCTGGTTGCCGCGATGCCGATGCGGTCGAGGGACTCGTCGAATGAAGAGCCGCTCTCTGTGCCCGCCAATTTCAAGTAGTCTCGATACGCGCTCTGCCAGAGCCGGGCTGCGGTACCCCCTCCGACAACGAGAATGGCCTTCCGGTCGCCCTGGGCAAGCCACGATTTGAGCAAGGCTTTGAATTTGAGCAGGAAGAGCCCATCGGGGCCATTGGGAGGCGCCACAATCGATCCCCCCAGCGAAATCACCAGTGTCATACTCACCACTCCTCAAAATGCCGCGAATCTTCCGCGCGCACAAATCTGTCCACAAGCGCGCATCTTCGCGGAACCTCAACTATTGCCTCAAAGCGTACTTTTTGGCAAGAACCGCGAGGTTCCTCGGGTTGATGGTGTTCGAGCCTTCGGTTTCGTAAGAATAATCGATATACTCCCGGTACACCTCAGAGGCCTTATGGCGGACCAATTTCATGGTTGAATTGATCGTTCCATTCTGCTCGTTGAAGGGCTCCGGGAGTATCTGGAAAACAGAGGGAATCCACGCGGCTTGAACCTTTTTCGCGTTTGGATCGCTCTTGAAGCGGTAGAACTCTTCGTAGACGATCTTGAGCAGGGCTTCCGCCGAAGAGATGCCCCTCTGCTTGATGAGGTGCTTCACCTTGGCGTCATCGAGCACCACGAGCGCTGTCGTATATTTTTTGTGATCGCACCAGGCCATGATCTGTTCGAAAATATCGGTGGACATCCCGATCGATTCCTCGATCTCCTCGGGACTGTATTTCTCGCCATCCTCGCGGATGAGAAGAGCTTTGGCGCGTCCGATAACATACAAAAAGCCATCGCTGTCGATGTAGCCCAAATCGCCGGTCCAGAGGCGCCCGCCCCTGAGCGTTTCGGCGGTAGCCTCGGGATTCTTGAAGTAACCGAGCATCACGTTCTCGCCCGTTATTGTGATGTTGCCGACTTCTCCCCGCGCGAGTTCCTTCCCTTCATCATTCAAAATCGCGCACACGACGGACGGCGCGATGCTGCCCGAGGAGCCATACTTGTGGATTTTTGGCGAATTCGAGGAAATGATCGGCGCGGCTTCGGTCAGGCCGTAGCCCTGGTACACCGGCACGCCGAGCGCCGCGAAGAATTGCTGCTGCTTGATATCGAGCACCGCGCCACCGCCGACGCAGAATCGAATCGACTCGCCGAAGAGCGTCTTTCTCACTTTGTTGAACACGAGCGTCTTGGCGATGAAGTAGGGGAAAAAGGCTCCAGCCCGGACACCGAAGGCCGGTTTCGAGAAGCCATCGCCATTCCACTTGATTCCCGCGCGTATGCCGCTCTTGAACAGCTTCTCTATAAAACCGCCCTTTTCCTCGATGGCGGCGATGATTTTTTTCATGAAGTTTCCGGAGAGGGAAGGAACCGTCAGCAGGAATATCGGGTTGCTCTCCTTGAGATTCGCCGGGATATTCCTCAGCGTCGCGATGCCGCCGCCGCGCGAATCCACAAAATAAAGAGAGATGCCGCAGAGCATTGCCGTGTAGAGCCCCACCGTGTGGGCGAACGAGTGATCGACCGGCAGAATAAGCAGGGTTCTGAAGTACATTGGATTGTCGAAGAGATCCACAGCGTCGTGGCAGTTCGACCAATAGTTGAGATGGGTGAGCATTATCCCCTTGGGATTGCCCGTAGTGCCGGAAGTGTACGAGATCGTGACGATATCATGCTCTTCCGCCTGCGCCTCGATTTCGTTCAAAGTCGATTCGGTTTGGGCGGGCAAATCGGCTTTCCCAGTCTCGAGCGCTTCGCTGAAAGATATAAGGCTCGATTTTTGCAGCCCTAGCTTTTCCAGAACTCCGTAACCCCACGCCAGGTCGTCGTCGAAATACACGATCTTCACATCTTCGAGCTTGGCGCCCGAGAGGGCTTGCGCCACCTTTTCGAGCTGATTGTGGGTGGTGCAGATGAATTTTGACTCCGAGTGCTGAAGCCGGAAGGGGATTTCGTCCGAGAGCAGCTTGATCGAAAGCGGCACCGAAATCATTCCTGCAGACAAGATCCCGAGCTCCGCGATGATCCAATCCGGTGAACCCTCGGCGATGATGGCCGCTCTGTCGCCCTTCTGAAAATGCTTCCCTACAATCCAGGAAGCGAACATGCGCGCTTTCTGCCGCACATCCTGAAAGGTCGCACCGACATAGCCGGCGTCCGTTTTGCGGAGCGCGTAGGGCACATTCGCGTAGAGCTGTTCCGCTTCCTTGAGCATTCTCAGCACGGTTCTTTTCATGTGTGGCCTTTCCTATAGAAATAATAATTAGTGCATTATTGCATCATTGATTTGCATCCGTAAAGGGCGAAGCGAGATTTGAATCGCAGGAAAATCGGTCTCGTTATAAAATCGCGGTGAGCCAGGTGAAGTTAGTCGTGAGGTTCACCGCGCTATTGTGCGGGGCGCGGTGCGCCATTCTTCACCGCGATTATTTCCGCGAGCGCCGCGATGGCGATCTCTTCGGGCGTTTGCGCGCCAATGTCGAAGCCAAGGGGTGCGTGGACCTTGGCGCGCAGCGTGTCGGACACCCCGAGCGCGCTGAGATTCTTCCAGAGTTCTTCAATTTTCTGCCTCGAGCCAAGCACGCCGAAGTAGGCCCAGGGCATATCGAGGCAGTAGCGCATGGCGGCCAGGTAATCGAGGGGATGCGCAACCACAATGTAAGTAGCCTTATCGAACTTCAGGGATTTGAGCCTGGCCGCACTCGCGGCGCCCCCGTCCAACCCACCGCTTTCGCCGCCCTCTGCCGCTTGTTCGCGATCACTCTCATCCACCAGTACTGTCGTGAAATCTAAACCAGAGGCGATGCGTTCGATCGCAAGCCCCACGCTCGTGGCCCCGACAATGATGAGCTTGGGTGAAGGCGCAACATATTCAAAGGTCAACTTTGCCGAATCGACCGTGAGAGTCTCACCGCTTTGTGCGGCCATGCACAGAAGCGCCCGTTCAAGTATTTTCTCATCGAGCGCATCGTTCAACGTCGTACCATGCAGCGTCCCGCCCGCGTCGACAATCAGCTTCCCTTCGCGATACTGCGGCTCGGCGCCGGTACGCGAATCGAAGCCCTCCTCGCCCAGCCAGCGAACAAGGACAAATCGCTGCCCTTCCGCGAGGAATCGTCGTTTAATTTCGATGTAATTCTCATCGGCACGCGCCGCTTTCATCCCTTTGCCCCTCCGCAGATTCTATTCACTCCGCCGTGTTTCCGCTATACTGCAAGTTACCGAGACCATTGATCTTCTCCGTTCGAGCAATTGCTGGCTGCAAATTTATCCTAATGGAAGGCTTTGCATGAGCTATTCAGATCCGACCCAATTGGGCATTATCGCGTGTCCAGGCGCTGAAGTGTTCGCCAACCAGGTGATCCGCAAGCTGTCTGGAATCTACAAACACCGCTTTGAGAGAAAAGCTCAGGCGATCGCGGGGAGATACCACATTTCTCCCGAACTGGTGATACGAAAAATCAACTTCGCCAACGATTGCAATACCAGCATGCTCTTCCTTCCCGGAAGCACGGATCGCTACCGCCCACCCCAGTTCAAAATCAACGCCAGACACTCACTCTTCGCCAACGGCGAGATAAAGACCGAAATCCTGGAGTCGGTGCGGGGCAAGAGCATCTACATTTTCCAGGATATCGAGAACCACCAGCCTGTATCCTTCAACGACGGGACCATCCACAAGGTGCTCTCGGTCAACGATCATATTTTCAATCTCTTCGTGACAATCGACGCCGCGATGCAGGGCGGGGCCGAAAACATCAACCTCGTGCTTCCCATATATCCTTATTCAAGGCAGCACAAGAAAAAAGGCAGAGAAGCCCTCACCGCTGCGCGAATCGGCAACATGCTCGAGAACCTTCATGTCGACCGCATCATCACCCTCGACATCCACTCCAAGGAAATTGAAAACGCCTTCGACAGACTGAGGGTCGAAAATCTCCACGCGTCGTTCCAGATCATCGACAAACTGATGTCCATCGTCGACATCGGCAAAGAAGACATGGTAGTGCTCGCGCCGGATACCGGTGCGGTGGACCGCAACAAATTCTACGCGAACGCGCTCCAGAAACCCCTCGCCCTCCTCTACAAGGAGCGGGACTACTCCAAGATCAGCAAGAGCGCCGCCGACACGAACATCAGCGAAATGCGCCTCCTGGGCAATGTCGCGAACCGAATCGTATTTATGGCCGACGACATGATCGGCACTGGCGGCACCCTTATCAAGGCGATGCGCTACCTCCGCGACCTCGGCGCCAACAAGATCATCTGCGCGGTGAGCCTCCCTCTCTTTTCAGGAACCGCGATCGACGACTTCGATGCCGCCTACAAAGAGGGCCTCTTCTTCAGGATTATCGGAACCAACGCCATTTTCCACAACGAACTCCTCAAGAAGGAGTGGTACATCCAGAGCGATGTCACGGGCCTCTTCGCGCAGGTTATCAGCCTCCTGCACCACAACCGGTCGGTGAGCTCGCTGCTCGACAACCGCGATGTGGTCGCGCGCCTCATCAAGCGAAAGCTGGAATCGGGCTCGTCGGGCAAGATGCCATCGTCCGCGCCGCAGGGCGCTGCCAAAGACGGTCCTTTGAGCCCCAACGATGTCATTCCCTACGGGGCCGCGGACAAGCAATGAGACTCTTTCTCAATCCTCCCCTGCGGCGGGATTGTGTGCTTGCCTTCGATCTGGATGGGACGCTCTACGACAATCCGGAGTACATTCGAGCCCAGGAAGAGAGCCAGGTGCGGCAGCTCGCCCAATTTCTTGGTTTGCCGCTCGATGGCGCGGTAGCCCGAATTCACGGCATACGACAGACGCGCACCGCGCGCAATCTGCCCGCCGCGAGCCTGGGCGACATCTTCAGAGAACTCGGCGTATCCGACGAACTCATCGTCCAGTGGCGCCGCGACAACATCCACCCTCGCGAATGGCTCTCGGATGATCCGCGCCTTCAAGGCACGCTCGCCACGCTCTCGTCGCGCCACGAACTCGCGCTCATCACCAACAACCCGAAGAGTGTCGCCGCGGAGAGCCTGAGCGCGCTTGGCATTCTTGCCTACTTCACGAATATCGTCGCGCTCGATGACACCTTCAAATCCAAGCCGCATCCAGCACCGTATCGCGCGTTTCTGGAAGCCGGGCGCAGGCCTCCGCAGGACTGCATCGTCATTGGCGACAGATACTCGGTCGACATCGAGCCGGCACTGGGCTTGGGAATGCAGGGGATACTGATAGAAACGCCCTCCGAAGTCCATCTCTTGCCCGAGATTCTCGAATAACGCGCACCTCCTCGAACAAGAAAAAGGCGCGGAAGGTGTAAACCTCCGCGCCTTGTGTGTATGGCCGGCATTTCCGCATTCGATCAAATTCGATGTTCTAGCGCTGGACACGCCCTGAAACGTCTCCTCCGATCAATTTTTCGACTTCCCCGGGCTCCACGAGAGCAAAATCCCCAGAAATCGTGTGCTTGAGGCAAGAGAGCCCCACCGCGTACTCCAGCGCTCTCTGCTCATCCTTGAAGTTGACGAGACCATAGATGAGTCCCGCTGAGAAACTGTCGCCCGCGCCGACTCTGTCCACAATGTCGGCAATGGAGTACTTCCGCGACACAAAACGCCGGCCTTTGGCGACCACCATTCCTGACCAATGATTGTTGTCCGCGGAGTGACTCTCCCGCAACGTTACCGCCGTAAGCCGCGCGTTCGGGAATGCGCGCAGCGTGCGCTCGCACATCGCCTGGTATCCATCAAGGTCGGTTTCCCCGCCCGACGAGGGCGCAGGCCCCTCCATACCCAAGGACTTCTGATAATCTTCTTCGTTGCCGATCAGGACATCCGCGAAGCGCGCGATCTCAGACATCACCGATTTGGCATCCGCGCCATAATTCCACAGCTTCGCGCGGAAATTCAAATCGAATGACACGGTGAGGCCCATCGACTTCGCGGTTTGAACCGCGAGGATTGTCGCGTCCGCGCACGGACGCGACACCGCCGGAGTGATGCCGGAAACGTGAAACCACTCCATCCCCTCGAGGGCACGCTTCCAATCGATATCGCCTGCCTCCATCTTCGCAAGCGCGGAATTTTCTCTATCGTAAATGACATTGCTTGGACGCTGATTCGAGCCGTTCTCAAAAAAATAGATGCCGATTCTTCCTTTTTTGAATTTCAAGGCTGAAACATCGACGCCGTGCCCGCGGAGCGTTCGCAGGCACTCCCTGCCGATCTGATTGTCAGGCAGCACGCTGAGAAACCGAGCGTCCATGCCGAGCCGAGCCAGTGCGACCGCCACATTGGCTTCGCTTCCGCCAAAAATTGCCTCCAAAATGGGCGACTGAAACAGCCTCTCGTGTTCGGGCGATTTAAGTCTCAGCATGATTTCGCCGAACGTCGCGATACCCATGATCAACCTCCTCTCAACATTTTATGAATTATACCGCGACCTTCACCACAATCTTTTTCACCTGGCGAGATTCGCCCCCAATTCTCAACCCGGGCCGATGCGCGTCTTCAGGGAAAAAGATGGCGCAACACTCTGGATTCACGGAGAGCGGGTGCGCGCGGTGGCCGACCGGCATCGAATAGTACTCGATGTCGGAGACGTAGGGCTCAGCGCTCTTGAGAAAGGCGGCGGGCATCGCCTCTATGATCTCCTCACCCTCAACCACCATCTGGATATCGATGTATTTCCGGTGTGTTTCGAAGCGGCAGACCGCCGGATCTTTCGTCGCGTACTCTTGCACGAGGGCGAAGACCTGGTCACCCTGAATCGGATATTTTCCCGCCGCGAGGTTTTTCCACGATTTCTGGCCGAGCCAATCGAACGCGATATCCAGATTTTTTGAAAGCCCTCGATATCTCGACACTTCGCTGAGCATGCTCACGATCATATTGTCCTCCTTATTATTTGGCGTCCTCGCAGGTTCGCGCACTTCGCATTCCATGCATAGCGCCGCGAACGGCTGAGCCATCTTATCGCGCGAGCCACCCGCCGTCGACAGGAATTGTGGCGCCATGGAGATAATCGCTGGCGGTTGAGGCGAGGAACACCGCGATGCCCTGAAGATCGCCCGGAGTCCCCCATCGCCCGGCGGGAATCCTGCCCAGGATCTCCTTGGACCTGACGGGATCGGCGCGCAGCGCCTCAGTGTTCGTGGTGACCATGTACCCCGGCGCGATCGCGTTCACATTGATTCCAAACTTCGCCCACTCATTTGCCATAAGCTTCGTAAGCCCCGCCACCGCGCTCTTTGACGCCGTGTACGAAGGAATCCGGATGCCGCCCTGGAACGAGAGCAGCGACGCGATGCTGATGATCTTCCCGCCGCTCTTCTGCGCGAGAAATTGCCTCGCGACCGCCTGGCTCAGGAAAAAGAGCGACTTCGCGTTGATATTCATCACATCATCCCAGTCTTTCTCCTGGAAGTTGATCGCGTCTTCCCGACGAATTATCCCGGCGTTGTTCACCAGAATATCGATTCGCCCGAATTTCGCGATGGTTTTCTCTACAATCGAAGGAATCGAGGCTGTCGAGCCGAGGTCGGCGGAGATGGACAGAAATGCCCTGCCGCGCGTGCGGACCTCCCGCTCGGTGTCCTCATTCGAGCGCGCATGCCCAACGCCCGCCACATCGGCTCCCGCCTCAGCGAACGCGACACTGATCGCCTGACCCAAACCAGCAGAACTCCCCGTCACAAGCGCGACTTTCCCATCGAGCCTGAAGCTTTCGAGTATCATCTTTGCCCCCTCATTTTTATGAATCTTTCCTGAGTTTGCCTCGCGAACCCGGCATACCGCCTCAGCGGAGGTCTCCCATCGCGACGCCATCCATGTCGGTGAATGTCTGATTTTCTCCGGCCATTCCCCAGATGAACGTGTATTTCCCCGTACCCACACCGCAGTGGATCGACCAGCTCGGGCTGATCACCGCCTGCTCATTGCGGACCACAATGTGGCGAGTCTCCCGAGGCTTGCCCATGAAGTGGAAAACGACGCGGTCCGCCGGCATGTCGAAGTAGAAGTACGCCTCCATGCGGCGCTCGTGCGTGTGCACCGGCATCGTGTTCCACACGCTTCCCTCATAGAATGAGGTTAAACCCATCACGAGCTGACAGGTCTCGAGAACCGCCGGGTGGATGTACTGATTGATCACGCGCTTGTTGCACTCGCTGTCTGAACCCATTTCGATATGCTTGGCCTGATCGAAGGTAATGATCCTCGTGGGGCAGGTCCGGTGCGCGGGCGCGCTGTTGAAGTAGAATTTGGCGGGATTGTCGGGGTCTGAGCTCGAAAAGATGACCGATCTCGCGCCCTTCCCGATGTAGAAGCCATCGCGAGGGGCAATCTCATATCGGGTGCCATCGACTTCGATCGATCCCGCGCCGCCAATATTGATGATCCCCATCTCGCGCCGCTCCAGAAAGTAATCTGTGCCAAGCTCCTTGCTGATCGGAAGCGAAATTGAGACTTTCGCGGGAGCAGCTCCACCGACGATCATCCGGTCGACATGCGAGTAGAGCATCGTCATGTTGTCCGCGATAAATACTTGCTCCATTAAAAATTCTTTGCGCAAACCGCTGGTGTCGAGCGATTTGGCGTACTCGGAATTGATGTACTCGCGAATTTCCATTCGGTCTCTCCTTTTCCACGATGGCGAGCGAAGAGGGGCGGCTCTTCCAGCGCTTCTCATCTCTGCGCATGCCGCCTCGCTCTATCGTCACATCCGACTCAGTGTACCATTAATTACGCCGAGCCAGCTACCAAAAAACAAGTGAGCCGCCCAGCTCGAACCTGTGCCGAGCTGGGCGGCTCACGATAGCGCCTCCTGGGAGGCCGCCACGCCGAGAAAGGCGCGTCAGTCCTGCTGCACTTCTTTAACCTGGGGAACGACTTTCTTGAGATAGGACTCGACGCCCTGCTTCAGGGTCATGAGCGAGTAGGGGCAAGATCCGCACGCGCCCATGAGTCTCACCTTCACCACACCGTCGTCGCTGACAGAAACAAGCTCTATGTCACCGCCATCCGCCATGAGGGATGGGCGTACGTTCTCGATGGCTGCTTTAACTTCATCAAAAATCATGAATATCTCCTCTGTGTGGATTAAATTATCGAGTTGCCGAGAAAGGGTCAAGAAGGCGGCCCATATAGCTGAATGTCCCGCGATATGTTAGAATCAGCCCAGCTTACCGGGAAGGCAAAATGGCGCGAATTATTGTATTTGTCAATCAAAAGGGCGGCGTCGGAAAGACTACGAGCGCGATCAACATCGGCACCTCGCTCGCGCTTCTCCACAAGAAAACCCTTCTCATCGATTTTGACCCGCAGGGCAACCTGACCTCGGGCATTGGCGGGAAACTGACCCACGCCAACATTTATCACGTCATCTCTGGCCTTACCGATATCAAGAGCATCATTCAGCCGCTTTCCGTACCCCGTCTCTTCCTCGCCCCGTCTTCCGTAGACTTGAGCGGAGCCACCATCGAGCTCGTCGATCGGCCCGACCGCAACGACTATCTCCGTCGCGCGATCGAACCCGTCGCCAACGACTACGATTTCATTCTGATCGACTGTCCTCCCTCGCTCGGCGTCCTGACGCTGAATGGTCTCGCGGCAGCCCACGAGGTCGTTATTCCCCTTCAATGCGAGTACTTCGCGCTTGAAGGGCTTTCGCTCATCATTCAGACCATCGGCCTCGTGCAGAAGAGCATCAACCCGAACCTGAAAATCGGCGGAATCCTGCTCACGATGTTCGACGCGCGGACGCGGCTTTCGCAGGAGGTCGTGCGCCAAGTTACCGAATACTTTAAGGACAAGGTCTATAAAACCATCATTCCGCGCAATGTGCGCCTTTCGGAAGCGCCCTCCCACGGTCTTCCGGCGATCGTGTATGACCCCACCTGCATCGGCGCCAAGAGCTACGATGCCGTGACAAAGGAGATCATCAGCCGTGGCTAAATTCGGCCTTGGGAAGGGGCTCGGCGCCCTCATCCCGGAACACCAGCAATTTTTCGAACAGACCTCTGAAGAAAATCCTGAATCGATTGTCAGGCTCGTCCCCATCGACGCGCTCATTCCCAACCCCGACCAGCCGAGAAAGACTTTTTCGCAGGAATCGCTCGATGAGCTCGCGGAATCCATACGGCGACATGGGCTGCTGCAGCCACTCCTTGTGCACGAGCTCGCAGGCGGGAAGTACAGCATCATCGCGGGAGAGCGACGGTACCGCGCGGCCCAGATCGCGGGTGTCGAACAGCTCCCGGTAATTGTGCGGACCAACACCCCGGACGATCAGCGCCTCGAGCTGTCGCTCGTCGAAAACATCCAACGCGAGGATCTCGACCCGATAGAAGAGGCTCTCGCCTACGCCCGACTCATGGAAGTCTCTGGCGCCACCCAGGAACGCGTCGCGGAGATGGTCGGCAAGAGCCGCGTAGCGGTGGCCAACACGATGCGCCTCCTCAGGCTCTCCGTACCCATCCAGGCCGCGATCAAGCAGGGGATCATCAGCTCGGGGCACGCGCGCGCGCTTCTCGCGATCGACGACCCCAAAGCCCGGGATGCCCTCTTCGACCGGATCCAAAAGGACAATCTGTCAGTGCGCCAGGCGGAGCAGGAGGCTCAAAAGCTCCAGGGCGCCGCGCATGGCACGCGTGGTGCGCAGAAGCGCGCGCGCGATACCGATTCGGAGAATTCCGGCACGCCGCTCGATCCTCTCCTCAAAGAGCTGCGCGAGCATTTGATCGAGCGCTTTGGCACAAAGGTTGAGATTTCCGGCGACATCGACTCCGGCCTCATAAAGATTCAGTACTTCTCGCAAGAGGATCTTCAGCGCATCTACGATGTGCTCAGGCTAGAATGATCGCATGAAACTTCGAACCTCCCTTTGGGCCTGCGCCCTGCTGCTCATTCTTCTTCCCTCAACGATATACGCTCAAAAATTGACTATGATGCGCGATGCGCTGCCAGCTCAGCTTCAGAGCGCGCTTCCACCTGGGGTAAATCTCGCTCAGGGCACGCCGATTCTGAGAACAGCTGAGCATAGCGGCGGGAAGCTCATACTGGCGCCCTCCATCGATGGCATTTCGACCATCATCGACCTCATCGCGAGTGGATCAGGATCAAACAGCGCGAACCTCATCATTGAAGCGCTCATTTTCCTCCCGACTCAGCTGCCGGTCGCTTCATCGTTCGACACCGCCGCATCGCTGCGGGAGTATGGCCTGCTTTTCAATAAGTTCGGCTCTCTCCAGGGAATTCAGTACTGGTCCGGAAGCCGGAAAATAATGCGTACGTTCTACACCGCGGCGTACCGCGTCGACAATCCAAAGGACCAGAAGCAGCAGCCAGACCCCGCAACAGTCGACGAGTTCCTCACGCTGCTCCCTCAACCTGTCTACATATATCAAAAGGATCAGACTTTCGACGGTATCGTCACTGAGGTCCGAAGCGCCCTGACCGCCTCGACGTTCTTGATGACCAACAGCAACGCGACGCCGCTGCGCCTCATTGGCATTCCTGTGCTCCCCCTGGGCGGGCTCAAAACGGGCTTTCTGGTCGCGCCTTCGCAGCAGGGCACCCTGCTCTACTTCGTCACCTCGATCAAACCGCCCCTCGTGGGAAAGGATCGGGTGTTCGAGTCCTCCACCAACAAGGCTCTGGCATTGCTGCATTGGTTCATCAACGCGGCGTCCGCCCAAAACCTCATCGCCCCTGCCGAAATTCCCTGGAATATCGACGAAATTCCCTCGGAAATCCGTCTCGTCAAAAGCGGACAGTGACCGCGGAGGGCATCGCATCCATTCGTCCACAAGCCCCTTCGCGCGTGGCTCAAAATCGTCCAAGTCTTGACGAATCAAGTTCATATCGGTATCGTTCAACACATATCTATTTCAAAGGAGATATCCATGAGCATCATTGAATATGTCGAGGCTCGTGAAATTCTTGACTCCCGAGGAAACCCGACCGTCGAGGTCGACGTTGTGCTCGAGGATGGCACCCTTGGCCGCGCCGCGGTTCCGTCTGGCGCCTCAACCGGCGAGTACGAGGCCGTCGAGCTCCGCGATGGCGACAAGAAGCGCTATCTGGGCAAAGGCGTGCTCACCGCGGTAGAGAACGTCAACACAACGATCGCCGGTGAAATCTGCGGCCTCGATTCTCTCGAGCAGGTTGATATCGACCGCACGCTCATCGAGCTCGATGGCACTGAAAACAAGGGCAAGCTCGGCGCGAACGCGATTCTCGGCGTCTCGATGGCCACCGCCCGCGCGGCAGCTGAGTATCTTGGACTTCCCCTCTACAAATACCTCGGTGGCGCGCACACCTCAGTGCTCCCCGTTCCCATGTCGAACATCATCAACGGTGGAAAGCACGCCGACAATAAAATCGATTTCCAGGAATTCATGGTCATGCCGCTCGGCGCCGAGTCCATCCGCGAGGCAGTCCGCATGAACGCCGAAGTATTCCACGCGCTGAAGGGCATTCTCAAATCCGAAGGCCACAACACCGCAGTCGGCGACGAGGGCGGATTCGCCCCGAATATCGGCAACGAAGACGCGCTCGATTACATCATGCGCGCGATCGAGAAGGCTGGCTACAAGCCTGGCGAAGAGATCGCAATCGCCCTTGACCCCGCCGCAAGCGAACTCTTCGAAGAAGGTGGCGGCAAGGGCTACCGCTTCTGGAAGTCCAACCCCGACAAGATTTTCTCCGCTGAGGAGATGGTTGAGATCTACACGAAGTGGGTCAACAAATACCCCATCGTCTCCATCGAAGATGGTCTCGACCAGAACGACTGGGACGGCTACGTCAAGCTCACGAAAGCCCTGGGCAGCAAGATTCAGATCGTCGGCGACGATTTCTTCGTTACGAACACCAAGCGCCTCGAGAAGGGCATCCAGATGGGCGCCTGCAACTCGATTCTCATCAAGCTCAACCAGATCGGCACGGTCACCGAGACAATCGAAACGATCAATATGGCGAAGCGCGCTGGCTACCCCGCCGTAGTCTCGCACCGCTCGGGCGAAACCGAAGACACCTTCATCGCCGATCTCGTCGTCGGCCTCGAAACCGGCCAGATAAAGACTGGCTCGATGTCGCGCACCGACCGCATCGCGAAGTACAATCAGCTGATGCGCATCGAGGATGAGATGGAGGGCATCGCCGAGTACTGGGGCAGAAAGGCCTTCTACAACATTCGCGGCTAAGTTCGCCGAATCGCGCGTCTGAATCCGCCGGACAGCGCCCGATGCTGAATGCGCGGATTGTATAAAAAAACAAAACATTGCATAGGCCACCTTCGTGTGTTGCGCACTCGAAGGTGGCTTTTTTTTCTGAGGCCTGATACTCAAGCCGAATCCTGAACGCCTATTGCATCATTTTCATGATTTTAGCGCCATTTTTATCGTTATTATTGTATATATATTTTGACATCGATAAAAACATATTTTATAATAGAAGAAACAAAGTTGATGGATGATCCTCACCGATCACCCATGATTCTCGAGAAGCAATTCAAATCTTTTCAATTCACAATTTACGTACTCATGAGGAGGGGTTTATGGAAGAGAAGGGCAAGAAAACCATCAGCCGAAAGCAGTTTGTAAAACTCGTCGGCACCGGAATGGCCGTTGTCGCGGGAGCGACCATCGTTCCCCCGCTCGGAGCTCAGACGAACGCTAGCGCACAGGCACCGGCCAAAGCAGGGAAGCCAAATCCAGCCGATATCCCCGGAAAGTGGGATCTCGAAGCCGATGTGGTCGTGCTCGGCGCCGGCGCGGTGGGTCTCCCGGCGGCGATCAGGGCAGCGGAAGCTGGCGCATCGGTTATCATCGTCGACACCAACTACGACGTCGGCGGCCACGCGATCATCTCCGGCGGCAATGTTCCGCTCGGCGGCGGCACAAGCTATCAGAAGAAGTACGGCATCAACGACGACCCTGAGACGCTCTTTAAAGATCTCACGGACTGGTCTGTGGTCGAGGTGAGCGGCATGCCCGACTATCGCTACAACGACCGCACCGTGCAGCGAGCGCTGGCGGGCAACGAGGCGCCGACCTTTGAATTCCTTCTGTCGCACGGCGTCCCCTTTGTCGATAAGGCTCCGGACAACTCAGGCGCCCACGCGGTGGGCATTTCGGCCAAGCGCGAGCACCACACCATCTGGACCAAGGGACAAAGCGCGGAGAGCCCCGCGGCAGCCGGCGGCACCTCGCTCATGCGCGCGCTCGAAGACAGCGCCCGCGCCCTCGGCATCAAGTTCCTCCTCAACTACCATATGGACACCATCTACCGCGAAAAGCTGAACGATGGCCGCGTCATCGGCATCAAGGCCGGTTACACTCCCACGATCCTGCCCGGCAGCACGACCCCGCTCAAGAGCTTCAGGTCCGACGGCAACATCGAGCTGGATCAGCCCGCCGTCACGATCAAGGCAAAGCGCTCAGTCGTCATCGGCACAGGTGGCAGCACCGGCAACGTAAATTTCCGCAGAATGTTCGATCCGCGCCTCACCGAAGAGATGCCGCTCGCCGGCACCGAGTACTCTCCCCAGGACGCCAGCGGCGAACTCGCCGCGATGGCCATCGGGGCAACTCTCTGGGGCACCGCGAACCAGACCCTCGATCGCAATGGCTCTCTCCGCAAGCGCCCGATTATCGGAACGCGCACCAACTATGTCGGATGGACCCCGAAATCGCCGATTTTCCCCAAGGTCAAAGCCACCGGCCTCAACATCCGCACCTGGCAGGACGCGATCATCGTCAACCAGGCAGGCAAGCGCTTCTACAACGAGATGGAAGACGGCTATCCGAACGGCACCACCGAAGGATTCCTGAAGCCCTATGTCCAGGGTGATTGGCGCAACGCGCAGAACATCAAGTACAAACCGATGAACTACCCCGACGCCGCACTCGCGATCAACGAATGCTCCGAAGCGCCGGACTTCGCACCCGGTCCCCAGTGGGCTATTTTCGATTCCGAAACGGTGAAGCGCGAGAAATGGAACATAAGCGAGACTTCGGTGCACCCCGAGTACTTCTTCAGCGCGCCAACGCTTGCCGAACTCGCCGAGAAGATCTCAGCGTGCCCCTTCCAGAAAGTGAAGATGCCCGCCGCGAACCTCGAAGAAACTGTCGCGCGCTACAACAAGTTTGTGGAGAACGGCGTCGATGAGGATTTCGCGAAACCGAAACCCCAGAACAAGATCGAAACCGGCCCCTTCTACGCGGCTTGGGCGACGATCACGGTGCACGACACCTACGCCGGACTCAGAATCAACATGAAGTGCCAGGTTATGGACATGGATGGACAGGTCATCGACGGCCTCTACTGCGGCGGCGAATCCGCGGCGGGATGCAGCCAGCACGGTCTGGCGCGATGCCTCACCCAAGGCTATATCGCTGGTGCTGAAGCCGCAAAGGGCTGATCTGAGCACCTTCAAGAATGAGAGGGAGCTCGCCTTCCTCTCATTCTGTACCATTCAACATTGGAGCAGATGATGCCATCGAATTTTCAGAAAAAATGCTTCGCATTCGCGGGAGCCGCTGTCCTGGCGGTTTTCGTGGGGTGCGCGGTTTCGCCAGCGACTGTCGCGCGCTCCTCGGCACCCGGCCTGACCAAACTGGCTTTCTCGAACACTCAGCCGACCTCGCCGAGCGCGAGCACCGTCCTTCCCGACAGCGGCGCGCGGATCATTCTCACCCAGACAACCGTCCCTCCCGCTTCAACCGACGCGACCAGCGCGGCCACCCAAGAAGCTGGCTCCGCGAGCGGCGACTCCGGCTCAGAGGCTGTCTCATCCGCCTCGGTCGTCGAGGAGAGCGCGGTGAAGGACGCCGCGTACTGCCTGAAGTGCCATGGTCCTTTCGAGAAGCTCGTCGCACGAACCGAGAATTACGAAACCGAGTTCGGCGAGAAAGTGAACCCGCACAAGTACGTGCCGCACGACTCCACCAGCATTGTCGAGTGTTCGGAGTGTCACGAGCCGCATCCGATTCCCTACACCGCAGCCTCGGCGCCCCCCGCGCCGACAGTCGACTACTGCTACTCTTGCCACCACACGCAGACCTTCGCGACCTGCAGCGAATGCCACACCGAGTGAGTGCGGTAGCTCGCGCCTTTTAATGGGACGCCCCTCGCCTGCGCGGTGCTTTCCGCCAACGCGATCCGGCGTCCTTTTATTTCCTGCACATAAAACTCAAGGTTCGATCGCCTTTCTCCAATAGCGCGTGGAGCGTTCCTGTGGCATACTATCGCCACAGGGGATCTGCATGCTGACACGAAGACTCGATGAAGCGAAAGAGGCGTGGAAACGCAGGGACGCCGACGCCGCGCGACGCGCCCACCAACCCTCAAAATCCACCGGTGCCGAAGAAAAACACACGACCACGCGGGGCAAATACCTTAAAAGCATCATCTATGGCGGCCTCGACGGCACCATAACCACCTTCGCGGCCGCCGCGGGAGTGGCGGGCGCGTCGCTCTCTGCCGGAGTCGTGCTCATTGTGGGATTGGCCAACCTCTTGGCCGACGGCCTCTCGATGTCTATCGGCGACTACCTCTCCTCGAAGAGCGAGGGTGAGTACCAAGCCGCCGAGCGCGCGCGCGAAGAGTGGGAGGTTGAGAACTACCCTGAGGGTGAAAAGATGGAGCTCGAGGAAATATATCGGGCTCGGGGCATGTCGCGCGAAGACGCGCACGCCGCGGTCGAGATCATCGCCAAGGACAAGAAGGCCTGGGTCGACACCATGATGGTCGAAGAGCTGGGCATCATGCCATCCAATGAATCGCCCATCGCCGACGCCCTCGCCACCTTCATTTCCTTCGGGCTCTTCGGGTTCCTGCCAATTGCCGCGTACGTGTTCGCGCTGTTCATCCCCGCGCTCGACTCGATCCGGTTTCCGCTCGCCTGCATTCTCACCGGCGTTACGCTCTTCGGCCTCGGCGCCCTAAAAACCATCCTGACAGGAAAAAATTGGTTCAAAAGCGGACTCGAAATGCTGCTCGTCGGCGGTGTGGCCGCCTCCGCGGCATATATTGTCGGCGTGCTCCTCGGCGGACTCGCCGGTTGAACGGCACACCATACAGACTTGGAGGAATGAATGAAACGCGCGTGTATTTTGCTCGCCGAAGGCTTTGAGGAAGTCGAGGCGTTGACCCCCGCCGACTATCTGCGACGGGCTGGAATCGAGGTCACTCTCATAGGCGTTACCTCGAGCCTGGTGAAGGGTTCGCACGGTATTGCGGTGCAGACCGACGCGGGCATCGAAGCGCTGCGGCGCGAGTATGATGCGGTCGTGTTGCCAGGCGGCATGCCAGGTGCGAAAAATCTCGCGGAGAACGCGGAGGTTCGCGCGCGCATCGAGCGGCAGCATCGAGAGGACAAACTCATCGCGGCCATCTGCGCCGCCCCTGCAGTGGTGCTGCACGGCGCCTGCGATCTCCTCAAAGGGAAAAAGTTCACAGGCTATCCCGGCACCGAAGAATCAGTGCGCGGCGCAATCTTCGTTCCAGAGCGGGTTGTGGTCGACGACACGCTCATCACCTCTCGCGGACCGGGCACCGCGGGTGAGTTCGCGATCGCTATCATCGCCGCGCTCGAGAATCGAGACAAGGCCAACGAAGTCGCGCAGCGCGCCCTGCTGAAGCTTTGACTGAATTCGCGCCGACAGAGTTCTCGCAGGCCGCGATCGCGCCGTCGGTGCTTAATTTTGATCTATCACACGCAGTTTAAGGAGATCACCATGAACAAGCAGTGCATCCACGCGCCTCAGGCGCCGGCGGCCCTCGGGCCCTACAGCCACGCTACCCGCGCTGGCAATTTTGTATTCTGCTCCGGACAGGCGGGGCTCATTCCCGAAACGGGAAACCTGGCGGAAGGCCTCAAGGCGCAGACCGAACAGACGCTCAAGAATATCGGATCAGTGCTCACCGCGAGCGGCTGTTCGCCAGCCGATGTGGTAAAAACCACCATCTTTCTAAAGGACATGCGCGATTTCGCGATCGTCAACGAAATATATGGACAATTCTTCGGCAAGGATTTCCCGGCCCGCAGCACGGTCCAGGTCGCGGCGCTCCCCAAGGACGCGCTCGTGGAGATCGAGGCTGTCGCCTATTCAGGCTGAGGCTCCCCGTGCACTACGATTTTGATACACTCATCGACCGAACCTCGACCAACAGCATTAAATGGGATGTCGCATCCCTTCCCGAAAACTGTCGCGATGCGATTCCTCTGTGGGTTGCCGACATGGATTTTGCCTGCCCGCCCGAGGTTGTCGCCGCGATCCAACAGCGAGCCTCGCACCCGATTTACGGTTACACCGATCGATCGGCAGAATACTATTCAGCGCTGATCGATTGGATGAAACGCAGAAATAATTGGGATATCCAGCGTGAGTGGGTACGCTTCGCCCCCGGCGTGGTGCCAGCGCTCAATCTGGCCGTACTCGCTTATACGCAGCCAGGCGACAAGATCATCATCCAGCCTCCAGTTTACTACCCCTTCGCGGAAGCCGTGCTGAACAACGGCAGACAGGTGGTGGAAAACCCGCTCGTGCTCCGCGACAGCCGCTATGAAATCGATTTCGACGACCTTGCGCGCAAGCTCGACTCGCGCACCAAACTCCTTGTGCTCTGCAGCCCTCACAACCCTGTGGGGCGTGTGTGGTCAGAGGATGAACTCAACCGACTCATCGACATATGCGCGGCGCGCCACATCACCGTAGTATCCGACGAGATACACTCCGACATCATTCTAGGTCCAGAACGGCACCACTGTACCGCGAACTTGTCGGAGAAGGCCGCCGACATCACCGTTACGCTCACCGCGCCCAACAAAACATTCAATCTCGCTGGCCTGCAGATCGCGAACATCATCATCCCCAACCGCCAGCTTCGACACGCATTTTCCCAGCAGAGCGCGAATCTAGGCCTTGGACTCGCGAACATCTTTGGAATGGTCGCCCAGGAGGCCGCATACGGGAAAGGCGAACCCTGGCTTGAGGAGCTCCTGAGCTATCTCAAAGAGAACTACGCCTATTTAGAACGATTTCTGGAAACGCGATTGCCAAAGATAATCGCCATGCCACTCGAGGGCACTTATCTCCCCTGGCTCGACTGCCGCGCGCTGGGTCTCAGCGATGCGCAGCTCCATGACCTCTTCTTGAAGGAGGCAAAGCTTTGGCTCGATGACGGAACCATGTTCGGCACGGGCGGTTCCGGGTTCATGCGAATCAATATCGCGAGTCCGCGATCGGTGCTCGCGCGCGCCCTTGCGCAGCTCGAGGCCGCGCTCAATCATTGATGCAGCGAGCGGGAGAATGAAGTATGATTACAGTGGAGGTGGTAATATGCCTGAAAAGAAGACGGCCTTGACTCGATACCAGGAAGTCCCCGCGAACCAGGCGTACAGCCTTCAGAATCCTGGCGGGCTCATTCTGCTCTGCACGCGCGGCTCGATTCCTGAAAGTTCGGCGATCCGCTACGACCTCGCCCCTCTAGCCTGGTGCACTCCCTACGAGTACGAACCGGTGAGCAAGATCCTGCTCGTCTGCGACACTTCGCACAAAACCTACCGCGATGTCCAGGAGACACGTGAATTTGTCATCGCCCTCCCCACCAGCGACATGCTCAGACTGATCGAGCGCACAGGCTCCGTGAGCGGCTTTGAGGTCGATAAATTTCAGAGCCTGGAAATCCCGCACTTCTCCGCGACCACCATGGATATCGCGATTCCCGAGGGCGTCGCGGCGTGGCTTGAGTGCACGCTCGAGCGCATTGTCACGGAAGGCACGTCGGGCATCGTGTTCGGTGCCGTCGCGAAGGCCTTCGCGGTTCCGGAGAGCTGGAAACTCCGGGTCCACTATGTAGAAGAATCAATTATGTATAAGCCTGGCGACAGGATCTAATTCAGGAGGTTCTCTGTCATGCAGAAACGCGCGTTCACACTGTCGGTTATTTTCATACTTATAGGATCGATGTATGCCTTGGCGGCTCCGGGTCTCTCGTTCACCATCAACAGCATCAAGACCAACAGCGATATTGTCGCGGGTCTGCCGCTGCCGACGGGTTTGGACCTCGGCTTCGAATTTCCCTTGGGAGACAGCGGCACTTCTCTCACGCTTCGAACCGCCGCAGGCTATGAATCCAGGATGATACTGCGAAACGCCTCATCCGCACCCATTGCCGAACCAGCGTCGATCGACAGCTACAATCGATTCTTCTGGACCGATGCGCTCGCCGAACTAGGCTTGCGCCAGTACATGCTCAGAGATGACCACGCTTCTGCCTGGCTTTTCGCGCTGCTAAGGGGCCGCTACGAGCACACTGCCTCAACGTATACGACCGCGCTCTTCGCCGACGCACAGGGCACCATGTCGGCAACTGGCCTCGCGGGATTGGCCTTCGACTCGACGTATTGGCGAGAGCCGAATCGAAAAGTCGGTTCGTCTGTCGAGCTCTCCTTGGAGTACGGCCCGGGCTTCGCCAATTTTGCCGCCGCACCCACCGATTTCGCCCGCGCCAACCTGACCGCCCAAACCTACATCCCTCTCTCCTACCAGACCGGCACCCTGATCAACCCCTCGTCCATCGCCCCCTACCTCGTGCTCTACGGCGTCGGCGACTACGCGATGGGCACCCACATTCCGCAGGAAGTGCTCACTACCTTCGGAGGGCTCGTGGGCACAAAGGGCATCGGCGACATGGTGCGGGGAACGCAACCCTGGGGATACGAGGCACAGGGCAAGGCCTACGCGAGCGCCGAGCTGCGGGTGGCGGGACCTTCGTTCTTTCCGAGTTTCCTCGTCTATCCCGTGGGATACCTCTTTGCCGACGCGGCGGGATACACGGGTCTCTACGGCGCGCCGTTCGGGAGTTCCTTCTCCGATACCTCTGGCGTCGTCACGTCTGCGGGCGCGGGAGCCGCGGTCTCCGTCTTCAATTTCCTCTGGCTCGGCGTGTATGCCGGGTGGCGCTGGCCCATCGTAGATCCTCTCGCGTCGACATACTTCTCCAGCCCGAGCGGTTTCTTTTGGAACTTCACGTTCGTGGCGCACTACTGAGCGCGCCCTCCTCGCGGCATTAAAAAAGAGCGCCGCTCCCCGGCCTTCACGCGGGGAGCGGCGCTCCATTTTCTGCAAGGCGCGCGCCTTCGTCGGGGCGCGCGTTTTCTCAGATACTTATTTAATCAGCTTGTTCGCGTCGATCACGTAGATCTTGAAGCACGCGAGAAGTGCCTTGAGCTCGCCGAAATACTTATAGGCAGAGAAGGTCGAACCTGAAACGGCGTCGGTGGCCTCGTTCCAGTCGCGCTTCGCGTTCATGCCGATATATTTCTGTAGCGCTTTGCCCTGCGTCTTTTTGACAACGTCCGTGTAGAAATCGGGGTGATGGCTGCTCGCCGCTACCCACCAATTCTGAAGCGTGCCATCGGGATTGATGATCGCGAGAATATCCTCAAAGTGAGAGGCGATGCGCACATTCTTGGCCCACCAGGCGTAGCCGGTGATCTGCTTGTCTTTGTTGAGAACCGGATAGAAGAAGTAATAGTCCCACATTCTCTCAGCGAGAACCGGCCTAGTCGTGTCGACAGTTCCCCATCCCATGTCGGAAACGATCTTCGTGAAATCGGCTTCCATGCGCGTGGACATGGGTGAGCTGATTCCCGCCGGCGTCTGCGCCCAGACGGCGCCTGCCATTACCAGGACGAGCGCGGCAATGAGCAATTTCTTCATATTAGGTGACCCCCTAACGTCTTGTATTGGCTCGTGAGAGCCTGAGCTCGGACAAGCCTGGGCTCCTACGAGCCCTTTTCGGGGGATTATTATATATATATTTTTAAAAATATGGAAGAGTGAAAATATAAAATATGTTGCATTTTCAAGGGGATTTGCGGTGAGTCTTGAAATGAAGGGAATTGTTCGAAAGAAAGCATGCCGGCAGTGGGACTTGAACCCACACGCCCTCGCGAGCAGCAGATTTTGAGTCTACCGTGTATGCCATTTCACCATGCCGGCAATTTCGGAATCGGGCTCGGCGTATTGTGCCGTATGAGGCATTTCCGCGTCAAGGCCGCCTCGATCTTGGGAAAACTCTCCATTCAACCTTCACTTTTGGTTCGCTTCCACGTATAGTAGCTGTATGTTCACAATCGCGACCATGCACGCTACAGAGGCACAGATCATTCAACAGCTTCAAACCTCTCTAGGCCTGTGGCTTCAAATCCCGATGCGGATTGTTTCATTCTTCGCGTCGGAAGCCTTCGTGATCGCGATTGTACCCGCCCTCTACTGGTGCTTCCACCGCAAGAAGGGAGCGGAACTCGGGCTGCTCATCCTCGGTTCCGCGTTCATCAATCTGTGGATCAAGCAGCTGCTCATGTGGCCCAGGCCGTTCCAGCTCATCCCCAGCGTTGGGCTCGCGCACGAATCGACGTACGGAATGCCCTCTGGGCACAGCCAGCTCAGCATTGTTTTTTGGGCCTTCATGGTGCAGTTTCTGCCTAAAAAATGGCGCGTTCCAGTACTCATCGGGGTGCCGCTCATCATTGGATTTTCGAGAATCTATCTCGGCGTCCACTTCATCACCGATGTCCTGGGCGGATACCTCGTCGGCATTCTCTTTTTCTTATTCTTTAAACTGATCGCGCCCCATGTCGAACGCCTGCTGCAACACTCTGAGTGGCGTATCCGCGTCGTGCTGGCCGCCGCGCTCTCTTTCATCATGAATCTGCTTCTGCCAAACGATACGATGATCTCCGGGGCCTTTCTCGGAGCCTCTGTGGGGTTCGCGTTCGCCGCGGGTAAAATGAGCTCCAGCCAGAGCGATACACTCTCCGGGAAAGCGCTCCGCTACGCGGTGGGACTGGCAAGCACCGGGATCATCTACGCCGCTCTCAAGCTCGCCGCCGGTCCAATCGACGCGGTCTCGGCGCACAGCCAGGAACAGCTCATCCGGTTTATCAGGTACGCGATTATCGGAGGATGGATCAGCTTAGGGGTTCCCTTCCTATTCATCAAACTCAAGCTCGCCGGGCAGGAGAATTGAGCGCCGATTGCCCGCAAGCGGCGACTACATGAAGTCCGCCCAACCTCATCTCCCCCAGCCGCGCGGAGAGGCTTCACTTTTCAGCGAGGGTGTAGGTTTTATCCAAGAGGGTGAACACCTTGCTCGCCCCGGGGCTCAGGTACACTTTCTTCTGGCTATCGATGAACACTGCGTAGGTGTCGGGGAACTGCCGCAAGAACTCTATTCCTTTCTGGATCCCCAGAATGAAGAGCGTTGTAGAGAGGCCATCCGCGTCGATGCTGCTCTTTGAAATGATCGATACCGACACGAGCCCGTTATCGACCGGGAATCCCGTCTGCGTGCTCAGAATGTGGTGATATCGCTTCCCATTCTCAAAGAAGAAACGTTCGTAGATCCCAGATGTCACCACAGTCATCTGCGCTCCGGTCACGATGGCCAGATAGTCTCCACGGGGAGAGTCCGGATTCTGAATTCCCACTCTCCAGGGACTTTTATCGTGCTTGCTTCCATATACAAATATGTTGCCGCCAAGATCGATAATGGCTGCTTTCACTTTATCCTCGAGCATGATCTTTTCAAGCTCATCCGCGGCGTAGCCCTTCGCGATCGCTCCAAGATCGATGCGCATCCCCGCTCTCTTTAAAAATACGGTGTGCGCCTTTTCATCCATGACGACATCCCGCCAATTGATGAGAGACTTCGCCGCCAGAATTTCCTTCTCCGGCGGGACCTTCTCGCCGCCGTTGCCGATATTCCAGAGCCTCACGAGGGGCCCGACCGTCGGATCGAAGGCGCCATTGCTCAAGCGCGCGTACTCAAGCGCTTTAGAGATGACATAGAAGGTGTCGTCCGAGACTCTGACTGGCTCTTTGCCCGCCATGTCGTTCACATGGGATAGTTCGCTGTCGTCTTTGTTCGCGCTCATGTGCGCTTCGATGGCGCGCAGGCGCGCGAAGGCTTCGTTGAGGGTGGCGGTGTTTCCCCCTTCGACCAGACGCACTGTGCACACCGTGCCTAGCACAAAATCTGTCTTGCTCTGCTCTTCCGCATGGAGCGCAGGCGCGGCCGCGACCAGCGCCGCAAACGCGGCGATCGTCATCACCATTTTGTAAGAAACGTGCTTCAACATGCTCATCAGGAAATCCTTTACTGTGGTTTAATCGCGAAAGGCGGCTGGAAGTTCTCTTCCTATGGTGGTTCGAGGTCCATGCCCCGGGAACACCAGCGTCGCGGATGAAAAGCGCGCGAGCTTTTCGAGGCTTCGCTCGAGGGCCACCGGATCCGCGTCGGGAGTGTCTGTGCGGCCAACTCCATCGCGGAAGAGCGTATCTCCCGTGATACAGCAGGAAACAGTGTCTGCTCCCTCTTCTCGCGCGGAATCATCGTATCCGTAAGAACCGGCTTCGAGTTCAGGCTCATAGAGGCAAATCGATCCCGCGCTGTGTCCTGGCGTGTGGACGACCTTCAAGGTGGTGCCTATCACATTCATCCCGTCTTCTAAAAAAACCGACGCTGCGGGCAAAGGTTTCCAATAGGCGTGAAAATATGAAGGCGCTCTGATCGCGTTGAACAGCTCCCGGTTCGTGGCTTCTCCGGATTCGCCGAGGTACACCGCGTCGAAGGGGTGCACCGCGATCGGCAATTCCATCTCGAGCATCGCGAAGAGTTCGGGGATCGCGGCGCTGTGGTCGAGGTGTCCGTGCGTGAGCACGACGAGCGAGGGCACGAGTGCCTGTTCCCGCAAGAGCGAGACGATAAGCTCGGGCTGAGCGCCGGGATCGATTATGAGGCTCGTGTTGCCAGATGTAACAACGTAGCAATTCTCACCGATTGGGCCCAGCTTGAGGCGCCAAACTCTTGATGCCACGCTTTATTGTCCCTCGGGAGTAGATTCAGAGCGCTTTTTCGCGGGCTTGATCTCGAGAGGGCGGCCATTCATCTCAAATCCCTCCATCGCGCTTATGATGCGCGGGGCGGCTTCGGTCGGCACTTCGATGAACGAGTAGTTCTCGAGCAAATGCACTCGACCCAATGCGTCGAGAGCCACACCCGAGCGCTCAGAAATGTGCTGTTTCAATTCCTGAGGCCTGAGGTGATGGCGCTTTCCCATGGACACGAAGAGCGAAATGACATCTTTGCTCGTCGGATCCTGTCTGGGTTCTGGGCGCGCTTTCTCGCTGGTCGCGGGAGCGCGGCTGGGCGCTTCGGGACTAGGTCGCCGAGGCGGCTTTGCGCGAGAAACGCCAGCCGCGCGGAGAATCATGAGCGCGGAAGCGTATGAGCGAAGATGAAAAGGCACCTTTTTTCGAAAAGCCCTTCTGACTTCCTCAAGAAGCTTCGCGTCCTGTGGATTCTTCAACTCCTCGAGCAAACCTTCAAGAAACGCTTCGAGAGTCTTTTCGTTGAATTTGGAGGCTGCGATATCGTCCGGCACAAGCAAACTCCTGCTGTCTGATAAATTGATGGTTTATATGGTAATATACTTTAATTGCCTCTTATGTGTAAACTATAGACAGAAACCGCTGATTCGTGCCGAGGCGGTTCTTGTTGAGAAATTCAGTCAATTCAGCATAATGGCCACAGAGGATTAAACGCGGCGTATGGAAGAGACCACGAGACCGAAAATCTGTATTTGTCTAACAGGCAAGACAATCGACGAAGATCTCAGAATATTGGATCGATATAAATCTGTCGTCGATTACGTCGAACTCAGGGCTGATTGTCTCGATCCAAGCGAGCGCTTCAATATCCGATCTTTCCCGGAAAAAGCCGGGCTTCCCTCGATGCTCACCATCAGAAGAACGCAAGAGGGCGGTAAATTCGCCGACGGAGAAGGCGTCCGCCTCGTGCTCTTCGCGAAAGCACTCTCGTTTCCCAAGGCGGACCCTCGCGCAAATTACGCATATGTCGATCTGGAGAGCGATTTTCACGCGCCGGTCGTCGAAGAGGCTTGCCGCACCTTCGGAACCAGGATAGTGCGTTCCCGCATTTTGCTCGATGGTCTTCCGGAAAATTTGGATGAGGCATACGACCAGCTCACCGTCGAAGAGGATGAAATTCCCCATCTCGTGGTCCATCCGAGGAATTCGGCTGAGTTTATCCGATTTCTGGAGTGGTCGCTGGCTCGCCCGCCGCGCGAACAGATTCTCATCGCGGGCGGCCCTTACGGAGTCGCGTCTCGCATCCTCATGTGGCGCTTTGGATCGCTCTGGACATACGCGAGCCCTCTTCGCTTTGGAATGGAGAGCGCGGCGCCCGGTCAACTCGACCCCTTCGACCTTGTGAATATCTACAATTACGATATCGTCAAACATGACACACCGCTCTACACGCTGATGGGACAGCAATCCATCGCGCAATCGCTGTCGCCCTACCTCCACAACACGGCCTTTCGAAAGATGGGCAAGGACGCCCTGCTCATTCCGACTCCAGCGGATTCGTTCAACGATGGCCTAAGGATTCTCGAGCTGCTCGGCGGCAAGGGTTCCGCGATTACGGTGCCGTTCAAGGAAGACGTGCTGCCCTATCTGTCGTTCCACTCTACCGACGTAAAGCGCATCGGCGCTTGCAACACGCTCGTGCGGCGCGATTCAGCCTGGGCCGGCTACAACACCGACGCCGATGGATTCGAGCGAAGCGTGCTGGAATTTCTTGGGAAGGAAGACCTTTCCGGCTGCAAGGCAACCATTATCGGAGCAGGCGGTGCCGCGAAATCCATCGCCCTCTCGCTCTTTCGAAGAGGCGCGCGGGCGCTCATCGTCAACAGAACCTACAGCGCTGGACGGGATTTGGCGAGAAAATACAATTTCCAATACAGCCACCTCGACGACAGAGCCATCGACGCGATCTCCGAATACTCCGAACTGATTGTACAGGCTACGAGCGTGGGAATGAGAAGCGAAGGCGATCCCATCAGTTTCTACGAATTCAAGGGCTCTGAGTCCGTTTTTGACCTCATTTATCACCCGACAAGGTCGCCTCTCCTTGAGCGTGCCGAAGAATCGGGCTGTCATGTCATGAATGGCTTTAAGATGCTCTGCTACCAAGCGGCTGGTCAGTACAAACTCTGGATGGATGAGCCTCCTCCCGGAATTTATGCCCAGCTGGCGCAGCCGACCACCTCTCAATAGAACTTTTCATTGCAGAAAACGCATAGGAGATATACATGACAAAATCCGCTTTCGTCGCGATCGTGGGGCGCCCCTCTTCCGGCAAATCGACACTTCTCAACACGCTCTGCGGGGCGAAAGTTTCGATTGTCAGCCCCGTCCCCCAAACGACGCGCAATTCCATTCGCGGTATCGTGACGCGCCCCCAAGGTCAACTCATATTCGTGGACACCCCGGGATTTCACTTGTCGGATAAAAAACTCAATCTCAAGCTGCGCGACATCGTGCTTCAGTCGCTTTCCGAAGTCGACATTATCCTGTATGTCATCGACGCGACACGTGAGCCTGGCAAGGAAGAAGAGGCGATCATCGATATTCTCTCGAAAGAGTCGAACCGCATGGTCATCGCGATCAATAAAATGGATCACCCTGAGGCGAAAACACCTTCTTTAGAGGAGTTTCTCGCCCCCCGTTTCGCCGGAGCGCAGCGCGTCACAATTTCGGCGCTCAAGCGCACAAATCTCGACGCCCTCGTCGATGCCCTGTTCAAGCTCGCCCCCGAAGGGCCGCTCTGGTATCCCGAAGACATCTACACCGATCAGGAGCCAACCTTCCGGATTGCCGAGATAATTCGCGAGAAGGCGATGCTCCACACGCGCGACGAACTGCCCCACGCGATCGCCGTGGTCTACCAAGAATCGAGCAAGCGGGCGGATGGCGTGCTCTTTGCTCGCTTCGACATCATCGTGGAGAGGGATTCGCAGAAGGCGATCGTGATCGGTCGCCAGGGGTCGGTGATCCAGCGCATCCGAGAGGAAGCCGAGGCTGACTTGAAAGACCTCTTCGAGTATCCGATCAAGCTGCAGCTGCAAGTCTCGGTCGATGCCGATTGGAGAAGAAACGACAATTCACTGTCAAAGATGATTTTTTAGCGCGCCGAGGCAGACGGCGTGTGGCGCGCTGCTGCCCGCCGCCCGCTGCCTGCTGCCCTTCCATGTTCATGCCGGAATTAGGCCAGCCCGCCGTAGCGCGAAAAACGATGCGCCGCCTGGGCTTCAGGCATCGAGCTCGACGCGCACTTTTTTGTAGCGAGTATCGAAACCTTCGATGCCCTCGGCAAACAGCTCGCTGAGCGTCTTCTCCGCCTCGGGGAACAGCCGCGTGTTCAGGAACTCGAGCTGGGTCCTCTCAAAGGGCGACAGCACATAGCCCGCCACATCATCGTGATCCGGCCGCCCAATGCCAAACCTGAGCCTCCAAAAATCGCGCGTGCCCAGGTGCTGCTCAAGAGAGCGCAGACCATTGTGGCCGCCAAGCCCGCCGGAGAACTTGTACCCGAACGCTCCAAACGGCATTTCGAGCTCATCGTGGATCACCAGAATCTCATCCGGAGCGCACCGGTAAAATCGCGCCGCGTCTACGACACTCTCGCCGGATAGGTTCATGAAGGTATGGGGTTTTAGAAAATATACCTTGCCCGAGCCCGCATCTATCTGCGCGATGCTCCCTTTGAATTTCGAACTCCACTGCAGCCCGGTCGCGATGCGCGCCGAATCGAGAAAGAGCCACGCGACATTGTGTCGATGAAGTCTATATTCTTTCCCAAAATTGCCTAAAAACGCGCACAGTTTTATCATGCGATGCTCTTTCTCGCCGGGAATCCTTCAAATGGTCCCTTGAATTTCATTATGGTGTGTTTGCCGGAACCAGCGCCGTGGCAATCCGAGCCATAGGTAAAGAAAAAACCCTGCGGTTTGGCGACTTCCCGCACAAGTTCGTTGATTTTCGCGCTTTTATACTCGCTGTTGTACCAGTACAGCTCTATGCCGTCCACACCTGCGCGCCTGAACCAGGCCAGCAGAGCGCGCAGTTTTTCCGTTTCCTTGTAGATGAGCGAATAATCATCATCCCAGAGATGCCCAAGGTGAGGCACCACCACGAATCCACCATCCGCGTGCGCCGCGCGCACGATCGACGCGACATCTGGCTTGTCCAATTTGTATTTCTTCAGCATGCCGTTCCCGAAGAAGCGCTTTTTGAAGGTCTTGTAATTCATCTCGGGGTGAATGCAGCGGCGGGCTTTCAAATAGAGGAACAGGTCGACTTTGCTCCAGGATATGCGCTGCGCGAGCCCCTCATCGAACTCAAATGCCGTTTTATCCTTGAAGAGATCCTCGAAAGAGAGCGGAGTCTCCGGGTAGAGTTCCTGAGCTGATTTGATAAAGAATTCGAGTCTCGCCCGACGATGGGTGAGTGAATCGTTGAGCAGCCCCTTCGTGGCTGGGGCGCAGGTCTCGATATCGCCGTAGGGAAAGTATGCGAGCAACTCGCTCTTGTAGTCAATCTGAGGTTCGAACACATCGATTTCGCAGGCAGGAACCGCCACGATCGAGAGCGATTGGCACTGTCGCGCAAAGCGCTCCACCCCCGCCATCGTGTCATGATCTGTAAGTGCGACCATATCGAGGCCCGCGCGCGCAGCCTCGAGCGCCACATCCTCCGGCCAGGACATGCCGTCAGAAAAGCGCGAGTGCAGATGCAGATTCGAAATCATTTCGCTCAGTATACACTACGAATTCGTACCCTTCCATACTGAAATGGATATCGATTACAATAATTGCATGTTTCAACTGACCGATGCCTCGCTCGAGCGTATCATTTTCGCGATGGAAGATCAGTCAAAAACAACCCTCATCAATCTGGAAACAGGCGATTTGATTGAAGCGGACCTTGTTCCTCCCGACGAGCGCGACGCTTTCAATGGCAACTACGCGTCGCCTCCAATGTGGGATTCTCGGCAAGGATTCTCGGTGCTCGAAGCCTTCAGCGCGACAGTCACCTCTCCCCCAGAGCTGAAAGTTGCCCTCAACGCGGCGCTGCGGCGCGGCAAGGGTGTGTTCAAAGCCTTTCGCGCCGCGCTATCCTCCGATGACGCTCTGTTTCAACGCTTTCAAGAATTCAAGCTCCGCGCGATGCGACCTTTCGTTGAAGCGTGGATGAATGCGCAGCGCGAAGGGGGAAGGCTCGCGGCATTCAAAGGCGAACCCGAGGATATTGGAGATCTGATCGCGTCGGAAATCGATACGCTGATCGTTCAAGCCCAGGCCGCCGAATTCGATGTCGACTCATGCATCTCAGAGTATGCGGAAAGCTCGGATGAATTTGTACCACACTCGCTTCGCGCGTGGTTTTTAGCCCAACTTGAGCACTCTCTGCACCGTGGCGGGACGGGCCTCCTTCTCGCGTTTGCCACCGCGGATGGCACGAATCCGCTGATGGTCGGATTTTTTTCCATGCAATCAGTCGATGGCGCGCTGCCAATCTGCCTGGTTCACGGCATTCTCAGCAGAGAGGACAATAAAGGGCTCGGCATTGAGTGGCAAATGCTGGATACCATCGCCGCGTATTGCCAGAACTTGGAAGCTTCACAGCTTGTTCTGGAAGGTCCCCTCTTCCCGGCCTCCATCGCGCAAGAAGCTGAGGAGCATGGTTTCAGGATCGCCGGGAGCACTCTATTTAGGGCACTTTGACAAATTTGACAAAATTTGCGAATATGTAAAACCACGCAGAACAATGAGGAGGACCTATGAAAGCGTGTTTCCTGTTCCCTGGCCAAGGCGCTCAATACCCCGGAATGGCAAAAGATTTCTACGAGACAAGCAAGTCTGTGCGCGAGCTTTTCAAAGTCGCTTCCGACGCATCGTCCATGGACCTGAAAAAACTGCTCTTCGAAGCCGATGAAGAGACGCTCAAACAGACTAAGAATACCCAGATCGCGATGGTCGTGGCGGAAGCCGCCGCGGCACTCTCCGCGCGCGAGCATGGAGTGATCCCTTCCGGCACCGCCGGATTCTCGGTTGGGGAATGGCCGGCGCTCGCCGAAGCTGGCATCATCAGCAACTACGACATGTTCCGTCTCGTCGCGGAGCGGGGAAGGCTTATGGATGAGGCCGGCAATCGCTCGGGCGGATCGACTATGAGCGCGGTGCTGTATCTTTCGCCTGAAAAGATCGAGGCGACCATCGCGGAAGCGGGGCTGAAACAGTGTTGGATCGCCAATTACAATAGCCCTGTCCAGTGTGTCATCTCAGGAACGGAGGCAGATATCGCCATCGCTGAGGAAAAACTCCGTCAGGCAGGCGCGAAGAGGGTGATTCGGCTCAAGGTCTCGGGCGCATTTCACTCTCCTATCATGCAAGAGGCGTATGAAGCCTTCAAGGAACTCGTCGACACGACACAATTCTCGGACCCGAAGCTCGATATATATTCCAACGTCACCGGCAAGAAGATGAAGAGCGGTGCGGAAGCCAAGAAATACGCGTCGCTGCAGATCATTTCTCCTGTCCGCTGGATCGAAGAGGAGGCGAACATCGCCGCCGATGGGTTCGATCAGTGTCTGGAGACAGGCCCCGGCACTGTGCTCTGCGGACTGTGGAAGGCGTCTGGCTCATCGATTCCCGGCATCCCCGCGGGCACGCTCGACGCGCTTGTATCGTTTTCGCTCTGACGGACCCCGCGCCGGAAGCTGAACCATGCGCGGAATTACTGGAGGAATACTATGAGTGAGACTCTATCAGGACAGATCTGCATCGTCACGGGGGCTTCCCGTGGCATCGGCCTCGCCATCGCGACGCTCTTTAAAAATGAGGGGGCGAAGGTGTATGGACTCTCTCGCTCCGCGCCATCCGCCGGCGTCGAGTGGATTTCCTGCGATGTCGCGGACGAAGCTTCGATTGAAGCGGCTATCGCGGCTATCCTACAGAAGGAAGGTCGAATCGATATCGTCGTCAACAACGCGGGCATCACGCGCGATGGCCTCCTTATGCGCATGAAAACCGAAGACTGGGATTCAGTGCTCAGCGCAAACCTGCGGAGCGCGTTCATAATGAGCCGCGCGGTCTCGCGCATCATGCTCAAGCAGCGCTCCGGCTGCATTCTCAACATGTCGAGCGTGGTCGGACTGCACGGCAACGGCGGGCAGGCAAACTATGCCGCATCCAAGGCCGGCCTCATCGGCTTTACCAAGAGCCTCGCCAAGGAACTCTCGTCGAGAAATATCCGCGTCAACGCCATCGCGCCAGGCTACATCGAAACATCGATGACCGACGCCCTCCCCGAAACCGCGAAGGAAGGCCTCAAGACCAGCATCCCTCTCGGCCGGCCCGGCACGGCGCATGAGGTGGCCGAAGCTGCCCTCTTCCTCTGCAGCAACCGGGCATCATATATTACGGGTGTAGTGCTCAATGTCGATGGTGGTATGGGGATGTAACCTATGAGTAGACGCAGAGTGGTGGTCACTGGGTTTGGCGTTGTATGCCCGCTTGGTAACGATGTTCCCTCGTTTTGGGCAAATGTTAAGGAAAACAAATCGGGCATCGGCCCAATTACGCTGACCGATTCGTCAGACCTCGCGGTAAAGATCGCCGGCGAAGTCAAAAACTTCGATCCTTCCCTGCGCATCGATTCAAAAGACTCGAAAAAGATGGACCGCTACACGCAATTCGCGGTCTATGCGGCGCTCGAAGCCCTCGAGTTCGCGCGCCTCGACAAAGATTCGCTCGACCCTATCCGCACAGGCGTCTGTCTCGGCACTGGCCAGGGCGGCTCCAACACGATTGAAGAGGCTGTCATTCGCCTCACCGAGCGCGGCCCCAGCCGCGTTCCTCCCATGACTGTCGCGAAGGGCCTCGCCAATTTTGGCGCGGCGCAGATCGCGCTCTCGCTCGGAGTGCACGGCCCCAACATGACAGTCGTCACTGCCTGCGCCGCCGCCACGGACGCGATTGGCCAGGCCATGCACCTCATCCGCGACAACCACGCGGACATTATGTTCACCGGCGGTTCGGAGGCGAGCATCGTGCGCCTCTGCCTCGCGAGTTTCATCAACATACAGGCGCTCTCCTCCAGAAATGACGCGCCGGAAAAAGCCTCGCGCCCCTTCGACCGCGACCGCGATGGCTTTGTGATGTCCGAGGGCGCTGGCATCCTCGTGCTCGAAGAGTACGAGCACGCTGTGGCGCGGGGCGCGACCATATACGCCGAAATCGCTGGTTTCGGCGCGACTTGCGACGCGCACCACCTCACCGCGCCAGACGCGGAAGGGATGTGGGTGGCAAAGGCTATCGAACTCGCCCTCGCGGATGCTGGCATGCATTCGTCTGACATCGACTATGTGAGCGCGCACGGCACCGCCACACCGCTCAACGACCCGATCGAAACGAAGGCCATCAAGCACGCCTTTGGCGACCACGCAAAAAACCTCAAGGTTTCCAGCCTGAAGTCGATGATTGGCCACTGTATAGGCGCCGCAGGCGCCATCGAGACGATCGCCGCGATCCTCGGAATGACCGAAAATTATGTCCATCCAACCATCAACCTCGACAATCCCGACCCTGAGTGCGATCTCGACTACGTTCCAAACAGGGGCATCACCATGCCTGTCCGGGCCTTTGTTAAAGAATCCATGGGATTTGGCGGCCAGAACGCGGTTCTTGTCGTGAAACATTCATGAGCGCCCGCTGGAGACCGCTACCGAAGGATCTGCAGGTATCACCAGGGAATCCACTCCTCGCGGGGGCTGTGCCCCACCCTCAAGGCGTCTACTTCTCCGTCTTTTCCCGCCACGCCACAGGCATGATCCTTTGCCTCTATGAACATCCGCACGACGAAACCCCCACGGCGTCGCTTCGCCTCGATCCCGCGCGGAATCGAACCGGAGACATTTGGCACTGCTATGTCCACAATCTGAAACCAGGGGCCCTCTACCTTTGGCGGGCGGAAGGCCCCTTCGAGCCTCACAGCGGGCATCGCTTCAATCCAAACAAGGTTCTCATCGATCCCTACGCCAAAGCGCTCACCGATGGGTCGCTCGATCTCTGCTCCGCTCTCGCCTACGACGACTCGCAACCAGACAAGGATCTCTCCTTTTCTTCCTCGCCGAACGACCGCTGCATGCCCAAGTGCATCGTCGTGGAGGATGATTTCGATTGGGAGGGCGACACTCCGCTCAACTACCCGCTCAAGGAGTGCGTCATCTATGAAGCCCATGTCCGCGGACTGACCCTGTCGCCTTCATCGAAGGTGAAACACCGAGGCACCTACCGAGGCGTGGTCGAAATGATTCCTTACTTCAAGGACTTAGGCATCACGAGCCTCGAACTCCTCCCTGTGCAGGAATTCGATTCCTCGGAGCGATTCAGGAAGAACAGCCTCACCGGCGAGAACCTTTCCAATTACTGGGGCTACTCGCCCATCGCATTTTTCGCGCCCAAGTCGATGTACGCCTTCCCAGAGGGCTCAGACCACGACACCTTCGACCCTGAATTCCCCGTCAAAGAGTTCAAGTACATGATCCGCGAACTCCATAGGGCAGGCATCGAGGTCATTCTCGATGTGGTGTTCAACCATACCGCGGAAGGAAATGAGCTCGGTCCAACGCTCAGTTTCAGGGGCTTCGACAACTCAATCTACTACATGCTCGCCGAGGACAAGCGCTATTACCGCAACTACTCGGGCTGCGGCAACACCCTCAACTGCAACCACCCCGTCATGCGCACCTTCATCCACGAGTGCCTGCGCTATTGGGTGGTCAGCATGCATGTGGACGGCTTCCGATTCGACCTCGGTTCGATCTTGGGCCGCGATTCTCAGGGCAATCTTCTCCCCAACCCGCCTGTCATCGAGCTCATCGCCGAAGATCCGATTCTACGCGATACCAAGATCATCGCCGAAGCGTGGGACGCGGGCGGCGCCTATCAGGTGGGCTCCTTCCCTGGTGGCCGCTGGGCCGAATGGAACGACCGTTTCCGCGACGAAGTGCGGCGCTTTTGGCGCGGCGATGACGGTTTCTCGCCACACCTCGCGACGCGCATCACCGGTTCAAGCGATCTCTACTTGAAAAATGGAAAGCGACCCTTCCACTCCATCAACTTTGTCACTTCACACGATGGCTTCACCCTCAACGATCTGGTCTCATATCACCAGAAGCACAACGAGGCGAACGGAGAGGAGAACCGCGACGGCATCGGCGAGAATTTTTCTTCGAATTACGGTTTCGAGGGGCCTTCGACTTCACCGTACATCGAAGAAACCCGCAATCGTCAGATAAAAAATTTCCTCTCGACGCTTCTCCTCTCGATCGGCACCCCCATGATTCTTGGCGGCGATGAATTTCGCAGGACTCAGACCGGCAACAACAACGCGTATTGCCACGACAGCGAGCTATCGTGGTTCAATTGGTCGCTCCTGAAGGATCACGGGGACATCGTTCGCTACGTCAAAATGCTCATTGCGTTCAGAAAAACGCACCGTGCCTTCCGCCGCGAAGATTTTTTCACCGGGGAAGCTTCGGAACACGAAGAACACGGCGAAGAACCGCAGCCAGATATCTCCTGGTACGACGAACATGGCGCGGACCCCGCCTGGGACAAGCTCGGCAAAGTCCTCATCGCGCGCATCAACGAGCACAGCAGCGACGCTACCCCCTGCTACTCCTATTTACTCGCGTTCAACGCATCGCCAGAAGCGGTGCAGATCTCGCTTCCTCAGGAAAAGACATTCGAGCCCTGGCGACGCGTGATCGACACTTCGCTCGAACCGCCGCACGACATCGAGGAACGCGAGTATCCCCTGCTCGCCGATCCAAAGGCCTATCTCATGGCACCGCGCTCATTTGTGCTCCTCATTTCAGCGTCGAACGCACACTAGCGCCTTGCCAATATGAAAATTCATGAATATTTTATAACACGTGAAAAAGATGGCATCTGGTGGCAAATCGGCATTCTACTTGCGAAAAGGCCTTCATGAGCTCGCGCAGCA
>Ga0172370_10001188_pt1 | contig 40510 bp, 37 predicted proteins | sample LakKiv5m_FD_114538 | JGI IMG/M metagenome (GOLD analysis project Ga0172370, IMG submission 114538) | Freshwater microbial communities from Kabuno Bay, South-Kivu, Congo - kab_022012_11.5m | ecosystem: Environmental > Aquatic > Freshwater > Lake | place: Democratic Republic of the Congo...
CTCCTTTGCAATTATTGGCGCCGGGGCGCCTGTAGCGATATGCGTCTCCTGCTTTTGCTGAGATGTTGCCTGCGGCAACAATTCGCCAGCACTGCGTGCTGACGACACAGCAGGAAGTGTTTGCTGCGGCACCATCTGTTGCTGCGTTGCCTGTGAAGGCGCCTGCTTTGCAGGGGCAGCCTGAGGCTGCTCCACTGCAAGCGCGCGCTCTGCGTCGGCCTGCACGTCCTTCCTAAGCGTGGTGATGGGGCGCGACTGCACGATGAAAAGCTTGTTGTCCGCAACCGCCCACTCGATGTCCTGCGGCTTGCCATAGTGCTGCTCTATTTTCTTGCCCAGCTGCGCAAGCCCTATGACTTGCTGGTCGGTGATTTTCTGGCGGGACTGCATGTCCTCGCGCACGTTCATGTGCGCGTTCTTCTCGTTCACTTTCACCAGCATCCAAGTCTGCTTGGCAACGTCGCGCACCTCGATTTTGAAGGTGTTCTTGTCCACCACGAAGCGGTCCGGCGTCACTGAGCCGGAAACCACGACCTCGCCGAGCCCGTATGCCCCTTCTATCGAGATTTTGTTCCTGTCCTGGCTCATGGGCTCCACAGTGAACATCACGCCGGCTTTTTCGGACTGCACCATTTCCTGCACCACTGCAGCAAGCCCGACTTTGAGGTGGTCGAATTTGTTCTCCGTCCTGTAGTAGATTGAACGGGGCTCGAAAAGGGATGCCCAGCACTCCTTGACCATCTGCACACAGTCCTCTGCGCCTTTCACGTTTAGGAAGGTGGACTGTTGGCCTGCAAACGAGGCTTCGGGCAGGTCCTCGGCGGTTGCGGATGAGCGCACTGCAACATAGGGCTCCTTGCCGTTTTTTATCATGCCCCTATAGGCTGCGAGGATGTCGTTGCGCAACTGCTGTGGGATTTCGCCTGCCAGTATGCGCCCCTTGATTGCCTCGGAGGCGAGGCTGAGCTTCACGTTGTTCTCGGTGTCCAAGTCAGTTGTCATCTCGCGGATGACCTTCTCTATGTTGTTGTGCTTGATGAAAAGGAAGTATGCGCCCGAGGTTACCACAAAGCCGTTGGGCACGGGCAGCCCCACCGAGCACATCTCGCCCAAATTTGCGCCCTTGCCGCCAACCTCTGCCAGGTTGCTTTTCCTTATCTCAGAAAACCACATTATGTTCTTCATTAGCCCACCCCTTGCAAGCAGATAGCCTAAACTCGCTGAATAGATATTAAAAGCTTATGAATAGAAATCCAAGTACGCGGGCCCGTAACTCAGCTTGGCCTAGAGTGTCTGGCTTTTAAACAAAAGCAAAACTCTTATCCGATTGCGGATGCCTCAATCTGAAGAAACCAGAAAGCCGTGGGTTCAAATCCCACCGGGCCCGTGTTATGTTTATGGAAATGGGATGATTTGATGGTCGAAGAAGTGTTCCCGGGCGTCTATCTTGTTGGCGGAAGGCTTGCCACAAAATCATTTGCGCCAGGTACGCGCGTCTACGGCGAGAAGCTGGTGCAGGAAGGCGGCATCGAATACAGGATGTGGGACCTGCACCGAAGCAAGCTCGCGGCTGCGATGTACAAGGGGATGAAAGAGATGCACATCAAGCCAGGCTCCACTGCCCTGTATCTTGGCGCATCCACTGGCACCACGCCTTCGCACGTTTCAGACGTGGTGGGCAAGGAAGGCGCAGTATACTGCGTGGAATTCGCGCAGCGCTCCATGCGCGACCTTCTGGCGGTGTGCGAGAGACGTGAGAACATGCTTCCAATAATGGGCGATGCACGCCAGCCCCAGGATTATGCCGAGATGCTAGGAGGGCAGAAGGTTGATGTCATCTATCAGGATGTTGCACAGCCAGACCAGGCAGACATTTTCATAAAGAATTCCAAGATGTTTTTGAAGAAGGGCGGATGGGGGATGATTGCCATAAAGTCGCAATCCATCGACGTCTCGCGCCAGCCAAAGAAAGTTTTCGAGGAGTTCATCGCGCAGGTGGGAAGCGAGATAGAGGTGCGCGACCAGATTGACCTGACGCCTTATGACTTGGAGCATTTGTTCATCACAGGACAAAGAAAGTAGCTGCACGGCTTCTGTTACAAAGGTATATATACTCCCACACGCATAACGGGAGTAAGAACAAGGTGCTAACCATGAGCGAAACAGGCATTGCAAATGCAGATGCGCTTTCGGTTAGCATGCACTCTAATTTTGGCAGGCACTTCTGCTACCAGTACAAGCAGTAGCTTTTGGCTTGCGTGAAACACCTAATTGCGCGGGCCTCTGGAAAAAATTCCGCTAGCAGCGCTTCTTCAAACTGCTTGCATGGCGGGTTTTGCACACGAAAAAACTAGCGTGAGTCAGAGGTGTTCATATGACGAGCATTCAAGCATGCGTGAAGAACGCAATTGTAGCGGGATTGGAAGGCGGCCTCCAATTGGAGGGCGCGGTCGGGGGGTGATGGCTGTGACACCGAAAGGGCGGCCAAAAGCCCTCAGTGAGCCTGAAATTGCCGAGGCGCAGAAGCTCTACTGGGAGGAATGCCTTCCAGTAAGGATGATTGCGGATGCCATGCAGGTTTCGCACATGACAGTGTGGCGCGCAGTCTGCGTGCCAGCCCCTTCCCTGCCAGGCAGGGAGAATTGAGGTGGGTGCGTGGCTAATGCAACATTGGCTCTAGCAGAGCATAGGCCAAATCTCACGCTCCCTCGCCAGCCCCTCGTGGTCTGCCGCAGCCGGCCAGTAAGGGCGATAGTGTTTGACATGGACGGCGTGCTAGTGGATTCCAGGAGGGCAGCAGCTGCAGCGCTTGCCGCTGTTGCAAGGCAGGAAGGGGCGCGAGCGGATGGCGCTGCGATAGAAGCTGCGCTTGACAAGGGCAACAGCGCAGCCTCCATTGTATCCTACCTGCTTCCCCACCTGAACGGGCAGCCGACGGAGCTTGACAGGGTGGCACGCGCCTACAGCAAGGCGTCGGTTGGCAGCGGGTTGATTGTGAAAACCCAGATTGCCTGCTGCCTGCCTGCGCTTTCCACGAGGTTTGGCATGGCAATAGCCACCAACCGCACAGAGGATGCAGCGCTTGAGATATTGGATAGGCTGAAGATGCGCGCGTTTTTTGGCGCAGTGATGACGCTTTCCGATGCGCCGCCAAAGCCAGACCCGAAAATGGTGCTGCTCGCCGTGATGGCAGTGGGTGCAAACATCGCATCCGCGGTGTTCGTGGGCGACAAGCCAAGCGACATGATGGCGGGAAAAGTAGCAGGCGTGAGGACGATAATTGTGGATGGCTCGCAAGGAAAGGGCGGGTGCTGGCCTTTCCTTTCAGAGTTTGGAATGGTTTGACTGGAGAATTTGAGGAAAAAATCTAGGTGATATTGTGGAAATGAAGATGTATAGGGAAATTGCGATGAGGCATGGCGAGAGATGGCTCATAAGGAAAAAAGTCGGCATAATGCAGGAACTGAGGAAAGGCAAGGGCGACGCCTCTGAGCTTTCAGGCAAGCTGTCTATCCTGCTTGAGGTGATGAGGCAGAGGGAAATGCTTGCAGGAAAGATGAGGGAAACCGTTGAGAGGCTGGAGGAGAAGCAGACGCTGCTGGTTGGGAAGAGAAAGGCGATTGAGAAGGAAATTGCAGAGTCCGAGCCCATGCGAAGGAAAAAGGAGGTTGAGCTGCAGCTCGGGGAAATCAGGCAAGAAATCGATGGGGCGGCAGAGGCTGCGAATGTGCTGATAGGAATAAAGAAAAACGGGCTTGCAGATACGCGTCACATGCGCGATTTCTGGGAGAAGCTGCTGCCTTAGTTCCGCGGGTATTTTCTCCTGTTGGGGAAGCGCTCGGCAGCCTGGTCCCTTTTGCGCTGCTTGAGCTCTTCCTTGACACGGAGCTCGTCCTCTATCTGCTTTATGTTCTTAAGGAGTATCTTGTGCACCCCGCTGCCATACTGCATTGCCTTTTTCTTCCTGTCAATTGCATCCTGCGGCACGCCAAGCTTTGCTGCGATTTTGCGAAGCAATGGCTTCTTGTCCGTGATGGTGCCCAGCCTGTCTGAAAGCGGCATGGCGAGGATGGAGTCCACCAGCGTTGGGTAAAGGAACGGGAATGCCGCGCGCATGCCGAAGTTCTTCGCAACAAGGTCCTGTGCCTCGCAGTCGCCCAGTGGAAGCTCCTTTATCTCTTTTTTCAATAAGTTCTCCAGCTTCTTGCCTTTGTGCTTGAAGAAACGGTCATAGCCAATGAAAAGCTCCTCTGCGCCTGAGCCTGACAAGACCCTCCACTTGCCTGCGCGCGCAGCTTCGCGGCAGCACTTGAAGACAGGGACCATGAGCTCGACCTTGTTCAGCTCTCCCTTCCTTATCTTGTAGCATTTTTTGTAGACCGAGATGATTTCTGCCTCGGTGAGCACCACTGCCTTGTGAGGCAGGCCAAGCTCGGCAGCGATTTTCTTCGCGGCCTCCAAGTCCGAGCTGCCCTCCACCCCGGCGGTGATGAGAAGCGGGGTGGTGTAGCGCTTTGCCACAGTGGCGATTGCAGAGCTGTCGATGCCGCCTGAGAAAAGGATTGCCACCTCGCCCTGGCAGGTGTTGCGCACGCTGTCCGTGAATATGTCAGCAAGCCGCTGAATTGTTGCGTCCGTTACCATATGCCATCCCTTCGCGCTTTAGCTTATAAAAGATTGCTGTCGCTGAATGAAAAATACGGGCCCGGAGAGATTTGAACTCTCGACCTTCACCTTTCTCTCAGCAGTCAGAGAGAAAGCGCCTCTGCACTTTTCCGTGAACGCTTTTCGGATCGCCGAAAAGGGTTCTTAGGAGAGTGCCGCTCTATCCAAGCTGAGCTACGAGCCCATCTGTGAGATTTTGTATGTTCGTGCAAATCAAGTTTAAAAACGTGCGGATAAGAACAGGCTCATGGCAGGCTCCAAGCTCCCGTATGTTGTTTTGCTCGCATTCTTGCTAATGCTTAACTTCGCGGTTTTCTACGTTCCTTACGCGGCATCGCGCAATGATGCGAACGCGCAACTGATGTACGCTGCGTTCGCGCCCACCTGCCACCAGCTCACTTCCCGCTCGAACTGCCTGTTCGTTTCCAGCGCGGACAGGAGCTATTCGTTCGGGGACTGCATGGAGTCAGATTCCCTTTCATATACGAAAGCGGATGCGATTGAATACGAAGACAAAACCGGCTACAAGCTGCCAGTCTGCTCGCGAGACGTTGCGATTTACCTTGCCATGCTGCTAGGCGCGCTTGCCCTCCCGTTTGTGAGGAGGGTGGAAGGCGAGGAGTGGCCAAACAAGTGGCTTCTCGTCGCTGCGTGCATCCCCATTGCAATTGACGGCGGCACGCAGCTTATTGGCTTGCGCGAAAGCAGCAATGCATTAAGGATGGCGACGGGCGCCATTGTGGGCTTTGCGCTTCCATTCTACATCGTGCCCATGCTCAATTCGATTTGGAGCATTGCAGAGGAAAAGCTGGGAAAGGGAAAGAAAGTTGAAAAAAAGTAAGGGCTTCTTTTTATTCGAACAAATGCTCTGCGATGACCGCGTACGCCGGTCTTGAGATGAACAAGCCGAGGAGCGAGCCCAGCACGGTTGCGGTTGCAAAGCCGATGATCTCCACAAGCCCGGAGAGGAACAGCAGGGGAAGCATGGCAACCACTGCCACCATCACCGAGGTGGTGATGATGGAGAATGCCTTTTCCAGCCTCTTTCTCATCTCGCCATTCTCCTTCTTGAGAAGCTCGTCGGTGACAATGATCTGTGCATCCACGCCAACGCCGATTGCGGCAAGTATTCCAGCCATGCCGGCAAGGTCAATGGTGAACGAGCCGAGTATGGCAAGCAATATGACCAGCTCCGCGAAGCTTATGAAAAGCATGGGGAGGATTATCTGCAGGTGGCGGTAGCGCAGCGCCACCATGATGGCGATTGCAAGGAGAGAAAATGCAATGCCGATGAGCGAAAGCCTGAGGAACTCCTCGCCCAGCGGGGCAGGGATCACTGTCTTGGAGCCTATGGAAATCTGCACAGGCAGCGCACCGCCCTTGAGAAGCGACTCGAGCTCCTTTTCCTTCTTAAGCGCGTCAGCAGCCTTGAGGGCGGCTGTCGAGCCCTCGGCAGGCCCGTTTATCGTGTAGGAGAAGTTTGGTATGCCCTCCGTGACTGAGGGGACGAGGCGAGGGGCAGACATCAGGCCCACAGCCTTCCATGAAGTCACTGCGTCAGTGAGCGGGTTCTCTGGCGAGGTGACATACTTTGGGTGCATTTCAACATCCGCGACTTCCACCACGCCAAAACCTGCTGATTTGAGCTTGGGGATGAGCGCACTTCCAGCAGTAACAATTGCGCGCGTCTTGTTCGTTGAAGGCGAAAGCGAGAAGTTGCCCGATATCTCTTCCTCTATGTAAATCGTGATGTTGTCGCCATCGAGCGCCAGTGCGCTTTGCGCAAGCTGCAGCGCGCGCGAGCGGGATATTGGCACCACGCGAGACTTGTTGGTGGCGTCAGCCATTAGCTGCTTCTCAGTTAGGATGATGATTGAGTCGGCCGGGCGGTCTAGGTACATGAAGAGAGGGTAGTTGCCCTTGCCCTTTGCCACGGTTGCAAAGCGCTGCGCGCCACTCTGCGTCACTGTGAAGCTCACGCCCCAGTCAGCGCCCTGCAGGTACTGCGACGGAATTTTCATTATTGTGCCGGTGTAGATTTCCTCGCCTTTCACTGCCACTTGGCCGTCCACTATGCCGCGGTACACGCCCTGTTTGGAAAGCAGCGACTCGACGTCGGATACAAGCTGCGGGCTGCTCGCCGGCAGCTCCACGTAGATTTCAGAGTCGCCAATGGGGCGTACCTTCACCTCGGAAAGCCCGAACGATGCCGCGCGCGTCTTGATGGTGTTAACCATCTCCTCCATGGTGGTGGAATCAACCGGCTGCGCAAGCAGCACAGGAATCCTGACACCGCCCGAGAAGTCAATGCCGAATTTAACGCCGTTTGAGGCGATTGAGAATGCAGATAGGAAAACGATTGCCAGAAGCGCGGCAATCCGGAGGCTGTCGCGCTTTATGAAAACAGCCGCGACCGCGATTGCCACCAGAGCCGCGACAAAGATGGGCACGCCGTGCGGCTTGTCCAAAAACATCGCAGCACATGCGATGGCAGCAAAGAGGAATACTGCGATTACCTCGCGCGCTTTTGCGCCTGCAATTATCTCTTCTTTCCTTATCATGTAATTACCCTTAGTTCGAGAATATCGATGAGAGGAATGGCTTGTGCTCCTCGTCAGCCTTGCCGCCGTGCTCCAGGTACCACAAAACAATGGGGCCGTTGAGGAGCCAGGTGGCGAACAAGTCGGCCACCAATCCTGCAAGCGCGACAGCCGAAATCTCGTAGTACGTATTGATGTGCGTAACAGAGGCAAGGATGAAAAGGCAGAGGAATGAGAGCATGAGCGCCGTGCTCATTGTCATCCCCGTTTTCATGGCGTCATATGCCCGCTCGCGCGGGGCGCCTTCCTTGCGCTTTATCACGCGCATGGTCAAAAGCACGTCGGTGTCAAGCGAGAAGCCCACCAGCATCAGAAGCGCGGCAAAGGAGGCAAGCGTGAGCGGGATTCCGAAGATGCCCATGGCGCCAAGCGCGATTATTATGTCGCAGGCAGCGCCCAGGAGAACCGCGATGGAGGGGATGATGGAACGGAAGATTATGAACACCACGATGCTCACGAAAATGGTGGAGTAGACCACCACCATGAATGCCTTGTCGATGAATTTCGCTGAAAGCGAGGCGGAAACCTCGTTGAAGGAAGCAGACTCATAGTTCACAAGCGTGGAAAGCATGGCGGAAAGCTTTGCCGAGTAGCTGTCGATGGTGACGCGGTATGCCTCGCTCACCTTGGTCTTCAAGTCGTTGGTGCTGGTGACTTCGGATGCCTTGAGTGATGAGCCGGAAATCATGAAAAGCTCGTCTGAGGTCTTGTCGATTGCCGCCCGGGCTTCGATGTACTTTGCTATTGCGTCCGAGCTGCCGTTTGACACAGTGACGTCGGATTCGAGGCGCGACACCTCGTCGATTTTCTCGAAGAATGCTGTCTTGAGGTCCTCTGCGCGCGTGAGCGACTCGTCCCGCTCTATCTCCACTTCCACTTCATAGCCAGACGGGTTTTTCATGGACTTGGCTGAGGAGACCTGGTAGCCCTTTGCAGAAAGCTCGCTTTTCAGCGACTCGGCGTCCACCATCTCGCTAGTCTGCATGGTGACAAGCGTCCCTCCCTTGAAATCCACACCGCGCTTTACCGATGGGATGAAGGCGAGGGAGACTAGCATGAGCAGTATGGGGACTATCACAAGTAGCTTGTAATTCCCGGAATATGGGTTTGGAGCTGTCAGTTGCATAATATTACCTGTCCCACGAAGATGGCATTACTGCCGTGAAATAGTTTTTAAATGAATGGGGTTTGGGAAGGCAGGTCACTCAAGCGTCTGCAGCGCGGCGCCAAGCACGAATAGCCCGCCGCCCACACCCATCATGATGCCGGAGGGAAAGCCGTGCGCGGGGTTGGCAGCCATGCCTGAAAAAAGCCCTGCCGCGCCCATCACAATGCCGCCTGCCATGCAACCGCTTGATCCTGCCGACATCGATAACACCTAGTGGGTTTAGTGCGCACTATACTATATAATCTTGAGCAGGCCCCTGCCTATTTCAGCCAGGTCTGCGCCGAACAGCGAGCCAGTCTGCCGGATGAAGGTGAAGGTGATGGTAAGGGCGACTAATGGATAGAACATGGACTGGAGGAAGAATATGTTTATGGTCTGCTGCACGAACGAAGTGATGCCGTTTATCTTGCTTTTCTCGGACTTGAGCTGGTAAAGCTGGGCAAGCTGCGCGCCCTCGTTGTTGAGGCACGGGTCGGAGTGCGTGGCCTTTGCCTCGGGCAGCACCTGCAGCGAAATCTGGGAGCAGATCGCCCCGGCGTTTGGCATCATCGCCACTATGAGCACATAGCATATGGGGAAGACGAATGCAAAGCCCAGCGCGAATGCAGTCACCAGCCCGCCTGCACCTCGCGTCACGGGGAATGCGCGCAGTATGAGGCCAATTGGCAGGAAAATCTGCAGCATGGTGAACTGCGAGAACTGCAGGATGAAATATTGGATGTAGTTGAAAAGCGCAAGGTAGACCAAGTTGTTGTTGAGGAAGTGGAACAGGCTGACAAAGCCGCCCAGCGCATAGCCTCCACCCATAGCCTCCACGCCCACCGCGTCAAGCGAGACCCTGCTGAAAAATTCCATGGGGTAGTTGTAGATGAACACCACTGAATAGATGTCGCGCTCGCAGCCGATTAGGGTGGCAAGGTATGCCTGCCCGATTCTTATTGGATCGCCGATGTGCTGGGAAATCGCGGCATTGAGGGGGATGTTGCCCGAGGCTGATGCCACGGCAGCAGTGATTTCGGACGCCACTCCGTTGCCTGCGTCGCGCAGCACCAGGGCGAAGACGATTATGATGAAGCTCACTGCGACCTGCGCGTATTCTGCGCGCACCCACATGTTGAGGCTCTGGAGGTTGAATGCCTTTGCCACCATCTGCAGAAGCACGGCTACGAAAAACGAGCACATTGCGACCGTGGTGCAGATGACCGCCCAGTCCGCGCTTGCAAGGAAATCAGCCATATCAAATCTTCCCCTTTTCCATTATGCATGAAAGCCAAATCATCATATCAGCCTCGTGAGGTTGGAAACGTCAAGCTCGTCGCCGAAGAACGCGGTAGCGCCGCGGGTGGTCTCGACAAGCACGATGAAGTTCAGCACTGGCAGCACCACTGCCGCAATCACATATACCAGCACAGGCTTGAGCAGGAACAGTATGCCGCCAGTGACGCCCTGGGAGAAGCTGTTGTAGCCAGACGGGTCAGTCATGTTCACAGCGGTGCTGTTCTGGAACTGCCCTGCCGAGGGCGTGTTGCCTGACGCCACATTGCCAGCAGCAGCCCGCAGCGACGCTGTCTGGTCGCCTGCCAGGTCCTCTATGGTTGCGAACATCACAAAGTCGTTGAACACCATGAGTATTGGGTAGAACAGGAACAGCGCGACAGATATTCCAAGCAAGGTGCCGCCAAAGCTGCGCGTGGGCTCGAAACAGCGGAAGAATATCCCTAACGGGAACAGGAAGCCTATGATTGCAATGGCTAGGTAATCCAGAATGCGCATCTGCAGCTCAAGAAGCAAAAACGAGGTGATGAAGCCAGAGAGCATGACGAAGATGAGGGAATTTATCTGGCCCACCGACTCCATGGGGTTTTCGTTGGAGCCTATGCCCAGGGGCGAGCTTAGCATGGTGACACGGCTGAGGAAGCCCATGATCTTGGTGACATACATCATGTAGCCGTAGACCAGGAACCCGACGTCTTCCAGCCTGGAGAAATAATTGTCGATTATGTCGTACATGCTGACGCCTGGCGCATATCTGGCAGGCTGCAGGAATGACATGTCGAAGGTGCACATGCCTGCAAGCACGGTTCCGAAGAAGACGATTATCACAGCAGTGCCGAACAGCTGGAAAAGCTCGAATTTTGTCCAGCTGAGAAGCTGCGGGTTCCGAAGGAATGATGCAAACATGTATAGCAGTGAAAGCGCTATTGTGGAGACGACAAGCGCAAGCACCGAAAGCTCGAGCCAGCTGGTGCCTGGGAATAGCGAGCCGCCAAGAACGCTGTTAGGGGGGGAATTGCCATAGGCTGTGATGGGAGCGCAGGCGATTTGTGCGAAGTTTGTCATCCCATTACCTCATATCAGCTTCTCAAGCGAGCTTAAGTCTATCTCGGTGCCCAGCACCTTGGCTATTTCCTTTGCCATTGTGAGCGTGACAAAGACTATGAACATGGGCACCAGCATGGTCACTATGAACACGAAGTAGACCATTTCGGTGATGGCATAGAGGCTGAAGGCGCCAAGCGGCACCATCAGGCCGACCGAGAGCCAGCTGATGTTCATATATCTCAGCAGGACCGCGGTGCCCACTGCAGCAGCCCCCCCTGCAAACGCCCCGAAGTCGCCCTTCATTATATTATCGATGAAAAACGCGCGGTAGACGTTCCCAAGTATGGTGTTGTACATGCACATATTGGGGCCGTGAGAGGTGCCCTCGAGGTCCATGCGGAAGTTCCCGTTGTTAATCGCGGCAACTGAGACATTGGCATTCGGCCCGTTTTGCAGGTAAGGCTCCCCGGGGCCAGCAGGCGCATCGTGCAGGCAGCAGATGGGCTTGTCAATGCAGGTGTATTGCCAGAGGTGGGCCGGGAGATTCTGCTGATTTATGTGGCTGGTGTCCAAGTCATCCTGCAATTGGCTTGAGACCACCTGCCCCAGCATGTTCACCATGTAGGGGTAGATGAAGAACAGCGATATGGCAATGCCTATCAGGGCATTGCCTGCGGCCTTGAGGCCAAAGCCGCGCAGGAAAAAGCCGGCAGGCAAAAGCACAATGAGCATCTGCGCCTTGATGAAGCAGAGCAGGAACTCCTGGCTGCCCCATAGCACCACTGCAGTAGTTATCAGCTGCATGGTAACGCCCAATACGTCTATTATGGGCTTGAACATTGGCGCCACCTGGAAGCCCACAGTTATGTAGACCTCGCTTGGTATCTTGAACTGCGGGTTCATGTTGGTGATGAAACCCACTATGAAGTTTGCCGAAAGCATGAGGCCGAAGTCGAACATCACGGTGTTCTTGGCAAGCACCGCATAGGCGCGCGCCTTGTCAATGTTTTCCATGCCAAATGGCCAGAGCACCGCGAAAAGCGCCATGAAAATGCCCAGCAGCGCCGCAGTCTCTATTGAGCCCCAAATCATGCCCTTGATGAACTCGTTGTACTTCGGGCCGCCGAAAGTGCCGCCCAGTATCTGCCCTATTATCGCCCATGCCATGCCCACCATGATGCCTATGAGCGAAAGCGCGGTCCACTCAACCACGCGGTCAAGCCCCTGCTGCTGGCTGACAAGCGTGCTGCAGGTGGTAAGCGCGCCTGAGGGCGAGAGCACGCCTTCCATGAAGTAGGGGTTGAGCCTGCCTGCAAGCAGGAATATCGCCAGCAACGCAGCCAGCACGAATGAAACCTTGCTGATTTTTCCCATCAACATCAACTTGCGTGCATAAATTATATCAGCTTTGACAGCAGCTGTATCTCCACATCGCCGCCAATAAGGGGCGAGAGCACCTTGAATGCGGCAAGCATGGTCATGAGCGCGAGGAACGGGGTGAACATCGTGAACAGCATGAGCATGGCAAGGTGCGCAATCGGCCCGTCGATTTCGAATGCGCCCCCTGTCACGAAGTCGAATGCCTGCGAGTACCACCTGCCGTTCTCAAATGATGCCCAGTTGCTACTCACCTCGCCCATGGCCGCACCCATGGCATCCCGCTCGGATTGCGTGGAGCTGTTGCACAAGTCCACCCGCAGCGAGGGTTGGGAGAACACGTTCTTGGCGCGCTGCTGCGGCACAAGCGCCTGACCACCATACGTGGGGAGTGCGGTGCCTGAATCATAGGTGTTGCCGAACTGGTCCCATGCGTTTGCCTGAGAGTGCTGCATGAACCCCCATAGTATGGCGCTGGAAAGCACGTAGAACATCGGGAAGACAATGTAGAGGGAGAGCGCAAGCGCAATGAGCATGCCGCCCAGCTTGCGCGTGAAGTAAAGTATGCGCAGTATGAGCCCGATGGATATCATCACCGGGAACAGGGGATACCATAGGAAATCAAGGAACATCTGCTGCGCGCGTACCAGGAACATGGTCTTGATGGCAAGGTCGAACAGAAGCGAGAAGAACTCGGCGACCATCTCCAATCCTGCAAACGGGGAGAAGGAAAGCCCGGCGAGGAACTTCATCACGATGCTTGCGCTCATGGAAAGGCGCGAGAGGAAGGCGAACCAGCCATAGTTGTTCAGGTAAGAGCTTGCGCTTTGCCGCGCGGATTCGTAGAGCACCTGCAGGTAATCAGTGGCAAGCTCGATGTGGCACGCCCTGCCACGCACGTTGCTTCCGGGCGGGATGGCGCATGGCTGCCCCTGCTGGCAGCACACCCCGTAATTAACATAGTTCTGCCAGTCCTGGCCCCCTGCAAGCGAGAGCGCCTGCAGCCAGGAGTCAAGCGAGCCGACAAGGGCGACTGCAGCCACGATTATGATTGCGGAGAAGAATACCTGCCCCAGCTCGCGGCCTACCCATGCCTTGAGCTTGTCGTCGCGCATGAATGCCGCGACCATGTAGCCCAGCGTCAGCACCAGCACCATCACCATGATGGCAACGCCCGCCAGGGTGTGCCAGCCCCAAACCTGGGTCTTTTGCACGCCAGAGGTGTCGGTGCAGCCGAAGCTGGCGAAAAGCAGCAGCGCCAGCCCGGCGATTGCAACACGGTTTTCCAGCATATGCCTACCCTAATTTCTGAGTTATGAATTTATTGAAGCCTTTGATAAATGCCACTGTGAGCGTGATTGAGAGCGCAGGCAGGAAAATCGCCTGCAGCAGCAAAAACGACAAATCGAAAATCGGCATGAAGAGCTCCTTTTGCAGGCTGAACATGCCTGATTCGCTTATGTAGTCCATGAATGCCTTCTGCGAGGCAGGATCGGTGCCTGCCACGTGGGCAATCGCCTGTTCCGCGTCCTTGATGTTGGCATGAGCAGATGGGATGAGCACGTCCTGCACTATCATCTTGTGCATCACATAAGTGTACGGGAATATCACCTGGAACGCTATTGCAGTCGAGATCATGAATGAGCCTGCGTCGCGCGTGGGCGGGAAGATGCGCAGCACCACGCCCATGGGCAATATGAACGGAAGCATGGTGCCGCGGATCACCTGCAGCCCAACCTGCTGCACCATCAGGCTTGCAGTGAATGGGGAGATGAGCATGAGCAGGAATTCTATGGTGCGCTCTATCACGATGAATGAGGGGAAGACAGGGATTACCACGCCCCACACAGAGGCGCCGAAGCGCATGGTCACCGAGCTTGCCCACTGCGAGAAAATGGCAAGCGCCTGCAGCTTTTCCACTGATGAGAGCGCAATGTCCTGCCAGATGTACTGGAGGTAGCTTGAGGCGACATCGAACGGGTCGGCGCCGCCAGGGACAAATGCCTTTGCCATCTCGCTTGCAAAGCAGGATGTGGAGAACACCGCGCCGAATATCACGAGGGAGACTATGAGCTGGTATGTCTCGATGGAAACAAATGCCTCGTATTCAGGCTTCCTGAAAAATTGCGCCGCCATGTAGAAAAGAGCAAGAAGCAGCACCATGGTGGCAATGCCTGTGCCCACCATTGAGCCTATCAGCCCGACCATCTGGTCGGTTCCGCAAACGTCCAGCAAATACATCGATACACCGTTTCCTTATACCAGCTTGGAGAGCCCGAAGATGCGCGGCTCGCCGCCTATCAGTATTGCGATGTCCTTGAGCATGGTAAGCGAGACCACAATGCTCACTACCACGAAGAGCATTGCCAGAAGCGCATACTGCCCTGCGTCCATTACCAGTACCTCGATTTCGGAGAACACCACCTGCGCGGTCCGCATGGGCGAGGGGTTCAGAAGCGCCTTGGTGAACTGCCATGCCGAGCCAGCGTGCTGCTTTGCAATCGAGCCCAGCCCGTCGTTGAGCCTGCCCTCTGCCTTGGTGGCGTTGACCACCGCCGGGTTGCCGGTGAAATAAAGCTCCAGCGTGCGCTTGTCCTGCTCATCGGCGATTGTCTCTAGAGTTTCGTTTATCTGCGCCTGGCTTGGGTTGCCCTCGCATAGGGAGTAGATGGAGCGGTACTCGGCAAACTCGGTGAGGGGCACTGCGCACACGCCGTTCCTGCAATCGTACGAGCAGCAATCCTTGTCAGCGGTGCAGGAAGTGGCAACGCCAAGGCAGCCCGGCTCGCCCGGCGGGTCGACTATGAGCATCCATATCTGCTGGTCCAGCAATATCGAGATGGGGAAGATGAAATAGCACGCCACCACCACGGCAATTACTGTGGAGCCTGTCTTGCGGCTGAACGGGAAGGCGCGCAGCATCAGCCCGAACGGGAGGAATACAGCAAGCGCGGATTTCTCGATGAATTTCAGGAGCATGTTTTGCGCAGTGAATGCGGCAAACGTGGTGCCGATGAGGTCCACGATGCTGGTGTGCGCCTGGTTCAATGGCCCCAGCGCCACCCAAGGGGTGAGGCCGATGTCAATGGTGAGCACCTTGAACAGGGGTATGGAAAGGCCGGATGAGAACCCTGCCAGAAGCCCGGTGAACATCTGGGTGAGCATGAGTGAGAAATATCCCTTCGCAAGCCGCGAAGTCATCACGCCGTTGAGGCCGTTCGCAGGCACGCCGTCAAACGGGTTCCAGTCCACCACCAGGCTGAGCTTGCAGCCCAGGAAATAGTTGGCCTGCCCGAACGCGATGTTGCCGTTCTGGGCATACCAGTCGCCTGTTGCGGCGTTGAAGAGTATGGGGCCGTGAAGAGCCGTCCACTCCTCACAAAGCGCAGGCTGTTGGCCGCCGGCAGGCGAAACCATGAAGCCGCGCGAGACCAGATCGAATGGCCCGTTGGGGAGTATGAACATGAAAAGCAGGAGCAATATGACTGCGCTCACGCCAAGCTCATGAAGCTCTGCCCGGGCAAACCCCTTCAGCGTCGGCATGGTGAAGAATTCGCCTGCCATGAAGGAAAGCGAGATTATGGAAACTGCGAAGGCGAATGCAAGCATGACGCCGCTGTTTGTGAGAAGCTCAGCCTCGGTCAGCATGAGATACCAAAACATCGCGCAAGCACCCTGCCTTTTCCCTATTTCATCAAGCATATTTATAAGAATGAGAGAACAAAGAGTTTGGGGGCGCTATGGCTACACGTGCAGCGACTGCTTGGCTTTTGCTCATACTGCTTGCGCTGCCCGCTGCCACGCATGCGCAGAACCCGTATTCTGACGCGGCATTCCGCGCCTTCATCTCAGTCTCGGTGAACGACACCGAGGTGACGGCATATGTCACTTACCTCAACGTGAGTTATTTCCGGGAGGTGAATGAAAGCGCGGTTGGTGAAGTCGGCAGCAGGGTGAATGCCACGCGCAATGCCAGCAACCTGCACCAGCAGGGCATCTTTTCCAACGAAAGTTTCACCGCAGAGGTGCTGCCCCTCAATGACACCCCGGTGCGATTCACCTTCGAGGGCCAGAACATCACCAATGCAGGTGGCGACGACACTGTTTGCAAGGCAGTAAGGACGGATGAGAACGGGGTTGCCAAGTGCAATGTATTGCATTACAAAGACATAATCACTGGAAATGTGCGCAGCCTGGAGCAGTACAGGAGCTGCGGCTATGTGACCATAACCTCGGCAAGCAAGACAGTGCAGGGCGCCACGGTTCCCGAGGCAACCCAGACCGCAGTTGTTTGCCCGGCCAAGAACGAGGCCATAACCTCCCTTGGGCCTGCAATATATACTATAATATCAGACCCGAACAGGCTGCCTTTCTGCTTCCCAGCCATGCTGGCAGCAGGCATGCTGATTGCCGCGATGTACTATTCCGGCAGGGACCCGCTCTCGCTTTTCGACATCACCACCCCCAAGCTTCCGCGCACCCAGACCTTCAAGGCAAAGATGCAGACCGCGCCGCAGATGCTGCGCCAGGTGCAGCGCCGCTACATCATGATAAAAAACCAGGCTCGCCGCGACGCGGTGCGCGACATCGCACGCGCTGCAAAGGCATCCGGCAAGGACGTTGCCCAGGCCAGGCGCAGGATGAACGAATTCTACAAGTACGTTGAGGACCTGATGAACAAGCGCAAGCTCACCGACAAGGACGAGTTTGACATCAGGCAGAGGTTTGCCAACCTCATGAATGAGTACAAGTACACAGATAGGAACGGCGGCTACCAGAAATTCGACCGCTCCATAAAGTTCGGCTCAGGCCTGCTGGAATCCTATTTGCAGGCGCACCAGGCATGGAAGTCAATGGGCGAGGCAAGAGGGAAAACAAGCAAGGGCAACCTCTGGACGCGCAATGTCAGCACTCCGCTAATCGAAAAACTCACCAAGGCCTCGATTGCGTTTGAGACCTCAGGCACCGGCAGGGTGCTTGGGAAGATACCGCTGGTGCGCAAAGTGGTCTCGGCGCCCACCAAGGTGCTGGACGCCACCACGCAGCTGCGCGGCTCGCGCGCCGCGATCAAGGCAATACGGGGGGAGATGCTGGGGCAGATGGCAACCATGCTTGGGCAGACCAAGGTGGGGCGGCCAGTCTACAAGGCATTCCGCGGCGCGCACATAGGGGCTGGGGACAAGCCCACTGGCTTTGGCAAGCTTTATACCTGGGCAACCGGCAGGAGCTTCAAGACGTTCGAGGACAAGCATGACCTGACCAAGAAGAAGCTTGTGGAGTATGCCAACGCAGTGGACCGCATACGCCAGAACACTGTGGATGTGCACAACAGGATGTTTGACGAGCTTGCGGCAAAGCTGCTTTATGAGATGCCCATACGCGCCAATGCCGCAAAGGGCATTGCAGAAAGGCTCAAGCTCAGCGATGAGGAAAGGCAGAAGCTGGGCATAATGAAGATGAACGGGCTGGAAAGCATATTCAGCAGCATAAGGGAAAAGCTGGACAAGACTGCGGACGGGAAGAGGATTTCGAAGGACATCCACGCGCTCCTTGGCATGGATGCCGACAAGCTGAGCAAGGCGGACTTCAATTCCCTTCTTGCCAGGCTGGACGCGTCCGGGCTTTTGGCAAAGGACAAGGAGGCTGCAAGGGCGCTAGTCAGGCAGCTTGAGATTTCGGCAAGGTATGAGACAGACTTGATGAAACTGCTCAAGAAAGGAGGCAGCCAGTCAGACATGCTTGAAGAGCTGGACCGCCTTGCCAAGCGCGGGGCGCAGGAAACCGGGCGCAAGATGGACCGCGAGAGGGTGGATGCGATTTCATTTTCCATCCGCGAATTCAAGAAGGCGGAAGACGAGCTTAGGGCAAACCTGATGGTTTACCTTGAGAAGAACTACTACCAGACCATCGAGAAGGACCAGCTGAAAAGCGACATGGCGGAGGGCAAGACGTATGAGGACCTGAAGAAAAAGTACGGCGCCGAGGTGCTGAGGGGCTTTTTGGACAGGGAGCACTCGGACACCTACAAGAAAATAATTGAGGTCCATGCCGCCTCAAGCGGGGATGCGCTGCGAAAGGCGATTGAGGACCTGAAGCGCGCAGTGGCAGGCTCGACCGGGCTTTCTGGGGCGGATGGCAATGCGCTTGACCTTCTTGCGTCCGCATATGGGAAGAAGAGGGTGCTTACCGTTGCGGACATTGACAAGATAACCTCGCGCGTGGAGGCGCTAAAATCCGTCAAGGACGCAGAGGCAAAAGCATTCGAGAAATTCGACTCCAAGTACAACAGCATGAAGACATGGGTGCTCCAGGGCGGGCAGAACAGGCTGTTTGGGAACTATTACCAGATAATCCAGAAACTCAACACGCGGCTAAGCGATATTGGCGGCGCAGACATAAGCAGGCTTGTGAACGAGGGCTGCACCTTGGGCAAGAATCCGCTTGAGATTGTCATTGGCAAGTCGATTGAGGAGACACTGAGGGAAAAGGCGCTGGCAAGCGGCATGAGCGCTGCGGATGCCAATAAGTACGTCGAGGATGCGATGAAGCTCATACGCCAAAGCCTGATGGAAGAAAAGGGCAAGAACTCGCTGAACGGCATGGATGCCATGGAGCAATTCTTCAAGCCAAAATCAGGCGGCGCGGCGCACAGCAGGGAATTCCTGGAAATGCTTGCTGTTTTGGACAGGCCAGGCCAGAAAAAAGTTACTTCTGAGGACGTCATGAACGGCGCCATGGTGCGCGTGCTGGATTTTGCCAGGGAATGGTCAGGCAAGAACTGGGCCGCCATTGAGATACTGCATGGTGGGGGGAATGCAGGCAGGTACATGGCAAGCTTTGGCAATGCCACGAGCGACCTGATGAATGCCCCAAAGGTAAAGGCGCAGATGGCATACCTTGGCGGGGAGAAGGCATTCTACAGGCAGGAGATGGGGTACGCAGATTACAGGGGAGTGGACCTGGAAGGCAAGATATTCATGACGCGCGGCTGGGAGAAGCTTTTCGGCTACGTGGTTTCCAAGGACTGGAGCGGCACCAGCAGGGGAGAGCAGGTTCTGCACCTGCAGGGCGCTGCGAGGAACGAATATGCCTCACTGCTTGAGCGCTACCGCGTGCTTTACAACAACCTGGTGAACAGGGAGAGCATACTTTACGATGCGAAGTTCGCGGCAGGCAAGGCAGGGGGCCTTGCGAAGCTCGATGCTGCCGCATACGACGAGATAATGAAGCGCGGCTACACATGGCAGGACAAGAAGAACGGGCTGGAGCTTCTGCTGTCTGTTGACAGGAAGTCCGCGCCCATGCTGGAGTATGACAAGCGGTATTTCGGCAAGAACGCAGACGGGAGCGACAAGAGTGAGATAATACGCAAGGCTGAGTTCACGCCCAACGGCAAGGCGGACATACGCGACTATGCGCCATTGGTTGCGCGCACCATGGGCTCGAACTATTCCAGCAGGGAAGTGGGCTTTGTCATACTCGAGAAGCGGGGCGACAAGTGGATATACACCGACCCGTTCAAGGTAAAGGAGGCGCGCGAGGAATACGGAAAGGCTGAGAAGCAAGTCACGCTGCGCGAGAACATAATGAAGGCCCTCGTGGGTATGAGGGAGGGCAACTATGACCCGAACAGCGCGCCCATACGCGTGATTTCCACCAAGGACTTTGTGACTTATGCCAAGGACAAGAACTACCAGGACTTCTTCGGTAACACCGGCAGGCTGGACAGGGCAAGGGAGGGCCTGCGCTCGCTTTCCTACAAGCCAGGCATGCTTGCTGCGGAATTCATCTACGGCGCTTACAATGACCGCCTGGACAGGATGCAACATTGGTATGCCGCGCAGTACCAGCTGAGGCAGACGCTGGAAAGGAATGCCAGGATGATTGATGACGACAAGTACATGCTTGCAGGCAAGAAGCGCTTCAAGTACGACGAGGAATACGTGAAGCGGATGGATGACATTTACCAGCCTGAGACGCCGCATGGAAAGATGGCGGAGGAGACGCGCCAGCGCCTGACTGAGGAGATGGAAAAGCAGGCTCGCGGCGAGGGAAGCTTTGCAGATGCTGCCAAGACATGGTGGCATGGCTGGCGCAGCCAGATAGCCTCCAAGGTGGTAAAGGACATTGGCGATGCGGAGACGCAATACTACAACGCCAAGCTAGAGCTTCGCGCGCTCGAGAAGATGTACGAGGCAAAGGACATCACCAAGGCGGAATACGGCGCGCTTAGGTCCGAGGCGCTTGCCAGGAAGGACGAGCTGAGAAGCGATTACAAGGATGCGGTGAAAAGCTATGGCAGCCTGAACCGCGACCTGATTGGCTGGTCTGGAAGCCACGACAATCTCTACATCCCGCAAAGGACGATGTGGAACTTGGGGCTTGCCGGCAGGGCGCTTGACAGCAGGTTCGTGCAGGGCACATTCCAGGACTTTTACCAGATAACAGAATCAAGCGTAATGCGTGACCCCCGCGTGGCGATAGGCGCAGGCGCCCCGGGCATTGATTGGGCGTGGTATGTGGGCTACCACACAGGGCAGAACGTGTACGAGCGCTCGCGCTTCTGGGCCACCAACTCCATGTGGGAGCAGCAAATGCAGATGGGGCTCAACCTTACCATGACGGTGCACAAATGGTGGAACGACAGGATAAGCTTCTTCGCCCGTTACACCTCGGGCTACCCTGCAACCGTGAAAAGCGACATGATGTACGCGCCGACATATGAGAACCGGTCCGCGGGAGACTTCCTCAAGGCGCTCTTTGTCACCATGCCTTTCCAGTCCAGGACCTATTCGGATTATTTCAGGGCGCGCTGGCAGGATGCCATAAGCTTCAGCGGCGCAGGCGCCATGCTTGCCACCTACCAGTCCATGGGAAGTGCAGAGAGGTTCGACACCGAAGGCAGGGGATGGCTGCGCCGCCAGATTGACAAATACGGCACCAGCAGCGACCATTACTTCTCCACGCCTTTCAGGATTTCCTCGCAGCAGAGATACATAGACCAGGTAATGCAGTTCGAGGATTATGTGAACAGGAAGGGGGACAGGATAAATGTGCAGGTGGAAGGCGAGGGTGAGATGAACCTTGTGCAGGCCCGCGACCGCCTCAAGGAAGCCATTGCCGCAATGGACACCGAGGCGCAGCAGCGCTACAAGGAAGGGATTTCGGAAGCTGTGGGCGGCATTGCCAAGCTCAATGACAAGCGCGGGAGATATGTGCGTGACGTGCTGGCAGGAAGCGACATACAGGAGGACGGCTCGCGAAACAGGTTCCTGGACATGTATTCCATGTTCCACAGCAACGTGTTCACCCCGACCATCCCAGGCATGCTGCAGGCAGCGCCCATTGGCAACACCGAGTGGCACACCTTCCCGCAGCTGGCACGGCAAGTGGAGGAGGCAGAGCAGGGCAAGACGCGCCTGGGCGCCATGAAGCACTATTGGGAAGGCAGCTATGATTCCGAGCGCGGCATGATAACTTTCAGCGACAGGTTCACCACCAAGCAGGATGCCGTGGCAGAGGCATACAGGAACGACGTGCCGGTGCTGATGCACCTGATGAAGATGCAGAGCAAGGAGATAGGCTACTCGCCGTTGAACACGCCCTCGCTTTCCTACATGAGCCCGGTTGTGTTTGGCCTGGGCCGCAAGCTGTACAAGACCGCGCTTCATTACATGCCAGAGTCCAGCCTGACTTCCACCGTGGATGTGGAGAGCCACGATTGGACCGGCTTGGTCCCAATGGGCAGCAAGATAAAGAAGATGGGCATGCGCTGGAGCGACCCTGATGCCTACAGGCAGAAATATGGCGCACCGCACACCATGGACGGGGATTACCGCAACCTCATTTACGGGGCAAGGGCAAGCGCGCTTGTTGACGATGGCGAGAAGACCAGCGAATTCTTAAAGTGGGCGCACGACACTTCAATTTACAAGAACAAGATAATTTCAGCCCCAGGCTGGAGAAAAGGCTCAAAGGAGTGGCAGAAGGAAAGGGACTCCGCGATGGGCCAGTGATATCATGTCTAGGATTTGGCTTGCATTTTCCCTTGCTCTTCTCCTTGCGAGCTTTGGCTGCGTGCTTTTGGACCAACAGGGGCACCCTATAGGCACCGCAGACATGGTTTCGCAAAAGCCAGTCACAGTGGCAAAATACGTCAACCAGGCAGACCTCACCTGCAAGGAGATGACAGGCGCGCAGCCCTGCTATTGCATGGCATGCACCAACAAGACCTCGTACTCAGGCTTCTTTTCTTGGCTTTTCAATTACTATGACAGCACGCTGGTTGGGGGCAACTGCAGCATCGCAGGATGCAACCTTTCAGACTATGACAGGATAGTAACCTCAGACAGCAGCACGCAGATGAGGACATTTGCCCTCGGAAGCGGCCAGTCTTTCGTCTCCACGGGCAATGCCAACCTGTTCTGCAACTATTCGCTGCAGCTTGCCACCAAGTGGATGAAGGGAGGGGCAGGGGCTGCGCCGCGCGTGCCCCAGGCAAGCCGCGCCGCATGCTGGCTGGAGAGGAGCATGCTGCCAGTTTACATATACTACGGCAATGGCGCAGCAATTGACCCAGCGAGGACAGGCCAGATCGCGCAGGCATTCAACGCCGCGGATTCCGGGCCGGTAATGCTCACCACAGAAGTTGCATGGGACAGTGCAGATTCTGCGCAGGTGGCAGGCGTGAGGGGGCAGGTGCTGGCAATTGACTCGTGCGACAAGTGCCTCACCGTGCTTGCAGTGAAGCCGGGCGACACCGAGGCGCTTTACAGCGTGATGGGGATGCCTGGCAACCTGGACCATTCTATGTATGACAAGATAGATGCGGTCGGCTTTGGCTTCAGGGCGAATGACTACACAGGCTGCGACCCTGCGCAGGTGATGGGCGAGGCTGTTGGCTTTTCGCGCTACATACTGCAGAAGTACAACAAGCCGACTGTGTGGCTCTATGCAGGCGTGAGCGAGGGCAACTCAAGCGACGGCAGCTGCCAGTGGACCGCTGCAAACGTGCAGGACTTCTATTCATCATTGCTCACATACACAGGCGGCATGGCAAGCAACGGGATACTGGGCGTCAGCCTCTACGAGTTCGTGGATGGCAGCGGGGCGCTGGAATGCAACGGAGTGCAGGGCTGCGACTTCGGGCTGCTTTATGCAAACGGTAGCCAGAAGCACCCTGCGCTGAATGCCTGGTCTGACATGTGCCAGGAGGTCAACATCAACAGCCTGGCGCGAAAGCCGCTCATATTCTCGAAAAACGGCAATGGCAACGTTTGCGACGTGCCGGGGCTGCGCAACGACCAGGCGCTCATGCACGCTTCACAGGAGATATCAAGCGGCCAGGGGCTTCTTCTGGGCGAGGTGAAATCGGCGGTACGAGTGAAGAACTTGGGCTGTGGGGAGATATGCCCTGAGAACTCCACCATGAAAAAGCCGATAACTTATGACAACACCGGCAATGGCTTTGACCCCAACCACTGCGACAAGTTCCCGATAATAGATGAGCGGGCTGATGACTTGGACATAAGCGCCACTTACCTGAAGGCGGAATTCGAGCAGGAAAGCGGCTTTGACCCTTATGCGATTTCACTTGAGTGCAAGGATGAGGACTTTGCGGGCTGCAATCCGCAGGCATACAGTGCTGCGCAGATTTGCGAGCTTGCTGGAATGGCAAGCGACCCGCTCTGCAAGAGGGACCTCTGCACTGGGACCAATCCGGTGAACGGCAAGAAGCTCAAGCCATGCGCATACGGGCTTGCGCAGTGCATAGAGTATCCTGGAATTGCATACACTGCAGCCAACCCGTATGGCCAGGCAGGAACCATGCCAGACGTGGTGAAGGCGTGCGGCGGCGAGAAGTACAACCCATTTGACCCGGGAATGAGCGCATGCTGCGGGGCAAAGAAGTTCGCTGACGCTCTTCGCAGCGGCCCGAATTCCGCAGAGGCGTTCATCAATTCGCCTTCCAACTGGGCAGAACTTTCCAAATGCTCCCCAGATGGCATGATGCCTGACGAGAAGGGCTGGGCGTCATACTACCTTGCCTCGAACAAGTACGGGGGCATCACAACTGCGGTGCTTCTTGACTTCGTTGCACAACGCGACGCGAACGGCGCCTGCTGCGCAAACAGCGGCTCGAGCACCTGCTACAAGCACTACATAGACTACCTGCGCTCGCGCGCCACCCCGAATGACGACACTGTTTATGGCGCGAAGGTGATGAGCAGGTACAGGGCGGCAGTTTCGGCGTGCTCAAGCGACTGCCCCAGGTAGATTGCGCGCTGGAATAGCGCTCGCGCTAGAGAAGAAAAAAATAAGAAAAAGAAAGTTTACTCGCTTCCTTTTATTTTCCGATTGGGCTGCGCCCAATTCAGGCAAAATCCTATTCGGATTTTACCTTCCCAACTTCCCTCTCGCGCTCCAGCTCGATTATCTGGCGGTTGCGCATGATGTCCCTGGGGAAGTGCCTTCCGCGCATCAGGAAGTTCTTCTCATATGTCTTTGCCTCGAATTTTGAGGCTATGATGTCCACCGCAGCCTCGACATCGAAGTCCTTGCAGGAAAAGATGTCCAATGAAACATAGTTCTTCTCCGGGAAGGTGTGCATGCTGATGTGCGATTCCGCTATCAGCACTATCCCAGATACCCCCCAGTCCTCAGGCTTGAGGCCAGAGTAGGAGAACGTATAGGGTGGCATGATCTTCGTCATGCCTATCATCGAGGGCAGCTCATCCAAAAAATTGAAAACAAAATTGACGTCTTTAAGCTTCTTTTTATTGCATCCGTACATGTCCATTGTCAAGTGCGGTCCAAACATTTGTTTCTGTTCCTCCCGTCCCCCCGCTAGGGGAAACATGCTTTTTTAGCAAAGTTATTGCTTATAAAGGTTTGCCACCTCATGAAAAAAAGGGAAATTATAATCGCGATTGGCGCAAAAGTGGGCATTTATAGCGCTCTTTTTCAGAAAAAGAGCCTTAATAGCTTCTTTAATTGAATTAGGCACTCAAATAGCCATTTTTGCTTGATTTGGCATTTCTATCCTTGATTTTTTGCAAAAAGGCAAGCTAGCGTCAATTTTCAGCCAATTCAGGCTCATTATAACAGATTTATTTTTGTTGCATATGCAACATGATTCTCCGCCGATGGGCGCGGAAGCATATCAATAAATACTGGGCGCGAGAAGTTAGCGCATGTCAACTTGCATACGCTGTGGCGGCTCGCTTGGCGAATTCGACGCAGGTGGAGACATGATTTGCCAGAACTGCGAGTCTTCAGGCTTAGGCGGGCACGGGGGAGGGGCAACCGTGCCTTGCCAGCGCTGCGGCATGTACCTCCCTTCGTACGAGCTTCGCATGCACAACTCGCGCCTGTATTGTGCATATTGCATAATGGATGTGCAGGATGAGGAAAAGCGCAGCAAGGGCGCGGAGGGAGGCGTGGCAGGAAGCGGGCTTGGCCGCGCAACTGGGATTTGCGAGCGCTGCGGAAGGGAAACAGACACCCTCTATTCCGTGCAGGGAAGGAAAATGTGCTCAAGCTGCTATACATCAGGAAGCCCGAGCGGTGCAGAATCTGGCGGCGCACCCCTGCTTTCAATAATCGTGGAGAGAGTGGCAATCGCGCTTGGCGTGAGGCAGAAACCCAGAGTCATTCCGACGCTGCCGCCAGGGAAAATAAGCATGAGAACACTGTCCGAGAAAGATGACAAGGAGAGGCAGAGGAAAAGCACTGAGCGGTTCAACCTCAAGGAAAGGAGGATGATGCAGGAGGAAGAGGGACAGCTTGGCATCGAGAAGCCGCTAACCGATGGGCACAGGAAGGAGAGGAAGCCTTCGCCCGAGGCGAAAAAGCAGTTCTTCTCGCAGCACAGCGAGGAAAAGAAATAAGCGGCTTTTATTGCCCTTGCGCACGGCAGGCTTACAGTCTTTTTATCGTACCTGATGTGGACAATGGCGCAAGCCGCGCAGGCGAGCCTTTCCACTCAGACAGGCATGCCATGCAGAAAATCGCCTCATCGGTGCGCGAGCGCTCGCAGCGCAGTATTCCCTCGCCGCTTGGCGCATCGTATTTAACAAGCTTGAAGGCAAGGGCAGAGATCCCACTCTCCCCGAAAAAGGAAAGGAAGTGCACGTGGATTATTTCCTTTGCTTCGCTGTATGCAGGCATCTTGCCCGCCAAGGAAAGGGAAAATGAGATGTAGCGGCGCTTGAAGCGCTCGGTCGGCTTCATTTGCTCACCATAGTCTGCAGTTTTTTTTCAGCTTCCTTTCTCTCGACATCATTTGCGCCAAGCACTGCTGCAAATGCCGCAAGCTCGCGCGCGCTCCTTATCTGCGTTGCATCCTTTGCCAATGTAACAAAGATGAATAGGGTGCCGCGCTTGCGGCAGGCACTTAGAAGCAAGCGCATCTTGGAAATCAGTATGCTCCTGCGGAAGCCGCGCTCGCCAAGCACATCAGAGAATGAAAAGGCAATGGCGCCGCCTGCACGCGCAAGCTCCAGCAAGTCGCCATCGTCAACCTCGTAGCCCGCACAGTGCAAGAGCGCGCCTTTCTTCCTGCAGAACTGCTTTGCAGCCTTGGCATCCGCTGAGTCGAAAAAAAATGGAAGGGAAGAGACTGGCAGCGCCCGCCCTGCGCCCTCGCTTTCGTTTGGCTCAAAGCGGACGATGTCCATTTGACTGCCTTTTTACTGCTGCCTTCCCTTCTTTGCTGCAGAGGTCAGGCCGCGGAATGCGCGCCCCTTGACGTTCGGCAAGAGCTTCCGGTCTGCCATTATGACCTCGAAGTATTTCTTCACGCCATCCTGGCCCACCCAGTAGGAGTTGACCACTTCAAGATTCGAAAATGTGCGCGCTGCCTTTTCCTCTGCCTGGCGCTGAAGCGACTTTCCTGGTGAGAGATAAGCAACGTTCTTTGCAGGCTTCCTGCCGCCCCAGGGGTGCGGCCTCTTGCGCGAGCCGCGGCCCACTGCAACTCTGGCCATGAATATGCCTTCCTTGGCCTTGTAGCCAAGCGAGCGTGCGCGCGCGAGGTTGGTCGGCCTCTCGATGCGGGACACCGTTCCCTGCTTCCTCCACTCGGTAATCCTCTTGCGCAATATCATGCTCCGCTCGTGGTATTCCTTCTCAAAAGTCTCTTTTATGTACTTGTACATTCCCATGCTTACACCTTCCTTTTTTGTTCATTGATGCCCATTCGCGAGACTGTCCCGATATCCGGGCGTCGGCGCAGAGCGCCGGAGGTACCGCACATGTTAGGCTATCTCGATTGTGCCCCAAAACCTATAATAAGGCTTCGGAAGGTCAGGAAAGAAGCACGGAACACTCGCGGTAGACAATGGAATTGCCAACGATGGCGCGCTCCCCGATTTTGAGCAAGGAGCCGCCGTTATGCTCCTGGAAGCTTCCGACAAGCACCGCATTCTTGCCGATATTCTGCAGCCAAGGTGAGACTGGCGCCATTTCCTCCAGGCAATATTTCACCTCTGGCGAAAACGAAAGCGTGAGCTGGTCCTGCCCTGCGCGAAGCGTGAGGTGCTTGTGGTCCAGAAAGACGCGCCCCTTGCCTGCGCGGCGCATGAATGCGAGTATTTCCGACTTTGTGGCGCCTATCTTGCCCTTCAGGCGCGCCTTGGTGTTCTTGAGGAGAAGCTCCTCTGCGCGCACCGAAAGCTCTTGCGCCATTCCCAATGCCGAGAAAAGGCGGATATACTCGTGGCTTTCCTTTGGCTTGAGGAACTTGGAGAGGCGAGAAAGCTTTGCCCTGCAAAGCTTGGCGTGGTTTTCAAATGATATGAGGGCGATTTTGCCAGGTGCCATTTTTGTCTTCTTCGACTTTTTCTTCATTTCTGCTGCCTGCACACCCATTTTCCCAAGAAGCGCGCGCATGTCGAAAAATTCGCGGTTGATGTATTTTGCCTCTGAAGAAACTGCTGCGCCGTATGCAGATGGCACCATGGAGCCGATTTCGGCTGAGATTTTCTCAGAAACAATGGCAACCTCGTTGATGTCCATGTCGGATGGCGACCTTCCCAGCCTCTTTTGCGCGGCGCGCAGCTGGTCCTCCATTTTCTCCATTGCGCGCGAAAAGCCCGCGCCCTCCTTGGAAAGCGCGGAAAGCTGGCGCCGAAGCGAGGCAGCCTCGCGAGTAAGGGAGGAGATTTCCTTTTCGAGCCTGTCAATTGGACTGGCAGCCGCCATGCTTTGGCAAGCGCGTTTGAGGTTTATTAACCTTTCACAACGCCCATTGGCTTGAGGCGTGCGACGATGTCGGTGATGCCAGCTGCTTTCACTGAAAGCACGACCTCATCAACGTCCTTGTATGCGCCAGGCGCCTCCTCTGCAAGAAGCTCCTGCTCGGTGGACTTCACTAGTATGCCGTTTGCCGCGAGCTCCCCTGCGATTGCATTGCCCTTCCAGGTGTGGATGGCTTTTGAGCGGCTCATTGCCCTTCCTGCGCCGTGGCAGGAGGAGCCAAATGTGTTGTCCATTGCGCCTTGCTTTCCAACTAGCAAGTAAGATGACGTGCCCATGCTGCCAGGGATAATAACTGGCTGGCCGATATCCCGATAGATGGACGGCACTTCGGTGCGCCCAGCAGCAAACGCGCGCGTGGCGCCTTTCCTGTGCACGCAAACTTTCTTCTTCTGTCCATCAATAGTGTGCTCCTCGAATTTCGCGATGTTGTGGCACACGTCGTAAACAAGGGGCATGCCCTCAGAGGTGCCCTTGCCGAAAACTTCGTCAAAAGTTTCCCTCACCCAGTGCATCATGATGTGCCTGTTGCAAAACGCATAGTTCACTGCGCAGCGCATTCCCTTGAGGTATTTCTCAGCCTCCAGGGAGTTTATGGGTGCGCAGCAAAGCTCAGGGTCTGGAAGGGCAATTTCGTATTTCCTTGAGGCTGCCAGCATGTCGCGCAATTAGTCGTCGCACACCTGGTGCCCAAAGCCGCGGCTTCCGCAGTGTATCATGACAACTGCATTGCCTGCCTTGACTCCGAATTTTTCAGCCACTTCGGGAAGCATGATTTCCTGCACGTCCTGTATCTCGACAAAGTGGTTGCCTGCGCCCACCGTGCCGAACTGGGGGAGCCCACGCTTTTTCGCCTTTTCCGTGACTGCGGAAGGGTCTGCGCCTTCCATCCTGCCGCCTTCCTCTGTCCTTTCCTTGTCCTGCCTTGTTCCATAGCCTGCTTCAATTGCCCAGTCAATGCCGCGCGTCACTGCCTCGTCAAGCTCGCGGAGGGTCACGCGAAGCTTTCCCTTGGAGCCTACTCCAGATGGGACGTTCTTGAAAAGCAAATCAACGAGCGGGCGGATTTTCGCGCGCACCTCGGTAGAAGTAAGTTGCGTGGCAATGAGCCGGACGCCGCAATTGATGTCATAGCCCACTCCGCCTGGCGACACCACTCCGCCCTGCTCTGGGTCGAATGCTGCGACGCCGCCTATCGGGAAGCCATACCCTTCGTGCCCGTCAGGCATGAGGCAAGCTTTCCCCACAATGCCTGGCAACGATGCAACGTTTCGCAGCTGCCCGAAAGTCCTGTCCTTGCCCATCGTTGCAAACATCTTGTCAGTTGCAAAAACGCGCGCAGCCACCCTCATGCTGCCTTCTTTTGGCATTTCCCAGATACCCTCAGAAATTTTTTCCAAACAATCACCGTCAAGATGCGGCTCCCTTCTTCAGCTTCAATAGCCTTTCCAGCCTCTTTGCAGTCAGGGGGTGAGTCATTAAAAGCTCGATTGCCCCGCCCTTCTTTTCCGTCTCAATGGCTTCGGAAAGCGCAGCCTCATTGCCAGAGTTTATCGCGCGCGCAATCTCGGCAAACTGCATCTTTGCCCCCGACGGCTCGGCAATGTAAAGCGCGCTTGCCATGTTGCTTGAGCCTGATGCCTTCGCGCCTGCAGATTGCCCATACGTTATCTTGGCAAGTGCAGACATGAGGTGCTGCGGATTGCCGGTGAGGCGCGCGGAAAACTCATCTGCAAAGTACTCGCGCTGGCGAGAAAGCGCCATCACAAGCAGTTGGCCAATGAACTGCGCCACGAACGCGCCAAGTATTGTGCCAAGGCTTCCCCTGCCGTCTTCGTCCCTTCCGAATATCAGGAATCCATAGTAAAGCATTACGGGAAGCACCGAGGCAAGCGTCATCACTGCTACATCGCGGTTGTTGATGTGCCCTATCTCGTGCGCAAGCACGCCTTCCACCTCGTCCTTGCTCAATGCGGAAAGAAGGCCTGCGTGCACTGCGATGTTGGAGTCAGACTGCGTCCTGCCGAATGCGAATGCATTGGGCGTTGGGTTGTTCACCATGTAAAGTTTCGGCATGGGTAAGCGCGCCTTCTGCGTGAGGCGCTGCACCATTTCGAATATTTCTGGAGCCTGCTCGCGCTTCAGCTCTTTGGCGCCAGTGGACCACTTGATTATGTTCGGGCCGAAGTACCACTGGATGCCAATCATCACAAATGAGGCTAGCATCCAGACAAATATGCTGTTCGAGCCGCCAAAGCCTGCCATGTTTATGAGCAGGCCTATCACAGCCGCCACTAAACCAAAGACAAGGATGGTGGTAATCATGACGCGCAAGCGCATGCCCCACCCTGGGTTGAATCCAACGTCAGAACCTGCCATAAGCTCACCTCTGTAGTGCATCAGATGGGGAACAAGCAGTATAAATAGGTTATTACTCGGGCGAGAGGAGGGAAAAGAGGCTGCCCACGCCGTTTGAGAGCGCGCGCTCGCGGACGCTGGAAAGCTTCCTTGGCACTGCCTTCATGAACGCCTCGCATTCGTCCTTGTGCCCCACAAAATAGATGAGCGGCTGGCGGGGATTCTTGACGTCGATGAGCAGCCTGTATTCGTTGATGCTTGAAAGCCCGACGCGCACTATGTCGTATTCGCTTCCATCGTTGCGGAACACCTTTTCGTGCTTGGTGCGCTTGGGAAACCTTGCGAAAAGAGACTTGCTGCTTATGCTGCCCTTGCCCTTTAGGTAAAGCTCGCCAAGCTCGGGCAGAGTCGCCTCGAACTGCTCGCGAAGCAAGGCGTTCTTGCTAAGCGGGCTTTCGAAAAGGGAAACTGCGGCGTCCAGGAATTTCTGCTTGCGCGCCTCGGTCGCATCTTGCATGGCAGGCTCGGCCTGCGGCTCCTTGGAGTAGGTGAAGCGCGGCCGGGCAGGCTCGCCCCCGCTTTTTATCCTTTCCCATTCCTCTCGCGAAAGCCGGTTTTGTGCATGCAGGTCCCTTTTTGCCTCCTTGTTCCTGCGCAGGCTCTGGAGGCGGGAAAGCTCTGCTGAGACCGCAGGCGCAAGCAGGTCAATGTCGGAAAGCTCCTGGCGCATCTGCGAAAGCAGCTTTTCCTCCTTTGCCGTGACAGGAAGCTGCGAAAATCTTTCTTCCAGGCATTTCTGCTCCTTGAGGAGCGAATCAAGCTTGACAAGCGAGGCGGCGTATTTGTCGTGCGAATCAAGCATGTCGCGCGCGACAGACCTGAAGTTTGAAAGCTGCCGGACAGTCTCCCTTGCAACTTCTATGAAACGGGCATAGGAATCCTCCATGCCTTCGGGCGGCTTTTCTGACGCGCCCCTCCTCTGCTTGGCAAGCCATGCGGAAGTCTTGCACAATGAGGAGGCCAGGCTGTTGAGCCTTGCGGTTGCCTTCTCGATTTCGGACTGCATGGTGGTTATGACTGTCCTGTCACGGGGGCTGCTCCTCACCTTTTCAGCATCATGGGCCATGATCGAGAGGAAAACTGCGATTTCCCCCTTTTCCCCATGGCGAAGCACGCGCAGGCCGCTTGCAGTGCCCTCGGACAGCAAGCCTGCTTTTGGCTCGAGAATCTCGTAGAATCCGGCGAGCGTATCCACGTGGTGCGCGCAGAGGCGGGCAATCTCGGACATCTTATCATAGCGGGAATTTGCAATCAGTTTCTTTTGCGCCTCCAAGCCAAGCCCGTGCTGCAGCGAAATGCGCCCGACGCTTTCGGCGGCAAACTCCGATTCGGCAATGCAGAACGCCACGTTTTCGAGGAGGGCGCGCAGTTCCGGCCCTGCGGCAGCGATTGCTGATCTTGATTTCAGGGCAAGGTTGCAGGCTTCCTCGATTGTGCCCACCAGCGAGTCGAACCTGTTCCTGCTTTTGAAGAGCTCCTGCCCGATTTTTTCCCTCTTCCCGCGCGCATCGTCCAGCCTGGCCTCAAGCTCCGCCGCCTGCGGCGCAAGCTCGCTTTTGCGGCGCGCAAGCTCGAAAAGCGCGGCAGATGCCGCACACTCGCCCGCAGGCACCTTATGCTCGGCATGCATCCTGCGCTCCGGTTCTGAAATTCCGGGCGAGGTGAGCATGTGGCGCCTGAAGTCGTCAATCACGCTTTTGTGGATTTCCATCCCCAGCGCGCGCTGCCCTTTTGGTGCAAGCGGCACCCGAACATGGGTTTTGCTAGGGGCGGGTGAACAATCCATATGAGGGATATGCCTGGATTGGTTTATAAAGATGGTGCAAAGTGTAAAGCTAAAAGCTGGCGCCATATGAAGAAAAAGAAAAGCTGGCCCCCGACGAGCGTCAAATCGCCAAAGAGATTTGGCGCGATTTTGGCACGAAGTGCCAAAAGTCGGGCTGGCTTGCAAAGCAAGCCCCCGACGAGGATTGAACTCGTGACCTCGTGCTTGATGGAAACCCGTTTGCATTTTCCGTGGACGCTTTTGCGAGCGTCCCTATCTGGAGCGAGCAAAAGGGTTCTACCATGCACGCGCTCTACCGCTGAGCTACAGGGGCGTAGTCAAAACAACGAAGTTGTTTTGGCTAATTGTCGAGCGACGATTCGCTCGACAGGTCGGCAATTTCCGGCAGGAAATTGACGCAATTTTCTTCATTTTGACTTAAATACATCTTTTAAAACAATCGTGTCCTCCCGTCCGGCGCCCACGCCCACCACGTAGATGGGCACACCGACTTCGTCGGAGATGAATTTCAAGTAGGCCTGCGCCTCCTTGGGAAGCGATTTGAAGCCCTCTTTTGCGCACGCGCGCCATTTGTCAGCGCCAATGTCGTCCCAGCCTGCGAATGATTTGTAAATCGGCTTGCAGCGCGCGATGTCGGTGTGGAGCGCGGGGGGAGTGAGCAATTTCTTGCCGTCAAGCTCGTAGTGAGTGCATATCTGCAGCTTCTGCACGCCGGACAATGTGTCTGTGCGGGTGAATGCAAGCCCTGTAAGCCCATTCACGCGCGCGGCGTAGCGAAGGGTTGGGAGGTCAAGCCAGCCTATGCGCCGAGGCCTGCCAGTGGTGGTGCCGTATTCCCCTCCCTTGTCGCGTATTGCCTGCCCAGTTGCATCGTTAAGCTCAGTGGGAAGAGGCCCTGTGCCAACGCGGGAAGTGTAGACTTTCACCACTCCAATCACCTCATCTATTGCAGTGGGGCCGATGCCTGAGCCTGTGCAGGCGCCTCCAGCAGAGGTGTTGGAAGAAGTTCCGAATGGGTACATGCCATGGTCAATGTCAAGCATGGTTGCCTGCGCGCCTTCGAAAAGCACTTTTTTCTTTTTCGCAAGCGCGTCTGCGAGGATTTCGCCAGTTTCTGCGACAAATGGGGAAAGCTTCTTTGCGTAATCAGCGTATTGCTGGTAAATTTCATCCTCGGTTGGCGTGAAATCGATGCCATAAACGTCCTTGAGGAGCTTCACCTTCAGGGTGTGCATGGTGTGAAGCTTCTCTTTGAAAAGCGCGGGCTGCAATAATTCGCCCACACGGATGCCAAAGCGCGCTGCCTTGTCAGAGTAGCATGGCCCGATTCCGCGCTTTGTCGTGCCCGCTGCAAGCGCGCCTTTCTTGCCCTCCTCTGCAGCATCTTGCGCAATATGGTAAGGCATCACAAGGTGCGTGCGCGGGGAAATCCTGATGTTGGGCTTGATGCCGACAATATCAAGCTGCCCCAGCTCCTCGAAGAACTTCTTGGGCTCGAGCACCACGCCGTTGCCTATGATGTTTATCTTTTCAGGGTAAAGCACGCCAGAGGGAACGTGGTGGAATGCGAATTTCTTGCCATCAGAAACAATGGTGTGGCCAGCGTTTGCGCCGCCGTTGAAGCGCACCACGATATCCGCCTGTGCTGCGTAGTAGTCCACGACCTTTCCCTTGCCTTCGTCGCCCCACTGCGCACCAACCACGATTGCAAACGACATGCTATCACCATTCTATTTTCCTTATTTTTGCGTGCTCACTTGTCAGTATTTGCTGCTCGCAAAGCTTTTTACATACAGCGAGTGCCTCGCGCACGCTGCCTTTCTCGCCTGTGGCGCCAGCAGCCATCTCGTGCCCGCCCCCATTCCCATCCATCACTTTGCCAACTTCGAACATTATCCTGTCCAGCTTCACGCGCCCCTTCATGGTGTCGCGCATGCGCGCTGAGATGCGCCCGCTCTCTGCAACGCACCCCACAAATGCAACATCTGCGCCAAGTGAGACTAGGATGTTTGCAAAGTGCGCCTCATGGGACTTGGCAAGCGCAAGCGCGATTATGTGCTCGCCTGCGCGCTCTGCGGAAACCGAGGGGCAGGAGCGGATTGCCTCGAGGCGCTCTGAGAATGACTCTGGCACATGGGAAAGCGAGAGAAGCTGGGAATAGGAAAGGCTGGAGTGCGAGAGAAGTTCGGATGCTGCCTTGAACGTTGCTGAGGTGGCGCACTTGAAGGAAGCACTGTCAGATATAATGCCAAGCAAAAGCGCGATGCAGGAAATTCTGTCCTTGGGGGAAAGCAGGAAGTAGAGAATTTCGCACGTCGAGGAAGCAGTGGAGTCGTTTATCACTTTCTTTGCAGCCACCTCGCCCCCTAGCCTCATGTGGTGGTCTACCATCAGGTCGGGCTGGATGCCTGCCAAGTGCGGAAGCATTTGAGGCGAGGAGGAGTCCAGCACGATTATGAAGTCTGAGGGCTGGCGCTTAAGCTCGGAAAAGAGAAGGTAGGAAGTGCCAGTGTAGTCAAGCAGCTTGCGCGCTGCGACAGTTGGCTTGTCAGGGGCTGCAATGAGCGATTTTTTGCCAAGGAAGCGCGAAAGCGCGATTGCCCCGCCAACAGCGTCCACGTCGCCCAATGAGTGGAAGGTTATGATTATGCGCTTTGCATTTATCTTTGGAAACTTGGCCATTTTCTCCCGCAAAAGAAAAGGAGGGGAAGTTTAAAACCCTATTCAGGCTGCGTGGAAAAATAGTTGGAGAGGAGCTCAAGCAGCTTCTCCTTGCCAAACGGCTTTTGCAAGTAGATTGTTCCTTCAGGCAGCTCCTCTCTTCCAACACCAGACGTGACGATGAAAACCGTGGAAGGCGAGGATTTTTGCACTTCCTTTTCAACATCAAGCGCAGTGGTGTTTCCGTCAAGGCGCATGTCACAGAGCACAAAGTCATATTTGCCGCTTTTGGCGGCCTCGCGTATCATCAGAATCGCGGCCGAGGAGGTTTCAGCGGTTTCAGCCGATTTTACATGCTTTCTAAGGCGGATTTGCTGCAGTTCTGCGTTTTCAGAAACATCATCCACAATAAGCACGCGGCATTCGGAAAGCTTTTTCCTGCTGGCTGATGCCTGCCCTTCCTTCAGAGGAGTTGCACTGGGGGTTATGGTTGGCTGGCTCGCAGGCCTGGGCGGCCTGAACGATGGATTGGCCCCAAATAAGCGGTAATTCATGCAAGCGCCTGCTCAGCGCAGCTTCCCCTCTTTGAGGGCTTTCTCCAATTCGTTCCTAAGCTCGTCGTATTTCGGGCGCATCTTGGTCTCCTGCTTCTCAAGCACGGAGACGCGCATTTCAAACAGCTCGCGCTTGTCCTTAAGCTCGGTTGTGGCGTCCGCCTTGGTAGTCTCAATAAGTATGGGGCCTGAGAAGCGGTAGATTCCCTTTTCGCACTTGGCTAGGTCTGCCTCTGCCATCTTTATTTCCTCGGACTGCAATATGAGCTGCTGCTTCTGGCTGGAGACCATCTGCAGCTGGCGCTGCAAGTCCTGGAATTCCATTAGCTTTTTTTGAAGTTCGTCTGCATTGCGAAGCTCCCCTGCCATAAACATCCCCTCCGTTCAATCGGTATTTTCCTCAACATCCTTAATAATGCGCATGAGCCGCAGGTACGAATTCAGCGAGGCGCGAAGCGACACAGGGTCGTCCGCAGCTATCTCCACGCGCACCTCTTTTCCTGAAAGGAAAACGCAAGAGTGCCCGCGGTGCGAAAAATCCGCCTCGGCTGCAAGCGCATCATACGCCGCCTTTGCAGGCTTGGCAGAGGGAAAAGTGAGGGCAAGCGTTGCTTTCGCGGACACTTTCCCTTTTTCCATCATCACACCAACCATTGTCAGGCTTGCGCTCTTTCCCAGCTGCCTTCTTACTTAGTCGGTCTTGACTTCGCGCGCAAGCGGCTCGCGTATCTTGTAAAGCACGCGGTGCGCGCAGTGCGGGCAGCGCGTGGACTTGGTGTCAAGCGTTTCAATCCTTTTCTTGCATTTTGGGCAGGAGTACATAAACTACCTCTTCTTGTATTCGGCTATCAGCCTTGTCGCGACATCGCCCGACGGCGTGGAAAGCGAGTAGGTGCCGCCTGCGAAAATTGCGCCGCAGGATTTGCACTCCCACTGTGAGTTCCCCTTGCGCTTCACCTTCTTCTTGCCGCATGCGCTGCAAGTGAAAAGGGAGCGGCGGGACTCGTCCACGCTGTCTGCGCGCTTGCGCAGTTCTGCGCCATACCTTACATCTCTGTTTGACATATTATCACCGTTAGTCGCGAAGCAGGGAACGAAGCTCGTTGCCCTTGTCAAGCGATATATCCAGAAGCTCCATCAGGTCTTTCTCGGTCACCGTGCCCCAGCCTCCCTTCTGCGCTGCGCAGAGGTGCTTGGGCGTGGTGGCAAGCGTGAGGCGGCAGTCCATGCCCTTCTCCTCGTCAAGCGAGGGGTCGAGGAAGGACTTGCTTCCCAGCTTGCCGAATGTGCAGGTGACCACTTTCTCCTTCACAGGGAGCTTTCCCGTGAATTCGCCGCGGATTATCTTGCCATTCTCCACCTTGGGCATGCGGGCTGACAAAAGCGCGCTCATTGCAGCAAGCGCAGCAGTGTCTATCAGGTTGCCGTCATGGTCCAATATGAACAGGTCGATGTAAAGCGCAAGCACCTTCTCTTCCTCAATGTAGAACGAGTTGAGGTCTATGATGTTCGCGCTCCTTATTCCGCGGTCCACCACGCGCGCAAGCTCGATTGACTCGTCGGATGGCGGGCCGGTCTCGAACAGGTGCGAGGCAAGCGGCAGCAGGTCTGCAGATGTCGAAAGCACGCCTTCGGTCGGCCTGTCAGGGAAAGGCTTGGCGACGTCGAACTTTATGCCTGCCATCACCTGGCTCTTGCCGATTGATGCGATTGCCGAGCCCTCGGGGTTCTGCAATATGCCGGGCTGCAGGTTTATCTTCCTGTAGTCATGCATGCCGCGGCCATCAGGGCGCTTGCCTTGTTCAAGAAGCGCGCCCAAAGTGTCGCGCTTTATCTCGTTGAGTGATTCCATAATAGCACCTTTTAGCCTATGAGCAGGAAGCGGTCTTCCTTGGGCTCATCATACACTTTCTTTATCGCCTCCACCTGGACGGCGCGTATTTTCGAGACTGCGTTCTTTGCAAGCTCGAGCCCGCGTGCAACCTCGCTGCGCGTGAGGTTCCCGTCCATCTGGAACAAAAGTATCTCGCCCGTGCGGGGAGAGAACGCTATCGGCATGTCTGATTCGCCGAAGTTGTCCTCCTCCTTGCCTGGGTCAACAGCAATTTGCCCGTCTATCTTGCAGACTGCGACTGCCGAAATCAGGTCCTTCATTGGAATGCCTGCATCTGCGAGGGCAACTGCCGCAGCAGTGACTGCCGCGCAGCGCGTGCCGCCGTCCGACTGCAGCACTTCCACGAAGATGGATATTTCAGTCTTGGGGAAGTTCTCGGAGATTATCACGTTCTCAAAAGCCTCCTTGATGACCTTGGAGAGCTCTTTGGAGCGCCTGTTGGGGCCGCTCCTGCCGTGCTCCTCTGCGCCTGAGAACGGCGCCATGTTGTAGCGGCACTTCACGACAGCGCGGTAAAGCGACTGGTCATGGCGGGGAATGCACTCGCGGGGGCCGTAGATGCCTGCGAGTATCTTGTTCTTGCCCCACTCGATGTAGGCCGAGCCTTCGGCGTCGTTGAGCACGCGCGCCACGATTTTCACGGAGCGCAGGTCCTCCACGCCCCTTCCGTCCACGCGCTTTCCGTTCACCAGAAGCGCTGGCTTTTCTGCTGAATTTCCACCCATTTTATCACCGTTAAAATTATGCTTTCTTGTGCGACTTGAGGAACTCTGCCACGCGGTCGGTCAGCCCGTGAGTGTGCGCCTGCGCCTCAATCATGCGGATTGCCCGCTCTGCGAGGTTTGAGTCGCCCTTGCCTGTTATCCAGACATAGCCGTTCCTGCCTGCGATGACTTCGCAGCCGGTGTTCGCGCGTATCATGTCCACCATGGAGTTTTTCTTGCCGATTATTCTCGGGATTTTCACTGACGAGACGCGCACAAGGCGGCCCTCGGGCAGCTTCTTGGCGTCGCCAATGTCCATGTTCTTCACTTCGTCCACCTTCACTATGCGGGCGAAGATCGCATCCCCCATGTTGAAGCGCTCGCGAATCTCGCGGCTTGACAGGAAACCCACGTACGGGGAATTCGTGTCCACGCTGTAGCCGGAGAAGCGCACTTCGGAGATTATCCCGACGATCAAGTCGTCGGGAAGCGGCTCGTACGGGCCTTCAAGCGGCACCAGCTTGCCTTCCGAGAAAAGCCCCACCACTGTGGAGTAGGTCTTGCCGTTCTCCACGTACGCGTAGCTGATCCTTTCAGGCTTGTCTGCCACCAGCTCTCCAGGCATTACAATTCTGCTATCCATCATATCACCGTGAAATTACTTCATCAGTTTCGTCTCTGCTGCGCCCGCGGTTGCGCGGTTTATCTTGTCATAGAATTCCCCCTGCATTCCCGCAGGCATTTCTATGACGACTATGAGGCTGCCGTCGCGCGCCCATTCCTCTTTTTGTATGCCGTAACCCTTGAGCGTGCCATAGATGCGCTGCGCATGCTCCGGCGGCACTTTCACGGCAACGCGCACCCGCTCCACCTTCAGGGGGATGATGGGGCGCAATGCCTTCATCACGTCCTCCACTTGCGAGGCGGCGTCGCGGAAGCCGTCGATGTGCACGCGCGCAGCGTCCATGGATTGCTCCAATCGCAATTGCGTGTGCGGCGCGCCCGTCCTCGGGTCAATGCATTCGCGCATCAGTATTGCGACAATCTGCTTCCTTTTATCCTCGAGCATCTTCTTTTTCTGCTCGGTGGTCAGCGCCAATTCCCCGTTCCGAATTATGCGCTCGGCAATCACGAATGCGTCCGTGGTGCCAAATGCCTTCTGGAGCGAGGACGAGGTGTGCCGCTCGCCCTTCCTGAAGTTCTTGAATATCTCCTCCACAGTCAGCACATTGTTGAGCTCCTTTTTCTGCCCGAGCCGGAAAGCAAGGGCGAGGTCGGGGTCGACCATGACCTCGAAGCGCTCGCCGCTTATTTCCATGTGCGCTGTTATGGAGTTGTCAAGCGTTGCCATGCCATATCATCTTCGCAATTACTTGATGTACTTCTCCACCTCTTTAGGCGAGAGGATGGTGAACTCCTTCTTCTTCATGGTTGCAACCGCAATCTCCACTGTGTCAGGAGTCACCTTGAGGTCGCCGGACTTTTTCAGCGCCTTCATGGCCAAAGCGATTGCCTCTTCCTGGCCCATGCCTGGCTTGTATTCTTTTTCGAAGAATTCCTCGACTTCCTTCTTGCCCGAGCCCACTGCATCGGCAAGGTAGCCGGTGAGCGCGCCCGAGGGCTCTGCTTCGTACAGGCGGGGCTTGTCATCCACGCCGGCAACGAGCAGTGATACGCCGAACGGGCGGATTCCCCCATACTGGGTGTATACCTGCATGAGGTCGCAAAGTTCCTTGGAAATTGTCTCGACTGATGCGGGCTCGGAGTAGGCGAGGCGGTGCCTCTGCGACTCCATGCGCGCAAGGTCCACAAGGCGGCGCGCGTCGGCGATTAAGCCTGATGCGGTTGCCGCGATGTGCTTGTCGATTTCAAAAACCTTCTTCATCGACTCTGGAACTAGAAGCTTGGAGTTGGCGTTCTTGTACGCAACCAAAAGCACTCCGCCGTCGAAAACCATGCCGATTGCGGTTGCCCCGCGCTTCACTGCCTCCTTGGCGTATTCAACCTGGAATAGCCGTCCGTCTGGCGAGAAGACCGTTATCGCGCGGTCATATGCCTGCTGTGCGGGTGGGTACATAGAGTTCACCTCAATATTCGCATTATA
>Ga0172370_10001189_pt1 | contig 40508 bp, 28 predicted proteins | sample LakKiv5m_FD_114538 | JGI IMG/M metagenome (GOLD analysis project Ga0172370, IMG submission 114538) | Freshwater microbial communities from Kabuno Bay, South-Kivu, Congo - kab_022012_11.5m | ecosystem: Environmental > Aquatic > Freshwater > Lake | place: Democratic Republic of the Congo...
ATAATATTAAAAACCGGGAAATTGGCATCTTTCAATGTTACTAATTTTGAAATACGAAATTTATCCCGGCAAAGGATAGCTGAGGTATTGCCATAAGCCTGACAAATCCGGATAATATTGTTTCTGATACAGAATAAAATAATTACTAACCAAAAGAATTTAGAAAAATGAAAAAGATCGTTAAGTTTTTAGCAATTGCAACTGTAATGCTGGGGTTTTCCTCAGGTATATTCGCTCAGACTACAGCATCAGCATCAGCATCAGCAGTAATAATTGCACCCCTTTCAATCACACAAAGTGCTAACCTGCATTTTGGTGTTATTTGGAGAGGCACTACTGCAGGAGTTGTTACAGTAACCCCTGCGAATGCCCGTTCGTCAACAGGTGGTGTAACCCTCTCGGGCCTTTCACCGGCCAATACGGCAGCTGAATTTACAATCACAGGAGAACCCACAAAAGCTATCACTATTACGCTACCAACAACTGATGTGACAATTACTGATGGTACCAATAACATGATAGTGAATAATTTTCAGAGCACTCCGGCTGCAGGGACATATACACTTACAGGTGCATCAACAACCCTTAATGTCGGGGCAGATCTGAATGTCGGAGCCAACCAGCCATCAGGCACATATACAGGTACTTTTAATGTGTCGGTGAATTACAACTAAAAAAGTATTGTTTTTCCGTATCAGGATTGTGTTTAGGCCTGTTAAAATATTATTCAGCCTGGGAATATTCATTTTTTTAAATCTGAATTATACAAACGCCCAGGTCACACAGTCAATTAGTGCGACCGGGCATGTTTTTGCAGAAATAATTCCTGTCTTTTCGGCCGGCGAGAACTCGCAGCTGAATTTTGGCAGGTTTTCTCCAGGTCCCCAGGGTGGCAAAATAATACTTACTCCCCAGAGCACCCTTTCGGTACAGGGAAGTATCATTCTGGGAACGGGAAGCCATAATGCCGGAAGTTTTTATGTTACAGGAGATAATAATGCTTCTTATTCAATAAGCCTCCCGTCGGAACCTGTATTTATAAAACATAATGCAAGTGAAAGATCGATGGTCCTGGAGGATTGGAATTCCTGGCCTCCTCCAGGAAACGGAACCGGACTCCTTCAGAATGGTTTTCAGGTAGTAAACGTCGGAGCCACTCTTAAGATAGGAACCATTGCAGACAATCCGGTTGGAGTGTATACAGGATTCTATACTATTACTTTTGGCTTTAACTGATACTTTCAAATAACTTAACAGGTATGGAAGACCTTATCAAAGGAAATAAAGAAGTAACAAAATCATATCTCAGTTTAAAGTCATTTATGATTTTTCTCACAGGTCTGTTTTTTGTTTCTTTTTTCTCATCAGATCCGCTCCTTGCACAAGGCGATCTTCTGATAACCCCCCGGAGGATTGTATTTGACGGATCGCAAAGATCTGTTGATATCAACCTGGCAAATACGGGAAAAGATACTGCGACCTATGCCATTTCGCTCATTCAGATCAGGATGCTCGAGGATGGGGGATTTGAGACGATTACGACACCTGATCCGGGGCAGCAATTCGCCGACCGTTTCATCAGGTTTTTTCCCCGTTCTGTTACTCTCGGACCTAATGAAGCACAGGTTGTAAAAGTTCAGGTTGTAAGAACTAATGAGATGCAACAGGGGGAATACCGTTCCCATTTTTATTTCAGGGCTGTTCCAAAAGCCTTACCCCTCGGAGAGGAAAATAAAGTACGTGATTCGACTGCCATCGCTGTAAGGCTTACACCCATATTTGGAATTACAATCCCGGTAATTATCAGGAACGGAGAGTCGACTGCCAGGGTTACAATTACGGATTTGTCATTCATAATGCTGAATGACACGGTGCCAAGGATCAGTTTCAAATTCAACCGTACCGGCAACATGTCAGTATATGGAGACATTACTGTCGACCATATTTCACAACAGGGCAAAGTGACCAGAGTTGGTCTTGCTAATGGGGTTGCGGTATATACACCTAATCCTTCGCGTAAGTTCATGTTTGACCTGATGAATTTGCCCGGTGTGGATTATAAAACCGGAACGCTGCGGGTGATATATACTACTTCATCGGATGTAAAACCTGCAAGGCTGGCTGAAGCTGAACTTTCGTTACAATAATGCAGGGTCCTTAATAAAAATATTGAAATTTCGAATTTATCATGGAGAGACAAGGCATTATTCTAAAAATCTTCTTTATTACCGTAGCCTTTATCTTCTTCCTTGTCTCCCTGAATGCCGCAACTTATACTTCAGTAACTTCAGGCGACTGGAACTCCCCGGCCACATGGGGCAGCACTTCGTTTCCCATTGCGGGCGATAATGTCAACATATCTGCCGGTCACTCGATAACTGTCACAGCTGCGGCTGCCTGTTTAAATATTACTTTTACAGGTGCGACCGGGACATTAAGTGTTAATGCTTCAACAACATTGACAGTATCAGGTACGATTAGACTCAACAATCTGGCCAGCAGCAATTCTGCATGTATTATTACTGGTGCAGGAACTATAACATGTGCAAACATTGCTGTCGGATCGAACACTAATCCCACAACCAATAGGATAACGTATAGCCACATTTTTACATCAACAATAACTTCCTTGAATGTCTCAGGCAATATTTCTATTGCGAGCTATGTTGGAACAAATAACAACCGTAGAGGAAATGGCTCTTTTAACCTTGAAAGCGGAATGGTGTCAGTTTCAGGTTCGATATCAACAGTCAATGAGAACAACGTGAATGTTTCGATATTTTCGATGGCCTCCGGAACTCAGACAGGAACTCTTGTTTTAAGAGGAACAAATACATTCAACCCCTCCGGAACAGGGACAACAACTATTACTCTCGATGGAACTGACGCTCTCGTGAATTATAATTATGCAGGTGCACAGACTGTTTACTACAATGCCGGAACCTCCACAACAGCTTATACAAATATTACTTTATCGGGCAGTGGTATAAAGTCCTTGCCTTCAGGGCTTGTCTTAAACGGGGCGCTGTCGCTAGAAGGTACTGCAACTGCTTCAGGAAATACACCATCATATGGAACCTCGTCTTCGATACTCTACAGGGGAACTTCTCCACAGACAACCGGAATTGAGCTTCCCTCAACATTCATCGGATCAGGAGGGATAACAATTGACAATACTACAGGAGTGTCATTATCAGCTTCAGAGACTTTAGAAGGCACCCTCACATTGACCAGCGGGGCATTCGCTGTCGGAGCAAATTCCTTAACCCTTAACGGACCTCCGATTGCAGGAACACCCGCAAACCTGACAACAACTACTTCATCAAACCTGGTCTTTGGAGGATCATATTCGGGTGTATTTATCCCTTCCGGCATAACAAATCTCAGGAATCTTACCATAAACAACGCCAATGGTGTCGCAATGAACAGCAATATAACCCTGTCATCAGACGGAACTCTTACACTGGCCAGTGGAATATTGAACGCAGGCGCGAATATCATAAGCATAACAAACACATCATCGGCAGCAATAAGTTACACTCCTGGCTCATTTGTAAATGTTACCACAGGAGGTCTTCAGCGTACTTTGCCTTCTTCACTTTCCGGGACTGGTAACAATTATTTGTTTCCGATTGGTGAAAACAATGTTTACAAAGGGTTGAACCTTCTTGATGTCAATACAGGTTCTACAGGTCCAGTGATGAGGGCTTCAGTAAGTGCATCCGGAGCCCTGACAGGAGATAATTCAACAATTGGTCCGGTTGATCCCAGGTACTGGTCTCTGCTAAATATAAACGGAGGGGCACTAACCAATGCGAGAATCGAGCTGTTTGAGGCTGGTCTTGATGAATTTAAAACTATAGGAACATCAACATCTGTTTCAGGTAATTATGTTTCTATAGGAGGGTCCGTCAATCCATCATCAATTACATCTTCTGCAATTACGAGTTTCAGCTCTTACTATTGCATAGGAATGATCTGGATCGATACGTACTATTCGTATCAGACAGGTAACTGGAATACATACACTACCTGGACATCCGATCCGAGTGGAACATTGCAGATTGGCACAACTGTGCCGGGTAACGGAGACAAAGTAATAATTCTTACGGACAGGATAGTTTCACTCACAAGCGATGTTACTGAATCAGATCTTGACTTAACTATTGAAGCAGGTGGAGTTTTAGATCAGTCGACTTTCCGTTTTACAAACACTCTTGCAAGGTTAAGTGGCAAAGGTACCCTGAGACTTGCTTCGGTTAATTTCCCCGTTGCTTCAGTAAACTCTTTCATATTATCAGGTGGCGGAACAACAGAATATTACAACAGTTCCGATTTTACAATTCCATCCTCTCCGGCCACCTATAATAATCTTACTATAAACTGCGTTGGCCGAATTGGAACGCAGTTAAGCAATCTGACTCTGCATGGGAATCTATATATTAAATCAGGTACGTTCAGAATTAACAACAATATATCAACAACAAAACTCAACCTGACAATAAATGGCAATGTAACAGTTGATAATGGGGCTATGCTGACTGTGGGAAATGGAGTGACCAATCCGGCAATAGGATCAGCAGGCTCAGAGGGTACAGTCCCTTTCCTTAATTATTATCTGAATTTTCATACTGTTATAATCTCCGGCAATCTTACGAATAACGGAACAGTAAAATTTACCAACCTTTTATATCCGCTTTATACATCATTCCCTCCGACGACAGCCGGGGCAACCACTGGTGCTGCCTCAGTATATTTTCAGGGAGCAAGCGACAATACTATAACATGTAACGGGACAACCGATTTCTACAACCTTATAGTTGACAAGGGGATTGATCAGACCTACAAACTGACAATAAATTCGTCAGGATATTCTAATTTCAGACTTTTCGGAGCGAATTCGGTGGCAGCTGAGACTGTAACCGGAAACCCAACCCTCAGAAAGGCACTCTGGATCTGCAATGGGACCCTTGTCCTCAAAGGGATGGTTGTAATACCTTCTCTTTCTGAAGGTACAGCCGGGAATGCTGATTATTATATTCCGTCAAACGGAGCATTAATTCTTGATGGCGCAAATGTTGCCATTCTTACTACAGCTGATGATTACAGGGAAGTAAATACCTTTTATGGAACATCTGCTCCGGATAATACAACCATAGGTGTAACGAAGGGGGGCAAAAGTGCTTTAAACGTATTCGGTAAACTTGAAATTAAGAACGGATTTCTTTCAACAAGGGAATCTGGCGGAATAATAACATCCTCAACAGCTTCTGGTCAGATAATAATTGGCGGAGGAATCGTTGATTCCAAGCAATTGCTTGGATCGACAGGCAGTGCATCATATACTCAGACTGGGGGACTTTTTGTTCTCAGAGGCAGGTTACAGAGAATCCCTGCCTCATATGCGACAATAGCAAATATTACAGATGTTTCAAATGCAACAATAGGCACATCGAGAGTCACAAACGGTATTAATACAGGATACGGTTCATTTAATCTTGAGAATGCAGCCAATATATACACTGTTTCAGGAGGAACAATCCGGATATTTGATGTTACTCTTAATACAGGAGGAAAGGCTTTTGATGTTAAAAGTTCATCATCAAACATAAATGTTACAGGAGGCTCTCTTGAGATCATCCCAGTGTCGGGTACCGCTTTGGCTGATGCCGGATTTTTCCTGATCAACAGTGCTGCTCCTGTTTATAATATAACCATTAATAATTTAAGCAGCACCTCAATTACCGGATTATCGACCTCCCTGAATGTCGTGAATGATCTTAATCTGACCTCCGGAGGATTAACTGCCAATAATTTCAATGTTTCAGTCGGAGGCGATTTCACAATCGAAAATGGTACTTCCTACACACCGGGTAATAATACCACTATCTTCAATGGTTCAGGCAAGCAGGTATTCACAATAAATACTGGTACTCCCCTGTCGCTTAACGCACTAACAATAAATAAATCTGCCAATGACAGCATTATTATGGCAGGAACGCAAAATATAGTAAACATAACAAACAATTTTAACCTTACACTGGGAACACTGGTTGATGGGGGAAAAACACTGAATCTTTCCGGAGCAGGAATATATAATTCAGGAGTACACAGTGGTACGGGAATCATTGCCCTGATTGGCACAGTTGCACAATCATTCAGCGGTGGAGGGATATTTCAGAATGTTACACTTAATAATACATCAGGAACACCGGTCGCCCTTGCAGCAAATATGACTTTAAATGGGATACTCAATTTTTCCAATAATGCGGTGTTCAATATAGGTATTTATAACCTCCGGCTTAATTCTTCAGCGACAATCATCAATTATGGAGCCAACCGGTATATCCAGACTGCAGGTAACGCCGGAGACGGCGGCCTTACAAGAGTCTTCTCCTCAACGACTTCTTTAATATTTCCCGTTGGAGCACCAACAATTTCTCCGTCAGGAGCCTCTAAATATACGCCTGCCACAATTGGATTTTCAAGCGCTCCTTCAACTTATGGCTCCGTAACTGTTATCCCCGTTGGTTACGAAAATGCAAATACAACAATAAAGGGACAAAGCCTTACATATTACTGGCGGGTCAAATCTTCCGGTTTTACAGGAATACCCCTGTACTCGGTAACCCATTCATTTGTTTACGGAGAGCCGGATATTGCCGGGAATGAAACAAACTATGTGCCTTCAATTTATGATGAGTCTGCCCATCTATGGTACTATGGAACAGTTTCATCAATAAATACGACCACAAATACCATTTCAGATTGGACAGCGCCAACAAACAGCAACAATTTCCTTGATGCTGATTATACAGCAGGCCTTCCTTCAGGTTTCGGTACCCCCAAAATATTTTACAGCCGGCAAAGCGGATTATGGTCAGCTTTATCGACTTGGTCCCTTACAAGCCATACAGTTGATCATCTGCCTGAGGCAGTTCCCGGTCCTAATGATATCGTAATAATTGGCGGGCAGGATTCAGTTTATCTGGCTACAAATAATACAACTGCAAATACCGGCGTCCAGAACTGCGCCACCCTCCAGATTGAAGCGGGTTCTGCTCTTGATATTGGTTATAATCCGGGTTGTATGTTTGCAATGGTGCGTTCGCATTCATCGGGCAATGGCAATTTCAGATTAACAACAAACTATAACAGTCCGTCCACTTTTGTTTTTCCTTCAGGCGATTTCAGCGATTTTAATGTTAACCGGGGAACTACTGAACTGTACACAACAAACCCGACTGCAGGTACTGAATATTATATGCCTACGGGAATATCAAGCTTTGGTAATCTCATATTATCTCCTCTTGGCGGATCGAACCTTATGTTCCCGAACAACAGCGTGACAATCTACGGCAATCTTATAACCAGGGGACAGAATGCTGATTCATGGTTTGTTCCATCATGGGGTACAACCTATCCGGGATCGGTACCCACTGTGGCAAAAACTATCACTATCATGGGTGATATGGATATACAGGGGGGAGCACTTATCTGGTATCAGAATTCTAATATCGCCCAAAACTTCGTTGTTTATGGAAATGTAAGAATAGGCCGGTATTCTTCTCTTTTTGTCTATAGCGGTGCCACAAATCAGAGTATGTCAATAGGTGGTAACCTGATCAATAATGCAAATGGACTGAATAATGGGGTTTCAACTATCGCTAAAGCTGATTTTACCAAAATCCCGTTAACATTTTTTGGTTCCAATTCTGCTTTCATCACAAGCACAATCGGAAGCCCGTCGACAACTTTCGGATCTGTAATTGTAAATAAAGGAAGCTCGCAGGCCACAACTCTTACTTGCAACATTGCCGGTACTCTGACAACACCTTCCAACAACTGGCTCACTCTGCAGAACGGAACACTGATATATAACAGAACAGGTAATTTAAATATTTCGCAGGGAACAGATTTTACAATCCCGGCATCAAGCGCATTGGTTTTAAATACTCCATCAAATGTTTATTTTGCAAATACAGCAACAAGCAATAAAAATTTGTTCCTGAACGGAAGGCTTGCTCTGCTTGGAGGTGGCGGAAATGTATATATAGGCCCCCCCGGAAATACTGCAAATAATGCAGATATAGAGTATTCAGGAAGTGGTTCTTCGCAGCTCGAAATCCAGAACGGTAATCTATATGTCAACGGGCAGATAAGAAGGCCGCTTGCCTCAACAAATGGGATATTAAACTATGCGCAGAGCGGAGGCAGCGTATATATATATGGCAATAATCCTCTTGCTTCAAATCTGATAAAAGCCAAGCTTGAGGTATTGAACGCAGGAAGTTCATTCAATATGTCGGGAGGAACGCTTACCATTGTCCGTGGTGGCGGAACAACATTCGGGGACCTCTACCTGAGACCATCATCATCATCTGTAACCGGAGGGACCATTATTTTTACCCAGGTCCCATCAGCCGGGCCATTGGTCGATGCTGCCCAACTTTATAAACTTGATTCAAATATTCCGTTAAATAATCTTACCGTTTCAGGGAAGACAACAGGATCGACTCAGAATGCGACATTGACTCTAATGGTCAGCCCTCTTTCATTAAACGGATCCCTGAACCTTGAAAACAATTTTAGTACACTGAATTCAAATAATCTGAACATATCTCTCAAAGGTGATCTTAATAATAGCGGGACTTATGCATATAACTCCAACGTTACAATATTCAATGGCGGTGTTCAATTTATTACCGGAAGCTCGGTGACAAATTTTTACCATCTGAATGTATCTCCTCTTACATCTCTTGCCGCAAACCGCAGTTTCACCGTAAACGGGGACCTGACAATAAACAGCGGAAATCTTATTCTTGGGGCCAACATGGTAACACTGTTTGGAAATCTCATAAATAATGGCTCCTATACTGATGACAACAATTCAGGAGGGATTACACTTGCAGGAGTAACGCAGCAATTTGTTTCAGGAAGCGGGCTTTTCGGTCTGCTTAATCTTAATAATACGCAGGGTGCCAGGCTTTACAGCGATATCAATCTCCAAAACAACCTGGTGCTGACAAATGGTATACTTGATATTAACATTTATCTTCTAACTCTCAGTCAGAACAGTATTATCTCCGGAGCACCCTTCACCGTAAGTAAGATGATAAAGGCTGATGGTGTAATAAGCTGTCCGGGTGTTAAGAAATTCTTTAATGCCGGCCCCCAGAATTTTACTTTTCCAATTGGTGTTTCAGGTAAATATACTCCGGCAATATTTTCTATTACAGCGAGCTCGGCTGTCGGATTTATAAAGGTAAATCCCGTCAATGCCAGCCATCCAAGCATTACTGATCAGCTAAATGCACTCAAATATTACTGGCAGATCGAAAATTCCGGCATCACTGGTATTGATGCGACAATACAACTACAATACAGTCAGGATGATGTATTTGGAACTGAAGGCAACTATGTGGCTGCAAGGCTTGAATTGCCGTCCAATACCTGGCATGAAGCACTTCCGGGACCATCTACAGATAATGTAGATGAAACTAACAACCAGATCAGTTTCATATTTGCTTCCGTAAATAATCTGAATGGAGATTATACTGCAGGAAGTAGCGATGCAATACCCGGTGAAGTGCCTTCATATCAGACCAACAGTGATGGTCTGTGGTCTGATCCATCAATCTGGACACCTGTCGGTACTTCTCCACCCTGTCCTCCAGGAGGACCTAGCGGAGCAGTTGTAATTATTAATCATACAGTTACGGTAAATACAAACAGGATTTATGTGTTTTCAACAACAATAAATAACAGACTCCGGATACTTGCCCCAACGTTCGGCCATAATCTTGGATATGTAACTGGTAATGGGACCCTGTATGTTGAAAACGGTAATTTGCCTGGAGGAGCCTATTCTGGTTTTACTGAGTGTGCCGGTGACGGGACAATAGAATATGGTGGAACAGGAAGCTATAGTATCATTGCTACACTTTTCAATAATCTTCCGAATATACTATTTACAGGAACCGGAACCCGGATTCTCCCAAATAAAGACCTGACCATATGCAAGCGTTTGGTTATCGACGGACCTGTTCTCGACAATAGCGCAAATAACAGGAGGCTCTATATTATGGGGACTATGGAACGATATAATTCAGGAATCTTCAGAAGTGGTACTGGCGATTCCCCTTCATCGACAATAATTTTTTCCGGTACTTCTGTTCAGAGTCTTGGAGGAGCAACAGGCAATTTCACAGGTGAGAACGCATTTAACAACTTCGAGATAAATAATCCGGCAGGCCTGGTAATAAATTCCGGAGGTTCACTTGAGATAAGAAATAAACTCCTTCTTACAAACGGAATAATATACACAGGTCCAACAGCAGGCATGACTTTGCTGAATACGGAAAATTCAGCTGTAGTACCAGAAGGAGGCAATTCAACATCATACATAAGTGGCCCATTAACAAAATATATAATTAATGGTGATGTATTCCATTTTCCCCTTGGAAAAGGAACAATTAAAGGACACAGATTTACAGTTATTTCATCTGCGGGAGTGACTATGCCGTTCACTACCGAATTTTTCACACCAAATTCAACGGCAACATCCGTACTTTCACCTTTGAAAGTAGCCAATACGGCGGAATACTGGAGCGTTAAATCAACTGCCGCGACCGCAGCAAAAATCAGGATAGAATGGGATCCTCAGAGTGATCTTACACCCCTTATGGCCGCCAACGGTCTTTCAGATATGAGGATTGCAAGATATACTGCCGGACAATGGGAACAAATCAGTTCAGTTGCTTACGGGGACTTCAACAACGGCACTGTTGAAACCATTTCAGAGGTTTCAATCTCCATATCAGAGTCAAATTTCACATCAGCCTGTATATCAGGCACCCTGGCCCGTGCTTCATTTGCGACACCGGGATTTATATGCGGTACATCAGGAATTCCTCTATCTTTTACTTCATTCACTCCGATAAATTTAGTATATACAATTGGATATACAATAAATGGAGTTCAACAGACACCCGTAACAGTAAATTCATTACCATTCACTCTGCCCGTAATATCCCCGGGAGTATATAAACTTACAGGTTTTACTTACAATGACGGTTCCGGAACAGGAGTTGTTGATGCCCAGACAGTAACAGTATACACCACACCTACGGCAGCATCGGCGGGATCTGATCAGTCACACTGCGGTGTATCAACTGCAACTCTTGAAGGAAATAGTCCTTCTCCCTATTCAGGATTATGGACAATCGTAAGCGGAACCGGCGGTTCATTTGTGAACAGTGCGCAATTTAACACTGTGTTCAATGGCGTTCTTGGTAATACATATACTCTGCGATGGACGATAAGTAACGGCCCCTGCAATTCATCAGATGATGTTGTAATATCATTCCCTGTTGTCGCATCAACACCAGGTGATTTTACATCCTCACCTGCCATCGTTTGCCAGGGATCAACAGGGAATGTTTATTCGGTCCCTTCAGTTCCGGGAATAATTTATACGTGGTCTTATACAGGTACAGGACATACAATAAATGGTACGGGAAATGCTGTAAGTATTGATTTCAACACTACAGCAACAGGGGGTACCCTTAGTGTAACTGCAACTAATAACTGCGGCACAAGCTCTCCAAGAAGCATTGAAATATCTATTCCTTCAGCCAGCTTCAGTTATAATGGCAGCCCATACTGTCAAAATGGATCTGACCCAATTCCTGTCCTTGGGACAGGAAGCATTTCAGGTACTTTTTCATCAACGCAGGGACTTGTATTTGTAAATACATCAACCGGCCAGATTGATCTGTCTGCAAGTATCCCCGGAACATATTCCGTAACAAACACTGCATTGTCGGGTATTTGCGGCATGCTGTCAGCAACAGCTTCAATTACAATATCGGGACTGACTTGGAACGGAGCTGCCAGCAGTGACTGGAATACTCCTGCCAACTGGTCCTGCGGTTTTATTCCATACCCCTCAACACATGTTGTAATACCAAATGTTGCCCGGAAACCTGTTTTAAATACCGGGACAACGGGAACTGTTAATAATTTAACAATAGAATCAGGATCTTCTCTGATATTGGCTGGAGGCACCTTGCAGGTTTCGGGAACAATCACCAATAACGGAACATTTGACGCTTCTGAAGGGACAATTGAGATGAACGGATCGACAGCACAGGTTTTAGGAGCAGCAACATTCACAGGCAATACAGTTCAGAACCTGACTGTCAGCAACGTTTCCGGCGTCACACTTCTTGGACCTCTCAATGCTTCCGGAATAGTCCTCGTTGAATCGGGTAACCTTTCTTCCAATGGCTTCCTCACCCTTGTTTCAACAGCTTCCGGAACTGCACTTATTGACGGTTCGGGAAACGGTACAGTAAGCGGTAATGTGACAATGCAAAGATATCTTCCGTCGGGGTTCGGTTACAAGTATTTCAGCTCGCCATTCACGAATGCAACTGTCGGTGAATTTGATGATGACAGAATTATCGACCCATTTTACACCACGGTATACAGCTATAATGAAAACAACATAGTATCAGGTATGCCGGCTTCGGGATGGGTTGAATATGAGACTTCTTCCAATCCACTCAGCCCCTTGTCAGGTTATGCTGTGAACTTCGGAGACCTGACTGCAGCAAGAACTGTCGATGTAACCGGCGTGGTAAATAACGGAATCCTTTCTGCAACTTTCTACAATCATAATCAGGTTTACACAAAGGGATTCAACCTTGTTGGTAATCCATATCCTTCACCGATTGACTGGTCAGCACCTTCTGGCTGGACAAAAACCAATATCGATAATGCCCTCTATTTCTTCAAGGCAAGCTCATCAGATCCATACGGAGGACGATACAGCACCTGGGTGAACGGCATATCGAGCGATGATACCGTATCGAACATCATACCATCTATGCAGGGATTCTTCATCCATGTATCTGATGGTCCGCCCTGGCCGGTAACAGCGACTTTATCAATCGATAACAGTGCCAGAGTGACAGGGCTTTCCCAAATCTTCGCCAAATCGGGAGAAAAGAAACCCGAATCGTTGTTACGGCTTACTGCAACTCTCGATGATAATCCGGCATCAACCGATCATATGGTGATTTATTTCGATCAGAAAGCAGAAAAAGGGTTTGACAGTGGCCTTGACGCCCTTAAGCTGATAAACACTGATTACTATACACCAAGTCTTTACAGTTTTTCAGCTGATGCAAAAAAACTGTCAATAAATGCCCTTCCTGAACGAAACGATACAATAATCACGATCCCGCTCGGTATAACCACTTCAGTTGACGGATATCTGAAAATCCGACTGACAGATACCGGCGAAATGCTGGAAGGATGGAAAATATTCCTGTCGGACCTGAAGGCCGGAATGGATTATGACCTAAGGGAAGGAGAAGGTTACCGTGTGTTCCTTGAAGCCGGTGAATGCAACAACTGGTTCATGCTTAACCTGACACCCCTTGCAACTGGAATTCCTGAAACCAAACCTGATGATATTTTCTCGATTTACAGCTCACATGGTATCGTTAAAGCTTATATTGATCTGGATAAGACAGGCGAAGGTGACTTAAGGATATTCAACCTTGCCGGTAAGTTGCTCTTTGTTGAAAGAATTACAGCAACGGGTTATAATGAATTCCACCCCGGCTTAAAGGATGGTATTTATATTGCCACTTTTACATCAGGTAAATACAGGTATTCAGGAAAACTGTATATAAATAACAGATGATGACATTAAAAAGACTTAGATATATTTCAAAGTGGCTGATCGTCATTTTGCTTAGTCTTTTACCTGCAGGTATGTTTAAACTGGAGGCACAGGAACCCCCGCCCCGTCCGATCAGGATCACTCCGACCGCCCAGATACTGAGTTTCGGAGCTTTTTATAACGGAGCAGGAGGCGGCACAGTGACTATTGATCCTTACGGCGTTCGAACATCCACAGGCGATGTGGTTCTTCTTGGTCTTGGATATTCATATTCATCGGCAATGTTTGAAGTACATGCGCACCGCGGAACGGTAATTTCGATACTCAAAGGCCCGGATATACTGCTGTCGGGAGTGCCTTCAGGATCCATGAACCTCCATATTGGAAATACCGATCCAAATTCTCCCTTTGTTTCTAACGTCAACTTTAATATCGCCATACCTCTTTATGTCGGAGGAACCCTGACCGTTGGCCCGCCGGGGGCAAATCCTCCGGGAAACTATTCCGGTTCGTTCTACATAACAATTGTAAAAGAATAATAAAACAGTTCATTATTGTTTAAATTGAAATGAAAGTCATAAAAGCATACTCCATATCACTTATAAAGGGATGTATGTCTTTATGCCCCGGTCCATATTATTTACTCCTGATATTTTTCCTGACATTTTCTTTCAATGTCAGACTTTACCCGCAGGATCTTCCTGAATATGATGAGGTTGTTATTTTCGTCGGTTTACAAGGATATGGAGGAAGCGAAATAAACTGTCTTGTTAAGGATGCTGATCTTTTTATTCCGGTAACCGATCTTTTCAATTTCCTCAGAATAAAAAATGATCCTTCTTCTGATCTTGAGACAATTTCAGGATTTTTTGTGAATCCCGAAGCTAAATATGTGATTGACAGGACGAAAAACAAAATTACTTATCAGGGTAAAATATTTGATCTGAATGTTGGAGATTTAATTAGAACAGAATCAAATCTGTTCCTGAGATCAACATATTTTGGTAAAATATTCGGACTCGACTGCAAATTTAATTTCAGGGCTCTCGATGTAACAGTAACAAGCCGGCTTGAATTGCCTGTTATACGTGAGATGAAGCAGGAAGAGATGCGTAAAAATATTGCCCGGCTGAAAGGCGAAGTAAGGGCTGATACAGTTATAGGACGTACATATCCGTTATTTCAGACAGGAATGGCCGACTGGTCGGTCTATACTTCTCAGGAGATCAATGGAAGATCTGACACTAGGGTAAACCTCGACCTTGGCGCCATGATCGCAGGCGGAGAGGCAACTGCCTCGCTTTATTACAACAATTCCAATACGTTTAACGAAAAACAGCAAAGGTACCTGTGGCGTTATGTGAATAATGATTTTTCCCCATTGCGCCAGGTTATTGCAGGAAAGATCCAGACCGGAGCCATGTCTTCAATTTATAATCCTGTAATTGGCATACAGCTGACAAATACGCCAACCACTTACCGCAGATCATTCGGGACTTACACTCTTGCCGACAGGACTGAGCCCGGATGGGTTGTGGAACTTTATGTCAATAATGTACTTGTTGATTTTGTAAAATCTGACGCTTCAGGATTCTATACTTTCCAGGTGCCTCTCGTATATGGAAATTCACTGGTAAAACTGAAGTTTTTCGGTCCGTGGGGTGAGGAACGGACACACGAACAGACAATAGTAATACCTTACAACTTCCTGCCTGAAAAAACCTTTGAATATATTGTCAGTGCCGGAATTGTAGAAGACACAGCTGCAAGCCGTTTTTCGAGGGCGAGCTTTAATTACGGAGCAACCCGCAATCTGACCCTGGGTGGAGGAGCCGAGTATCTTTCTTCAATTTCATCACAACCTTTTATGCCTTATGTCAACGCCTCTTACAGGATCACAAACAATTTTCTTGTTTCAGGCGAGTATGCCCCAGGGGTAAGGGCAAAGGGAACTCTTTCCTACAGATTGCCTTCAAATATGCAGCTCGACATCGACTATACCTGGTATGATAAGGAACAGAAGGCCATTTACTATAATTACCGTGAAGAGCGCAGGGCAATGCTGTCTGTCCCGATTAAAATCGGAAAGTTCACGTCATTTAACCGCTTTTCTTTTAACCAGATAATTTTACCGGCGTCAAAATATACTACCGGGGAATGGCTTATTTCAGGCTCACTCTTTGGTGTAAACACAAATCTTACAACATATGCCATCTTTCTGGGCGAAAGCGACCCGTACATTTACAGCAATCTTTCTGCTGCTTTCAGGCTTCCGGCTGCATTCACTGTGATGCCGCAGATGCAATACAGCTATAATGAGAACAAAATGCTTTCGGCAAAGATGCGGATTGAAAAGCCAGTATTAAAACATGGACATCTTTATATCTCATATGAACAGAATTTCAGAAATGACCTGAGACTTGCCGAGGCAGGGATGAGATATGACTTTTCGTTTGCCCAGGCTGGAGCTTCAATACGGAGATATGACAACCGTACAAGCTTTATAGAATATGCACGCGGAAGCCTTATACACGACAGGAAAACAAAATACCTTGGCGGGGATAACCGGACAAATGTCGGCCGCGGCGGTATAACAGTTGCAGCCTTTATCGACCTTAATTCGAACGGCAGAAAAGATGCCGGAGAGCCAGGGGCTGCAGGGTTGAATCTTCGGTCAAGCGGAGGAAGGATAGAGATTAGTGAAAGAGATACAGTCATAAGGATCCTCGGGCTGGAGCCATATACGAGCTGCTTCATCGAACTCGACCCCAACAGTTTTGACAATGTATCGTGGAGGCTTCAGAAAACAACTTACAATGTTATTGTCGACCCCGACATTCTTAAAACTATCGAGGTTCCAGTCAGTATAACAGGAGAAGCTACAGGATTTGTTTATATTGATGAGAAAGGTCAGCGAAAGGGACAGGGAAGAATGATAGTCAGATTCCTTGACAGTAAAAATACCCTGGCAGGTACCACCCTTTCGGAAGATGACGGGTATTACAGCTTTTTTGGCCTTAAACCCGGAATTTATACGGCAAGGATCGATACGGGTCAGTTGAAAAAACTTGGAATGAGTTCGGACCCCATATCACGCCGGTTTTCTATTAAAGGCAGCATAGATGGTGATATTGCCGACGGACTTGATTTTACAGTAAGGACCCTGCCTGCCGACACCACAGTGAAGGAGTCTGTTTTACCTGAAACGCCTGTGGCGACAAAAGATACGTCTTATCTTATCCTTCATGAAATGTCGGAAGAGGTATATACCATAACAGAAGACAGCTGGGCTATTCAGATAGGTGCTTTCAAAAGCAAGGAATATGCGGAGGGATTCAAGGAGATGCTGGAAAGAGAATTGGGCAAGGAAGTTCAGATAACTGTTGCCGGGGATTATTACAGGGTAAGGATACTTGATCTTCCTACACGTACAGAAGTAGATGAAAATGTCAAAAAGCTAAATAAACTGGGATTCAAGGAGCTCTGGATAATACACCTCCTGGCACGCCAGCAACAGATATTGCTTGTACCGAAAACAGATTCCCTTGCAGTTGTAAGGGAGATCCCTCTTACGGAAGCAGAAATAGCAGAAATGAGTCTGGGAGCCTTCCGCCTGCGCACCGAAGCTGCCGCTCTGAGCAAAGGGCTTTCAGCACCTCTGACAAAGAAAGGCATTATTGAATACAGGGGCAGATATTACAAACTGGAGACTCCCGGTCAGCCCATCCTTAATCCTACAATCCTTGAGGCAATAGATGAGCTTCTACCCGACGTCGGCAGGTTTGAATTAAGGGATGAGTGGTACAATCCTTTAAGGAAAATGGCAGTCGCTGAAGAACCGAAATCTGAAAGGATGCCAATAACAGTTGAAAAAGCGCCAGTCAAGTCAGTACAGATGGTAAGCGTAACTAGTAGCTTATCAGGCAGGCTGGTATATGTTGAAAAGCCTGCAGCGACAATACCATCTGTGGCACTTCAGGTTGCAATATTCCATAAGGAATCTCAGGCAATAAGAGCCCAGAAAAGGATAATGTCAAAACTTAATCTGCCGGTCGAAATAGTAAAACAATGGGATTACTACCATGTACTTGTTACAGGATTCTATTCGAGAGAAGAAACATACCCCTATTATCCCGAACTTGCCGGTATGGGATATCCCGGGATCACCCTTATCGAGAACTTCAGGCGTCAAAAATAACCGATCGGGCTGCATTACTATTAAATAACTGTAAATCACTTGACTTTAGCCCGGGGATAATGTAATTTTATATTCCTGTTAACTAAGGCGATGACCGTAAATCTTAAGGATCCCTTCCGTCTCTGGGAAGAACTCAGACAAAGAAAGGTAGTCCGCTCAATGATGGTCTATATTGCAGGAGCCTTCGCCCTGCTCCAGGCTGTAGATATGATATTTCCACGTCTGGGATTGCCTGCATGGACAGTGACACTGGTTATAGCCCTGCTGGCGGCAGGACTTGTAGTTGTTATTGTACTTACCTGGATCTTTGACATAACGCCCGAAGGCATTAAAAGGACAGATGCAGAAGAAGAACCTGAAAAGGAAGATGGATCAGATATTAAATATCTTATCCGGGAAGACAGACCTGCGCCACCTCCTACGGAAAAGACGATATCATACAGATATGAACTATTCGGGGAAATCGCAACCAGGGAAAAGAAAAAAAACCGGATTTACAACTATGGGTCAGTGGTTGTAATACTCGCTGTTGCAGTTCTTTTTACATTTTCAAGCTCAAATACGGTTCCTTTTGGAAAGCGCGACTGGGTAGTGATAACCGATTTTGAAAATTTCACTTCAGACCCTGTTTTTGACAGATCGCTTTATACGGCATTCACTCTTTCGGCTGGCCAGTCGAGATATATTAACATACTTCCCCGCTCCAGAATGCTTGAGACCCTTAAAAGAATGGAAAAAGACGATAAGGCTACTGTCGATGAAGGTACCGGCAGGGAAATAGCTGAACGGGAAGGAATTGATATTTTCATAGTACCCGGAATAACAGGTGCTGGTAATAGTTATTCCATATCTGCAAGGATCATGGAAACAAAAACAGGGAACCTTCTCCGGTCAGAGGTCGTAAGCGCTGAAGATCAGGATGATATACTTGGAAAACTCGATCTGATGGCCAAAAAGCTCAGAAGACACCTTGGCGAGTCGAGATACCTGATTGCCTCTCAGGACAAACCCCTTAAAAAGGTTACAACATCCTCTCTGGAAGCACTTAAACTCTATTCGACAGGAATTGACTGCCATCTGAGGATGGATTTCGATTGTGCACGGGAGTATTATGAGAATGCACTGAAAGTTGACACAGGATTCGTTTCAGCAAAAGCTTCTCTCGGAAATCTGCTTATTGAACGCTTTGACCAGGAAAAAGGACGGGAGCTTCTTAGTGAGGCAGCCAGGTCGGTCGACCGTCTTACCGAAAGGGAAAGGCTTGGTATACTGACACTGTATTCGGTAAATGTTGAGAAAAACTTTGAAAAAGGGATTGAATATGCTAAAATGAGGATCAGACTCTATCCCGATGATGTTACTGCAAGGAATAACCTCGGATGGTATTATCTCAATTCCGGAAAATACAGAGAAGCACTGAAACAGTATATGGAAACAGTACGGATCTTCCCTGATATGTTCCTGCCATATGGAGGTATCTGCTGGTTGTACCTTGAAAAGTTCGGGATGATTGATTCAGCTCTTTACTGGTCAGAAAAGATGATAAAAGACAATCCTGAAAATGCATGGGGATATTTTTATCTGGGTTCTTCATATCTTGGCCTCGACAGCCTTTTAAAAGCTGAATCGGCATTTCGCAGAGGATATGAAATTAATCAGGGCATTATGCTGAATACCTACAGGTTTGCTCATACATACCGTCTTGAAGGAAACTATGAAAGGGCAATTGAAATCCTTAAGAAAGCTTATGAAAAAAATAACGATGAGACTTCTGCTCTTTATGACCTCGGAATAAACTATGCCTCAATGGGTAATAAGGAAGAAGCCATGAAGTATTATAACCGCTTTTATAATGTTGCAACAGGCGAATGGTTAAAAAACTATCCCGGCATGCCCGAGACTTATCTGACAATAGGAGCAATCAGTGCAAGGATGGGTAATATGGCGAAATCGCAGGAGATGCTTCAGAAAGCCATCGGGATGGATACATCCAGACATGAAAAATTTGCTGAGTTGCTGAGTCTCCAGGGTAAAACATCTGAGGCTGTCAAAGAAATAAACCTTGCCCTTAAAAAAGGATACCGCGATATTGTATGGTTGAAAGTAAATCCCGACTATGAGGCACTTCAGAATGTTCCTGAATTCAAATCACTTCTGAACAAATACTTCAAAAACTGAATTCTCTCCTCTTCTCCCCGATTTTTTGCCCTCACACTTCCTCAAATTTTTACCCCCCATCCTCCCTGAAGGGAGAGCAGAGTTGCTGACAGTTGCAAAGCCTTCGTCTTTTCCTTTTTCCGGCAGAAATTTCGTAATTTCATATCGTCATAATGCATAATATTGTTAATCATTTCACAATGAATAATATCGCCATTATCTCTCCAAGCGTAAGAGCCGGCAGAAAAAGCCACAGGGTGGCGGTTTATTTTGAAAATCTGATCAGGGAAAAAAACCTTGCCGGCGTTGAGATCCTTGATCTTCTCATATATAACTTCCCTCTGTTTGACGAAAGATTGAAATATCAGCATACGCCACTGCAAGGAGCCGTGGATTTTGCTGGAAAGATCCGCCAGGCCGACGGAGTACTTATAATTTCTCCTGAATATAACGGAGGTTCACCTGCAAGCCTGAAGAACGCAATAGACCTGCTTGTTGAAGAATGGTATAAAAAGCCTGTAGCTTTTGCTACTGTATCTGATGGCAGTTTTGCAGGAACACAGGCTGTTATTTCTCTTCAGTTCTCACTTTCAAAGCTGGGCGCCATGATAGTGCCTGCTATTCTGAGATTCCCTGTTATCCAGTCATTATTTGATGAGAATGGTGTTCCTGCTGAAAAGGAGAAGACCGATAAAAGAAGTCTGTCTTTTCTCAACGAATTTTTATGGTATATTGAAGCAAGGAAAAAGATGTTATAAAACCGATGAAATGGAGGGGGCAGGAAAAAAAGTAATAGTAACCGGAGGCGGCAAGGATAATGAAGCAAAGCGGGGGTGGCTGTATAATAAATATTGCCTCAACAAGGGCATTCATGTCGGAACCAGGGTCAGAAGCATATGCTGCCTCCAAGGGAGGGATAGTTGCCCTGACGCATGCACTCGCTGCTTCACTGGCCCCTGACAATATCAGGGTTAACTGCATAAGTCCGGGATGGATAGAGACAGGCGATTACAGCAAACTCCGGAACATCGACCATTCCCAGCATTTTTCAGGCAGGGTGGGAAAACCATCAGATATTGCAGATGCCTGCCTTTTTCTGGCCGGTAACGGTTTTATAAACGGAGAGAATATTATTATTGACGGCGGGATGACAAAAAAAATGATCTATGAACCCTGATAAATACTCCATTAAATCGAGGGCAGCAAGCTTCAGATTTGCCTGTAAGGGAATCAAAGAACTGTTCAGAAATGAACCAAACGCCATCTTACATCTTGTGGCAGCGGTTTTAGTTGTATGCACCGGTTTAATCCTCAATATAAACAGGTTTGAATGGTGCCTGATTGCTATTGTGGCCGGACTTGTTTTTGTTGCCGAGATCTTCAATACGTCGATAGAAAATCTTGGCGATGCAATTGATCTTCAACTGAATGAGAAAATAAAAAAGGCGAAGGATCTTGCAGCAGCGGGTGTTCTTGTGGCTGCAACAATATCGGCTATTACAGGTCTTTTAATTTTTATTCCCAGGATAATCGATATATTCTGAGATAAGCCTTTCCCATCGGCTAAGGTTAAGATTCAAATGCGGTCACTCAGAGCAGTAAAATCATTGAAGAGTTTTATTTGCTTCTCAGGGCACGATAGATAAGCAGGATTATTATCGAACCACCCGTTGCTATCAGAATGCTTTTCAGATCGAATCCGGTCACTGTTCCAAGCCCCAGTACCGTTCCAAGATATCCACCGAGCAACCCGCCTCCAATGCCAAGGAGAATGGTTATTAAAAAGCCTTTCGGATCCTTGCCGGGCATAATGAATTTGGCAAGCAGACCAACTATTAATCCCATAACGATCCACGATATGATTCCCATAACTGTTTTTATTTAGTTAATTCTTTAACTCATTAAAATTAACCAATCTCTCCTGATTAATAAATTCCGGCATGGAGTTTTAACACGGTTTCCGCTCTTTACAATCGTATGATCAGCATTCCATTTCATTGGCCTTTTCGATTGGAAGCAATCGGATTCCGACGTTTTATCACTGTTGATCAAGGTGTTTTAAGGTCAAAAATGCCATAAAAATGAAATTTTAATCATGAAAAATATGCATTTTGTCAAAAACAAGGTTTATGGGAAACCTGAGCATTGTACTTATTATCTTACTGTCTTACAGCATTTTAATTACGGTTGATTTCAATATTGTCAGAAAAACCGGGTATTTACATAAATTCGTGCCCCATTTTGACGATTGCCATGTATCATCCCGTGAAGGACAATATTATGTATATGATCCTGTAAAATTAGTTGACAAACCATAGTCCGGAACATCTCATTTCCCCATCATTAGGGCTTTTGCTACTTGTCGGAAAATTATGATGATGATATTTTTATATCATAAATTCTAAAACGGAAGCAATGGAAAATTCAGTTGAGACAACCGGCACCCAGGTCAAACATAACACAACAGCTGTTCATCCCGACAGGGAGAAAAGCACTCATGGAATTTCAGGTTTTTTTCCCGCTATCGTAAATATGATTGCAGAGGACGGAAATAATTTCTTCCGCTATATAAAACATCTGGGCCTTTCGAGAGATAACAACCTCGTTGTTCTTTCATCAAGACATCATTATTTTTATGATGAAAATGAAATGAAAAGGGTTAAGACCCTTGTCAATCTGAGAAAACTGAATCTGATCAAGTATCTTGATAAGTTCTTATACTCACTTGTTCAGATACTTCCTCCGGAAACCAAATTCATAGGCTGTTTTTCCGATAACGGATTATCGGTAGGATATAAACCTTCTTTTATACATCCGATTAAAAGTCTCAGGATGAAAATAAATCTTCTTGAGCTGATGGGTTCAAGAAGTCTTAACAGGAAGAAGGTAACAGAGATCCTCGAATCATTCGGTTTCAGAATTGTTGATATGACAGAAATCGATGGCATTACATATTTCTGTGCTCAGAATCTCAGAAGCCAGGCTGTTTTGAGAGCTTAAACAGTTTTATGGCATTGCCGCGGAATATTGCTTCAGTTATTTTATATGCAAGGTCTTCAGTCAGAAGGCCTTTTTTTATTCTTTCAGCCAGAACATCCGACACCGCATCAAGGGCAAAATCAAGGGATCCGGCATGCTACCGGATTATTCGATGGACACTTGATCATCCTTTTCTCTTCAACCTGAAAGAACAAGGAGTATAATTACAAAAGGGAACTTTTAACAGAATAAGTCCTTCAATCCTTTTATTTCATCTGATCTATTCTGTAAAATAACACATATTTTTGTATAAACTTATATTAGTTTTTAAATCGAGTTCCTTTTAAAAGAATGAATCTCAGAACCACAAAGAGCGCAAAGTAATATCGTAATTACCGCAAAGCAATATATGAGTAAATTACTTTGTGATCTTTGCTAATACTCAGCTCCCCCTTTGCGGTTAAAAATTCTTCCTTAAACAGCCCTGGAACGACAAATTAAAACCTAAATACGAAAACTATGACAAAGCACTTTCAGAAATCAGGATTTACACTGCTGGTAGCAGTTCTTCTGATGTTTTCGGATGAGGTATTTTCACAGGTCCGTATCTATTTAAATACCGACCTGGAGGGAATAAGCGGTGTTTATAAGTTTTCCCAGACAAGGGAAAAGGATACTCCTCTTAATATTCAGGCATGCGAGTACTTTATGGATGATGTAGCCGCAGTGGTCAGGGGGCTCATCGACGGCGGAGCTGATGATATAGTGGTACTTGACGGACATGGAAGTCAGGTAGTAATACCCCATCTTATGGAACCAGGGGCAACCTATATTACAGGTCGGCCCCGCCCCGGAGCCGGCAACCTGTCGCTGCTCGACAGTACCTTCTCGGCAATGGTAATGATCGGCTTCCATGCAATGATGGGAACACCTGACGGAGTTCTGAACCATACTCAGAGCTCAAAGACTGAAAACAGATACTGGTACAACGGAGTTGAATCGGGGGAACTGGCCCAGAACGCCATTATTGCAGGCTATTATGGAATACCTGTCATTATGGTATCCGGAGATGTGGCAACGTGCCGGGAGGCTGTAAAATTCTTTGGATCAGAAATAGTTACCGTTCCGGTCAAGAAAGGATTGTCGCGTGAAGCAGCAGTGCTTTACCCTTTCGATGTGACAAGGCAGGCGCTTTATGACGGTGCCATAAAGGCAATGGGTATCATTTCCAAATGTAAACCATACAAAATTGAATTTCCTGCGAATGTAAGAATGCAGTATATCAATTCTGAAGCCGGAAGATCAGAACCGGAAATAATTACAGTCGAGGGAATAGCCAGAGATGCATTACATATTCTCGACTTTGAAAAAGAATAATCATTGTATATATTTAGCATACAGAACCTCCTGAAATTGACCATTCTGCATAAAAATAGAATAATGCGCCGTCATAGATTTTCGCTTATGGTTTTGCTGCTTATCCTATTCCAGGCTGTATCAGATCATCTTACTTTTGCCCAAAATTATCCCTTCAGGGAATATTCTGTCCTTGATGGATTGCCGCAAAGCCAGGCAAGGGGACTTTATCAGGACAGCCGCGGATTCCTCTGGATAATAACCCGTAACGGCATCTCGAGGTTTGACGGCTACGAGTTTAAAAACTATTTCAGGAAAGACGGCCTTCCGACAAGTATAATAAGCCAGATCTTTGAAGATAGCAAAGGATATATCTGGGCTATGTCATCAAAAGGATTGTCATTATATACTGGTTACAGGTTTGAACATTTCCCTTTTACTCAGTCAAAACAATCGGAGCTGGGTTCTTATATCAATTCTCCGGGCGACACTATTGTCCTTCTTTTTAAAGACGCCGTTACAAAATACTTTAGAGTGGTCTGTTTTCATGAGGGCAGGTATTTTGACCATCCGACATCAAAACCAGTTTATGACACACTTGACACAAAACTTTATTATTATGACAACCCCGGTGACTATTTTCTTTTTCTCGATAATAAGGGAAATGTATGGAAAAGGACACGCAGCGGAGAGCTTAGCCTTCTGGGGCAAAATATCAGGGATTTCGTCAATACCAGAGATAAACCTTTGCTCGCAGGTCGTGATGAGATTTATGAGATATCGGGCAATAAAATAATTCCATATATTCTTTCAAATACACAAGGAGAGGGAAGAGCAGTTTCCTACAATACAGACAAAGGAATAAGGATAAGATACTTTGACGGTTATGACATGAATATTATCAAGCCACCCGATTATTCGTCATTTTTTATTGATAATGAATCAAATTTGTGGCTCGGTACAGAAGTCAATCTTTATAAACTTATTTCAACCGCATTCAACTATTTAGGACCTGAAGACGGCCTTCCGAAAAATACATGGGCCATGGTCGAAGACCTTAATGGTCATGTATGGTTTGGCACCTTAACAGGTGATCTTTTTGAATTCGATGGTGAAAAACTTATTCCCAGAAACGAATACAGAAAGCTTTTTGAAAGCAGGAATATCGCTTTTTATAAAGGAAGCATCAGAGCATCTGACGGTAAGGTTTATTTTTCACTTGATGTAGGGGTTTTGGTATGGGACGGCGTTTCATTTAAGAAGATCCCCGGAATCCCCGAAAAAGCACAGGTTTGTATTATTTACGAAGATCCTGTGGATAAATCAATGTTTTTCGGAACAGGATTTGGCTTATACCATCTGAAAGATGGGAAAATGGATTTCTTTCCTGAATTTACCCCTGGTGGTTATGGAATAATTGAGGGAATATTGAGGGATGAGGCAGGAAAATACTGGCTGTCGGGAGAAAACGGGATCACGGCTTTTGACGGGAAGAATTCTGTTCCACTGGTGGATTCCATAATGCCGTCGGGTTATACTTACACCCTCGTTAAAGACAGCAGGGGTGGGATATGGATAACCTCGGAAGAGGGGCTGTATTTTATGGAAAAAGAGACTAAGCGTCTCAGACCAGGCCTGCCCGAGGATATAAATAATTCGGCCAATTCAATTATAGTAATGGATCCCTCCCATATAATGGTGGGAAGGATGACAGACATCTGCATCATCAATACGGAAAAATTTTACAGTAATGATCCTGATTATTTCAGGATATATGATAAATCGTACGGATTTATCGGAAGTGAATGCCTCGACAACGGGATAATAAGGGATCTGAAAGGAAGATTCTGGATACTTACTTCAGGGAAAGCAATAATTCTTGACCCCCGAAGGCTTCGTCCAAATTTGAATCCACCGGGAGTAATGGTTACGGATGTTGAATATGAGACAGACAGTCTGGCCTGGAAATCGCTGCAGATCCCTGACCTCTTTTATAACAAGCAGGGGGAGATAAGAATTAAAAGCAAACAAAACAATTTAAAATTCAGATTTACAGGATTATCTACAACAAACCCGGAGAAGATAGAGTTTCAGCACCGTCTTATCGGTATTGAAAATATCTGGTCTGACAAGGATCCTGAAAGAGCAGTGGAATATAAAAACCTTAAGCCCGGATATTACGTGTTCCAGCTTAAGGCAATAAATGCCGACGGGATCGAATCGAAAGGCATTTATGAACTGAATTTCTTTATTGTACCCGGATTTTTCCAGACCTGGCTTTTCAGAATCATGGCAGCAGTCCTGACAGCTTTGCTTCTCATTGTTGCAACATGGTGGGGCACGAGACTTAATATAAGGAAAAAGCAGGAGCAATTGAGGATCAGAAATGAGCTTTCACGATTGCAGATGAATTCAGTTATCAGGCAATTCGACCCTCATTTCATTTTCAATGTGGTTTCATCGGTCGGATCCCTTGTGATGAAAGGGGAAAAAGAAACGTCGTATAATTATATTGTAAAATTATCAGGATTGTTAAGGACAATGCTTGCTGATAACACAACCCTGGTCAGAACTGTTTCCGAAGAAATTGATTTTGTAAAAAAATACTGCGAACTGCAAAAGCTAAGGTTCCGGGACCGGCTTACATACACAATTGAAGTGAACGAAAATGTGAACATGCAGCGTCTTATTCCGAAGATGACAATTCAGACCTTTGTTGAGAACTCGATAAAGCACGGGATCGAAAATAAAATCGAAGGAGGATATATAAGGGTCAAAATAAGTGAAATAAATAATTCCCTTGAAATTTGTGTTACTGACAATGGTGTGGGGAGGAAGAAAGCAGAATCAATAATGACAGGGGGCGGCGGTTATGGCCTGAAAACAATAAACAGTATCTTTGATTTCACCAACAGGATGAACAAGACCAGGGCAAATATTGATATCATAGATCTTAAAGATGAAAGAGACATTTCATGCGGGACCGAAATAAGGATCAGCATACCATGCGATTATGTTTTTGAATCTGTACAGGCCTGACAGTTAATAAAGTTTTTATTAATATTAAATCGAGATGAATGACATCCCTGAAGCCGTAATTATAGAAGATGAACCCGAGGCCTTACATCTTCTTCAAAGCCTCCTTGAAGGGAACAATCTTGCAAAGGTTACCGGATCGGCTACTGATCCCTTTAAGGCTGCCGCTCTGATCAGTTCACTTAATCCCGATATAGTATTTCTCGATATTAAGATGCCTGGGAAAAGCGGATTCGACATTCTTGATGACCTGAACAGGATGAATATTAACCTGCCTTTTATTGTATTCATAACGGCTTACGATGAATATGCCATAAGGGCTTTTGAATATGCGGCATTCGATTATCTGCTCAAACCGGTCGAACCGGGCAGACTTTTTGAGACAGTCCTTCGCTGCAGGAACAGAGACATCCAGAGGGAAAAACAAAAGAGCATTTTACTGGCAGAGTCACACAAAAAGCTACTTTTCAGAAATGTTTCAGGTTTTGTGATTATTGATCCTTCAGAGATAGTATATATTGAAGCTGATGGAAATTATTCAGTTTTTCATCTTGATGCGGATAAAACGGAAACAGTGACCTCTCTTCTGCATAAAATCGAGATTCAGCTTCCCGGAATCAAATTCTTCAGGACAAGCCGGTCAGCAATAATAAATACGACATATCTGAAAAAGATTAACACCAGGCAGCTTCAATGTCTGCTTGTTAAAAACCAGAATGAATTCAGGGTGGATATATCAAGGGAAAAAATCAATGATCTGATTAAATTAATGAAAAACCAGTAAGCGAAATCTGAATGCTGTTTTTTTGGGTAATAATCTGTTTCACAAATAGGCTTTAAAACTGATCAGACTTAACATTCATACAAAGTTCAGGACTTCTGATACAATAATTGAAAGTCTTAATACAAAGCCTGCATAATTAGCAATAAGGAAAGCTTATAAGGACTATTTTCATCGTGGTTCCTTTCTGATTTCGTCCTGATGATTGTCCATAAAGACTTTCAGAAAGCGGCGATCAGAGGAGAACGGATAAAGCAAAATTCCTCTTTTCCGGAGATTACATTCCCCAATTACCCCATCTATATTCCGGAACTTTTAAGACCCCTGCATACTTTTCCCTAAGTCACTGCAGGGGTTTTTAATTGGTTCTGTTTTCAAATGTCCTTCTGAAACCCCCCGAAACCGGAAATTATTACTTTTACCGGGTTAAAGTATACTTATACCAGGGCAATATGCAACTTAAACTGGAAGAATTAAGGGAAATGACATTTGATATTATTAAAAAATCATTCCCCCTGCTAAAAGATAAAAAAATTTGTGTATTTACAGGTCCGCTTCGCTTCTATGCTTTTTCAGTGTGGTTTCCGCCTTTTTCGCGGGTGATTATGTTGAGCACAAAAGCCAGGCATTTTAACAGAAGAGTCCTCACGGGCCTTATCGTTCATGAGCTATGCCATCAGGAAAGATATATTGAAATGGGGTTGATCAAATACATTGTTTTTGCAGTTAAATTCGTGACTTTAAAAAGAATACGGTCAACTGAAGAAAAAGCCACAGATCGGCTTACCATTGAAAAAGGATATGGAAGGGAACTTTATGAGTTGTCAGCAATAACTCATAAAGACAGGAAGCATAAGAAAATAAATGATTTATATCTGTCGCTGGAGGAGATCAGAGCCTACTCCGAAAGTCTGGGGAAATGGGCTGAATGACAATATTGAAAATCCTTCATCAGGGGATCCAGTCATTATCAGGATTGGTTGATGATCATACCCGGGTTTAAATATTCCTGAACTTTCAGTTAAGGAATAATTCAAAAAGTCTTGTCGGGTTTTCGATGATTTTTCCTGTTTCGAGTTCCCAGTAAGGGAAGATGCAAGTGATGCTTTCTTCGTCCATTGTAGTAGGTTTATAGCACCAAAATATATTAAACAGAAATATCATGAATCAAAAACCTACTATGATTTGATGAGGGCATTTATTGTATACATTAAAGCGATTTTTCGATTGATAAAAATTCTGATCATGCAAGGATTACCTGACCAACAGGTCGCCGCCATGCGGCTCGCAATCAGAAGAGGTTGCCGTTTGTTTTTACTGACAGATAGCCGTTATACGGCTCAGAACCATTAAAGGACGAATATTGATTCTACAAACTGGCTGCCATTATAAAGCTTTGATTATCTGAACACAAAATATCTATTTTGTTCGAAAATATTGAATTCCAAAATTTATATATTCCCTTCTTCCACCACTTACTTCTTCCTCATTGGCATATCAAAACACAAAATCCTTATATTCAAAATATAAGGATCTGCATCTGTAGTCCCACCAGGAATCGAACCTGAATTTGAGGTTTAGGAAACCTCCGTTCTATCCATTGAACTATGGGACCGGGACTGCAAAAATATAGTTTTTTTTTCTCAATCCAAATTCTTTGTTTTATAAGGAGAGCGGCCAGCGGGAACCTGAATTAAACTTCTACTGACTGAAAACTGATGACTCAAGACCAAAGCAAAAAAGATCATCCTGATTTGCCGCACGCCGTACGCCGCACGCCGCACGCCTTAAATTTTGTTTAATCCGCTATCTTTCTTAATTTCATCCTCTAAATCAAATAATCATGAACTGGATAGATTTCATAATTATAGTTCTTCTTGTATTCGGACTGGCAAGAGGATATATAAACGGATTCATAAAAGAGCTGGCTTCCCTCCTTGCCCTTATACTGGGTATATGGGGAGCTATTAAATTTTCTACCTGGACGGCAGAACGGCTTTATGATTATTTTGACATGACAGGGCGATACGTCGGCATTACAGCCTTCCTTGTAACATTCATCGTAATCGTTGTGATCATCCACTTCATAGGTTTGCTAATCGATAAACTCACCGATAAGCTCTCTCTCGGCTTTTTAAACTCATTGGTGGGAATGTTATTCGGAATATTCAAATCGGCGCTTTTCCTGAGCGTCATATTCGTTGTCCTCAATGCAATAGATGCTAAACATCCATTTCTTCCCAAAGAAACAATCGCCAGATCGAGATTCTATAATCCGATAGCCGACATTGCTCCTGCTGTATTTCCCATTATCGGCGAAGGCAGCTTCGACAAGAGCTTCGACAGGTTTAAAAAGAAACCCGATGAACTGTCCATTTAAGGCTCTTTGCTATATTTGCACTTCGAAATAAACAGCTTTATGAATTTTGTTGAAGAACTGAAATGGAGGGGTATGATACACAACATCATGCCGGGAACTGAAGAATTACTCGAAAAAGAGGTTACAAAGGGTTATATAGGATTCGATCCTACTGCTGACTCGCTTCATATCGGACATATGGTCCAGGTGATGCTTCTTGTGCATTTTCAGAGGGCAGGACATGTACCAATAGCGCTTGTAGGGGGCGCCACAGGAATGATAGGCGATCCGTCGGGGAAATCAGAAGAGAGAAACCTGCTCGATGAAGATACGCTCAGAAGGAACGAAGCAGGCATCAAAAAACAGCTTTCCCGTTTTCTCGATTTCTCATCAGGAAGAAAGAATTCAGCCATTATGGTAAACAACTACGACTGGATGAAGGATTATTCATTCCTCACCTTTATCCGAGAAATTGGCAAACATATTACCGTTAACTACATGATGGCAAAGGACTCTGTTAAGAAACGGCTCGGATCCGATGCAAAAGAAGGAATGTCATTCACCGAATTCTCCTACCAGCTTGTACAGGGAACCGATTACCTCCATCTATATAACCAGCTTGGCTGCAGACTTCAGATGGGAGGATCAGATCAATGGGGAAACATCGTGACAGGAACCGAACTAATACGGCGTAAGACAGGAGGAGAAGCATTTGCCCTTACATGCCCTCTCATAACAAAATCGGACGGTTCAAAATTCGGGAAGACAGAATCGGGAAATGTATGGCTCGACCCTGAAAAGACATCGCCTTACCAGTTCTACCAGTTCTGGCTTAATGTATCCGATGAAGATGCAGCAAAATATATCAAGATATTTACCCTTCTCGACCGCAATACGATTGAAGAACTTACAGAGAGCCACAAAAAGGCTCCTCATGAGAGGATACTTCAGAAAAGGCTTGCCGAAGAGGTAACCGTAATGGTCCATTCAAGGGAGGAATTGGATTCTGCCGTTGAGGCTTCCCAGATACTTTTCGGAAAAGGAACAACTGAAACACTCATGAAAATGAGCGAACAGACAATCCTTTCAGTCTTCGAAGGCGTTCCTGTGTTCGATGTAAATCGTGAATTACTGCAGACAGGAGTTTCCTTTACCGACCTCTGTGCAGTTCATACACAAGTATTCGCTTCAAAGAGTGAGCTAAGAAGGCTTGTACAGGGAGGAGGTATCAGCATCAACAAAATGAAAATCGATGATCCTGACATAATAATCCAAACCGGTTCGTTACTGAACGGTAAATACATTCTTGTTCAGAAAGGGAAGAAGAATTATTATCTTCTGAAAGCCGTTTAGCTTTTATCTGCGAAGATCGGCAGCCAGAATCGACACATCATCAAACAGACCGGGATTTTCGTCGGGAATGCCGAGTTTTCTTAGCATTTTTATAATGTTATCCTCTACAGGATCGTTGTTTGTTAAATATTTCACAATCTCCCTTGTAAGGATCTCCTTTCCGTCTTCACCCTTGAGATCCGAAAGCCCGTCGGTATACAGCACTATTTTGGAATAATCATCAATTTTCAACACTTTTTGTTCAATGCCCGGAATCTCATCAAGCATTCCTATACCCACACACAATGAATGAAGATGAATGATCTGCCCGGTCACAGTATTGTAAAAAACAGGAGGATTATGGCCTGCATTTACATATTCAAGAAAGCCTGTAATGCTGTCATACCGGGCCACAAAGAATGTTATGAACTTTTCTCCTGCAGCATTAGCATTGATTAAGTCATTTAGTTTACGTATCAGAGCCGGAAGGTCGACATCGCAAGTAAAAAGGGCTCTCAAAGCGGCCTGAAAATTCGACATAAGAATGGCTGCAGAGATTCCCTTGCCCGAAACGTCGGCGATGCAGAAACCTGTTTTTGTATCTGAAAGTTTCAGGCAATCATAATAATCTCCTCCTACCTCATAATGAGGAAAATAGAATCCGTTAACAATAATTTTGCCATCACGGGGCAGTGTATGGTTATCAGGGATAAGCTTCTGCTGCATCCTGGCTGCAAGTTCAAGCTCCTTTTTCAAAGCTTCCTGCCTCAGGCTTTCCCTGCTTAGCCTCATGTTCTCAATGGCGACTATGATGATACTTGAGATAGTCTGTATAAAGTTAAGATGCTTTATAACAGGGCTCATCCCCTCTCCTTCCTCCTCAATATCACCTATCAGAATGAAAGCAAGAGGAACATAATTGTTATAGACGGGAATCAGTATATCAACACCCTCAATTTCGAGATCCTCATTTCTGAAAGCTATCTCGGTGAATTTCAACAGCTGTGATTCGACATCAATCCCTTTATCAAAATCCCCCGGGAATCCGCCGTTAAGTATACACTCCCATCTTGTCGAGTGCTTAAAAACAAGGATCTTTCCAATGCCAAGGTTATTCCTTAGTATGGATTCATATTTTGACAAAAGAACTTCGGTCGGCAGGTTTGCATTGATCGATAAGGTAATGTCGAGCAGTGCATCAAGCTTGAATTTGGAAATTCTCAGTCTGTCGATTGAAGCCTTTTTTTCATTCATATTTTACGATTTAGCCCTTTCAATATAGGACCTGCTTGAGGTATCTATTCTGATTCTGTCTCCCACGTTGATGAATAAAGGAACCATAATTATACTTCCGGTTTCAATTTTAGCCTGTTTCATGGCGTTGGTTGCCGTGTCGCCCCTTAGACCCGGTTCTGTATAGACAACCTCCATAACCACGAATTGCGGAAGCTCTACCGAAAGAACAGTCTCCGTATCGGCATGAACGACAACCTCAACATTTTGTCCTTCCTTCAGAAATTCATGACTGTCAATAAGGTCTTCCGTTACATGGATCTGTTCAAATGTCTCAAGGTGCATGAAATAATAACCCACCTCATCTTTGTACAGATACTGGTAAGGTCTTCTTTCCACCCTGGCCAGGTTGACTTTCGTTCCTGATGAAAAAGTGTTGTCAATTACTCTTCCGGTCTTTATGTTTTTCAGTTTTGTCCTTACAAATGCCGGTCCTTTTCCGGGCTTAACATGCTGGAACTGAACAATAGTATAAAGATCATCGTTAAACTCAATCACCAATCCGTTCCTGAAATCTGCAGTACTTGCCATAAAAAATATTACTTTAATTTAATTTAATTGTTTTCCTTTTTCTTTTATCTCCAGCGGATATTTTAATCCCTCATAGCCTGATATCTCTGCAACAAAACCGCCGACAAAGATATCAAATCGTATCTTAACCGGTAAAAAATTTTTATCAGCCGTAAACCAGAATGAAACATCTTCCTCAGTTTTGAACAGCCTCCCCACCTCTGTAACAGGATTGAATTTAAGACATTTAAGTTTTCCGACTTTTGTCCTTATCTCATCTGTTCCCAGATATCTTAATCTTATAGGGTATAATTCATCAGTAAACCAGGTATTTATAGTTATTATATCACCTTTTTTAAAATTTTCAAACTTAGGCAGATGATGGTTCCTGAAAAAATAAAAGCACGATAATATATCATGAATACCTTTTTCAACAACATGGACTCCGGAAAGATCGCTTGTCAGTATTGTTGAATCGGGCCTTGAATAATGGTCAAATATCACTTCATTATATTTCCTGTACCTTCCTTCCCTGATGTTTCTTATTGAGAAGATGCAAAGCTCCGACCCTGGTTCAATATAACTCTCATATATATCCTTTACCTTGAAGACAGCATCGACCATTCCGGTGGTTCTTCCGATAAGGATTGAATGATACGCATCCCTGCCCCTGAATGTATCGGCTTTGATTTCGAGTGAGGCAACTCCGCCCTGGACAACTCCGTAATGGATTTCGTAGTTGACCTTTTCACCGGGGTGATATGATGGTTCCTGTCCGTTGAGCAGAACGGGCAGAAAAAAAGTCAGCACTATAGTTTTAAACATCCTCATTTCAATTATTCTCAAGTATCTGAAGTAATCAGACAAATTACCTGCCAAGGATATTTTTTTTAGGCTGCGAAGTTATGAAATCTTTAAGATAAAATGGTTCAAAGTATGCAGTGTCCTCAAATCTCTTTTCCCTAAATGCTTTAAATGCAGGTTCATACATGTGTGCAGCAGAAATACGGAAATTTTCAATAAATATTTTGTTCGCTCCCTTTAAAATCCCCCTGCATTTCGAAGCGCCATCTCCGAAAAAAACCAGTGTGGTATCTTCAGGAATCTCACTGAACGAATTTTCATCCATCACCTCTGCCGAAACCTTCCTGTAAATTTCGCCATTTCCTTTGAATATTGAATAATAGACTTCCATACGCCTGGCATCAAGCATTGGAACAAACAATGCTGAATCATCAGTGAATGAATTCTTTTCCGGCATTTCCGAAACACCGTGGAACATCGATAACATTGTATCAACACCTATCAATGGTATTGATGCGGCATAGGCAATTCCCTTTGCGGCCGATACTCCTATCCTTAATCCGGTGTAAGATCCGGGACCTTTGCTTACGGCTATGGCATCCAGATCCTGTGCACTGATTCCTGCCTCTGTCAGAAGCTCATCGATGAAGACTGTAAGCAGTGAAGCATGCGACTTGCCGTCGGCGCTCTCTCTAAGGCCGACCACCCCGCTGTTGTCGCAAAGTGCGGCCGAACAGAGCAGTGTCGAGGTCTCGAGACAGATTATCATTTAAAATGATTTATCCTATTTTACGGAGAAAAGATCCTCCTTTTTAACTATTTCAACAAGCGAACTGTCGGATAGCTTTTTACTTATTGCGCTGAAAGGAGCCGAAATTACCCTGTCGCCTTCAGCCACACCAGAGATGATTTCAATATAACTGTTATCCTGAATCCCTGTTTTGACATCCTTCGCGAGTGCTCTTTCCCCGTCAGTTATAAAGACAAGGGTACGGATTTCCTGGTTTGTGACTTTCTTAACAATTTTCGTGGTATCAGTCCTGGTGGTTACCGACTGTATCGGGACAGTAACAACCCCCGATTTTGTTTCCGTTCTTATTTCGACTGTGACCGACATTCCGGGGCGGAGAGGATGTTGCGATCCCTTGTCAGCCAGCTCTTTGTATGACTCAGGCAGTACAAGGATCTTCACATCAAAATTTGTAACCTGATCGGCAGAAACGCCTGTTGTTTTAGCTGAATTTGCAATTTCTGTAACAACCCCTTTGAACTTGTAATCGACATATGCATCGATTTCGATGGTTGCCGTATCACCAAGTTTGACACGAGGAATATCATTCTCATTGACTTCAACCTGTGCTTCCATTCTTGAGAGATCTGCCACGCGGAGCATCTCAGTACCTGCCATCATGCCGGTTCCGGCAACCCTTTCCCCGAGCTCTACCAGAAGCATCGAAACTGTTCCTGTCATCGGTGCATATATCGATGTTTTAACAAGATTTTCATTTGCTTCCTTGAGAGAAGCCTCAGCGCTTACAACTGAAAATTTTGCTGCATCGACCTCGGCTTTTGCAACTGAATAGGAAGCTTCAGCCTGTTCATATTCCGATTTCGAAATGGTCTCTTCACTATAAAGCTGTTTGGTCCTGTTGAACGAAAGCTCGGCCTGGATGAACTGGGCTTCAGCCTGGGCTAGCCTTGCGCGTGCGGAGCTAATTGCTGCCAATGAACGGTCTTTCTGCGAAATATAAACGTCGGGTTTGATCCTTATAAGCAGCTGCCCTTTTTCGACATGATCTCCTTCTTTAACAGTAAGTTCAACGATCTCGCCTGAAACATCCGGAGTTATCTTAACCTCCTTTTCAGGTTGTATCTTGCCGTTGGCTGTTATAGTTTCGGTGATGGTCCTTTTTTCAGCATTTTCTACTGCAACCTTTACAGCAGCCGCCTTACCAAACCAGCCGGCTTTCTGGCCAATTATTGCAAAAGCGATTAGAACTATTACTGCAGGAACAAGTATCTTAAGTAATTTTGTATTTTTCATGATTCTGTTCTTAATTTGATGTTATTGTATTGAGGTTAAGAGGTAATCCCTTATAAAAATCGAGAACCTTTGTCTTAAATATGAATTCATATTTAGCCTGGGCCATTTCCGACTGTGCCTTAAGGAGTTGTGTTTTTGCAGCATTGTAATCGACAGGGGTTATCATACCGACATTGAATTTCTGCTCGGTATATCTGAATGATTCCTCCGACGAATTTACTGCTTTCACACTGGCATTGTATTTTTTCAGAGCTGCGACAGCATCAGTGTATGACTGCTGGATATCCTTGTAAAGCTGCTTTTTTGTTCCTTCAAGTGAATACTGGCTGTTCTCAACTGCCAGTTTCGAATTTGATATATTCCTGTTCACCTGCCAGCCATTGAAAATGGGGAGGTTCATCGAAATGCCAAGACCAAAGTTCTTATTGTTCTTCAGCTGATCTTCAAACGACTGCATCGGCAGATCCTTGATATAGGAATACCTTGTGCCGAAAGTATGGCTCAATGAGAAACTCGGACTTCTTGAACCCTTTGCGATCTTAAGGTCATATTCACTTGCGGCAAGTTTCAGTTCGGAGCTTTTTATTTCCGGACGTGTTTGTGCTGCAAGGCTGAAAATCTCATCAATGTTGCCTGTAACAACAGAATTCTGGTCAACATTGATATCGGGCACTACAATCTCGAATCCCGAGGGTGTTTCAAGCTCAAGAAGCTGTGTAAGGTTAAGGTATGAAATCTCGAGCTGATTTCTCATTGTTACAAGACTCACCTCTTCCTGAGCGGCCTGTGCTTCGATCTGAAGAAGATTGCCCCGGGCCGAGCTCCCTGCATCAACAAGTTTCCTTGTTTTTTCGATCTGCTGAAGGGTTATGTTTAGCTGGTTTTCGTTTGCAGTAACAAGTTCCTTGTTGAGAAGTATCTGAAGATATGCCAGTGCCACACTCAGTGAGACATTGTCCATTATCTTCTGCAGATCCTGTTCCCCTGCAAGAAGTTCATATTTATTTCTCTGAATCGTATTGTAATTTTGAAGCCCGTTGAAGACTGTAGTCCTTCCTCCCAGGTAGAAATAATCAGATTGAACAGTCTGATTGTAGAACGTGTATGTGTTCTGATCCAGGGCGCGGCCGAATGAATAATCGTGTGAAGCCTGTCCGTTTATTGTGGGAAGAAGGTTCATTTTCGACTGGTCAAGGGCATTTTTTTGCATCCTTGTCTGCAAACTCTGTTGTTTGATCTGGATATTATGGTCGACAGCATATTTGATGCAATCTTCGAGCGACCAGACCTTTTGCTGCGAATAACCAGGCTCCAGTGCCGCTGAAAAACAAATTAGTATTAAACAGAATAATTTTTTCATTTTACATTTCATTGTTAATGAAGACCTTCCGGGCAGCAGATAAATTTCAGTTTTTTTCAGGGAACACTGCTTCCACTGTAATGTCCTTTCATTGTACCCCTTTGAAAATAAGGTTACGAAGATAAGCAATTACGTTAAACTGAACATTATATGATTATGAAATATTGACCTCAGGTATTTTTTAAAGATAATTTTGTGGTCAATGGTTAAAATAATTAACTTCACGGCCTGTATTAAAATCAATAAGTTATGCTTCATTATAAAGAATTAGGATTGGTAAACTCAAGGGAATTGTTCAAGGCTGCAGTAAAGGGCGGATATGCCATTCCTGCCTTCAATTTCAATAATCTTGAACAGTTGCAGGCCATTATCAGCGCCTGTGTTGAAACAAAATCTCCTGTGATTCTCCAGGTATCAAAAGGTGCTCGCAAATATGCAAACCAGACACTACTCCAGTATCTGGCAAAGGGAGCTGTAGAATATGCAAAGGAACTCGGATATGCTATTCCGATAGTGCTTCACCTCGACCATGGCGATTCATTTGAAACATGCAAATCGTGTATCGAGTCCGGATTTTCTTCAGTTATGATCGACGGATCACATTTCCCTTATGAGGAAAACGTAAGGCTGACAAAACAGGTTGTTGAATATGCTCATCAGTATGATGTCACAGTAGAAGGAGAGCTTGGCGTTCTGGCAGGCATTGAAGATGAGGTCTCAGCAGAACATTCCTCATACACAAGGCCTGAAGAAGTTGAGGATTTTGTGAAAAAGACAGGTGTCGATTCACTTGCAATTTCAATAGGTACATCACACGGCGCATTCAAGTTTAAAGTCAAGCCTGGCGAACTTCCTCCTCCTCTGAGATTCGACATTCTTGAAGAATGTGAAAAAAGGATCCCCGGATTCCCGATAGTGCTTCATGGAGCATCATCAGTCCCGCAGGATATAGTTGCCGAGATCAACAAATATGGCGGCAAGATGGAAAATACTGCAGGAGTTTCTGAAGATCAGCTTCGCAGGGCTGCAGCATCTGCCGTATGCAAGATCAATATCGACAGCGACGGACGTCTTGCTATGACAGCTGCCATCCGCAAGGTATTCATTGAGAAGCCGGGTGAGTTTGATCCTCGCAACTATCTGGGTCCTGCCCGTGAAAAGCTTAAAGAGCTTTACAAGCATAAGGTTGTAAATGTCCTCGGCAGCGCAAACAAAGCCTGACGGCCTCAAAAGTTGTTAATATATTAACAATCATATAGCCAGCCTATTACCGGCTGGCTTTTTTATTTATGTTAAAAACTCCGGGAATCCTGAAAACCAGTAATTGTCCGAATGGTTAATTTAGCTGTCGTTTTCATGTAACCTCGATTTGAAAAGGACATCAAGAAAAGAGAGACCTCAAAAAAGGGAAACCAGGCTTTCGCTGATGCTTAATAACAGTGAGGCAAGGGCTCTCGGGATTTATTGCAGCCGTTACCGTGTAAAGAACAAATCGGAATTTCTGAGGGAAACCATAATGAAAGCCATTCTTAAAAGGTTTGATGACGAGCATCCTACGCTATGGGAAGAGCCAGAGCCTACGCTTTTTTCGCGCATTAACAGGACCAGATAGTACAATTTCATATTCAACATTCTTCATTTTTCCACAGAATAAAATGCTTATGCTTCCGTTAATATTCCGATGGAAGACCAGAGCAGATATACGGCAGAGCCTACAAAAAGAACTCCCAGGATAGTTCTTGAACCCGGCAGGATATTTATTATCGGACGATCGATACCCGAGAATCCGGGTGAATTTTATCGTCCGGCTTACGACTGGATTTCAAAATATACCGGTGTAAACGGAAGTAAGACGACTGTAGAGCTTGGCTTTGAGTATATTAACACCAGTTCGACGAAATGGATTTACAATATCATCAAAAAGATCGCCACAATTGAAAACCTGAAGAGTAATGTCAGGATAATCTGGTATTATGATAAGGGTGATGATGACATGTGCGAGCTGGGCTCCATTCTTAAATCGATGGTTGAGTGTCCTTTTATTGTCATTGAGACAGAAAGCATGGAAAGGATGCCTGACGAGACCCTGGTTTTCAATACAATCTGAAAAGGGGGATTTCCAATAATCAAATTTTTTCTAATTTTACAGCATGAACTGACCCATGGTGTAATTGGCAACACGTCGGATTTTGGTTCCGCAGAGTCCTGGTTCGAGCCCAGGTGGGTCAACAAGAAAATAAGCGCATTCAATCACACAATGACTGTTTGCGCTTTTTTCTTTTGCTTTCAACTGAAACTATACTGAAACATTTAAGACATTTCAACTTATTCATTATTCAACCCCCCACTTCCCTTGTAAATTAAATATTGGATTCTGGAGAAGTAAATTATGATTATTAATTTAATTGGTTTAAATTTGATAGTAGATGTGATCAATTCATTATTAAGATACTCCAGGCGACACCAAACCAATAAAGTACTCCCTTCTTTCAGACCACAGGTTAACAAATATAAGTTTTCTTATGATGATGATGTAATCCAGTGTTATATAACCGGTAATAACTCGCAGAGTTATTCTGGTTATTAACACATTTTCTTTTTTG
>Ga0172370_10001191_pt1 | contig 40460 bp, 39 predicted proteins | sample LakKiv5m_FD_114538 | JGI IMG/M metagenome (GOLD analysis project Ga0172370, IMG submission 114538) | Freshwater microbial communities from Kabuno Bay, South-Kivu, Congo - kab_022012_11.5m | ecosystem: Environmental > Aquatic > Freshwater > Lake | place: Democratic Republic of the Congo...
ATCACCCCGCCGGCAAAATTATCGCCGCATCCGGTGGTATCACCGGTTGTTCCGGGATTTGCACGGATCTGGCCGGTAACCCAGTCGGAAACGGGAAAATGCTTCAGCCCGGTTTGTGTAAATACACGGCCGCCCGACCAGGCCAGCAATTCCTGGGCGCCATTGGTTATAATGAATGCCGCGACACCCGTTTCAATAAAATAATCACCGGCCTCTTCCAGGGCGCTGCATCCGCTGATCGACAATGCCTCCGTGGCATCCATGATGAGCAGATCAATCAGGTCAGCCTTCCCGGGTTCAACCAGTGGCCAGGGCTTTCCCGGAAATCGCCTTTCGTTACGGAAATCATAAACCGTATTAACGAGGGTCAGTCCACCCTGATTTTTTGCCTTTTCGAGCAGCTGTGTCAGATGATCATGGAGGTTTGGAACCAGGGCCGTGCCTCCGAAACAGACCATATCTGCACTGAAGAACTGGTCGGGCAGATCCTCCGGATTCAGGTCCCAGGCTGCACCGATATTATTGATGAAGGTTCTCTCACCATGACCGCCATCATACGACGGATCCGACAGAACATAGGTGAATGGAGTGGCCCGGTCACTCTCGTTCCGGTAATGAGTGATATCCAGCGGGGTTGCAGAAACCATCCGTATGATCCGGCCGGCGGTTTCATCCTTGCCCGCCAGACCGTAAAATTCCACCGCGAATCTTTCCCTGTCAAGCATCTGGGCTGCGTGTATCAGGGCAACGATCGACGGACCGCCTACATTGAATGCATCGGGCTGCCGGCTGCCAAGAAGCCCGGAATATATGCTGTTAAAGGAACTGCCTGCAAAAGCTTCAAGCTCCTCTGTAAAAACAAGCCGCCCCGGATTCAGGCCGCCATCACCGGGGCTGCACGATGCAAACTTCCTGAACTGATCGCTTTTGAACGAAACCCCGCTGAACAGATAGTCAGCCAGGGCGCAACCGGTTCCGGCAATCCTGATTTTTTCAGCATTCATGGCGCTATTGACAAGAAAAAATAAAAATATAATAATCCGGCTAAACTTTCCTGAACTTAAATTGTTATAATTACAAATTAGGAATAATTACTAATTCAAAACAATTATTAAAATGACCTCTTCAAAACAAATGGCAGCCCAGCTTTCGGAACACGGATTAAAGGTCACTCCGCAAAGGATTGCCGTGCTGAAGGCTGTAAGGAAATCCTCCGACCATCCCTCCGCAGAAGAAATTTACAGGGAGGTGGTCAGGTCGATTCCCGGAATGTCGCAGACAACTGTATACAACACGCTCGACACATTTGTGGAGAAAGGGATCATAAACAAGGTGCATACCGGATCTGACGTCAGCCGCTATGATGGGGTCACCGGTGATCACCATCACCTTTACAGTGAAGGGAGCGACCGTGTGGAGGATTTCTTTGATCCGGACCTTGACCGTCTGCTTGAGGAGTATTTCAGGAACAGGAAGATTGAGGGATTTGAGGTGAGCAGGATCCAGCTCCAGGTGGTGGGCACTTTTACGAACCAAGCTGATAATAAACAACAAAAAAAGAAGAACATATGAAACATTTGAATCAAATCGGGCTGGATTCGGCCCGCTCGGCAGAACTTGCCGGCAAACTGAACGACCTGTTGGCAAACTATCAGGTATTTTATCAGAATACCCGCGGGTTTCACTGGAATATCAAGGGAGAGAAATTCTTCGAACTTCATCTGAAATTTGAGGAGCTCTATAATGACCTTCAGATCAAGATCGATGAAATTGCTGAACGTGTTCTTACGCTGGGCGATACTCCGCTGCATGCTTTCAGCGATTACCTTTCGGTAAGCGAGATCAAACCGGTGAAGGATATGAACAAAGGCAAGGAGTGTGTGAAATCCATCCTGGATTCTTTCGCAATTCTTCTCAAAAAAGAGAGGGTGATCCTCAGCCTGTCGGCAGAGGTTGAAGATGAAGGAACCAACGCTATGGCAAGCGATTATATCAGGGAGAAGGAGAAGCTGGTCTGGATGTATTCAGCATTCCTCGGTTGAGAAAAGGCGGGTCCTCCCGCCTTTTTTTATTATCCCAGCCGGCTGCGGATGTCACGGGCCATCCTCCGGCTCATGATGAACGGTTCAGGTTCCCCGGTAATATAAACCCTGAAAGTTCCGTTGAACCATTCCTCCACCTTAAGCACTGAATCAAGGTTAATGATGACTGACCGGTGAATCCTAAGGAAAAGGCTGTCGGGATGAACCGGTTTCAGCAGATATCCAGCGCGTTGACCTCGAAGGCCCTGACCGCGTATTCATCGTATGCTGTCACGAAAATGATACGCGCGCTGGTCCCCGTCGCCATCGAGATCTCCGGCTGAAAACGGTCCTGGCAGCCGGTTGAAGGGTCTGCATGAACGATAAATACACTCTGAATGCATTAGATTTACTGGGAAAACCTATTTTTACAAGTAATAAAGAGATCCGGCTCCCGTCTGATCCCAAAACGAACCTATGAAACCTCAAACCATTACGCTTGTTGCCATTGTGGCACTCTCTCTCAATGTATTATCCGGCGCCGGGCAATCGGCAGCCAAATCTTCTTCCGCAATACTGGAAGCAGTGAAAGTCAGCCAGCCTCCATTGATTGACGGTGTTCTTGACGAACCCTGCTGGAAGGAAGCGAAACCTTACAGTGATTTTAAAACTTTCATCCCTGATTACGGTCAGATCATTCCGCAAAAGACCACCAGCTGGCTGGCGTACGATTCGGAGAATATCTATTTCGCATTTGAGTGCCAGGATCCGGAGCCTGGAAAGATCATGGCCAATATTTCGGCCCGTGATGATAACATGACCGATGACTGGATCTGTATCAACCTGGATCCGCGGTTCGACCAGCAGGCCATGAATGCGTTTTATGTCAACCCCCTTGGCATCCAGCGGGATACACGATACGCTGCAGGGAACGAGGATGCCAGCATCGACCTGGTTTGGTACAGCGCCGGGAAACTTACGGAAACCGGCTATAATGTGGAAGTTCAGATCCCACTTAAAAGTTTGCGTTTCTCGAACAGGGAACCGGTATCCATGGGGCTGTTGCTCGAAAGGTTTGTGAGCCGGACAGCCGTTCATGTAGGATATCCCGAACTCGATCCTTCCATGGGATACAACTTTATGCCTCAGCTTCTCAGGGTTGATTATTCAGGCGTCAAGCATTACAGCCTGTTTGAGGCGATCCCGGCCGCAACTTATACACACAAGGATGTGACCAATGGAACCGAACTGGTTAAGGATGTCAGGAAACCTGACCTGAGCCTGACCCTTAAATACGGTATCACTTCAGATCTGATTCTGGATGCTGCAATCAATCCCGATTTCAGTCAGGTGGAGTCTGATGCCGGTCAGGTGGATGTGAATCTCAGGTATGAACTTTATTATCCTGAAAAAAGACCATTTTTCCTTGAGGGCCGGGAGAAATTCAAGATAGGAGCTACTCAGGCTTCAGTTGCTGACCCGATGTACTATCTGGTTCACACGCGCACAATCGTCAACCCCATCGCTGGGGTGAAGTTTACCGGAAACCTGGACACGAAAAACTCAGTTGCCCTGTTATACGGGGCAGATGAACTTCCGCTGGAAAATGACAGTGCAGGCCGCACGTTTGCCCACTTTCCGGTTTTCAGGTACAAACACAACCTTAAGGATGACGGTTATGTAGGATTGATTTACACCGGAAGGGAGAGCAATATTGACGGCAACCGGGTGCTGGGAACCGATGCACAGATCCGGATCAATAAGTCGACCATGCTGGAATACAACATCTTCGGTTCGCAGTTTTCAGATGCATCGGGAAGGTATAACAGTCAGGCTGAAGGCCTCTATTTCCACTCCGAAACCAGGAACTTCGATTACGGAGTTTCGCTGAAGAATATAGGCAAGGATTTCAGGGTCGAAACCGGTTACATCAACCGGACAGGGATCAGTCAGGCCACCCTTCTGCTGAAGCCCAGGATCTATCCTAAATCCGAGTTCTTCCGGCGGTTCGATTTCGAACTTTTTGGATCCGCCACCTACGACTGGATCTACAGCATGTGGGAGACGATGAATCACGGTTCAGCTTCTGCATGGCTTGGCGGAACCACCCAGTTTAAGATCAAATATCAACAGTCCAACGAGGTGTTTCTTGGAAAAAGGTTTAATACCAGCGGTATTCATGGCGCGGTTCAGGGCAGGTACTGGAACTGGTTTTCAGGTAACATCACCCTGAGAAGAACCCATTCCATCTATTATTCGTCCAATCCGTTCGAAGGTCTGAGCAACCGTGCATCCGTCACGGCCAGCCTCCAGCCCTGGTCGAAGTTTGAAGCTGCCCTCAGCTATACCTACAGTGATTTCCGCAGACCCGGGGAAACTGATTTTCTTTACACCTATCAGATCGGGAGACTGAACCTCACCTATCAGTTTAACAAATATCTGTTTGTGAGGGGAATTCTTGAATACAACGATTACTATAAAACCCTGCTCACCGATTTCCTGGTATCCTTCACCTATATTCCGGGAACCGTATTCTATCTGGGCTACGGATCACTGTATGACCAGATGTCGTCAGATCAGCCCTTTGTTGGCGGCGACGATAAGCCGCTTGAAATGCAGCGCGGGTTTTTCCTGAAGCTATCCTACCTGTTCAGGAAATAAGGTTTGAAAAATGGCTAATTTCAGAGCATAAATTTCTGAAACAGCCATGAAAAACAAACTTCTGTATTTCTCCCTGGCAGGGATGCTTCTCCTGGGGATTAACACAAACACCACCCTTTCTGCTCAAAGCAGCTCAGGCAAAGTTATTGAGGGACTTTCCATCAACAGCGCGATCCTCGGAAACAAGGTAGAATTTTCCGTTTATCTGCCTGCTGATTATCAGGTCAGCGAACGGCGCTATCCGGTGGTTTACCTGCTTCACGGGTACACGGATGACGAAACAGGCTGGGTGCAATTCGGGGAAGTGCAGCATGCCGCCGATGAGGCCATTGCCTCCGGGGATATCCCGCCGATGATCATCGTGATGCCCGATGGTGGTGTTTCATGGTATATCAACAATGCCGATGGCAGTGTCCGTTGGGAGGATATGTTCATCCAGGAATTTATCCCCTATATTGATAAAACCTACAGAACCAGGTCAGCGAAGGAGTTCAGGGGTATTTCAGGCCTCTCCATGGGAGGCCATGGGTCACTGGTGCAGGCCCTTAAGCATCCGGAAATGTTTGCCGCCTGTGCTGCCTTCAGTGCTGCCGTGTGGACCGAGGAGGAGATGAAAGCCATGGCGGGTGGCGGCAGGAACGACATGTTCAATAAGCTGTTCGGCCAAAACAAGGATAAGAATTCATTCACGGATCATTACAGGAATAATTCAGCCCTGGAGCTGGCACGCACCCTGCCGAAGGAGCAAATCGAAAAGGTAAGATTTTACATCGACTGCGGAGATGATGATTTCCTATACAAAGGGAATGCAGCCCTGCACGTACTCCTGCGCGACCGGCAAATAAAGCATGAATTCAGGGTCCGCGATGGTGCGCACTCCTGGATCTACTGGAGAACGGGCATCACCGACGGGCTGAAGTTCATCGGGGAAAGCTTCCACCGGTAGACTAGGAGACTAGGAGACTAGGAGACGGGGAGTTGGGTGGGTTTTTTGCTGCGGATGAGGGAGGCCCAGATACCGAGAAGGCTGAGGGCGATGAAGATGCCAAAAGTGACGGGTATGGTGCTCAGGAACTGATCCCGGTTTTCAGGACCGATGGCCTTCTGTCCTATAAATACATGAATAACCAGAGTGGCGATGGCCATGCTGACCATCTGACCGGTGAGGCGCATGGTAGCAACGGTGGCAGAGGCTATTCCCAGATCTTTCCGTTCTACAGAACTCATTACGGAATTGGTATTTGGTGAGGAGAACAGTCCAAAGCCGATCCCGAGGATCGTCAGGCTTACCACCAGATAGGTATGCGTGGTTTCACCATTCAGGAACAACAACAGCACCAGTCCGGCTGCAATGATCCCGAGACCGATGGATGCCAGGATTCCAGAAGAGTATTTGTCGGAAAGCTTCCCCGAAAATGAGGCCGTGAGTGCCATAAAAATTGGCTGAACCACCAGCACCAGTCCGGCCTCACGGGGAGCCAGACCCTTGACGTACTGAAGATAGAGGCTCAAAATAAAAGTGACCGCGAAAGTGGTGGCATAATTGATCAGGGCTGCCAGATTCGACAGGGCAAACAGTCGGTTTCCCAGGAAAAGCTGCATATTGAACACCGGAAATGCGGTTCTCAGTTCCACTCTGGCAAAAAGATACATCCCTGATAATCCAATAATTACAAGAGTTATCGCATAAAAGTCCGGCAGCTTCGACAAACCATACATTAATAAGGACATCGAAACGAGATATATCAGACTTCCCCGGTAATCAAACTTTTCTCCGTGAGGTTCCTGCGGTTTCATTTTCAACAGGATCATGGCCGCAATTGCCACTGCAAACACCAGCGGACCCGTGATCAGGAAAATACTCTCCCACCCCAGGTGCTGGGTCATGATTCCACCCAAAACAGGAGCAACCGAAAGGCCCAGATAAACCGCGGTCACATTGATTCCGATCGCCTTGCCCCGCTGATCGGGTGGAAAAACGGAGGTTACAATGGCCATGTTGGTGCCGAACATCATCGAACTGCCCAACCCCTGAACCACCCTGAGAAAAATAAGAACTTCCGATGTCGGCGCAAACGCACTGGCAAAGGAGGAGACTGATACAATCAGGGTGCCGTAAATAAATACCTTCACCCGTCCCACCATATCGGCCAGTCGGCCCATTGGCACAAGGAAAACCGCGGAAGCCAGCAGATAGGCCATGGATACCCAGCTCATGGTAATGGCATTCATGCCGAAATGAGTGCTCATCGTCGGCAGGGCGATGTTGACGGAAGCACCGAGGAACGGGGTGATCAGGGAGGTGATCACCACGAGTCCCAGCACAACATTCTTATTGGGTCCTGACATAGTTAAACGGATAGGGGATAAATACCCAATTCGCGCACAAGTTTAACTACATAATCGTAATTCTGGCCTGATACATTGGAGGGAACCGAGTGGTCCGACTGAAAAATGTATCCTCCGCCCCTGGCAGCCTGCAAATTATGAATGACCATCTTTTTCAGATCTTCCCGTGATCCGTTGGCCCACGTCAGCACATCAAAGCCTCCGCAGAATCCGATCCGGTGACCGAACTCTTCCCGGAAACGGACCACATCCATACCAGCCTTGACCTCCATCGGATTGTAAGAATCAATGCCGATCTCGATAAAATCCGGAAAGATCCGGTGCGAATTGCCGCATCCATGATAAATCACCGGAAGGTTATGATCATGGCAGATTTTGGTAAGGGATTGAACGATAGGCTTGAAAAATCGCCTCCAATCCTCAGGGCTGAACAGCAGATCGCGTCCATAAGCCACATCTCCCCAGATGACCATGCCGTCGAGCATACCGGCAGCTGCCTCAATCTGTCCGATGGCGATCCCCTCGAGAAAAGCGCCCAGCCTCACCATGAATGCTCCGAATTCATCCGGATACATGAGCATCCAAAGCATGACATTCTCCGGACCGATAATTCTCCAGAGCATCTCATGTCCTTCACAGACCGATCCGTACACCGGAAAATCAGGATGGACCGACCGGACGGTCTCCACCCAGGCGGGAGTATTTCTTGCATACCCGTCGCCCATGCCCGAAAGCTGATTGTCGCCGGAACTGAAATACCTCCTCGGATCCAGCGGATCATCCAGAACGAAATCATTCAGCTTTTCGATGGTGTCAGTCTCGAATTTCAGGAAGGCAGGCATCGGATCCGCAAATTTCTTTCTGATAACCGCCTCGAAACCGGTCCTTACCGTTACCAGCTCCTCTGTCTCCTCAAGAATGTCAAAAGGCCTGATATGAGGATCCGAATTCGGACAGGTAACCTGCCAGTCGAGATCATAATATTTGTAAATGTCCGTATCAGGAGGAAGATTCAGATCGCGCCTCCAGCGCTCTATAAAGCTACCCCAGAAAATATCACTCACGGGTACCCGGTCGGGCTCCTCGTGGCGAAGGGTCTTGTTCATGCGTTCAAGCTTGGCAAGACAGGTGGAAGATCTCGGTTGCATACCGAAAGATAATAAAAAGGAGAAAGGACAAAGGAGAAAGGAGAAAGGAGAAAGGAGTAAAGATTATGTTGAGAGGAAGCGGGAGGCCTGGTCGAATACGTTTTTAAAACAGCCGTCGATGCTGCTCCTCATCTCGGTGTTCTGTATCGGGAAGGGGTTCTCGTGGAGGTAGGGATAGGGAAAATCCATGATAGCCACGGGGATATGATTCCGGTTGGTGGCGCCCCAGAGGGTGCGCAGGATGGATTTCCCAGGGATCACCTGGTCCTTGGCCAGTCCGATGGCTGAAATCCTTTGTCCCAGCCTTGCAAATGAACGTTCCCTGAATGCCTGAAGCCGGTCCATCCGGAGCATCGACATGAAGGAGGTCCAGAGTGCATTGAAATTGGCATGATGCGGAGAATGGATCTTTTGCTTCACCTCCTGGGGGTCCTGACGGATAAACACCTCCTCAAGCCGGTCAAACGCTTTGCTGTCCATGATATATTTTGAGATTCCCTTCATTTGCTCAAAGGAGCTTCCGCCAAGGAACAGAAAACTCTTACTTTCACTGAATACCTCCCCGGGGTCGGCAATCAGCAACACTTCCAGCAGGAATGCTCCCACGGAATAGGCAAAAAAATCCACCTTTGAACCCGCGCTGAACAAGCGGTGTTCACCCTTCCGGATAGAGTCAGTCAGGATAATCAGGTCATTGCAGGTTTGCAGACCTGAAGTGCAGAACCATTCGGGATGCACGTCGAGCCTTGAGCTAAGCGCCGCATTAAAGGGAGTGGCACAGGCAATTCTTTCCTCAACCTCCGACCGGGTGGCAGCCACATGCTGCATGGTACGCGGATCCGACCAAAATCCCGGCGATCGGTTGATATGGAAGGCTATCGGAAAAAGGATCACCGCTTTGCCGGTCTGCTCTGCCAGATATTGTGCCCAGTACAGATATTTGTTCCAGCTGCGCTCATTCAGCCCGTGAAGCATGATCACGGCACCGTCCGATCTTTCAAGACCCTTTGGAATAAATACAGGATAAGTGAATTCTTCGTTCCCTTCAAAATAGGTCACCAGCAAATGATCCGGCGGCGATTCGTCGGAGCCGGCATTCCGGCCCGAAGTGGAGGTGAAGCGGCACTTTTCAATCCGCGTATCGGAACCCGGAATAGCAATGCTCTCTTCGCCCAGGTGAAAAATATTTTTTAATAAGTTCTGATTATCAATATAGTCCATAGTCCAAATTCACATGTGGGAACAAAAATACCTGCCATTAAGAGCCCTGTCAATAGGGAGGGGACCACCCCGCATTTTGCGTGACAAACAGGCTTGTTTTGGGACGAAACCGGCTATTCAGGGATGAATTTCCAATCGTGCAATTCCGTATCATTGCATCGTGAATCTGAGAAATCCGATACCGCCATTTTTCATCCGGCCCCGCAACACGGTGATCCAGATCATTTTCACCACCCTTTTCGCATACGCTTTCATTCTGCTTTATCACCCCTTCGGCTCCGACAGCTGGTTCGAGATCAATGAGGGTCAGTTTGCCTTTTATGCGGGTTTTGTGGTGGTGCTGGGCATGCTCGTGGTGATCATCAGCAGGGTCATCATGAGCCAGATCAGGAAGAAATTCACCATCTCCATCTATGGGTATGCCCTCATGGTGGCACTGGAGGTTCTTGCCATGACCGGCTTTTACATGATGATTGAGAAGGTGTTCCTGAAAGATCCTCGTTTCTGGTTTGAGGTTTACTATACAGCCATCCTGAACACAAGCCTGATCCTGTTGATCCCCTATCTGATCAGCCTGCTCTACTTTGCCTGGGAGGAGAAAAAACGGCATCTGGAAAGGGTTCTGAAGCAGAGATCTCAACAAAACAAGCCCCGGTTTGTACCATTTCGTGACGAGAACGGTGAAATCAGGCTGACCGTGAAACTCGAAGAGCTGCTCTACCTTGAGGCCAACGAAAACTATGTGTTCATTCATTATATTGATCAGGAAAAGCCGGGTCGTTTCCTTTTGAGATCCAGCCTCAAGAAGATGGAGGAGGAACTGGCAGCAGTGCCGGTGATCCGGTGTCATCGGTCTTACATGATCAACATACTGAGGGTTAAGCTTATAAGAAACAATAAAGGATCCTGGTCAGCCCTGATGGATTCACCTGAGTCAACTGAGATACCGGTAACAGAAACCTACCGGCAGAGAGTTATTCAGATGATTGAAAATTAAAGACCCGACCATGACCAGAATTGTAATTCCGGGAATCATTTTGTTACTGATGTTAGCCTGTTCACCCAAGGCTGCCCTCGTAACCACACCAGCTCCACCTCCCGCAGATCCGTTCGCATACGATTCTGTCCTGGCCAAAAGGCTGGGAGGCAATGATAATGGGATGACCCAATATGTAATGGCCTTTCTCAAAAGAGGCCCCAACCGGCCTACCGATTCGATCACCCGGGTTGAACTGCAGAAGGCACACATGGCCAATATCAACCGGATGGCAGCTGAGGGCAAACTGATAATAGCCGGGCCATTCATGGACGATGGTGACCTCCGCGGGATCTACATCTTCAACGTCCAGACCGTTGAGGAAGCAAAGGAACTCACTGAAACAGATCCGGCATTAAAATACGGAAGTCTGGTAATGGAGCTACACCCCTGGTATGGTTCAGCAGGACTGAAGGAGGTTAACTCCATTCACAAGAGGATTACAAAGCCGGCAGGCAAATAAGGAGACCTAATGCAGCCTGACCTTTTGCATTACCAATCCGTAGTGGCTTCCTGGCGGATCTTCGCTGATCTTCATGCCGTTCCAGTTGGGTGCAAAATTTCCGGAATAGAGTAGCCAGAAGCTTTTCCCGTCATCACTGATGAATTTTGATGGAATATTCACAAAATAGGCCTGTTCGCCCAGCTCCTTCATATAGGTGACGATCTTCCAGGGGCCTGTAAGGTTATCTGATTCAAGAATATAGGTATCCATCTTGGCACAGGTGTTGCCACCGTCGGTCACACACATGAGGTACTTTTTCAAAGGGGCATTGTAGGTAACCGTCACGCAGCCCATCTTATTATTCCACTCAAGCAGCGGTTTGATTTGCCTGAAATCACTCACCCACAAGGCGTTGCCCTTATTGTCATATCCGCCAAAATATTCATACTTCGAAGGATCATTGATATTTTCCACCGTTGGGGTCACCCTGATCAGGTAGATCTGATCCCCGGTGATCCAGCTGGCATTCCAGAAACGCCATTGGGTATCGGTTGTATCGGCTCCGTGTGCCACAAGATAGGCCTTGCCGTCGGGGCTATGTTGCATATTCCTCCCAAAATCCACAAAATGGGGAGAGCCGATTTTTACGGGATATCCATTGATACCCGTTTCGCCGAAGATCGGCTTTTCCGGAGTATGCGGACAATCAACCCAAGTTTTGCCGTAATCCTTCGAATAGCGGAATCCCACGAATGGTCCGAGCCATGGCCAGTTGATGACCTTATCGCCATACCGGGCACCTCCGCTCGGATCGAGACAATAAGTCCCGTAATACCAGACTCCGTTATAAACCAGGCTTCCGCAAGGGTACCTTCCATGATACGGCCGGGCTGGTCCCTTCTCAAGCCCGATGCTGTATGCCACCAGGTGCATCGGATCATCCCCTTCCATCACCCCGTTGCCTGTCATGGCATTGTCGATATCGCCCGAAGAACAACCTACCCAGGTGCCATCCAACTTCCAGGTGGAGCCGTCGGTCCAGGGAGAATACATCTTGTCATCGGAAGCCCACGATGGATACCAGGTATCCCCGTAATGGAATCCGCTCTTCATGCCCAGGAATTCGATTCCGCTGAACATTTTCGATTGCGGGAACGGACAACCTGCAGGAATCTCCGATTTCCAGACAAATGGTTTAAATGTCAGGGTATCCGGTTTTAATTGAGCCATTAGTAACGATGGAACAAATAAAAAGGCGATCAGTAAGGCAAATAGGCAGGTTCGTGGTTTCATGCTCCTGATTTTTTCCGGAAATTAACTTTTTCTCGTCGTAAATGGAAAATCTGACGCAACTTTACACTGGCTTTCAAACCGATCCATGGAATGGAAAATTGAACAGGAGTGGCTGATCATCAGGTACTTCAGAGAAAATGAACCAGATTTTCCCAAAGGCCGTTTGGCCAAAGGTGAGGCTCCGGATTTCAAGGTATGGATTTCCAGAGGTACCTTTATCGGAATTGAACTGACCATGATTCACCCGGTTCCCCAGGCTGACATGGTGCCCGGATTCCTCGATTACCGCCTGGCCCTTCAGCAACTGGATATTACCGTCGGTGCAAAGGAGGAGCGGGTGCGGTCATACCGGAATCAGAAGCCCCAATCACTTTGGTTGATTATCTTTGCCGACTATTCCGAGGCCCATGCCGTTGACAGGATCATGAAAAACATTGGTCATAAGCCATTGAATACCAGCTTTGACCGCATTTATTTTTTCGATTTGGACCACCATAAATCATACAGGATCAAATAATGGACCTCCTTGTAATCATTGGGATCGCAGTCGGATTATCGATGGATGCCCTGGCAGTCTCTGTTGCCAATGGCATCATGATCAAGCAGCTGAGAGCCCAACATGCATTCAGAATAGCGTTTTCCTTCGGATTTTTTCAGGCGATGATGCCACTGATCGGTTGGGCTGCCGGCATCACCTTCAGTCAATATATAAAACCTGTCGACCACTGGATCGCATTTGCCCTACTTTTAGGAGTGGGCGCCAGAATGATCTGGGAAAGCATTTCGGAAGGTAAAAAGGACGAGGCCCAGAGAAATTGCCTGCACTTCCCCACTCTCCTGATCCTGTCGATCGCTACCAGCATCGATGCGCTGGCCGTTGGGGTAAGCTTTGCTTTTTTGGATATAACCATCTGGTTCCCAATAATGATCATCGGCATCATCACCTTTATCATATGCTTCATCGGGGTGATCATCGGTAACAAGATGGGAAGGATTTTCGGAAACAAACTTGGAATCATCGGAGGATTGGTCCTGATTGGAATCGGGATCAAGATCCTTCTGGAACATCTGATCAATAAACTATAATCTCAATACCATGAACGTAAAACTGGCCCCGCCACGGGAACAGATTGTCGAGATCATCAGCAGGATTTACCGCCGGGGCCTTACCACCACATCGGGAGGTAACATCTCCATCCGCGATCAGAGCGGCGACGTGTGGGTGACACCGGCCGGGATCGACAAAGGATCGTTGCGCCCCTCGGATATTGTCTGTGTCCATCCCGACGGATCGGTGACAGGCAGGCATAAGCCGTCAAGCGAGATACCCTTCCACCTTGCCATATACAAGGCCAGACCAGACCTGAACGCCATCGTTCACGCACATCCGCCCGCCCTGGTCTCATTCAGCATTGTCGGGGATTTCCCGAACACCAATGTGATTCCCCAGGCACGGATGGTTTGCGGTCCCATCGGCTTTGCTCCGTATGAACTGCCGGGAAGTCAGGCTCTTGGCGATAAGATCGCAATGGAATTCAGTAAACTGTTCAATGCGGTGATCCTGGAAAACCATGGTACAGTGGTAGGCAGTAGCGATCTTCAGGAAGCCTTTGAACGGTTCGAGACCTTTGAATTTGTGGCAAGGATCCTCATCAATGCCAAGCGGCTGGGCGAACCCAACTACCTGGATGATGAACAGATACAGGCTTTTGAAGCTCAGTTCGGGGAGCCGTTGGAAGAATTGGATACCCCTGATTATCCGTCGGATGAGAGAGAACTCAGGGGTGAGATCTGCCGGATTGTGCAGCGTGCCTGCGACCAGGGTCTGATGATCAGCACCTATGGAACGGTTTCAACCCGCTGGCGCGGAGAAGATTTTCTGATCACCCCCCGGCATTTCTCAAGGTGGGACATCGAGCCCTCCGATGTGGTCAGGATCAGCCAGGGCTGCCGGGAGCAGGGAAAATTTCCAAGCCGGTCGGTCAGGATTCATCAGGAAATTTACAGAAGGAACCCGGGGGTAAAAGCGATCATATTTACCCAGGCACCTTACACCATGGCCTTCGGAGTCACCGGAACAGAATTCGACAACCGCACCATTCCGGAAAGCTGGATCCTTCTTCAGGATGTTCCCCTGCTTCCCTTCGGTGCCCACTTCGCAGGCCAGGAGAGTATCAGCCGCTCCCTAAGGTCGGATCACCCGGTGCTGATCATACGAAATGACAGTATCCTGGTAACAGGCAACAACCTTTTACATGCGTTCGACCGACTCGAGGTGGCCGAATTCAGCGCCCGGTCACTGATCAACTCGATACCTCTGGGGAAAATGAAACCTATCAATGACCAGCAAATAGGAGAACTGAGAAAGAAATTCCTCCCGTAGGAAAATATTTTGTTAAATACCGTAGTGATTTGAAAATATGTTACCTTTGCCCCGTTTTTAACATTAATTCCGTTTTATGAAAATTTATGTAGGAAGTCTTCCTTACCGTGTTAACGGTGATGATTTGAAGCAAATTTTTGAAGAGTATGGCGAAGTTGGCTCAGCCACGGTTATTTCTGACAAATACACCGGAAGAAGCAAAGGTTTTGGTTTCGTTGAAATGAACAATGATGATGAAGCCAAAAACGCCATCGAACAACTGAATGGTGCCGAAGTTGAAGGTCGTACCATCGTTGTTAACCAGGCAATCGAAAAACAGGACAATTTCAAGGGGAGAGATAATAATCGCCGGGATAACAATTTCCGGAGGAATTACTAAGATCTGGAACTATTCGTCGTGTTAAGACTGATCGGACAACCCCGCCACAAAGCGGGGTTGTTTGTTTTAGGGCTTTTTGATAAATTGACGATCATAAATCAGCATATGAGATTTCTTTATTGCCCGCAATGCGGAATCAGAAGGTTCCAGGTAAAGGATGGCAGCGGAAACAGCCGGGTGGTGCATGTGACCGATAAGTTTGAGATCGTTCCGGCTAAGGAAGGGGAAAGCCTTGAGGGGTTCAACCTTGATATCATTTACTGCCTGGGCTGCTCATGGAAAGGACATGTAACAGACCTGAAAAAGTATCCGGTATGAGAAAACTGATCCTGGCAGCCTTTATCATTACCTTCTCTGCTGCGGCAATCATCTGGTATTATCTGAAAAACAGAGAGGGTGTCAGGGAGATTCTGCTCGACTCCTCCATGGGAACCGCCCTCATTATCCCGGGCGCTGCGGCCAGGATTCCGCAGGAGGCCGCTCTCCTCGAAGAACTCGACAGCACCGGGCAGCTGGAGCACGTCGTATTTATTTCAGGAGTCAGCTCAGGAGCTCTTAATGCAGTGATGCTGAATGCCATCCTGTCAGAGAAGTACACATGGAGCCGTTACCGCAGCCTGCTCTTCAACCTTACCAATCAGGATATATTCATCAACGAGGGGAAAGGATTGCCGGTCAATACGACTCCCTTCCGGAATCTCCTGACCTCGATTCTGCACGATACGCTGGGATGGTACAAAATGAAGGACCTCCCTATTCCTACCTCACTTTCGGTGGTCAGCCTAAGTGTGAGCTCCCTTGGCCGGAACACATTCAGACTCAGTAATTTGAAAATCAATAATGAGAGCGATCCGGAACTGGATCTGGTTGAAGTGCTGATGGCCTCCACTGCTTTCCCCGTGGCCTTCCCTCCCGTAACCATCAATCGCGTGACCACAATCCCTGAAAGTCAGTATGTTGACGGAGGATCAGGTCCCGATTACATTCCGTTCAAGGCGGTACTCGATTATGAGGCTTACGCCGGAATGAATGTTGACCGTGTCATTGTTGTTTGCAGGAAACCTGATACCGAAGCAGGCATGCTGGAGGAACTCAGGGAACTGGGCCTCGACAGGGCTGATCAGGCAGGTAAATTCGGGATCTCGCTCGAGGAACTCGGAAGGAGCGCATTCAAGAAAGCCCTGCTCGCCATGCGGAAGGACGCCCCGATGATGGCAGACAAAACCCTTTTGTACATTCCTGAAGTTCCAAAAGATTACCCGCTGTTTGATTTTCACAGCCTGGAAGAACAGTACCGGGCCACCCTGGAGTGGGCCCGCGAAAATCAGCCGGTTCATTTAAATGAAATCGTTCCCACCCTATCCGACCTTAACCAATGAAAAAATTACTGTTTCTGGGATGGTTCCTGCTGGCAGGGATCACCTGTATTCATGCCCAAACCGAACCTAACCGGGAAATTAAGGACCTGGTCATCGTATTTAAAACCCATTTCGATAACGGCTATACCGAATTATCGGAAACGGTTCTGAATCAATATGCCGCAAAACTGATCGGCGGAGCCCTGAAGGGAATTAAAGAATCGGGCAGCACGCCGGAAAACCGGAAGTTCTCATGGACTCTTTCGGGATATCCGATGAAAGAGATCCTGCAGCGGAATCCAGGAGCGAAACCGGCCGTGGATGAAGCCATCAGGAATGGCAGCTTTGCCATACATGCCCTTCCGTTCACCTTTGAAACCGAAGCCATGACCCCTGAACTGCTGGTTCGGGGATTCGCCTTTTCAGATGAAATTGCCCGCACCCACGGTCTTGATCTTCCGATTGATGCCAAGCTGACCGATGTTCCCAGCCACTCCTGGATCCTGCCCACAGTGCTCGCCCAGGCCGGGGTTAAGTTCCTGCATATTGGCTGCAATGCAGCCTCCCGCTCCCCGGAAGTCCCAGTCATCTTCTGGTGGGAAGGACCCGACGGATCCAGGGTAATGACCATCTACTGGGCCGGCTATTACGGCACCGACCTGGTGCCGCCCGCCGGATGGCCTCATAAAACCTGGCTGGCGATCATTCATACCAACGATAATACCGGCGCCCCATCGGCCGCCGAGATCAATGCGACCCTTGAAAAAGCCCGTGAACTTGCACCGAATGCCAGGATCAGGGTTGGAAGACTATCTGATTTTTATGAATCAATAATCAAAGAAAATCCTGATCTGCCGGTCGTCAAAGGGGATATGCCGGATACCTGGATCCATGGCTACCTTTCAATGCCAAAGGAATTCAAGGATTACAAACAGACCCTGCGCGACCTGAACCAGGTGGAAGCGGTGGGAACAACCCTGACCATGATTGAAAACACTTCGCCACAAGCATCCACCATCGTGCCAAAGGCTTACGAACAGCTGTTGCTTTTTGCCGAGCATACCTTCGGCATGGCCATGAGCCATGGGCATTCAGGAATCTGGAGGTATGACGAAGATTTCGCTGCCAGCCGCGCCAGGGGTGAGTATGCCATGATCGAACACTCATGGAAGGAAAAGGGCAACCATGTTTTTGAAGCACAGAGAATTACCATACCGGCTCTTACGGAAGAGATGAGCCGGCTGGCAGCCGGGATTTCCGTAAAGGGCGGCAGGATCGTCGTTTATAACCCTCTACCGTACACACGGTCTGGCCCGGTGGAGATCAAAGCGCACTCCGGCTGGTACGGCATGAAAGCGATCAAAGACGCCGAAACCGGAGAGGCTATTCCTCTTATCAATCAGGATAATATTTACCGATTTATCGCCAGGGATGTGCCGGCAATGGGTTACCGCACCTATGTTCCGGCTGAAGCAGCCCAGGTTAAGCCAGCTTCGGGAATTACCCTTGACGAGGCTACCGGCACACTATCCAATCAATATCTCACCGTCAGAATCGATAAAACCACCGGCTCCGTTGTTTCGGTCATCGACAAGTCCACCGGTATGGAAATGGTAAACCAGGCCTCAGCTGAACCTTTCGGGGGGTATCTGTATCAATATTTCAGCAAAGAACAGGTTGACAGGTATGCAAAAGCCTATATCAAGGGGGGATGGGACTGGGCGCCTGCTGAGCTTGGCAGGCCCAATCTCGACAACCGGCCCGGATATACGGCCACCGGATCCGCTCCTGAAGTTCATTTCGAAACCGACCCCGCCAGGGTGACTGCCAGAGTCACCTTTAAGCCAGGGAAGCAGGTCCCGCATCATTATGTCCTGATCTACAACCTGTATCCCGGACAACAGGCACTGGAGGTAATCTGGCACATTCAGTCGAAACCGGCGGAGCCATGGCCCGAAGGCGGATGGATATCCTTTCCCTTCAACCTGAAGGATCCGGAATTCAGATTGGGAAGGCTCGGAGGTATTGCTGATCCCAGGAAGGACTTCGTTAAGGGTACAAACTTCGATTATTTCATGACTGACAAGGGCGTCGCGCTAATTGGTCCGGGAGGTGCCGGCTTTGCAGTCACTTCTCCTGATGCTCCGGCCGTAAGCCTCGACCGGCCCGGACTCTGGACCTGGTCAGGCAACTTCATCCCAGCAAAGCCGAATGTCTATTTCAACCTGTTCAATAATCAGTGGAGCACCAATTTTACCGAATGGATCGAAGGCTCCTGGTCAGCACGCTTCTATGTCTGGGGATTCTCAAAATTTGATCCCGCCGCCTCACTAACTGCCATGTCTGAAAATGTCAGCACCCCGCTCCAGGCTGCCATCGCCGGGGGATCCGGAGGAAATCTGCCCCGGGTCTGGCAAGGAATAGCCATAAGCAAAAAGAATATATCTGTATCAAATCTTTCACCTGATCCCGAAACCGGAGGATATTTGCTGAGACTATGGGAAACTGCCGGCCTTACAACGGAAGCTGAGATCATCCTGCCTCAGAATTCAGGAATAGTAAAGGCACAGCCGGTGGACCTGAGAGGCAGGATCAACAGCCCGGTCCTGTCGGTCAGTCAAAACAGCATCAAGGTCAGCGTGCAGGCTAATCAGCCCCTCACTCTCAAGCTTTTAAAGAAATAGCAAGATGAAAAACAACGACTGGAAAGACCGGCTGGGAATGGTCTACTCAACCAATCCGGATTTTAACTTTGATACCGGACAGGAGCCGGAAGCGGATACGCTGACTCCCTCCAGGCAGAGGCTCAGGGTGAGCCTCGACAAAAAAAACCGGAAGGGAAAGGTGGTAACCCTGATCTCAGGTTTTGTGGGCACCGAAGCCGATCTCGATGATCTGGCCAAACTGTTAAAAACCAAACTGGGTACCGGAGGTTCGGCAAAGGAGGGTGAAATCCTGATCCAGGGGGATGTAAGGAATAAGGCGATGGAACTGCTGAAGGGTTGGGGGTATGGGGTGAAGTGAATGGTGAATAGTGAATGGTGAATAGTGAATGGTGAATAGTGAATAGTGAATAGGGAGAAAATTTTTGGGGTAATTGGGGAGTTGGAGGCGATGATGAGGACGCCTGAGGCTCCGGCGATGAAGTTTGCGCTTATGGTGCTGACGGTGGAATTCATCGGCATGCTTGATGACCGTCAGCATGCTAAGGCGACGGCGAGGAGCGAGATCCGGTTCAATAAGGCAATCCGGAAATTCTTCCCGCCGGTCTACCATCATTTCACCCGGCCGGATTCTGTTCCAAATCTGTTCCGGGATCTCCGCTGTCCGCTGATCCACCGGTTTGAAACCGCTCCGGGAGTCAGGCTGTTGACACGAGGTCAGCTTCCCCAACCGGCTCCCGTTCATCTGAAATACAATGAAAAAGGGGAGCTTATCCTGATTGCTGAGAATTTTTTTGAAGATCTTAAGAATGCGGCTAACCAATTGATATCGTGAAAGGATTCGTTGATTACCTTCGCATCATGAATCTGGCCCGAAAAATATCAGCCTTTATTCTCATTGTTCTGCTATTGCTTGTAAACACTGAGCAATCCATTGCTGATCAATATATTGAGCTCAACCTTAAATCCGGTGATACAGAGTCGCCGCTTGAATATACCCAGCATTCGGGCCTGATCATCGATCTTATCCAGCCGGGTACTGAATTCGGCCAGAAGGTGCCGGTCACCAATATCAGGCCATTGACCTTCCAGTGGAAAATCGTCAATATTGAAACCGACCTGCTGCCTTGTCCGCCTGTCAGAACCTTCCCGGAATTTGTTCAGGATATCTGGAGGTGCCCTACGGTAGCCTTTGTTTTATTTCCCTATCATGAGTTCTTGTGACCGGCAGCCCGCAACGCGAGTGTAACCGATTTATTCACAAGAAAACATAAAAAACATGGATACATCAACGCTGATCGTGGCAGCCATTCTGCTGGCACTGATCGTAGTTCCGGTGGTTCTGATCGCCAGATCAGGCAAAAAGAAACAGGAATAATCAAAAAGGGACGGATTTTTCTCCGTCCCTTTTTTTTATACCGCTATTTCACGAATGATTTTCAAACAGCGATCGATCTCTTCGACGCTGTTATAAATGTGAGTTGAGTGCCTCAGTCCGTGTATGTCGCTGGAAGACCTCGGACGAAGTTTGTCGCGGTTCCAGAATAACTCCTGAAGTTTCGGTCCTGTCCAGCCTTCAACATTGTATACGGTGATGGCGGCGCACATATCCTCATCTTCCGGAGAGAAGATCCTGACTTTCGAAATTTTCCGGAGTTCATCCCTCAGATATTTGCCCAAAACCTTGACCCGCTTCAGAATTCTCTCATGACCGATCTCCTCATGAAAATCCAGGGCCGTTTCCAGTCCGTGCAGAAGCGTAAGGCTGCCGGTACCCCTCTGGGTAAACCTGAACCCCTCATCCTCATGGTTATCCCACTGCGAGCTGGCCAGCGTAGTCGTGATCGCCGGTGCCACATCTTTCCGCAGATATAAAAACCCGTTTCCTGTTGGCGCCAGGATCCACTTGTGGAAACATCCGGCATAAGCATCGCATCCTATCTTACTGATATCCACAGGTATATGACCCAAGGCCTGTGCTCCGTCGAGAACGGTGAAGATTCCCCGTGATCTGGCAGCATCACAAATTTCCTTCACCGGAAGTATCGCACCACTCCCTGTGATCACGTGCGAAAGCATCAGCACTTTGGTTTTTGGTGTGAACTCCCGGGTGATCAGATCCAGGATCTCCTTTTTGGAGTGGGCCGGTTTTGGAAGCGCAATCTCACGGTACACAATCCCGTCGCGTTTCTGGCGGGTCTGCCAGCTGCTCTTGCCTCCGGGATGCTCCTGGTCGCTGGTGAGAACTTCATCCCCCTTCTGGAGATTGAGACCCATGGCCACAAAACTCATTGCCATGGTAACATTCTCCGTAAGGGCAATCTCCTTGTAATCAACATTCAAAAGTTTGGCAATCTTTTGCCTGATCTCCACATATGGAAAGTAGCCCGACATCATATCCCCGTCAGCTGCATAATCCCATTCGGCAATCTGGCTCGCCGATTTATGCAGGTGTTCGGTCATCCTGGCTACAACCACCCGGGGCATGGCCCCCATGGTGCCGGTATTGAAAAACACCTCGTCGGTTCTCAGCATAAACTGATCCCTGACCTTCTGCCAGAAAGCCGGATCATTGGGGTCCGGTAGCCGTGGAATGCTGCTCTCATTCCTCAACTCATCCAAGCTGCTGAGTCGTGCAGCCCAGGCCCCCTGGCCCAGAAATGCCAAAGCGGCCGCCGAAAGTCCGGCCTGCTTGATAAGATCACGTCGGGTAGTCATGCTTCAGATTTTTGGTTGCCGTTAAATTAGGAATAATCCAGTTTCATTATCTTCGGCAATCCAGACATATTCAAACCAAACATTCATGAAAAACAGAGTTCTGATTTTTTTGATTTTTATGATGCTGCTCGCCTGTAAGAAAGAGAGCGGCTATCAGGATACCGGTACCGTGATCGGCTTCGATTACCGGAAATGCATGTGTTGCGGGGGATATTTCATTGAAATCAACAAAGACACACTGAGGTTCGATCTAATGCCTGAAAATCAGATCATTAATTTTGACAGTATTGGATTTCCCGTGGAAGTTTACCTCGACTGGCACCATAAAGATCCTAAATGCCTCGGCGATGAAATTATTGTGGACAGAATCAAAGTAAAAAAGTGACCTTTATAAGACTAATCAACAAGTATGAAAAGATTCGTGTTGGCCCTCATGATCCTGGCCCTTGCGGCCTGCAACAGCGGCATCAATTCCTCCAAGGAAAACTGGATACAGCTTTTCAATGGTAAAAACCTGGATGGATGGGATATAAAATTCACGGGTTCCCCTCTGAACGAGAATTACAAAAACACTTTCCGGGTTGAGGACGGGGTATTGAAGGCCTCCTATGACCAGTGGGACAAATTCGACGGAGAATTCGGGCACATCTTTTATAAGCAGAAATTCTCGAGCTACAGGATCAGAATAGAATACCGGTTTGTTGGCGGACAGGTTCCTGGGGGTCCCGGCTGGGCCACAAGGAACTCAGGTGTGATGATCCATTCCCAGTCAGCTTCGAGTATGGAGCTTGATCAACCCTTCCCAACTTCCATTGAGGTCCAGTTCCTGGGAGGCCTCGGCGACGGGGAACGCCCCACCGGCAATCTTTGCACTCCCGGAACGAATGTGGAGATGAAGGATTCTCTGTTCACACCGCACTGTATCAATTCCACCTCCAAAACATTCGACGGCGACCAATGGGTAACCGCGGAGGCAATTGTTTACGGAGATTCGGTCATTTACCACCTGATCAACGGTGACACTGTGCTCTCCTATCAAAAGCCCCAGCTCGATGAAAGAGATCCTTCATACCCCAAAATGCTTGAGCATTTCGGTGGTAAGTTCTTAAAGGAAGGATACATCGCCCTCCAGGCAGAAAGCCATCCGGTAGAGTTCAGAAAAGTTGAGGTTCTTGATCTGTCAAAAAAGAAGTGAGATTTTTTTTTCGCGTTTTTGCATTTCGCACAATTTTTTACTTTTGGAGAAAATGTTTCAGTCATGAAAATCTTTGACGACGAAGAGCAGTATTTTGGTTTAGAGGACGATGACAGTCAGGCAGATGATCTCGGTGATCAGTTTCTTGATGAAGAAGAGGATGATGAATTCGGTTTCGAAGAAGAAGAGATAGACGAGTTCTCTTTAGAAGAAATCGACGATGAAGACTTTGATCTTGAAGATGAGGATGAATTCTCCTTCGACGATGAAGAAGAAGAGGAAGAAGGGGAAGAAGATGAAGGCTGGGACGAAGATCTGAGATAAGCCTGAGCCTTCCGGAACCTTTATAAAATAAGCCTGAAGCAATTCATACCGGGTACCGCTAACCCGGTTTTTTCATTTGTTGCCAGATTATTGTTTTTTCCGTATATTTTTTTTACATTTGATTGAAGCATAAGCAGATAAAATGAAGAATCTGATTATTTCAATCACAATCTGCCTGTTTATGGTCCCGGCAACTTTGCTATGCCAGGATTGCGGCAGTCCCCAGAATGTATATTCTTTCATGTTCAAGGGGAAAAAATACGAGATTGTTAAGGAAACCTACTCATGGGCGATCGCGGCAGAGTGTGCAACCACGAGGGGCGGATATTTGGTCCAGATCAACTCAAAGGAGGAGCAGGACACTGTTTACCGCTCCATTGTCAATGGCGCAAAGATTCCTAACAATTACAAGAATGTTCTTGATGGCGGAGGCGTGTCCTATATTTGGATCGGCGGTACCGACAAGGCAACGGAAGGGATCTGGCTATGGGACGGTAACAATGACGGTGTGGGCACTAATTTCTGGACCGGGCAAGGAAGCGCCGGGAACAATACGGGTGCGGCAATCGGCAATAACTACAACAATTGGGGCGGTGCTTCGGTGAACCCCGGTAATTCAAACCTGAGGAATGAACCTGATGATTACGGCAACTCCCAGGATGCTGCTGCAATTGCACTGAACGGATGGCCCGGCGGATCAGGAATGTTGGGTATTGCGGGTGAATGGAACGATATAGCCGCAATCAATCAGATCTATTTTGTCATTGAATACGACAGCACAAGCTCGATCCGCCAGGATGAACTCAGAACCCGGGTAAGCGTATTCCCAAACCCGGCCGTTGATGAAATCTCCATAACCTCTGCAGGCGGCATGGATCCAATCGCAGGAGTGAGGGTATATAACATATTGGGATCTTTAGTTCTGCAGAAGAACAATATAAGAAGCAATAATTACAAAATCAGCCTGACTGATTTCGAGGCTGGTGCCTATTTTATCCACGTCGACCTGGAAGGCGGAGAATCGGTTGTAAGAAGGTTCATGGTCCATTAAGCTGGCCGCCTGGAAAGCACCTCTTTCTCGTATCTTTCGATTTCCTTCACGTAATGGAAGGCGGGTGGCACATTCCGCGTGACACAGTAATAATCCCAAACGGCACCAAAGGGCATGGACTTCAGTTCTTCAAGTAAGGCCAGCCTCTGATACAATCTTCCGCTCTTCTCATATTCAGCCAGCTGTCCAGTTGGTTCGAGAAGGGCGATCATAAACGATTTCAGCACGGCTCTGGCCCCGGTGATCAGTGCTCCGGTGCGGTTTATACTGGCATCAAAGAAATCCAGACCGAGGTATACACGGTCCAGGGCATTGCACCTGACAATCTCCTGCGCAATCTGAAGAACATCGTCATTAAGTGTGACAACATGGTCACTGTCCCACCGGATACCGCGGGTGAGATGCAGCAGAATTCCCCCGGTAAAAGGCAAAAGGGCGGAGATTTTATCAGCCACCTGTTCTGTAGGATGAAAATGGCCGTTATCCAGACAAATCATCAGATTATTTCTGATGGCATAGGCAAGATAGAATTCATGAGATCCTACCGTCATGGCCTCAGAGCCGATCCCGAACAACTTGCTTTCAACTGAATCCTTCATCAAATCTTCCGGTATTCTTTTGCTAAAGATCTCATCCAAAGACTGTTTCAGAAGATTCCTCCAAAAAAGTTTCTGAACCGGAGTATCTTTGGAGCCATCCGGAATCCAAAGGTTATGAACAGAGGGTGTACCAAAAGCTTTCCCGAGTTCGCCCGTTATTTCCCGGCAGGCCTGCACATGGCGGATCCAGAATTTCCTGATCCCCTCATCCGGATTTGAAAGCGTCAAACCACCTGCCTTGGGATGGCCGAAACAGGTGGCATTGAAATCGATTCCTGATTTATGATCCTTAGCCCAGTCGATCCAGCTCCGGAAATGAACAATGCTGAACTCATCCCTCTCAACCACCTTTTGCCCGAAATCACCGTAAATGGAATGAAGGTTCACCCTGTGATTACCCGGGATCATGGAAAGCACAAAGGCCAGATCGTTTCTCAGCTCTTCCAGGTTAGCTGCCCTTCCGGGATAATTACCCGTCACCTGAATTCCGCCGGAAGCACCTCCTGCATCGGTCTCAAATCCTCTGATATCATCGGCCTGCCAGCATGGTATGGACAGAACAACCTGATCCAGCCGTTCTACGACCCGTTCGGTATCAATTCCGAGCTCAAGATAATGCTCATGCGCAAGGCTATAGGCCTTTTCAACAGAAGTATGGGGTTTCATCTCCGATAAAAATGATTAACCCCTAAATATACTTTATTTGCTGAACAGGTACTGAAGCTTGATGAAATACTGGTGGGCGACCGGCCTGAACATATAATCCTCCTCCTGATAATTCTGAAGATCCTGGGTCATTCCGGCACAAACCATGGAGAACGCATTGAACTTGTAACTGATCAATGGATACACATTGAAGGAGTTGCTGAATGAATTGTACTGGAAAATCGCACGGAGAAACAGTTTGCGGGTAAACTGAAGGGTTGTTATATTCCTGATTATGTAGCCGTTGTAGAAATTTTGCTCCGACTCCAGAGCATCAAGCCGGGCAAATGAAACATCGAAATCCGACTTGATCCGAGATCCGGGTTCAAAATTGGCTGACGCGGTAAGGTTATAACCCTTGCCCATCACCGGATTCTGGCTCCGGTAAATGAACCTTCCGATCTGGCCTTCGAGTCCAAGCGTTACTCCCCTGAGCGGGATAGTATTGATCTGTATCACTGCCCTTCTGATACCGTTGAAAAGGACATTTCTGAAACGCTCGGAATTAATTGCCATGTAGGTGGCAAACACCCTTGTCTGACCGATCAGGCTCAGCTGAAACCCAGGCTGCAGGACGAACTCCTTGAATAGTCCCTCATAATTGAAACTCAGGGTTGCGGGCAAGATCAGGGTGGCTGACTTTAAAACTTTTTTATTCGGATAGAAGGAATAGGTATGCTGCATGTAGGAGGTGCGGGTTCCAACCTCCGGAAACATACCGTTATAGGTTTGATAGGTTGGCGAGAAATTATTCTGCACCAAGGTGAACGAATAGTTTCTCGACTGTCTTGAAAGTGCCAGATGCATTCCCCGGCCGAAATACTGTTCCCCGTTGAATCCTGCATTGTGGCCAGTTGAACCGAAAGCCCGGTTGGAATTGAACAGGAGGGTATCATTAAGCTCTGCAGTATGGGTAAGGAACAGCTCTCCCGACCAGTACCAATTCTTCCAGAATTTCAGATTCCAGTCGAACCCTGATAAGAGATTGTGACCTCCGTCAAAGTTCCTCGACAGTAACAACCCTCCCACAAAATTTTCATTGCCCATGTCATACCGGAGCCTTCCAACGCCGGCAATGGATTGAAGGGAAGTCTGGATCGTGTTGCTCTGCTCCTCTCCGGGAACCGTGATTCCGGTGTTTCTGTCAAGCGCAGCCAAACCGATATAGGAAAGCTTCTTTTGCTTTCCAACCACTTTACTGGCAACCAACGGATTGTTAATAGTCCGGGAATAGTACATGGGCGTTTGCAGCAAATCGGATCCCGACATGAAAAAGGGTCTCCTTTCAGGATAGTACAGCGCAAATGTTGTATTCACACTGATCTGATCTGCATCAGATTCAATCTGACTGAAATCAGGATTAATTACGGCATCGAAGGCAATGCCCGGACCCGGTGCGTAATGGATCCCGCCGCCAATTCTTGCTTTTATGGCCTGATTATCCATCCCTGACTCAGGATTCTCCGGATCTATCCGGGTGCCGGTTTGCTGTGCCATCAGATAGGGCAGCAGTTCAAAGGAGTGACCGGGCCGTATATCGCTTAATCCGGTTAAACGGCCTCCCTGAGCAAGATAATTCGGTATGTTTCTGTCAATCGGCAACCAGCTGAACAGATAGCGGTTGTCCCTGGGGAAGTTGCGCAGGATCATAATGGTCCAGTTCTGCTCTTTGTCCGGGGCAAAATTGAACACCTTAAAAGGTATGGCCATTTCCGCAGTCCAACCGCCCGGATTTGTGGCGGCTGCTGATTGCCATACCATGTCATAGGAGAGATCCTCCTGACCGCTCATTAACATTAAATCACCCTGTATCCCCTTTGGATTTACCGCAAATTCATATCCCCTCTGAAAATTGTTATAAGTGTCTATGGTAACTATCACATAATCATCATTGAACATCCTGTCGCGGTCCGACAAATGGGACCGAAGACTCCCGGGGGCGCTGTCCCTGCAGTCGAAACCGAGGTAGAGATATTCCCTGTCATAAAGAGCGTAGACATAGGTCTGCTGCCGGGCCGGGATATTCTCACCGGGTCGGGTTTCATAGGTAAGTTGGACCGGCAGGGCCTTTTGCCAGGACGGATCATCCAGCTTTCCTGACAGGTTGATTGGCTTTTCAATTCTGACTGCCTGAAATTCAGGCTTATCATTGGTTCCCCTGGCACTTGCTACGGGACTAAAGCCGAAGCCAACCAGCAGGATGACCGGAATAATTCTTTTAAAATGCATCGGGTTCAGGTTTTATCGAGTTTGAACGATCAGACCTGAACCCGCTGCAAAAATTACTTTATATGTAAAATCGTTTTACAACTGTGTATTATTGTCTGGCAGAATATCAGTCTCCGATCTTTACCCTTTTCCTATCACTGCCTCCCCGTTCCGAACTGACCGTAGCCTCAATCCATCCGTTTTTACCGGACTTGATCATATAACGGTAGGTTTGTGAATCCTTGCCGTTCAGCCAGAGCGAGATTTCCTTGCCAGTGCCTGGTCTGAGTCCACTGCGGAAGCCGCGGGTTGGGTCATTGAACGGAAGTTTTCCGTCGAGCGGCAGGATCCTGGTCCCTTCCGGGGTATTAAGGATCAGCTTGTCTTTCGGATACCTGTCAAGTTTCTTGCTCCGGTCGGATGCAGTGGGATAAGTCCGGTCATTCTTTACGGTCACATCAGCCCAGTAAAGTCCGTCGCCGATGGAAGAAATGGAAATGTCCTCCACCTCAACTTTCGGGAACTGGCTGACGCAATACAGGACAAAGTGTGCATTACGGTCGGCTTCCATCTCAATGTATCTTGAAGGAGGTGTGCGCCCCACATGCTTTTTGCCCGTTCCGCCGATCCAGACCTTTCCCAGGTCAGGGTGGTCAGCTTCATGCGGCAGAATCCAGCCGTCACCGGTAAGTTCAACATCCAGCCATTGCATATACTCATCGTCCGACACCCGGTTGTCATTGTTGATGTCAGCCTCGGTGGTGGGCGATCCCCAGAGCTCAATCAGGTAGGCATAAGCACCCAGCATGTTGTAGCTCGCAGCCTGCGCCTGGCCTGACAATCCGCTGAAGGTTGGGGTATAATCCTTCAGAATGTAGGCTCCCATTGAAACGATATCTGTCTGAACATCAAGGTCGTGCTGAAATTCCCTTGCCACCTGCCGGTCAAACAGTTGTGCATACTTGTTTGTCTTCCGCATTTCGGCAAGCCTCTCCTGAACCGTCCCCCTTTGTCCGTAGCCACCCTGCTGCTGTGTTTGCTGGCCTTGGGGCTGCTGAACCGGCTGGGGAGCGGTGAACATGATCAGCCGGCCTGTGTTGTGGTAGTGGAAGCTGGCAAAGATATTGGGCCTGGCCAGCATCGCATTGAAGGCATTGCGCGTAACCGGTTCCGACATCGGATAGGGATTGCCGTCGCGAAGATTCCAACCGTAGGGATAATTGCGGTTGGGATCCGGTCCGCCTATATCATCCTCATTGATCTGGCCGTCACCGTCATTGTCAAAACCTTCCTGACCGATCCGCCGGAACCTGAGTCCCGGGAAATCCTTTTCATCTCCGATGGAAATAAACTGGCGTTTATCCGGAGAAAGTTTCAGATCTCCCTTTGGATCAACCACATACATCATGGAGAGCTCACTGTCGCCATCCACATCCTCGGTCTGATCCTCATCGTACAGACCATCCCCGTCATCATCCTCAGGCCTGTAGGGTTCCCTCGGATTATTCTCCGTATTGGGAAACTCCACGTATGAGGCATTCCCGTCGACGTTCAATCCTGGAAGGATATAAAATGTATAGCGGTTAACCATATCAAAAACATAGGGATCATAATCATAACGCGTGAGAAGGTACCACATCAGATAAAGCGAACAGGTGACGCCGTTGACCTCATTACCGTGAACAGCCCCGTCGACCCACATAGCGGTTTTGGCGGAATGATCACCGGTTTTTTTATTGGTAATGGTTATCAGGAGCTGATCACGGCCCATCTGACTTTTACCAATACTTTCCACGGAGGCCAGATCGGGATATTTTTTTGCGATATCCCTCATCATCTGGGTCCACTCAGCGTAAGAATAATAGCGTTTCCAGCTCCAGGGGAAATCAAGCTCCCCGTGGTAACCACCTGCGGATTTCTGAAGTTTTGACTGGGCCATAAGCATGGGCTGGGCCAGTAAAAGAGCCATTCCCAGTGCCAGATATTTCCAGATATTTTTCATGACTCTTCCTCCTTAATTAACAGTTACATCCAGAATGTGTGTTCCCCCTTTTTGGGAGCTTGCAGCCACCTTAAGTGGGGCCCGTCCCTTAATCTTCACTATCCACTTGACCTCAGCCGTTGATTTGCCAGCCGGAGAACCCGGTACCGGCATCTTACCTGCCAGCACACCGATCTTCTGACTGGAACTCCCCTGAATAAAGATCAGATCATCTCTGTCTCCGATCAGCCAGGCCACATCCTGCCTGTTTCCCGGAAGATCAGCCCCTCTGGCCACATGCGTCGCAAGCTTACCGGTATTTTCAATCCGTGCCGTCACCTCCAGAAGCGTGTATCCGCCGGCCTTCTCGATCACCTTTCCCGTGGCCTCTCTCACCACAACGTGCGGCAACAAACCTGCCCTGTATTTCTCATACTGCCAGTGAGTTTCGCAGATCTTTTCAAGAATTTCACCCGGATAGGCGTTGCTCATATATTGAGGCAGCCAGCCTCCGATCTCCCCTTCTCCCAGTTCGGGATGCCTGAAGGGTTTCCAATCCAGAAACCATTTACCTCCTGCTTTTGCTTCCTGATACCTGATAGCCTCCCGTTGGAATTTTACCCAGGCATCATCGCCGGTAAAGGTGAATCCGGGCAAATCTTTGCGGTAATTAAAAAGCTCGGTGGTCAGTGAAAGCATTCCCAGTTGCTGATAGGCCCAGTCGGACTGCAATCCGTATCCGTAGATCTTGTCATCCTTCTCGTTATAACTAACCACCCAGGTATCCGGCATCTCATATCCCCTGTTGGCGGCATACTTGTTTTTCGAACTTTTTTGCAGAGATTCCTTATAAACATTGATCGAATCAGGATACTTCCAGGCTTTGGGGATTTCATCGCCCATCAGTTCAGCATATTTTTTCCCAAGGACCAGATCATACACCGCAATATCCCTTGGATGCATAGTAACATCAGAGGATACTCCCATGGGCCGGTAGGTAAAACCTCCGGATGTATGGAAGAACTGCGCCATCAGGATATTCGGATGGTTGACCATGAATTCTGCCATTGCCCTGACTTCAGGCGCCGAGGTCGGATAATCTCCGGTCCCTCCCTTGTAACCTTCATCATTCCACCAACCCTCCGGATAGTTACGGTTCAGGTCAAATCCCTGCTCATCGTCCTCACCCCTCTTACCGTCGCCATCATTATCCTTGTCTTCCCAGATCATGCTCCAGCGTGGCTTGTCCGTCTTATCCTTCTCTCCCAGACGGATCATGATCCTGGGATCCACGTCATCCTGAATATACTGGCCTTTGGGATCCTTATACCTGAACCAGGCAATCCGGCCATCTCCGTCGAGATCATCCCGCCCGTCCTCATTGACCTTCCCGTCTTTGTCATCATCAACCATCATGCTATTCCCGCGCTGGGAGATTCCCTTTTCAACACTGTTGTATACCCCGTCGGGATTCACCATCGGACAGATATAAAAAACATCCTGATCCACCAGGGCTGTAACCTCACTGTCCTTGCCATATCCTTTGACCAGCTTGTCGATGATATAAAGGCACACCTCAGTCCCGGTATATTCGTTCCCGTGAGTGGCTCCGCAGATCCAGTGCCCGGGCTTGGCCTGGTCAGGGTCCATAGGCGGAACATTTTTTACATTTTCGCTCCGCGGATGTCTGAGCTCAACTATTTTGTCGAGCGGAGTGCCAGTTTTGCGGTTTGAAACCACCATCACATAAACAGGCCTTCCCATACCGCTGGTGCCGATGGTTCTCAGTTCGAGTATGTCAGGGAAGGCTTTTGCCACCTCCCGCAGATACTTCTCTGTACCGGTAAAGCCATGGTACCTGTCAAAAGTGATAGTTGCCTCCTGCCCCCTAACCATTCCTGCCAGCAGGAGCCCGACCAGCATCACCAGGGCATAGGAAAACCCCGGATGTTTTTTTGAAAATGAAATCATGGATACAAGGTTTAGTGTTTTTGAAAAATTAACTCATTTACCTGACTTAACGAAATCTGCAGATATGCTTTAGAGCATCATTCCTCAATCCGAAATTGTAATTTAGTAATTCAGCAGAGCGATCTGCGTCAGATCGAAAAAAATCCGGTTTTGGGAGTACTCAACGAAAAAGAGTTTTTGGAGACGGTTGCACGCAACCAGAACATCATTCACAAGGTCTGCCGCCTTTTTACGACAGACCGTGATGATCACGCCGACCTGTTTCAGGAGATTACCATCAAGCTTTGGCTTGGATACTCTTCCTACAAGGGAGATTCATCTTTTACCACCTGGATGTACAGGGTGGCGCTGAACACGGCAATCTCCATGAAAAGAAAGGCCCGCGTTCACCAGAATACCCAGCCATTGACCCCGAATCTGGATGCAGCCGAAGAGGACCCTGTGATCGGAGACCACGAGATTGCCATGCTCTACCGGGCTATCGATCACCTTGATCCGGTGGAAAAGGCGCTGATCCTGCTTTATCTTGAAGAGAAACCTTATCAGGAAATTGCGGATATCATGGGTATTACAAAAACGCATGTGGGTGTAAAGCTGGTGAGAACTAAAAAGAAACTTGAAACGATCATGAGGAAATTGAATCAGGGAGGGACATTCTGATGGAACTGGAGGACATGAAGAAAATTTGGGCCCGGATGGAGAAAGACCAGGTTCGGACAGAATATTCGCAGGAGGAGATTTCTGCATTCAGAAAGGCCAGATCAAAGGATTTTACATCCTGGATCAGAACATCGTTGGGATTTGATCTTGTTATGAAATCGTTGGTGGCCGTCTCTCTCATCATTATGGCCGTCCTGTTCAGGATGCAGCCTGCCGTTTTTGCGGTTTGCCTCATTACCCTGATCATGGTCCTGATCATGATCCCCTATGTTTGGTCGGTGCGTGCCTCAGCAGGGCACTTTGATCGCGCTGACGGAACCATTCAGGAAACGCTCACCCAAAAGATCACCTTTCTGAAGAAAATGTATTATAAAGTTCAGTTCGTCCAAAGTCTTACCAACCCAATGATCGTAATCACCGGACTGCTGTTTTATTATTATATCTCATACAGATTTGTTCCTCCCTTCCATTACACTGACTGGATCGTAACGATGCTTCTGCTGTTGCTTTCTTTTGTTCTGACCCTGCCGGCAACATTAAGCATTTACGGATTTCAGCTCCGGAATCTGCAGGGGTCGCTTTCATCTCTGCAGGATCCTGAAGGCTATCAGCTTGAAAACGAAAAATTCAAAAAAAGACAGAGAGGGCTCTCGGTCCTGATATATAGTCTGCTGGCTCTTGGAGTGATCGGGCTTATTCTGGTTATATTGCTGTAACCATCAGTCCCTTAAGGTATTTACCCTCCGGAAACGATCCGGCAACCGGGTGATCCGATGCCTGCCCCAGCCATTTCAGTATCCTCACCGTCCTGCCGGCATCGAGTGCTGCATCTGCCACTATCTTCTGGAACAACATATCTTCCATGAGTCCTGAACACGAAAAGGTGAACAGCATACCACCGGGTTTCAGTAGCTTGATCGCCAAAAGATTTATGTCCTTGTATGCTCTTGCGCCTTTATCAAGATGACGGATGGAATCCACAAATTTGGGCGGATCCAGAATGACCATGTCAAATAGTTGATTTTCATCCCGATATACCCTGAGCAATTTAAACACATCGGCTTCTGTGATCGAAAACCGGTCGTCAGTAAACCCATTCAGCCTGATATTCTCTGAGGCAGCTGCCAGCGCAGGTCCCGAAGAATCAACCAGTGTCACATGCCCGGCATTCCCGGCAAGTGCCGCTACCGCAAAACCACCGGTGTAGGTAAAACAATCCAGCACCCTCTTGCCGGATGCATAGGTTTCTACCAGGGTATGGTTATCCCTTTGATCCAGATAATATCCTGTTTTATGGCCTTCTTCTATACTGACCCTGAACTTTCGGCCCTCCTCCAGAATGGTTATCCATGTCGGCGGAGCTTCTCCCCACAATATTCCCGTGCTCTCCCCAAGCCCTTCCTTTCTCCTCACCGCAAGATCCGATCGCTCAAAGATTCCCTTGCACGTCACACACTCCTGCAAAGCTTTTACAATTTCACTCTTCCAGTATTCTGCCCCGGCTGAAGTGAACTGGCACACAATGAAATCCCCGAACCTGTCCGCAATCAAACCGGGAATCCCGTCAGATTCAGAGAAAATAAGCCGGTATGCATTGGTATCTCCCCTGTAAACAATGGAGTTCCTCACCCCGACGGCCTCCCGGATTTTTTTCCGGATCCATGCTGCATCCACGGGAGTTTGCTCATCCCAGCCCCAAACTCTTGCAATAATTTGAGAATCTGGGGAATAGGCTCCGTAACCGAGAAATTTTCCTGCTGCCGAAAACAGAGCCACCGTTTCGCCTTTGGCAGGATTTCCCTCCAAACGGGCAACAGCCCCGGCAAAAATCCATGGATGTTTACGCAGAAGGGATTTTTCCCTTCCGGACTTAAGGGTTATTTTATTCAAAAGGATGGTAACCCGCGACTAATTAACCAATACTTCCGGCTGCCCCGACTCATTGGTCACCAGTTCCACCTTCCGGCAGGAACGGTTGAGCCTGAAAGATTTTTCACCCCATTTCATCTTGCCGTCTGTGGTTTCGCCACGAAGGGTGATCTTGGTGCCGCCGTCAATGGTGGTATAAACTACACAACCGGTTGCTCCGCAGTCAGGCGCCTCCTGATAACTTTGCGTCACCGTACCTACCCGCTGATCATTGACAAAAACATCAATATTGGAAGCAGAATTGGTCCAGACAGTCACGCTGTAGGTGTTTGCAGCACTTCCGTAATAATCCCCGTAATCGCCATAGTTACCGCAGGCGGTTAACATAAATGCGGCGAACAGGATTGGCAGGGTTTTCAGTATTTTTGATTTCATCAGTTAGAGGTTTTGTGTGTATCAAAAATATAAAATATTACTCTATCATTTTGCACTGATCCTGTTTGTTTTTATTGCAATTCTGATCAGACTGCACACTCAGTTCTCTCAGGAACTCATTCCGGGAATCAATGGAGGGTATTATCCTCTCCTGGCCAGGAATATTCTTGAATCCGGCAGGATGAATTATCCCGATGCACCGCTGATCCATTACTTTAATGCATTTGTGGCAAAGCTGATTTCCCTGATCACAGGTAAAACCACAGATGCCTCAGTTCTTTTGGCTGTCAGGCTTACTGATTCCCTGATTCCCCCGCTGGTAATCCTGCCCCTGCTGGGATTCGCCCGGAGGCTCGGAAAAAACAACAACAACAGCTGGTCTGCGATGCTGATCGCTTCTTTCGGTTCCCTCTACCTGATCCCGCTGATGGTGATGACTGGAGACCTTACCAAGAATGCGGTCGGAATGGTTTTCCTTGCATTCTTCATGGAAAGGTCGGTCAGATGGCAAACCGGCCGGTCACGGCTGGCCGCCGCTCAGGCGTTGCTGTTCCTCATCCTGACCGCCCTAACCCATATCGGTTCACTGGCAGTGGCATTTCTGTTCCTGATAGTGGCCGGTTTATTCAGTTTGCCCTCTGAAAAAAAACAACGGATCCGCGGTGCAATCACCTTCTTCGGGATGGTCCTGCTATTTGCGGTGGCCACATTTTTTCTCCTTCGTCAGGACCCGGCCAGGCTTGAGCGCGTTTTCTCCCTGTATCTCAATCCCCTTAGGATTTTCGAGTCGCCAATTCTGTTTGTTTTTCTGGAAGGACAGTTGCCATTTTCCTCATTCCTCCTGCACAACTTCATAATAATCAACACACTTTCCACCGCAGGATTGATCCTTCTGATCCTATGGAACCGGCAGACGGGAAATGAAGCGGGGAAAGCTGCCTGGATTTTTACCATCACAGCACTGGCTCTCTCCTCCCCACTGATAGGAATTGAATGGGCACAGCGCTACCACATGATGGCCTGGCTGCCAATTGCATTTCAGTACCTCTCTCTTTTCTTTCTGATTCAAAACAGAATTGTAAAAAACTCAATAGTTGGTGCTTTCGGATTTTTATTGATTTTTTCAGTGGTAGCGGGACTTACGGGACAGAGGAAATCCTCCATCACACCCGGCGCGTTCAGGGATTTAGCCAATATCCGCAAGGCAGTAGGTCTGGGAGAAAAAGACCTGATAGTTGCAAGGCATGGGCTCGAATGGTGGATAGGTTGGACCCTGCATGTAAAAACGGGCAAGGAGTATTGTCTGAAACCCGGTGACTGGGGCACCTACCGGTCGATCTATCTGCTCCGGCAAAAGAAAGGAAACAATTTTCCCGCTAACCCCGGAACGAATCAGTTTGCAGAACTACCCGACCCTTCTGAACCGCAAATTGTATATAGCAGTGATTACTTCAACCTCATCAGGCTCAGGGAGCCCGGAGCCGCGGATTTTTCACCCGGAATTCTGCCACTGATTCAGGGCCGGATCGTATCGATAGAGACTAACTTACTAATAATCAAATCCCAGGATCTGAACATCCGGATAATGTTCGGTCCGGAGACCCGATTTGCCGGGTGCGACAGGAATTCTCTGGCAGAAGGTCAGAGAGCCGATATTTGGGGCAAACGGAGACCTTTCTCAACTAAAATCCATGCAAATATTATCAGGGCTTATTAACTTAAGGCCCTGACAAAACTAAACTCCCATTGTATGAAATCAGAGGACAAATCAGGAACTTCCAGAAGGCAGTTTATCAGGAATTCGGCTATTGGTGCCGCAGGTATCACCCTGGGCGGCTATGGGTTCACATCCAAAAGTTATGCAAGGATTGCTGGTGCCAATGACCGGATCAATTTTGCGGTGGTCGGGGTAAACAGTCGCGGGATCGCTCACATTGACGCCATTCTAAAAGGTAAAAATGCAGGGATTACTCATATCTGCGATGTTGATGCACTGGTCCTGGAGAAAACCATACAGTACGTTTCCGGTAAGCAGGGGAGTGCCCCAACCGGCCAGAAAGATATCAGGAAACTATTGGAGATCAAGGATATTGACGCTATCACTATTGCAACACCCGATCATTGGCACGCACCGATGGCAATCATGGGAGTTCAGGCAGGCAAGCATGTGTATCTCGAAAAACCCAGCAGTCACAATATTCATGAGAACCAGATGCTCCTGGCCGCTTTCCGAAAGGAGGGCAAGCTGATTCAGATGGGCAACCAGCAGCGGTCGTCGGTAACAAGCGCCGCGGCGATCAGGAAAATCAGCGAGGGAGTTATCGGGGAGCCCTATCATGCACGGGCCTGGTATGCCAACACCAGGGGACCGATCGGAACCGGCAAAACCGTTCCGGTGCCGCAGCATCTCGACTGGGATCTTTGGCAGGGTCCTGCCCCCAGGAGGGAATACCATGATAATGTCGTTCATTACAACTGGCACTGGTTCAAAAACTGGGGTACGGGCGAGGCCCTCAATAACGGTCTGCATGAACTGGACATTTGCCGCTGGGCATTGGGCAAAACCTATCCGGCTGAGGTGCTTTCCCAGGGAGGGAGGTTCCACGCGAAGGACGATTGGGAATTCTTTGACAATCAGATGATCACATACAAATATCCGGATGGAAAGATCATCACATGGGAGGGTAAGAGCTGCAACGGATTACCGGTGGTGAACCGCGGTCGGGGAGTTCTGGTTTATGGAACCAAGGGTACTATTTTGCTTGACCGCAATGGTTATATCCTGTATGACCTTGACGGAAAAACGATTGAGGAGGTTAAAGAAGCTGCTTTGTCAGCCACAATGAATACCCAGGGGGCGGGAAATCTGGATGTAGTTCACATGCTGAACTTTATGGACGGCATCCGCAACGGCGCCATGCTTAACTCTCCCATCCGGGATGCAATCATCAGTGTAAACCTCTGCCATCTGGCCAACATCGCCCAGTTCACCGGAGGAAGCCTGACTATTGATCCCCAAAACGGTGCGATCATTAAAAACAGGGAAGCTGAAAAAAAGGTTAGCCGCGAATACGAACCCGGCTGGGCCCCCAAAGTCTGATCTCCCTAATGCCCTCATGCCCTAATGCCCTCATGTCCTCCATTTAATCCCGCATCCAATCCCCGGTTTCTGTTTGCCGGGTACCTGTTTTCCCGCCAGGGTCAGATCAAGGGCCAGTGCCAGGTCTTCCCCGGTAACGGGAATATCGGTTGAGGGCCTTGAGTCGTCCATCTGCCCGTGGTAAACGAGAAGCATATCGCGGTCAAAAACATAGAACTCAGGGGTGCAGGCTGCATCATAAGCTTTTGCAACTGCCTGTGTTTCATCATACAGATAAGGGAAAGGATAGTTATTCTCCCGGGCAAAGTCGCCCATCTTTTCCGGAGCATCCTCCGGATACCTGGCGGGATCGTTGCTGCTGATGGCAACAAAGGAGACCCCCTTTGCCATATACCGGTTGGCAAGTTTCACAAGGCCTGCATTCACGTGTTTGACATAGGGACAGTGATTGCAGATGAACATGATCACTGTGGCTTTATCAGACTTAAGATCCCTGAGGGAAAGCTCTTTGCCTGACACCTGATCCTGAAGGCTGAAATCAGGCGCTTTGGTGCCCAGCGGAAATGGATTGCTTTGAGTCAGTGCCATGGTGTTGAAATATGAACAATTAATGAATTTTCAGGAACTATTTACAACTTTAAAAGAACAGATCAAAAAAATGATTGTTTAAATTCAAAATTTCTTTTGATGACAACCGAAGCACCATCCCCTAAATCTTCCAGCAAGGTCCTGGCTTTGTTATTCTTTGGCGTGCTGATGGGCGCCCTCGATATTTCCATCGTTGGACCCGCTATACCTTCAATTACTGAAACAATCAAGGTTGCCCAGAAGAATCTCTCCTGGATCTTCAGCATCTATGTTCTGTTCAACCTGATTGGGATCAGCCTGTTTGCCAAACTGTCCGACCTGTATGGCCGACGCAGGATCTATATGCTGACGCTGGCAATTTTCGGGGTTGGTTCGTTGATTGTCTCTCTTTCACCCGATCTTAATGTCCTTCTGATCGGAAGGGCTATCCAGGGATTCGGCGCAAGCGGGATCTTTCCGGTTGCCTCCGCAGTCGTTGGCGACCAATATCCGCCTGAAAAGAGGGGCCGGGTACTGGGGATGATCGGTGCCGTATGGGGAATAGCCTTCATCATCGGACCAGTACTGGCCGGTACCCTGCTGGCATTTTTCCAGTGGCATGTGCTTTTCCTCATCAATATTCCGATCGTTCTGCTCCTGATTTACTTCAGCAACAAACTACTCTCCTCAACGCCGGTGGAATCAGCCAGTGAAATTGACTGGAGCGGGATCATCTTTCTGGGCCTCTCCCTGGCTGCCCTGACCTTTGGCGTCAACAGCTATGACTCTAAGGAAGGAATCGGAGGGTTGTCCAGTTTAATGGTATGGCCATTCCTGACGGTTTCACTGATCTTATTCATTTTGCTCTTTCTTACTGAAAGGAAGAAGCCTTATCCTGTTATCAATCCCTCGCTTTTCAGAAAGCGGCAGATCAGAATTGTAGGTTTTATTGCCCTGATAACCGGACTTTTCCAATCGGCATTTGTTTTCATTCCCAATCTCGCTGTCCTCTCATTTGGGGTCACCTCTTCGGTTGCTTCCTTTATGCTCCTGCCCTTCGTTATTGCCACAGCCGTCGGATCCCCCATCTTTGGCCGAATGCTGGATAAAACAGGATCCCGGCTGGTGATCCTCACGGGGTTGATACTTTCCGGAGCAGGACTGGCCCTGATCGGCCTCTCAGGCGAATCAAAGGCTATTTTCTACGGATCAGGCGTCCTGATCGGACTTGGATTATCCGTACTTGCCGGATCAGGCCTGAGATACATCATGCTGAATGAAGTGGGCGTTCACGAAAGGGCTATCACTCAGGGAGTTCTCACTATTCTGATCAGCATCGGCCAGATTGTCGGAAGTGCAGCGATCGGAACTGTGGCAGCCATGGAAACCACGGCAGACGCGGGGTACCGAAAAGCTTTTTATCTGATGGCCTTTCTGATGGCCCTCACATTCATTTTGGCCCTTCGCCTGAAAGGCCGGAAAGAGGAACAGCAACTCAATGCTTCGGTCGAATGAAAACCAGGATCATCTTCATCTTTGTCGCGATTGTAACACTGGTATCCTGCAAAAAGGAGAATGAAGAACCCTCCCTATCGGATCAATATTTTCCCAACCGGGTTGGCAACCATTGGATATATGACCGTTTCGACAGTCTCGAAATGGTCTCCACAGAGCTCAGAATCGATATCATCAGGGATTCCATCGCCGGTGACGGCCAAACTTATGCCATGTGGGTGTTCAGCAATTCAAAAATGTACGACACGTTGTATGTCAGAACCACTGAGGATTCGGTTCTGTTTTACCGATATCCCGAAGGCTATCCTTTAGAAATCATGCTTCAGCCCCTTTCAACAGGGAAAAAATGGACCCAGCCCTACATGGTCAGGGACTCATCGTTCGTACTTTCAAAGGACACCCTTGCCATTGGTTCTTTCCAATATACCAATGCCTACAAGATCCACCGGCGCCTTTCAGCCTTCAATGATTACATGTCGGAAGACCGGTGGTTTGTTCCTTACCTTGGAATTGCCCGGCTTGAGAACTGGCATTATCTGTTTGGATGGATCTCGAAGGAAAACTGGCAGTTAAAAAGTTTCAATCTCCGTTAAAACTGCAAGCCC
>Ga0172370_10001193_pt1 | contig 40457 bp, 26 predicted proteins | sample LakKiv5m_FD_114538 | JGI IMG/M metagenome (GOLD analysis project Ga0172370, IMG submission 114538) | Freshwater microbial communities from Kabuno Bay, South-Kivu, Congo - kab_022012_11.5m | ecosystem: Environmental > Aquatic > Freshwater > Lake | place: Democratic Republic of the Congo...
AACCGGGTGCGGCCTGGCGGCGGTGGTCCCCGCCCACCCACCCCCACCGCCGCCACCTGGACTGGTACATTTTCACTTCATCATTTTTGGTACATTTTTACATAATCATCTACAGTTATAATTCCTTTCCCCAATTTATCAGTTGGGGCCGAGTTAGTATTCTTAATCTCAATAGAAACTTCTTTTTCATTGATGTCTATACATTGCAGTTTTACCTCTGTAATGCCCACTGCATTTCTTGCTTTATGCTTGGGCTCATTTGCATTCTGTATTATGTGCAAAATGGAACTCTCAAGTAAAGGCTTATCACAAAAGACCATTACGTCCAAATTATTAGGTGTATATGTACAATTGAACCTATACTGATTTTTCAATGATTCTTCAGCATTTTGGATTGATTCCAGCAGATTAGCAGGGCATCGATCCAGCCATTGGATCAATTCCGCTGGCTCTACTCGTGGTGAACTAAAGTTATCACCCGGATTTAAAAATAATTGATACCACCAGTTAGCTTCCGTCCGACACTCATTTCGCAATTTGTTATCATTCCAGTTTAATGGATCAGTTATAAAACGAGAAAGGTATTCACTTAACCTTCCAAGTCGATACATATCATTTTGTCCGATCAATTGTCTCAAATACAATTGATCGCTCTCAACTAATTCTTCTGCATAATACTCCAGTAGAATATCGTTTAATTTCCTAATATAAGGCACTGCATGAACTGAAAGAAAACGCTCACAAGTTTTCCAAGCATTTACAGCGCTATTCAATTCCTCATATGGGGGCAATCCTGGTGTTGGATCGTTCAGAATTAATATTATGTCTATCATACGTTGAGGGGCCGACGTAGCATGACAAACAATATCATCCTTATATCGCTCCAATAATCGATGCCAAAGTTGGGGGCCGTCAAGTTCACCAATGGATGCTTCAACCTCGAACAATTCCGATAACCTTATTAAGCTATCCAAGGTTTTTTCAATATCTAGATATGTCAATCCAGTGGTAGATATGGAAGAAAGAAAATCTTTGCATCTTCGTAGCGAATCGAGTAACTGAGAGAGTATAACTGTTGATCTATGATAAGGTTTTTGTATGAAGGAAAAAATATCATAAAGAATCTGGACTAGGATATTATTGTCAGATATTCCGTGTTCAAATAGTTCTGGCAGTTTAGCAATAAAAGACTCTTTTGAGGCGTTTCTTAAAACTGTTATCGCCTGAAGACGAATCTTGTAGTCCACAAGATTACCTTGGTTTGTAGCAATACCAAATGCTAAATCTGCAATTTCAGTTCGTAAATTAGCAAAACAAAGGGGAGGTAATTTTAGCCAATTAGTTTCAGTCGCCAGAAGCCTAATCCAGGCTATTTGTTCTGCAAGTGATGATTTGTGTAGGGCATCCAAACTTTTCTTGATAAGGTTTCGTGCTTGAGTTTTGTTAAGCGCAATGTGTAGCGCCTGCTTTAGGCGAATAACTTTTTGGATATCGATCCCTGATATCGATTGTCCATAGAGATCGTGTTGTGGACCTCTAAAGGCTTCATCTCTGTCAACTTCACGTAGCATTTCACCTTTTTTTACAACATATTTGTGCAGCAGATCAGTTGGGCAATTCTCTTCCCCACTTTCTAGACCAAGCCGCATATTACATACTGGACATGTACGTGGGGTGTAGTATCCGATCTGTAAAGCGCTTATAAAGCTCACACTGCTTTCAATCTCGACATCTGGTAGACGGGTACGGGTTAAAGCAAATGAAGTTTGCTCGGGAAAACGTTCGTTTCGGCCAATAGCCCATCTGACAGCATTTATGCGTTTAACTTTTCTTAATACAGATTCATCGCCGGGTTCGAGTTGGCTAAGTAGAACGATCGCCCTTACCGAAGCAGCCCCGGAAATTGAAGCTAACCTCATTAACTGTTGAACGGTGACTGCCGTCAATGCACCCCAGTCAAGGATAATAACATGGGCAGGACGCTCGAAGGCTTCGATCTCGGTAGGAAAGACCCATCTGCCGTAACATGCCGCGCGTGGGATCGCAACTGGACTTCCATGAAACTTAATATTAGATCTTTTTGACTCTATCCACTTCTGAACTGTATTTGCGAGTGTATACGAAATATCGCTCTTAGGGCCAGGACACCATATCAAAACTGGTATTTGATTACCTTTTTCATCGAAAGTTCGCTTACTAAGCCAGTCGGTAATGTGCTTTTCGAAATAGCCTAATATCTCCTGCCCGTGGGCGGTATCTTCTTTGATCAATTCAACTGCGTTAACGTAAGCGGTAAAATGCCTACCGACTGTTCTTTCAATATGTCCGAAGCACAATGCCGAACTCTCTTGTCCATCATGCGGTGATGCGCACCACTCTAATATTCGAGTTGGTCGAATATCATATTCACTTCCAGTTGTATCGAGCACTTTATTGATGTAATCTTCGGTTAATAGATCGTGTTCTATACTTTCAACTTCGCCACCAATAAAGTCAGGAGTCATAAGGATAGGATCGATATTAATACAATGCCCACTTATAAAAGAGTTAGTAGCAATATCAATGGAAGCTAGACTTACTAATGGAATTTCTTTTCCATACAATAAAACGGTCACTGTCTTTTCACAACGTGCATCTAGAACACAAGTAACCGCTAAGACTTCTACATTCCAGTTTGCTAGTTGTGCAATACCCCGAATAATCGTGTTGCTTGAAAGTACCAGATCAGTGCATAAGATTACTTTACTTCCATTCGGTACTCTTCTGACTTCGGGTAATTCGCCGGTGTCAAGTTCTCCGGGGAGAGCGTAAATGTGCTCTGCACCATTTAAACAAGCTGCTAGTCGGCTTGCAATTTCAGAACTAGCAGTATTAATCCGTACAACAACTTCATCGTTGGTAATTCGGCGGCCTAGAATCCTTTCGATCTTTCTTGCTAAAGCATAAGATGCCGCAGGAAGTCCTATTGTCCCCTCAAGGAGTATCTGGCAATTAATCCATCGTGATACATACTGTAATGTCGGTGTCCGGAATACTGATTTATCAGGTGCCAATTGCACACCTGGACTATGTCCACTCTTAACAGAATCTTGTAGTATCGCCTCACACTTTCTAATAAGCTCAATATTAACTTCATCTACGAAGAACCTTGCAATAATGCCTCGCTCATCATCCTTATTTAAGAAATGGTATGAGCCAGGTATATTACGCAGATTGTCATGGAATACTTGTGATGATATTGCGTTAGAGTTATTTGCTCGAGAATTCTCTACACCTTGCGTTAAGCTATATAATGTTTCACGATATTCTGGTTTTCCACCTACCCAGCACCCATGACCATACCGATTTATCAGAAGTATCGGCCAAAGAGCCTGTGTGGTAGAAGATGATTCGGATTGTTTCCTTTTTAAGGAAGAGTTAGATGATTTAACGGCAATTTCGATTTCCTTGTCTGTGATACCTGTCCAAATAATGATAAAAGCACTTGCATCATTTAGAACAGCACTTGTCTGGAGTGCAGATTCTATCACTTCATGCGCTGCTCTTGAAGATTGCGTTATCGAATCCAGTATGCCAATTACCCGCCGAGGAATTAGCGGTTTATTAATTGTGCGGAATTCTTCCCATACACTTGCAAGGTCATTATCACTGAGGAGTTGTGTGCCATTGGGGACACACTGCCACTGATAAACGCTAGTTAAGTTATCTGCCGTTTGCTTCCCTTGAGAATTATATTGGGTTACTGCCGGTACTTTTTTAGGAATTTTTGTAAGGATATATACATCCAAGAGAGTGCCTGGAGTGATCGGGGGTTTCGTTTTATCTCCTCTGATGGCTTTCTCCCCCTGTGAATCATATCCATATCCTACAAGAACATCTTCGCTCCTTACCAGCATGACACCACAATAGCTAGCTACTAGCTGTCTTACTAGCCATAAACCCCGCGTGCCAAGTTTAAAAGGTGAACTCTTTGGTCTACTTGTTGACCATTCGTTGAGTGACCAAAATATCACATCTTCTTCACGTCGTAATGGAGGATTAAAATCAGGCAGTTCTTTCTTCGCATCTTCGTCAAATCGGGAGCTAAGCGACGCTATTATCCCTCGGCCAGAATCACCGATAATTAATCGAATTACAGGAGAACCTGATTGCATACCTAAACTAATAAAACTCGCTGCTTCCTCATGAATATTTGAAATACCAGCAATATTCTTATCCGGATCAAGTGCAATTCCTCCGACCAAAGCATATGGGCGGCAAATAATTCCATATTCAACTTCACTAGCGTGATCGTATACATTTACTACTAGTTCGGCTAATATAATTCGGGCGATACTGTCAGCATCAGCAGCCTCTAACCCAAGGTTATTTTTCATTCTAATTACATTTGAAAGGAATTGCTTATCACTTAACAGATTTGATTGATCATCAGGTTTAACCCATCGAAAGGGGAATATCTTCTTTAAAAAGTATTCATCGTCATTCATGATTTTATGCTGACCTGCATGTTGGAGACTTTCAGAATCAGTGAAATCATCCATTTCACCGTAAATACTTGAATCGTAGTCATAATCAATATATACCTGATTATCGACATGCGGTATTTCGAGAACCGATATAAAACTAGTGTGAAGCATGAAGTCTTGAACGCGCTTACGAGATATAATCCTTTCCTCAACAGCGCGAGATGCTCTAAGCATCGCCACATTGCCTGAACTCAAACAATGCTCAATGAAAGCTGACTCGCTCGTACGCGGTTTGGTAAAAGGGAGCGCAACTACGACATTGATTTTATGCCTTGCTGCACCTTCAACTAGTAATGCAATCTTTGCCAAGGCGGTGAAATCAACATATTCAACCTTAGATAGGTCAATAAAAAGTCCTTTCTTCTTAGCGAGTTTTGTCCAGCCTGCTTCCTTCTTAGTGAAGGCATGAGACCCACGAAGCACTGTCTCAACATCAGCTACCTTTACAATACGGTGCTTGTCAAAGAATTTAAGAGGCACCATCTTTCCATAGTCGTTACGGGAAGGAATTGCATATTCGACTGAACTGTCGATGTCTTCTTTATTCATCGGTTTAACCTTATCGATAGTTAGTATTGTTCTCGGTGTGCCTCCGGAAAGCAATAGAGTCAGACAGTCGTCTAATCAATTAGCTAATCAACTCGGAATTCGCCCGCACCCAAAACCTTAAGCGCAAGGATTAGCCTTACAAATTGTTTTTCTTTTTGCCTACGGCGCCTTAAGGTAACAAGCGATTATAATGTAATTCATCATAAGTAATCGGTTTCCTCTTGCACAGAAAAATATTTTTAAAGTAATACTCAGAATACAAACAGGACTTTCGCTCCATAACTTAATAACCAACTAGTTATGTTTGGTTCATTTGACCTAGAAATAGGGGACAGCGTGCGCCGGGGGAAAATAGGGGACAGCCCCCTATTTTTTACCACCCAACCGATTTTTCTGCTATACTAACCATATGCCACGCAATGCGCGCATCGTGATACCGGGGCTGCCGCACCACATTACCCAGCGGGGGAATGACCGGCGGGTGGTGTTCCTTACCTCAAGTACCTGGAGTTCCTCTGCGACTATACCGGCAAGTACCGGGTGGCGGTGCACGGGTATTGCCTGATGCCTGGCACTCACCCCGCCGGATGAGAGGGCGCTGGCGAAGGCGGTCGGGAAGACGCACGGGCGGTACGCGCAGTATTTCAACTCCGCTTACCGGCATAGCGGGCATCTCTGGCAGAACCGGTTTTACTCCTGCGCGCTCGATGAGGATCATTACTGGATTGCGCTGGCCTATGTCATGGAAAATCAATAATACAGCTTGACAAAATCGGTCTCCACCAGCGGCAACGAACATTGCACGCGGCCGGCTTTTTGCGTGAAGGGCAGCTTCCCGTGATGCACGGATTCCACCCGCCGCACCGGCTTAGTCACCTCCACGGCGAGGGTCACTTTTTTGAGCGGCTGGAGCGTGTAGTTGGCCAGCGGCACGACGATTCCCCGGTCAGTGACCATGCAGACCGCATCCACCAGCGGCGCGCTGCACCGTACCGGAATATCGACTTTTGCCCGCAGGGCGGAACCGGCGATGGCATTTCTGACCTCCGCGGGATACTGCCAGGGAGAAGATGACCGGCGTGACAGGTCCTTTTCACTCAATATCAGCGAGGGGTCCGGCATGCCGGTCTGCTTGTCGGCGCTCTTGCGGTTGTTATCCGCTATCCGTTGTTGCATGACGAGCGCGGGCCAGACATAGGCGAGACCGGGCAGAAAGCCGTAGGCCGTGACCGTCCCCTTCCCGGCCCTCCGCATGACGATGGCCGGCGCGCCGCCGGCGAATGTCCCCGCAATTGTCGCGCCCGGCTTGGGCAGCAGTTCCTGTTTCACCGAAAGCACCGCGAATCGTGCGCCGTCCTTTGCCATCGTTACCTGCTCGCGGAGATTCAGGGCGAGAATATCCGCGCGGGCATTCCACTCCGACTGGAAGGGCTGAAAGACATCGAGCCGGCCGTAGCCGGCGGGAAGGATCTCTTCCAGCACTCCCAGCGGGCGGTTGTATTCATCGCTGACGCCGGCGCCCGCGGTCGTCACCAGCGTCCCGCCGTGTTTCACCCAGTCCGTCAGTTGCATCGCGGCGTTCCGGGCGAGATTCCTGCCGGCGAAATAGCACGCTTTGTAGCCTTGCAGACCGTTCGCCGCCACCGTATTCTCCGAAATAAAATCTACCGGAATGTTCGCGTGCGTCAACGCCAGCCAGATGAACATTCTGTCGAACCCATACGAGGCCGTCCGGTCAGCGGTCAATGGCATAAATTTATCTTCCGCGTAATTGATCGACCAGATGTCCGTCGAGAAGGAATACAGGATCGCAACTTCCGCTTTCTTCTTTTTCGCCGGGTACAGCAGATCCTCGGCCCCGCCGATCTCGCGCACGATCTCGGCTTCCGAGTTCCAGTGCTCCGGTTTGGCGTACCAGGCGGAACTGTTCCACGGCGGTCCACTCATCGGGCCTAACCACGACGGCCCGTAATAAAAACTCGACAGCACCTTCACGTCGCGGGCCACCATGCTCACCGCGTTCAGCTTGATGTCCCAGGGCAACTTTCCCGCATAGGAGATCAGGAAGTGGCCCAGCGTCTGGCCGCGTTTCATGGCGGCCGATCGCATGAGCTCGACATTATAGCTGGAACATTGGTCCGTGGCAGCGCCGCTCGCCCAGTTTTCCCCAAACATCGCATTCTGATCGTTCTCGTTTTCCAGCAGCTCGAAATTATCCTGGCCGAGGGTGGAGGAATTCGCAAACATGGTAGTGCCGTCAGAGGAGTTCGCATTAACCGGGAAGTTCCCGCCATACGCAGCGAGCACCTGCTCGCGCTGCGCCCGCATAAATTTGCTCCAGGCGCGCACGCGGAATTTCTCGGTGTAATAATACAACTCGGGATACCTGTCGCATTGTGTTTCCGCCACCGGCTTGACCTCATCCCAATTCGCCACCCCCAATTCCGCGGGCGTTTTCCGGAGATCCTTCATCCACTGCCTAAACTGCGCGACGCACGCCGGGCAATTGACGATGTGTGAAAGTCGCTGACCGCCCACCTCGTCCGTCAGAAAGTAATTGGCAATGTCGTCAATCGATTTCCCGGTTTTTTTGAACGCTTCCACTTCGTTGTTGAGGTTCGCTTTCATGCCTTCGATATCCGGTTGGCTGTAACAAAGGTTGCCGCCCGTCCCCAAACTTAACCAGGTATTGCCAAGGATGAATAGTTTCGCGTTGTTGGCGAAGCCGAAATAATCGAGGGTTTGCTGCTCCCTTTCGGTTATCTTTGTATCCGGTGGGAATCCGCCTGCTCCTTCCGGGTTGGCGGAAACAAAGTAGGGAAAGAGCAGCGGTTTCTTGCCGAATGTCGGCCACCGCATGGTGTCCGCTATCTTACCGGTCGCTTCCGCGATCTCCTCGGCTGTCCGCAGTTTCGGAAGATTTTCCGGATTTAAATCCCGCGGAATGCTGAGGTATTCATTGCCGGGCGCCGCGTCCACCCGATAAGTTTTAACGATGCCGGCGTCATTGGGTTCGCGGGCGAAGCAGATGTCGGCTTTGAAACGCGGCGCAAACGACCTTGCTGCCGGTCGAGCGGTCAGGATCAGCAGCGCCCCCGTCTCCGGGTTGATCTCTGGTGAAATATCGACCCACCCGGTGCTTTCATTGTTGCGATACAGGGCTTCGGCGCGCTTTGGCTCGATAAGCCCGGCGACAACCCCGTCTTTCGAGATGGTAAGATCCGTATAAATGATGTCGCCGCTGTAGTGCGTGAACCAGGCGTAAACAAAAACGGGTTTCTCATAACAATCGCCGAGCGTGACCTTCATGTAGACTTGCTGGCCATTCGCTGCCGAGTGCGCGGAAAGTGGGCACAAAAGCGCCGCGGCAAATAGCGCCATGAAGATGACCGTGCTGGAAACGATACGACTGAAACTGTTCATGAGAAATCCCTTTTGTAATACGGGGGACAGCAGAACGCCGGTCTGCTGCTCTTTTTCGCTTCATCTAAACCATTATACACCGAAAAATCGGTATGTTATCATGCCTGTAAAGGTTGGAGCCATGCAATGGGCTGATATCGGAAATCATATCCTGACCGATGGTTGATCATCACTTGCCGCCTATAGTTCCGTCAACTTGATGAAATAGCCGTCATCAAAGAAAAAAGCCCGCCCAACGGATGGCCGCCAGGCGGGCTGCGCAGTGCCGCGAGGCCGCGTCATCAGAGCTGATCCAGCACTTCCGGCGCCTTCTTTTGCAGGATGATATCGTTGGATCATATGACTGTATAAATGCCGCTTTACTTGCCGCTGTCCCGCCGAGGCGCAATCACCCCATTGTCGCTGCAGAGCAGCACTTCCCAGCCGTAGTGCAGCGAGTTGGGATTGCGGGCGTAGAGAATTTGACCTTGCGACCAGCGGGCGCGTTGGGGGGCGCCGGCGAGATTGAGGACGGCGTGCAGCTCGAAGAGGAGATGGGTTTGCTGGATTTCACCGGCGGGGGAGAGCAGCTCGGGGGAGCGGCATAGGTCGGGCCAGGAGAGCGCGGCGGTGCGGGCGCGGCCGATGGCGTGCAGGTCGGCGCCGTCGCGGCGGCGGGTGGTTTCCACGGTGAGCGGCATGTCAAATTCCGGCCCTTCCACCCGGCCATCGAGGGAGAGCCAGCGGAGCGGGGGGGCGGCGGTCGGGGCATCCGCCAGGCCGGCGATGTCGAGCGGGGCGGCCGACCAGACGCAGGCGTCTTCGCCCTTGCGCGACTCGCGGGTCCAGGTCAGGTGGCGATAATGGTGGTCTACCATCCACTCTGCTTCTGGATGCAGTGCCCGTAGTATTTCCTCGTTCAGGCCGGTGGCGCTGGGCGCGGCGCTCAGGTGCCCGTGGCGGAGGTAATCCCAGCGCGCTCCCCAGGCCGGGGCAAGGGCGCGGAAGAGCTCGTCGAAGAAGGCAGCGTTTTCGAAGCCGGGGAAGCAGACCAGCCCGTTGCTGATCATGCCGGCGTCGCCGAGTACGACCAGCGCGCCGGCGCCGATGCGCGTTTTGAAGCCGTAAATATTGTCCCCGTAGGTCAGCAACGGCTCGCAATCCGGCGGCAGCTCCGCCTTCCACACGCGGCCCCCCTGCCCGTAGCCGATACAGTAAGGTCCCGATTGCGCCGGCTCGATCTCGTCGTCGCTGGACATGTAGTTGGGGTCCCAGCGCACGCCCAACCGGTCGAAGAGCAGGTTGACGCGCTCGTAATCGAAGTTTTCTTCCCAGAAGTCCGGACGCGAGAGGAAGGAGTTGACCAGCAGCAGCACGCCGCCGCCGCGCTCGACGAAGCGGAGCAGCGCGTCCACATCCTTCGGCGTCCAGCGGTAGGCGGAGGCGCCGTCGTAGAGCGGGTAATCGGGGTTAGTGATGAGGAGGATGTCCGCGTCGTAGAGCGAGGCGTCGCTGTAGGGCGCGCGCAGCGGCACCAACTCGTGCTCGCGCGCCAGGTCGGCATGCAGGAAGGCCAGTCCGTTGGGGTGGAAGCAATCGCCCGGCGTGTAGCGCCCGAAGTTGACGGCATAACCACCGACGGCGAGCTGGTCGCCGAGCCGGTGGCCGGGCGGGTGGTGAAAGAAGTTATCGAGCAGGATACGGGCCATGGCAAAACCTCCGGGAAAAGTTCGAAGTTCAGAGTTCGGAGTTTGAAGTTCGGAGTTCGAAGTTCGGAGTTCGAAGTTCCAAGTTCGGAGTTCCAAGTTCGAAGTTCAGAGTTCCATCAACTCAAAACTCAAAATTCAAAATTCAAAACTCTACTGCCGTCCTCCGTGACAATCATCTCCGGCTGGGTTAAGATATAGCTGATTCCAATGCTCCACAATATACAACAGATAAGCGGAATAGGCCAGTTCAACGAGGTTACCGCCGGTCCGGCGACTAGTTTCAAGCGGCTGACGCTCATTTACGCGGAGAACGGGTGCGGGAAGACGACGCTGTGCGCGATTTTACGCTCGTTGAGCGCGGGGGACGCGCTGCCCATCTGCCGGCGGGCGCGGCTGGGGGCGGCGGCGGCGCCGGAGGTGGTGCTGGAGGATGGGGAAGGAACGCTGCATTACCGGGACGACCGCTGGTCGCGCGCGCTGCCGGAGATCGTGGTGTTCGACGACCAGTTCGTCGAGGAGAATGTCTGCGTGGGGCTGGCGGTCTCGTCGGAGAACCGGCAGCGGCTGCACGAGCTGATTCTGGGTTCGGAGGGGGTGACGCTGGCGCGGGAGTTCAACGAGCTGGCGGCGACCATCGGCGAGATCAACAAAGAGCTACGCGCCCGCGCGGCGCCGGAGAGCGCGCGGGGGCCCTTCGCCATGGAGGCGTTCTGCGCGCTGCCGCCGCGGGGGAACCTGGAGGGCGCGCTGCGCGAGGCGGAGCGGCAGGTGGAGGCGCTGGCGGTGGCGGATAAGGTAACGGGAACACCGCGCTTCCCGGAGCTCGCGCTGCCGGAGCTGGACGCGCGGGCAATCGAAAGCCTGCTCGGGCGGGATTTGCCGGGGCTGGAGGCAGGGGCGGTCGCCGGCGTGCAGGCGCACTGCCGGCAATTGGGCGATGACGGCGAGGGATGGATTGCCGCCGGCATGGCGAAGCTGGACGGCGAAGCGTGCCCATTCTGCGGCCAGGCTGTCGCCGGATCGACGCTTATAGAACATTACCGCGCCTATTTCCACCAAGAATACCGCGCGCTGAAGCGGGAGATCGAGCAGGGCATCCGCGACTTCACCGCCGCTTTCGGCGGCGACGCGCTGGCGGCGTTTGGGCAGCGGGCGGGGCAGGCGGAAGCGCTGCGGCAGTTCTGGGGCAAGCTGTGCGCGGTTTCGGACGACGTATTGGACACCGCCGCCGTCGCGGAGGCCTGGCAGGGCGCGAGGGACGCGGTGCTGGCGTTGCTGCAGGCGAAGGGGCAGGCGCCGCTGGAGGAGATGCGCCTGGATGATGACGCGAAGGCGGCCATCGAGCGATATGCCGCCGTTCGCGATACGGTAGCCGGGCTGAACCGCAAGCTCCACGACGCCAACACGCTGATCGACGGGGTGAAGGCGAAGGCGGCGGGCGGGAACGCCGCCGGGGCGAACCGCGAGCTGGCGCTGCTACGCGCGACGCAGGCGCGCTACCTGCCGGAATACGCCGGCATCTGCGACGAATACCTGGAGCTGAAGCAGGCGAAGGAGCGGGCGGAGGCGCGCAAGGTAGAGCTGCGGCAGGCGCTGGACCGGCACCGGGCAGCCGTCTTCCCCGCTTGCCAGCAGAAGATCAACGGCTACCTTGCCCGTTTCGGCGCCGGCTTTCGCGTGGCAGACATGCGTGCCGCGCAGCCGGGCGGGCGCCCCAGCTCATCGTATTGCCTGGCCATCAACGACATGAAGGTGCCGCTGGACACCCGCGCTGCCGCCGACCCCTCCTTCAGCTCCGCGCTGAGCGCCGGCGACCGCAACACGCTGGCGCTGGCCTTCTTCTTCTCCTCGCTTAACCTGGACCGCAACCTGGCGAACCGCATCGTGGTAATCGACGATCCCGTCTTCGCCCTAGATGACGCCCGCGAAGCACAGGCTGCCGACATCATCCGCCACCTCCCCGCCCATGCCGCACAGGTGATCGTGCTCTCGCACAACGCGGGTTTCCTGCGCCGCATCCGGGAAACCGCTGATAAGGAGCAGGCGGTGGCATTGGAGATCAGGCGGGGGGCGGAGGGGTCGGTGTTCGAGGCGTGGCAATCGGATATCGTATAGTGGGACCTGATTGGAAATGCATATGCAGCGCACTAGGGCCGGCATACGGTTCGGAAGATCGTCGCGCTGGGTTTCACACGTATAGTGCGTTACCGCACAGATATAAGTCCGATAAGTAGAAGGATTTCAGATCTTCGAATCGAAATTATATTCTGAAGTTTAATTGGAGGTAATATGAAGAAACTAGATCTAGCTGTATTACTTCAAGAAGCGAAAGCCTTTGCGGAGTGCGAGAGTGAGCATGATGAACCTTCCCTGTATGGTATTACAGACGGGAAGGCAGTTGGAACATATTTGGAACAGAAATTTACCCAATACTTACTTACAATATACGAATATGAGCCTGGTAATTCCGCGTCAGGAATTGATCTACCGGCATTAGCTGTTGATATAAAGGTAACGAGTATAAAACAGCCGCAGTCATCTTGTCCTTTTGAGTCAGCGCGTCAAAAGATATATGGGCTAGGGTATAACTTATTGATATTTGTATATGAAAAGGTTGATAATATTGAAACACAAACAAGTAGGCTAAAGATACGACACACTATTTACATCGAAAAAGAACGAACCGCCGATTTCCAAATGACGAAGAGTTTGCTGCAGATATTAGAAAATGAAGGTAATGTTGACGATATCATCGCATTTTTATTGGATAATAATTTACCAATCGACGAAATTGGGGCAAAAAGGCTTGCTGAGGAGATCAGTAATAATCCACCTCGACAAGGATTTTTAACAATCTCCAACGCTCTACAATGGAGATTACAATATACGCGAGTAATTCAAAAAGCAGGTGAAGTAGACGGTATCTATAGAGTTTGGAGATAAAGCATGGCATTTAAAACAAAGCATAAATTGGAATATGGCGATTTTCAAACTCCGCAACAATTAGCTGATCGAGCTACCGCTGTTGTAAGACAGCTTGGTATTAATTTTCATTCTGTTATCGAGCCGACATGCGGTGAGGGATCGTTTTTACTAGCGACAATTAATCAATTAGATGCAAATCAATATTATGGTATTGATATTAATCAGCTTTATATAAATAAGTTACAAAATATATTGTCAAAACATCCTCGGCAAAAATCAATTAAACTTAAGGAAGGAGATTTTTTTAGCATCGATTGGAAATCAATTATTTCGTCACTCGCCGATCCCATTCTTATTATCGGTAATCCACCTTGGGTAACTAGTTCAGAATTAGGTTCGGTCAATAGCGTAAATCTGCCGACAAAGACAAACTTTCAAGCCCGAAGAGGTGTTGACGCCATTACCGGTAAAAGTAATTTTGATATATCGGAATGGATGATATTACAATATATTTTATGGTTGAATAATAGACAAGGCATTATTGCCGTATTATGTAAAACAGCGGTCGCGCGTAAAATTTTATGTTACGCTTGGAAGCAAGAACTAAATATATCGGCTGCCAGGATATACAAAATTAATGCATTTAAATATTTTAATGCTGCCGTTGACGCATGTTTATTAATTATTGATATGTTGAATACTGATAAACAAAAGCATTGCGTAATTTATGATAATATTGACAGTGAGCTTCCCGATCATTCGATCGGATATCATGAAGGAATTGTTGTGGCGGATGTAGCAAAATATCGAAAATGGAAGTTTCTGGCTGGCATTAACCTTATGCATACTTGGAGATCAGGAATAAAGCATGATTGTTCTAAGGTAATGGAACTTGAAAAACTCAATTCAAAATATTTAAATGGATATAATCAGAGTTTTGAATTAGAGGAACAATATATTTATCCGCTTATAAAGAGTTCAGATATTGGTAATAATGATATAATATTTGGCCGAAAATATATGTTAGTAACTCAACAATACATTGGTGAAGATACTACACGCATTAAATATGAAGCACCAGCGACCTGGAAATATTTAAATATGTATAGCGCGCAATTAAATAATCGAGCAAGCTCAATATATCGAAACAAGCCGGCATTCGCTATATTTGGTGTCGGAGATTACTCTTTTTATCAATGGAAAGTAGCGATTTCTGGCTTATATAAGCAATTAACATTTAAACCAGTAGGACCTTTCAATAACAAACCAGTTGTGTTTGATGATACTGTTAATTTTATCCCTTGTAGAACGGAAGCTGAAGCATATTTTATTTGTTCTGTTTTAAATTCCGCACCTGCTCAAGAGTTTCTTCAATCAATGATCTTCTGGACAGATAAACGACCAATCACTATTGAGATATTGAAGCGCCTTAGTATAAGTAAACTATGTCAATATATAGGTAAATCAGAAGAATATAATTTATTCCAAACTGAATGGAAATATAACGATAGTATTAAGAATAACGGACAACTGTCCTTTTCAATCGCAGAACGAAAACATAGGTATAAATAAGCAAATCACACGTTGAACTGAAGACAATTATTGGGAGGTCGTAAATGAATGCCTTTATCGGTGACGAACGTTCATATCTCCGCGAGCTGGCGCGGGAGCTGGCGGCGATTGCGGAGAGCGCGGAGAACGCCGCGGTAATGAAGCGCTGGCGGGACGTGAACGCGCTGCGCAGGCCGGACCGGGCGCCGGTGTGGTGCAGGCCGGTAGATTGCTGGACAGAGCTGCTGCCGGAGGACGCGCTGCACTGCCGGACTCCGTGGTACCGGGAGATCGAGCGGGGATTCAGGCAGGATTTGATCAAGCACGAGATCGGCGATGACACGCCCTTTTTCGGCGAGTTCCCGGTAGGGGCGGTGTTCCACTGGGATCCGCCCAACCTGTGGGGGGTGGAGATCGCCAAACACAACTCGCCGATGGCCGGCGGCTCATGGTCGTATGATCCGCCATTGAAGACGGAGGCCGACTTCGACCGGCTGCAAATCCCCCGCTACATTTACGACCGCGAGGCCACGCAGAGCGCGCTGGCGCGGGCGGACGAGCTGCTGGGCGACATCCTGCCGGTAAAATTAACCTGCGGGCCGCCGATGGTGGGCACATTGGGGTGGTACGCCGCCGACCTGCGCGGGCTGAACGAGATGATGCTGGACATGGTGGACGCGCCGGAGCTGCTGCACCGGCTGATGGCCTATATCCGCGATTGCGTGCTCCAATCGATGGCCGACGTGGAAGCCACCGGCCTGCTGATGGAGAACAATAACCTCGCCATGATCCTCAGCGATCCGGTCGGAGAGCCGCAAGCCGATGGGCGCCTCACCCACCGCAACCTGTGGGGCATGGCGAACAGCCAGGAGTTCGACCAGGTCTCCCCCGCCATGTGGGAGGAGTTCTGCCTGGATTACCAGCGGCCTATCCTCGCGAAATACGGATTGACCGCCTACGGTTGCTGCGAGAGCCTGACGCACAAGATCGACGGCGTGCTGGCGATTCCCAACCTGCGCATCTTCGTCTGCAGCGCGTGGACGGAGCTGGACAAAGTTATCGAGCGGGTGGGGGACCGCTACGCGATCATGTGGCGGCAGAAGGCCAGCGACGTGGTCTTCCCGGACGACGAAACCGAGTTAAAAACCGCTCTCGACGCCGGCGCCCGCCGGCTGCGGGGGAGCTACTACCAGATCGTCCTGCGCGAGCTGCAAACCCTCGCCGGCCATCTCGACCGCCTGCACGTCTGGACGCGGCTGGCTAAAGAAGCGGCGGAGAGGTATAGTTAAAAATCATTTAAAGAAAAATGAAAAATGAAAATTGCACAATGTAAAATTCGGTTCGAAAATTACCTGGCAACGGCATAGTTTTTCGGAGGAAGAGTGATGATGATCGAAGGGTTGCAATCGCGGTTCGGCATTCCCGGTATGGTAAGTTTCGGGCCGGGACATAACGGCTTGCCGAAAATGGAGCTGATCCACCCGTCGGGGGCCGGCGCGGAGATATACCTGCACGGGGCGCACGTCACCTCCTGGAAGAACCAACGGGGCGAGGAGCTGTTCTTCCTCAGCCGCGAATCTCATTTCGCGCCGGGAAAGCCCATCCGCGGCGGCATTCCGGTTATCTTCCCGCAGTTCGGCGGCGGCCCACTGCCGCAGCACGGGCTGGCGCGCGTCTGCGAGTGGCTGCCCGAGCAGGCGGGGGTGGAGAAGGATGGCCCGGTGAAGGCGCTCTTCCGCCTCTCCGATTCTCCCGCCATACTGGACCTGTGGCCGCACCCGTTCGTGCTGGAGCTCGGGGTGGCGCTGGATGCCGAGACCCTGACCATCGCCTGCCGCGTTCGCAACAGCGGCGAGGAGCCGTTCGATTTTCAGAGTGTGCTGCATACCTATTTCCGTGTAGCCGATATTGAGCGCGCTGCTGTTCACGGGCTGGCCGGCGTTACCTATATCGATTCGTTGCGGGAGGACCTGCGCGAGGTTGAAACGCGGGCGGCCATTCGCTTCGCCGAGGAAACCGACCGCATCTATGTCGATGCCCCGGATATCCTGCGCCTGGAAGATGAAGGCAACGCCCGCGCCATTTCCATCCAAAAAAGCGGCATGCCCGACGTGGTAGTGTGGAATCCGTGGATCGCCAAAGCGCGGCGCATGCCCGACTTCGGCGACGACGAGTATCGCGGGATGGTTTGCGTGGAAACCGGCAACATGGCCCATCCTCGCCCGCTGGAACCCGGCGATGAATGGTATGGCGAGACAATATTCACCGTCAGTTGAACATATCCGGTCGCTCGGTTGTGATACGATATTGGGAACGCCACGGAGGACGTTCCCAACGTGATGATGGAGAACAACATGACGGACGTGCCCGCGGAAATCGTTGTCAGCGCCACCCCGGACGACTTCAACCGCATCGCGGCGGAATGGATTATGCATTGCGCCGTGCGGTCGGTCGAGGAACGGGGAGTATTCAATATCGGCCTTTCCGGCGGCTCGACGCCGCTGCCGGTGTTCGACCTGCTGGCGCAACCGGAGTGCAGCGCGCGCGTGCCGTGGTGGCACACGCGCGTCTACTGGTGCGACGAGCGCTGCGTGCCGCCGGATGACCCGGAGAGCAATTACCGGCAGGCCTGGCGGCATCTGCTGTCGAAGGTTGATATCCCGCCGGAGCAAGTCCACCGCATCGAGGCGGAAGATCCGGAGCCGGAAGCCGCCGCGGATCGTTATGCCGCTCAATTACCCGCGCGTTTCGATCTGCTGGTGCTGGGCATCGGCCAGGACGGCCATACCGCCTCGCTCTTTCCCGGCTCCACCCTGGTCTACGAGCGCGTGCGGAAGGCGGTATTTATCGCGGATTCGCCTAAACCGCCGCCCTGCCGCATTACGATCACGCCGCCGGTAATCGAATCAGCCCGGCGCCTGCTCGTGCTGGCGACGGGCGCGGATAAAGCGCGCGCCGTCGCTGAGGCGCTGGCCGATCCCTTCCCCTTGGACGAGCTTCCCGCCCGCCTGGCGCGCTGGGGCGCCTGGCTCCTCGACGAGGCCGCCGCCGCCGAGTTGCCGGCATCGTTTTGTCGATAGAAAAGTTCGAAGTTCGAAGTTCTGAGTTCGAAGTTCAAAGTTCAAAGTTCGGAGTTTGGAGTTCTGAATTCGAAGTTCGGAGTTTTAAGTTCGAAGCAGTTCAAAAGTTTAATAGTTCAAGGTTCGGAGTTTATAGTTTGAACTTCGAACTTCGAACTTCGAACTTTGACTCTCCCGGTGCTGGACAGTCTGCTTATCGTGCGTTAAACTATATCATTCCAACCTTTTTTAGCTGGGAGTGCCGGGGCATGACCGTTCACGAAGCACTGGTGAAGTTGCTGCGCAGCGAATCGCTGACGACCGATGAAGCCGCCGCGGTGATGACCGTCATCATGGATGGCGAGGCAACGCCCGCGCAGATTGCCGGCCTGCTGACCGCGCTGCGCATGAAGGGCGAGACGGTAGAGGAGATCGCCGGCTTCGCGCGAGTGATGCGCGAGAAGGCGGTGCGCATCTCTCCCAGGCGCGAGCCGCTGGTAGATACCTGCGGCACGGGCGGCGACCGCCTGAAAACCTTCAATATCTCCACCGCGGCCGCGTTTGTGGCGGCCGGCGCCGGCGTCGGAGTGGCCAAGCACGGCAACCGCTCCGTCACCAGCAAATCCGGCTCCGCGGATGTACTGGAGGCGCTGGGCGTGAGCCTGGACGTGCCGCCGGAATGTGTGGAAGCGTGCATTGAGCAGATCGGCGTGGGCTTCCTCTTCGCGCAGCGCTTTCACCCCGCGATGAAATACGCCGCCCCGGTGCGTCGCGAAATCGGCATCCGCACGGTATTCAATATCCTCGGCCCGCTTACCAATCCCGCCGGCGCAAGCTGCCAGGTGATCGGCGTCTACGATCCCGACTTGACCGCGCCGCTCGCTCAGGTGCTGGGGATGCTCGGTTCCCGGCGCGCCTTCGTGGTGCATGGAATGCTCGGTCTGGACGAATGGTCTACCGCGGGCGCCACGCGGGTGAGCGAGCTGCGCGACGGCGAAGTAACCACGCGCTTCTTCACCGCAGCGGATTTCGGCCTGACGGAGGCGGATCCGGATGCGCTCGCCGGCGGTCCGCCGGAGGTAAACGCCGGCATAATGCGGCGCCTGTTCGGCGGGGAAGGCGGGCCTAAGCGCGACATCGTGATGCTCAACGCCGCCGCCGCGCTGGTGGCGGCCGGCCAGGCTAACGACATCCCGGACGGCTTACAGCAAGCCGCCGTCTCCCTCGACTCCGGCGCCGCCCAAGAGAAGCTGTGGGCGTTATGCGACATGACACGGGCGGAAGCGATGAGTAGTAGGGGTTAGGGAATTAGGGGATTAGGGGTTAGGGATTAGGGGGTTAGGGATTAGGGGGTTAAGGATTAGGGGTTAGGGATTAGTCTCTAACCCCTAACCCCTAACCCCTTCTCCCTTGACTCTCCCCCCGCCTGCCGGTAGAATGTGCCGGTAAGTTATGGCTACTTTATACCTCAAGAAAGCTCGGAAAACGGGGACGAACGCCTCCGCCCACGCGCGGCACGCGCAGAACTGCTACCTGCTGGGCTGCGGCCATATGGAGAACGGCAACACGGATGCCGCCCGCGAGCTGCTGCTCCGCGCCCTCTCGTATCAGCCGGACCACAGCGCTGCTTTAAGCTCCCTCGTCAACTTGGAGTTCACCGCCGGCGACATTCCGCGGGCACAGGGCTACCTGGACCGTTTGCTGGCGCTGCCGGAGCCGCTCGATGCGCAAACCCTCTTCGTGCGGGGGAATATCGAATTGAGCAAAGGCGACCTGACCGGCGCGCTGGCGTCTTATGCGCAAGCCGAAGCACTGGACGGCGGCACACCGGAGTTGGCATTCAACAAGGGATTGGCGCAGTTGATGCTCGGACGTGGCGAGGAGGCGGCGGCGGTCTTCAACCGCCTGCTGGAAGAACAACCGGAAAACGCCCGCGCCTGGGATGCGCTGGGCTGCGCTCTGCGGCTGAATAAACACTATGTAGAAGCGACAGATGCCTTCCTGCGGGCGGTAGCGGCGGATCGCGAGTTCAACGACGCGCGAGACCACCTGGCGCAGATGCTGCTGGAAACGGGCGACATTCACCGCGCGCGGCAGGTGCTGGACGCCGCGCTGGCTATCGAGCCCGAGCGTGCGAGCAGCCGCCACCTGCTGGGACTGACCCATGCCACCGCGGGGGATTTCGCGCGCGCCGCCGCCTGCTGGGAAGACCTGATTGCCCACGGCGGCGCCTTACCGGAAACCTATCATCTACTGGCGAACGCCTACCTCCATTTGCATGACCGCCGGCGCGCGCTGGCCGCTCTAAAAACGCTCGTGACTGCGTATACCGACCATTTTGCCGGCCATCTTCAGCTTGCGCTGATGCTGCTGGAGGACAGCGAATTCGAGCTGGGCTGGCGACACCTGGAACGCGCGCGGACCATCGATCCGTGCAATCCGGCGGTGGCGCAGGTCGTTACTGCGGCCCAGGCCATGCGGCCGCGTCGAGATTCCCGCGATCGCTGAATCCCTGCCTTGCCCGGCAATCGCCTGAAAAAAATCCCAAAAAAATTTTTGAAAAAAATTTAAACGATTGTTTGCAAAGTACGCCGGTTTGTGGTAATATACTGCTATACCCGCTTGCGCGGTCTTCCCAGGAGGGCTTTCCAACTATGGCAGGTCATGTTTTTGAGGAGGCGATGATGGAAGAACTCACCAAGCGCCAGAATGAAGTATTGTCTGGCATCCGGCTCATTTTCGCGGAGACCGGATACCCGCCCACGGTGCGCGAACTCGGCGAGCGCCTGGGGCTTCGCTCGAGTTGCACGGTGCAGCGGCATCTGGAAGCCCTGGAGCGGAAAGGCTTTATCCGCCGTAATCCGACCAAAGCGCGGACTATCGAGATCACCCGCGGCCTCAAACCGGTTTCCCGGTCCGCGGCCGACGGAGGACTCATCTCGCTGCCGGTGGTCGGCACGGTGACGGCCGGCATGCCCATTCTGGCAACGGAAAACATCGAGGACTCGCTGGCGCTGCCGAAAACCCTCGTTCCCGATGGCGAGTGCTTCGTGCTGAAAGTACGCGGCGACAGCATGATCAACGCCGGACTTTTCGACGGCGACCTGGCAGTGGTCAAACGGCAGGAAAGCGCCGATAACGGCGACATCGTGGTTGCGCTCATCGACGACGAGGCAACCATCAAGCGCCTGTATCGGGAGAGAAGACGCTACCGCCTGCAGCCGGAGAATCCGTCCATGGAGCCGATCATCGTCGATTCCGTAGCGGTGCTCGGTAAAGTAGTGCTCGCCATCCACAGGTTCTGACGGCTCGCGCGATCGGCATGCCGGCGCTCCGTCGCAAGGCGACGGCTGGTCTCGCGTCCCCGCGCGGCAGCGCGCGGGGATTGTACGTTTCGCCGACGCCGGGGTTATTGACGTTCAGCAATGAAACAGGTAGAGTGAGCTACCACAATCGTGGAGAGCTTGCGTGAGCCTGTCTATAGTCATTCCCGTCTACAATGAGATCGAAAGCCTGCCCGAACTGCACCGGCGGCTGCATGCGGCGCTCGATGATTTTGGGGAACCCTGGGAAGTGATCTACGTGGATGACGGCAGCGGCGACGGCAGCCCGGCGCTGCTGGAAAGGCTCGCGGCCGGCGATCGGACGCATACCAGCATAATTGCCTTCCGCCGCAACTTCGGGCAGACCGCCGCCATGGCCGCCGGCTTCGAGCACGCGCGCGGCGATGTGGTGATCCCCATGGACGCCGATCTGCAAAACGACCCGGCGGACATTCCCCTGCTGGCAGCGAAGATGGACGAAGGCTACGACGTGGTGAGCGGTTGGCGGAAATCGCGCCAGGACAACCTCATTCGGCGAATCCCTTCCCGCGTCGCCAATGGCATCATCTCGCGCGTGACCGGCGTTCCGCTGCACGATTACGGCTGCACGCTGAAGGCCTTCCGCCGCGAGATCATTCAAAGCTTTCGCCTGTATGGCGAGATGCATCGCTTCATCCCCGTCTACGCGCGCGCGGCCGGCGCCCGCATCGTCGAGGTGCCGGTCCGGCATCACGCGCGGCAGTTCGGCAAGACGAAATACGGACTGGGCCGCACCCTCAAGGTGATCCTCGACCTTTTTACCGTAAAGCTGCTCACCGGCTTCACCACCAGGCCGATGTACTTGTTCGGCAAGCCCGGACTCAACATGATGGCGCTCGGACTGCTCTCCGCCGTCGCCTCGCCCTTCCTCGGCTGGGCCTTTGGCACGGCGTCGGTCTTCTGGCCGCTGCTGCAGATCGGCATCCTGCTGCTGGCGCTGGGCTTCCAGTGCATCCTCCTCGGTGGGCTGGCGGAGCTGATGATGCGCACTTATTTCGAATTGCAGGATAAGCGGCCTTACGTCATCAAATCGATGGCGCGGGCCGACTGGGGCGGCGAGCTCGTCGGCGCCGGCAGGAGCGAGGGTAATGGTTGAGACAGCAGCTCTTCCGGTCAGAAAACGTCCTTCCTGGTGGAAACTTGCCTTAAATCTGGTTTTACTGTTCGGTCTGATCGGCATCTTCGCCTGGCAGATCAGCAAAAACCGGGACGGCATTGTTAAATATCCCTGGCACGAATTGCGCTGGGATCTGGCGGGCGCCGCTTTTGCCGTATTGCTCCTCTGTTCATTGCTGGAGATCCTCATCTGGAACCGCGCGTTGAGCTGGTTTGCCGATCCGCTGCCTTTTCGAAAAGTCATGCCGGTCTTCATCTGGTCCAACCTGGCGCGATATATCCCCGGCAAGGTGGCCAGCCTGTTCGTGCGCGCGGCGCTCGGTGTAGAGGCAGATCGTCCACCAGTGCCGGTGCTTGCGTCAAGTGCTCTCGAGCTGGCATTGCGTACTGCCTCTGCGTTGTTGGTTTTTGTCGTTTGCCTGCCAACCTGGGGACATGTCGCCCAAACGGATAAAAAAACGGAAATATTACTCATTATCGGCCTGGTCATCATCGTAGCGGTATTTACGTGCGCCCACCCGAAGATCATGATGCCGGCGTTGAACTGGAGTTTAAAAAAAATCAAGCAGCCTCCGGTTGTTCACACGCTTCGTTACCGCGACATCCTGGGCCTTGTCGGAATGGAGATGATTCGCTGGATATTGATCGGCATGGCCCTGGTACTGCTTTCGATGGCGATTTATTCACCGGCGCGGCGCGCGGTGATAGCTCTTGTCGGCCTGGCCAATGCCTCCTGGGCAGCCGGATTTATCTTCATGACGCCCGCGGGAATGGGAACGGCGGAATATATCCAGTATATCGTTCTCAACGGATCGCTGCATTTTTTACCTGCCGCCGCCTCAATTATTCCGGTAGCCGCACGAGTATGGAGCCTGGCGGCGGAAGGCCTGTGGGCGCTGGCTGCCCTGCCGTTGTATGCCCGCTGGTCGCGCGAATCTACCTGGGGTCGCAGGCGTCCCGCGCCTGCCTTGAGCGGTAAGCCTGAAGAGTAATGCGGGCGCGGGACGCCTGCGATTTCGGGAGGTTATCCATGGCCCGCCACATCACTGATGATCACACCGCCCTCGCCATCGCGCCGGGAATGGAAGCGCGCCGGGAAGAGTTCCTCGATTACATGACCTTTCAGGCCAATGACAGGCCGCTGTTTACCGAAATATGGGGGCCTATCGTCGGCCTGAAGGATGAGTGGGCGGCGCAGGGGGCGACACCGGCGGAGCTTGACCTGTCCGCATTTAAGTTCCGGCGCCCGCAGAACGGCGGCGTGCCGGTCAATACCGGCTGGCTGGGCGGCTGTGAAGAGGAAATCCTCGAGGAAACGGACGAGTATATCATTGGCCGCGACCGCATGGGCCGCCGCGTGAAGCTCTGCAAGGGTAAGGCGACGGCGCCGCTGCCGCTCGATTACCCCGTCAGCAATATGGACGACTGGCAGCGCATCAAGCCACACTACGCCTTCTCCGAAGCGCGGTTCCTGGATGGTTGGGAGGAGGCCGCCCGCGAGCACCTTGCGGGCGGACGCGTCGTCACCGTCTCCATCCCCGGCGGCTTCGACGAGCCGCGGCAATTGCTGGGCGAGGAAGCGCTGTGCGTCGCCTACTACGATCAGCCGGAGCTGGTGCATGACATTCTCGCCACCATCGGCGACACCGCCTTCCGCGTGCTCGAGCGCGTTTCCGCCGGAATGACGATCGACCAGTTGAGCGTGCACGAAGACATGGCCGGCAAGAGCGGCTCGCTGGCCGGCCCGCGCCAGATAGAGGAGTTCATCGCGCCGTATTACCGCAAATGCTGGGACCTGCTCCGAAGCCGCGGCGCCCGCTTGTTCAGCCAGGATTCCGACGGCAACATGGAGGGCGTCATCGCCGCTTTCCTCGCTGCCGGCATTAATGTCATGTACCCCATGGAGCCGGCGGCGGGCATGGATATGGTGAGAACCCGCGAGCAATACGGCGCGCGGCTGGCCTTCATGGGCGGCATCGACAAGCACGTGTTGCGCGCCAGCAAAGAAGAAATCGTCGCCGAGCTGGAATACAAAATCCCGCCCATGGTCCGCACCGGCGGTTGCCTGCTGGGCCTCGATCACCGCATCCCCAACTGCACGCCGCTGGAGCATTACCGGTTTTATATTGAGAAGGTATGGGAGATACTCGACCGGGAAACAACTCAACTCTGATTTGCATAAAAGCGGATAAGTCGGATTAATCAGACATGTCCGACATGTCTGACCGGTCTGACGAATATAGAGGAAGAGCCAACTTCACCTCGAAATCGATGTTATTATGCGCATCCTTTTTCTCGATCTCGACACCTTGCGGCCCGACCACCTGGGCTGCTACGGCTACCACCGCGACACCTCGCCGGCTATCGACGCCATCGCCCGCCAGGGAACGCGCTTCGAGCATTATCACTGCTCGGACGCCCCCTGCCTGCCCTCGCGCGCGGCGTTGACCACCGGGCGCTTCGGCATCCACACCGGCGTGGTGGGCCATGGCGGCACGGCGGCGGATATGCGGCTGACCGGCGCTGAGCGCCGGTTCCGCGATCCACTCGACCGCGACTCCCTCGCCGGTATATTGCGGCGGGCGGGATTCCACACCGCCAGCGTCAGTCCCTTCGCCGAGCGCCATTCCGCCTGGTGGTTTTACGCCGGATTCAACGAAATGCATAACACCGGCAAGGGCGGCCTGGAATCGGCGGAGGAGGTGACGCCCACCGCGCTGGACTGGATCGCACGGCACGCAAACGAGGACAACTGGTTCCTCCACGTGAATTACTGGGACCCGCACACCCCCTACCGCGCGCCGGCGGAATTCGGCGATCCCTTCAAGGACGATCCGCTGCCCGCCTGGCTTACGGCGGAAAAGCTCGCTCATCATCGCACCCTCCCCGGCCCGCACGGCCCGCGCGAGATCGCGATGTACGATAACAGCGCCAATCCGCTCTTCCCGCGCCACCCCGGCGAAGTTAAGGATATGGCGGACTTGCGCGCCTTCTTCGACGGCTATGATTGCGGCATCCGCTACCTGGACGCCCATCTTGACCGGCTGTTCAACGCGCTGGCCGACCGGGGCGTGTTGGACGATCTGGCCATTATCATCAGCAGCGATCACGGCGAAAACCTGGGCGAGCTGGGTATGTATGCCGAGCATGGCGCCGCTGACGAAATCACCACGCGCATCCCGATGATTGTCCGCTGGCCCGGCTGCGCGGCAGGGCACGTGGATGCCGATTTCCACTACAATCTGGACCTGGCGCCCACGCTGGCCGAGCTGTGCGGCGTGGAAGCGTCCCCGCGCTGGGATGGGCAAAGCTACGCGCCGGCGCTGCGGGGTAAATCGTGCGGCCGCGATGAGCTGATCGTCAGCCAGTGCTGCCACACCTGCCAGCGCGGCGTCCGCTTTGGACCATGGCTCTACATGCTCACGTATCATGATTTCTACCACCTCTACCCCGATGAGATGCTTTACAACATCGACGAGGACCCGCACGAAGAGCACGACTTGGCCGGCCTGTACCCCGATATCTGCCGCGAAGGCGCCGCCCGCCTGCTCGATTGGCATGATGAGATGATGCGGACCATGCCGGAAGGATATGCCGTCGATCCCATGCGAACCGTGCTGGCGGAAGGCGGCCCGGCCCATGCGCGCGGACACCTCAAAAAGTATGTGGAATACCTGGAAGCGACAGGCCGCGGTTACGCCGTGCCGGAGCTGAAGCGGCGCCATCCGGGAGAATTCGCGTAAAGTCGGACCAATCAGACCATCGGACATGTCTGACCGGTCGGACATGTCCGAGCAGTCCGACATGTCCGACCACTTCCGACTTATCCGCATCCGATATGTTATAATGTTATCGGTTGCAATGCCATCAATCAAGGAAGCAAGCGCATGCCTGAATTTCCCGTCGTTCAACCTGAAGATATCGCTCATCTCCCGCGCATCGGCGTCGACGAGGCGGGGAAGGGAGATTACTTCGGCGACCTGGTGGTGGCCGGGGTGTACCTTGACGCGCTGGGCGAGCTGACGGCGGAAAACATCGGCGTGAAGGACAGCAAAAAGCTCAGTGACGCGCGCGTGCCGGCGATGGCCCGCGAGATCAAAAAGGAGCTGCCCCATGACATCGTGCGCATCTCGCCGGCGAAATATAACGAGCTTTACGAAAAGATGGGCAATCTCAACCGCCTGCTCGCCTGGGCGCACGCGCGGGTGATCGAGAATTTAATCGAAAAGACCGGCGCCGGGCTGGCGGTGTCCGACCAGTTCGGCAGCGCGGAGGTGCTGCAAAACGCCATGCTGCGCGCGGGCCGGCAGATACGGCTGGTGCAGATAACCCAAGGCGAGCGCGACCTGGCGGTGGCCGCCGCCAGCATCCTCGCCCGCGCCACCTTCCTGCAGCGCCTGCAGTCACTGTCGAAGGAAACCGGCGTCGAGCTGCCCAAAGGTTGCACCCACGTGCTGTCGGTGGGACGGCAGTTGTATCGAAAAGGTGGGTTGCCGCTGCTGCGCCAGGTGGCGAAGCTGCATTTCAAAACGACGGAACAGATTACCGGAAGTGAGTAATACGCGAAAGCCCGTTTGTAGTAAGCCACGCAGCCGCAGCGGAGTGGCGTAGTTAACAGGTAAGCCTTCTTATATCCGGACGTCACTCCGCCAAAGTCAAGCGGAGTACTGCGTTGGGGCTGCGTGGCTTATGCCTGATTATCGAAAGATCGAAACCATCAGGAGCATTCAACATGGCCGATCATGCTGAATCCGACGTTAAAAAACAAATTGCACAACTGCGCGAGCAGATCGATCGTCATAATTACCTGTATTATGTCCTTGACGCGCCGGAGATCAGCGACGCGGAATACGACCGGCTGTTTCGCGAGCTGCAAAAGCTGGAAAGCGAGCATCCGGAATTAATCACCGCCGACTCGCCCACCCAGCGCGTGGGGGCGGCGCCGGCGACGGCGTTCGGCTCGGTGCGTCACCGCGTGCCCATGCTCTCGCTGGACAATGCCTTCGGGCACGAGGAATTCCTCGACTTCGATGGCCGGGTGAAGCGCGGATTGGGGCTGGAGCCCGAAGCGGAGGTTGAATACGTCTGCGAGCTGAAGATCGACGGGCTGGCGGTGTCGCTGACCTATCTCGATGGCGCGCTGGCCACCGGCGCCACGCGCGGCAACGGCCTCGAGGGCGAGGACATCACCATCAACATCAAAACGGTCCGCGCCGTGCCGCTGCGCCTGCGCCCGGTGGCCGATCTGTCCGGCGTCATCGAGGCGCGCGGCGAGGTTTACCTGTCGCGCGAGGAGTTCGACCGCATCAACGCGGAGCGGGAGGAGCGGGACGAGCCACCCTTCGCCAACCCGCGCAACGCCGCCGCCGGCTCGGTGCGCCAGCTCGATCCCCGCGTCACCGCTTCGCGCAAGTTGAGCATCTTCTGCTACGCGCTCGGCGCGGCGGACAACCTGGACTTCGACACTCACGAAGAACTGCTGCAATTCTTGCGTGAGGCCGGTTTCCCGGTGAACAATAACTTCAAGCTGGTGCAGGGCGCGGAGGCGGTGCTGGCGTTCTGCGACCGCTGGGAAACGGAACGCCGCAAGCTGCCTTACGACACCGACGGCGTGGTGATCAAGGTGAACTCGCTGGAGCAGCAGCAGGCGCTGGGTTTCGTCTCGCGCAGCCCGCGTTGGGCCATTGCCTATAAATATGCGCCAGAGCAGGCGGAAACCGTCATCCGGGAAATCACCGTCTCGGTAGGCCGCACCGGCGCGCTCACCCCGGTCGCCATGATGGACCCGGTGCTGCTCGCCGGCTCGGTGGTATCGCGCGCCACCTTGCACAATGAAGATGAAATCCGCCGCAAAGATATCCGCGCCGGCGATCGCGTGGTCATCCAGAAGGCCGGCGAAGTCATCCCGGAGGTGGTGCGCGTCATCCCCGAGGCGCGGAACGGCGACGAGCGCGAGTTCGAAATGCCCACGCGCTGCCCGGTGTGCGGCTCCGAGGTGGTGAAGCCGGAAGGCGAAGCGGTGGCGCGCTGCAGCGGTATCGCCTGCCCGGCGCAGGTGAAGCAGCACATCCTCCACTTCGTCTCTCGCGGCGCGCTGGATATCCAGGGCGTCGGTCCGGCGCTGATCGATCAACTGGTGGAAAGCGGTCTGATACACGATCCGGCCGATCTCTATTCCCTCACCGCGGAGCAGCTCGAAAACCTGGAGCGCATGGGAAAGAAGTCGGCGGAGAACGTGGTGAACGCCATCCAGGGGGCGAAGGCGCCGCCGCTTGGCCGCCTGATCTTCGGCTTCGGCATCCGTTACGTGGGCGAGACGGTGGCGGAGCTGCTGGCCGCCCACTTCGGCAGCCTGGAGACGCTGGCGGAGGCCTTGCAGGAGGAACTGCTCGCCATCGCCGGCATCGGGCCGCAAATCGCCGGCAGCGTCTACATCTTCTTCCGGCAGGAGCAGACGCACGCCCTGCTGCAGAAGCTGCGCGCGGGGGGAGTTCGCCCGGAAAGCGCCGCTCCCGCCGGGGAAGGGCCGTTCAGCGGTAAAACCTTCGTCTTCACCGGAACGCTGACCATCCCGCGCGAGGAGGCGGAGGCGAAGGTGAAGGCTTTGGGCGGAAAAGCGGCATCGAGCGTCAGCAAAAACACCGATTTTGTTGTCATCGGCGAAAAAGCGGGGTCGAAAGCAGACAAAGCCCGCGCCCTTAATGTGCGAATATTAACGGAGGAGGAGTTCAACGAGCTGTTGAAGGAAACAAAGTGGGATATCTGAAACTACGTATTTCACATATTATACTCAATTAGCGGAGTTCAAGGAAAAAGATTGAAAAGATGTTAAAGATTTAAATGATTAATAATTTTATTTTTGCAAAAATAAAATTAATATCTTTTCAATTTATAAAATCTTTTCAATCTTTTTCTTGAACTCCGCTATAGTATAATAATCTCAATAATCTGCGTAATCTGTGGTTTCAAACAAAAGGGGAGAGCGGTTTGATTGCCATCAACGCGCGGTTGGACCAATATTGGGCGGAGGAGCTGGGCTGTGCGCCGGACGCGCTGCATGACGGCGGCGTCACGGTCTGCGCTCCGCGCCACCGCGAAGGCCCGCGCTGGATGGGATGGCTGGTGCCGCTGGAATGTATTGTCCTCGCCGACGCGCCGTCCGGCACCGGTGTCGTTTCCGTGACGCCCTATCTCGAACAGACGCTAAGTTCGTTTCTCTACGCGGCGCGCGAGGACGACTGCCTGCCACCGGAGGGTAAAGCGCTGGTGCGTTTCGCGCGCGATTACCTGCCCACCGCCTATCCGAAGATCCACTCCATCCTGCTCTGTCACCCGGAGACCTTCCTTCCCTATCCGGACGTGCTCCCGGTAGAGCCGCTGCGCAACGACGACTCCCAGGTTGACTGGTTCCGTTATCATTTCGACGGCCCGGTCTTCGTGGCGCGGGGAGAGCGGGGCGATATCGCCTCGTGGGCGGCCATCAAGTGCAAATCGGCCCATGTCTGGGAAATGGCGGTAGCCACCGAGACGAATTACCGCAATCGCGGCCTGGCGCGCAGCGTGGTCAGCCATGCCACTCGCGCCGCCCTGGCAGCCGGCAAGGTTCCGCTTTATCTGCACGACATCTCCAACACCGCCTCCGCCCGCGTCTGCCGCTCCCTGGGCTACCAGCTCTACGGCCACGAGCTGACCTGCGAGTCAGGCCGCATCCCCCCTACGGCAAAAAGACCGATCGGATTCTAGCGCTCTTCATTTTAACCACAGAGACACAGAGACTCAGCGGCACAGAGACATTATTTCTTTGAAAAAAATAATGTCTCTGTGCCGCTGAGTCTCTGTGTCTCTGTGGTTAAAAATTAAGAGCGTTAATACGTGAATCCGGTCACCATATACGCCTGCGGCTTGCCGGTGATGTCGGAATTGAAGAACAGCCGCTTGCCGTCCGGCGAGAGAATCGGGTGGGCGTGCATGTGTCCTTTGTTCCCGTTGAAGGTGACGCCGCTGTTCAATATGTAGCGGAAGGTGAGCGGCGACTCTTCGTCCGACGCGCTGCCGATGTAAACGAGCATGCCGGCGTACCGGCCGTCATAGATGGGGAAGGTGTCAAAGACGAATTTCAATCCGCTGTCGTCGTTGGCCAGGTGGCAAAAACGCGGCTTTTCACATCCTTCCGACAGCACCACGCGCCGGGCGCCGGGGTTGTGCAGACCGAGATGCGGGGCATTCTTATCCGCCGGCGCCGGCCAACCCGCCACCACCCCCTGGGCGGAGCCGTCGGCCCAACCGTAGCTGGTGTCCTCATTCTGCAGCGTCACCGTCACCGCCGATGTCCCCAGCCCGCGCCAGATCTGATGGCCGATGCACGATTCATGGCCGTCGCGGCCAAAGGGCAGGTCGCGCCAGTTGGCGCCGTCGTCGCGCACGGCGTGGATATCGACGCCCAGCTCCGACGGCGGTCCGAGGGAGACCAGCACTTTGCCTTCCGCATCCGAATGCACCCCGTGGTTCATCTGCACCAGCAGGTCGTGCCTTGCTTCCGGATCGGTGGAGCGGCAATATTGCAGGTGGGGGTTGCAAAAATCGACGTCTTCCGCGACGGTCCGCGCATCGCCGGTTTCCAGCTCGAGGATGATGATGCCGTAGGGCGCGTCGGGCGTGTTGCCGTTACCCAGCCATACGCCGCAGGCGACGCGGCGATTGTCCGCGGATATCGTGCTGATGCCGATTTTATCGGCGCGAATCGACAGGCCGGGCAGCATCCCCTCGGCGTGAATGACGTCTTCCACGCGCAGGCTGTCCAGCTCGACGCGCGAAATGTTCAGGCTGCCTTTCTCCGGTGATCTTTGCGCGCAGTAGGCGAACTTGCCGTCGAAGGTTATATTCACGTGCTTTTGTTGCTCATCACCGAAGATCGAGATCAGCGATCCGCCGTCATCCGGGTCGCAGATAACCGGCCCGGTCGAGGTGTTCACCACCAGTCGCCGGCCGTCTGCCAGAAAGCTCGGTTGGTCGGGATACACTAATCCGGCCCCCTGCGGATCGTCGGTGAGCTGGTAGACATGAATGCCTTCCGGTGAATTGCGGTCGATGAACGAACGGGCTTCTTTCACTGCCTTCTCCTTTATCGTGTTGGTCGGATTATGGATTCAGCATCCGCGCGCGCAACCCCTGCACCGAAAGGCAAAAATAATGGCAGGATTTTGCATATTGCCGCTAAAATAATGTAAGATACCAACCAATAGGGGCGATTGCCAATCGCTCCGATGAGGAGAAATTGCATGTCTGACGAACAAACCACGCCGCCGGAAGAGCAGGCCGACTTGACCGTCGAAGAGAGCACCGATACAGACGCGGAAGAGCAGGTGCAGGGACCGCCGCCGGAAATGCGCGCCGAAGATGCACTGCGTTTCGTCATCGGCTTGTTTGCCGATCTGGCGTGGATCAACATGGGCATCCGCGCCAACCCCGCGACCAATGAGACGAAAACCGACCTCGAACAGGCCCGCCTGGCCATCGACGCTATCGGTGCCCTCGTGCTGCTCACCGAAGGCCGGTTCGACCCACGCGAAGTGCGCGAGATGAATAATCTGCTCTCCACCATGCGGTTAAATTACGTCGAGCGGGTGTCCCCTGGGTCATGAATATTTTGACATACAACCGCGGCTTCATAACCGTTCTCTTTTTCTCGTTTTCGTAATCCATTTGAGGATGAGAACGAGGAATGATTATTTATACGAAGAAGCCGGCCCCGGCGCCGCCGGATTAGTGAATCCAAAATCTAAAATTTTTATATTCTTTCTTCCAGATATCGCCTGCTCTCTTCATCGAGCTCGTTAATATCCACGATATCGTAACGGTTGCCTTCGATGTCGGTCAGCGTCACGCGGTGGGGGAGGGGGCGCTGGATATTTTCCTGCTGGCGGCGGACATGGAATTTTATGGGCCCACGGTCCGTTTCCACCTCCCAGATGGAGAAGTCGAACTGGTCGCGGCAGGAGTTGATGCGCAAGATGTGCGGCACCAGGTAGCGATGGGCAAGCTCCTCGCGGATCAGCGCCAGCGGCTCGCGCGGGCAACCGCGCAACTCGCGGATGATGCCTACTTCCTTGTTGTCCTTATCCACCACCGACAGCCAGCCTTCCGGGTCGCTCAGCGGGAAGAGGCGGTAAATGCTCACCTCCCGCCACTCCCCATCCGCCGTCTCGCGCATCCGCAGCCGCCCGTTCTCGACCTGCCACGGCAATTGCCCCGGCTCCAGCCAACGAATCTCCTCCGGCGCCTCGGTCGTCGCATTTTCATCAGTCATATCGGTTCCTTCTATAAGTTCGAGCGGAATTCAGGGGAAAAGGTAACCGTTCACCCTCCCCATTGAAGCACGTCCGCAACCCCGCATACACATTGTACGCGGAGGTATGCGGACGTGCAATGGGGAGAAGGATCGGCAAATAAATTGCGGGACAGTTACTCTCGGACTTAAGCTTCGTGACTGTTCACTTCGTGCGAGAGGCCAGCCCATACACATGGGGCGATAATTCCCAACCCTTTCCAGGTCGAGCGACTTATTTTCACCAGGAGGAGCAACCTTCCGGCGTGGTTTCCTGCTCCCCTTGCTCCTCCTGGCCTCCTTGCATTTAACGAAAGAAAACCAGGAAGAGCAAGAAGACCGGGAATCGACCGCCGTTTGACTTGACTGGATCGCTTGATCTCACGAGGAATGTGAGACAAAAGTAACTGTTCCACACGGAAGGGCGGCTTTCGCCGCCCCCCAACAATCTTCCTGTGCCGGTATTGATCTTACAACAGAAACGGGAAAATCGAAGCTCCGACCCGGATGATATCCATCAAGTCTTTGTCCACCCCGCCCTGCTCGATATACACCACATCCTTCGGCTGCAGCACGATATTCTTCTCCATCCTGCCTTTGAGAATCTCGTTGACGTTGACGTTGATGCGCGTGCCTTTCTGTTTGTCCGGATCGATGTCGCGAATCACCACCACCCGGTCAAGCCTGGCCTTTGGCAGCGCGCCACCCGCCAACCCGATGGCATCGATAACCGTGGTCGGGTCGGTTTCGCTGATGGCGAAGACGCCCGCCTTGCCCACCGCCCCAAATACCGCGATCTTTGCCGTCGATTCCGGCACGATCACTTCGTCGCCGTTTTGCAGCGGTGAATCTTCCTTCACTTCGCCCGTCGCTATGCCGGAGAGATTCACCCGCTGCACTGTTTGGCCGCCCCGCTTGATGGCAACTTGGCCCAATGCCGGGGTGGCGCCCGGACCTCCCGCCATGGTGATGGCCGCCCACGCGCCGCCGCCCTCGACCAGATCGTACGCGCCCGCATTCTTCACATGCCCGCTGACGTAGATGCGCACCGTGGTCTCCCGCTCGATAGAGACCACGTCCTTGTCCCGCACGGTCACCGTGTTGTCGCCGTATTGCACGTCCAGCGCCTGGCCGGCGCGCCACAGCTTCACGTGCACGCGCTCGGGCCGCTCGGTAACGTCGCCCGCCGCCGTGATGGCGTTCACCAGCGTGCTGCCCTCGTCCAGCAGCACGTTGCCGGGATTCTTCACCTGCCCCATCACCGTCACGGTGATCTGCGCCGGCGCCTGAATGACCAGCGTGTCGCCGTCCTCCAGCGGCAGATTCGCCGCGCGATCGCCCGCCAGCGCGGCCTGCAGCTTCACCGGCAGCTCCGCTGCGCCGCGCAGGACCTTCGCCGTCATCTTCTCCCGCATGCCTACCAGGTCGCCCGCCTTCGCCACCGCGTCCAGCACCCGGCTGCCTTTCTCCACCTTCAGCGGTCCCGGCGTCTTCACCGGCCCCGCCACCACGATGGTATACATCGGCGGAAGCTGGATCATCAGCAGGTCGCCGTCCCGCAGCGGAACGTTGGCGGCGGCGTCGCCGGTCAGCGCCTGCTGCAGATCGGTCGCCACCGTCGCGTTCGTGCGCATGATGGCGGCGCTTAGCTTCTCCCGCTCGCCCATCACGTCGCCCGCCTTCGCCAGCGCGTCCAGCAGCCGGCTGCCCAGCTCCAGCCGATACGATCCCGGCGTCTTCACCTGGCCGGCGATCACCACCGTCATCAGCACCGGCGCCTGCACCCACAGCACGTCGCCCTCCTGAATCTCCAGGTTGGCGTTGGGATCGCCGGCAATTGCCTGCTGCAGCCGCACCGGCAGCGTCTCTTGCCCGCGCACCAGGCTGGCGGTCAGCCGCTCCCGGTCGCCGGTCAGGTCGCCCGCCGCCGCCACTATCTCGGTTATGCGCGCCCCCTTGCTCACCGTATATTGCCCCGGTTTCGCCACCGAACCCAGCACGTAAGCCGTCCGCAGCCGCTGCTCCGCCAGCACTACGGAAATGTCCGGATCGAGCAGGATCTTCGTCAGCTCCCGCACGATTACCGCGGAAACCTCCGCCGTGGTTTTATCGATCACGTTGACCTGGCCCACGCGCGGGAAATCGATCATGCCGTCCGGCGGCACCGTGTAGGTTCCCGACAGCTCCGGGTGTTTCAGCACCGTCACGGCGATTTTATCCTGCGCGGCGAGTCGATACCCCTCCGCGGGATTCGCGGACAGCGCCGCCGATATGCCGCCCAGCGCCAGCAGCAGCATTGTGAAAATACGTCTCATCACCTGTTCCTCACTTTGTGTCATATGAGCCGAGAAACCGCCCCCACCACGGCCAACCCATTACTGATCCTACATCCGGTTGATAGTTTGTACTTTCAACCAACAGGCAAACCTTGTCTATGGCTTTTCGCCGGCACATTCCGCGGCGGGCTGCCTTGATTTACTATACACGGCTTTTTGCCGGGAAACGTGTCGCATTGTCGAGCATGTGCAAATTGAATCCGCTGTATGTACTGATACAAGCACAAGCCCTGATACTTGACTGCCTTTGCGAACTACACCATGGCGGAATCATGCGACACAATACTGTTAGAGTGCGGCGCCTTTCGGGGATACGCAACATAGCTTCCCGGTTATCCGGCTGGTTGGACACCTTACAGATGGAGAGCGATTCATGAACGGACGGAAAAACGATACACCTTCACGCGACCTTGTGCCGTATGATCCCGCCCGGCTGATTAAAGCGGAACCGGTCTACGGCGAGTATTATTACGGCTACGCGCACGGCAGGTCGGCGCAGGCGAAATCCTACCTGCAATTGCTGCGCCGCCGGAAGCGCCTGATGATCGGCGTCTTTCTCGGCGTGCTGATCGCCGGCCTGGGTTGGCTGATCACCCGCACGCCGCTTTACCGCTCCACGGCGGAGGTGCTGGTGACGCCCATCGACCGCGGCGGGGGCGGCAACACCGAAAACATCGCCTCGAATATCGATACGCTGGTGCGTGTCCGCACGGTCGCCACGCAGATGAAAATGATGAAAAGCTCCGACCTGCTGGAAGCGGCTTTTGCCAATGTGCCGCCCGATCTGCGCCGGAAAGGCTTCGCCACGCGGGACACTAAACTCTCCGCCTACCCGGTGACTATTACCAATCCCAAGGACACCGAGATCGTCGGTATCGAAGTGCTGGCGCGCGACCCGCGCGCCGCCGCCGCCTTCGCCAACGAGATTCAGGCCTCCGCCATGAATCGCCGCCAGGAGAATGTACGCGCGATCGCCGAGATGGCCACCGAGCACGTCTCCAGCCAGTTGACGGAAACCGGCTCGGATCTGCAGCAGGCGCGCGCCGAGCTCGCCCGGTTGAAGAGTCAAAACGGCATTCCCAATATCGACGAAGCGACGAAGTCGGATACCAACAGCCTCGCCAACCTGAATTCGGCGGTGACGCAGGCGACAGCCGATCTGTCGTCCGCGCAAAAGCGGCGCGACACCATCGCCCGCGAACTCAGTCACACTCGAAAAATCGAGGTAACCTCCATCGAGAGCGCGGAGAATCCGACTACCCGCGCCATCTCCGACCAGATTGAAAAGCTCCAGCAGGAGAAGGCGACGGCGCTGCTTGAATACCAGCCCTCCGCCCCGGAAGTGCGCAATATCGAGCGCCAGATCGCCGAGTTGAAGCGCCGCCAGGTGGACATGGTGAAAACCATCATCACCAGAAGCGGGAGCAGCACTAATCCGTTGTATTTAAATTTGATGACCGAATACGCCAACAGCCTGGTCGCCATTCGCGAGGCGGAAAGCCGGCTGGCCGTCAGCAGCGCGGCGGCGAAGGATATGCGCGACCGGCTCAGCAAGCTGCCCGAATATGAGGAAAAGGTCGCCGTGCTGGTGAGCAGGATCGGCGAGCTGGAGAATTCACATTCTTTCCTCACCAGCCAGTTGGAATCGCTCAGCTTGAGCATGCGCGGCAGCCTGCCCAATATGATTCCCGTCTCCCAGGCGCGTGCGGGCCGCTTCCCGGTTTCGCCGAACATTCCCGCCAGCCTGCTGATGATCGTCGTCTTCGCCGCGCTGGCCGCCGTCGGCGCCGGCGTGCTGCGCGACCAGTTGGACGATCGCATCCACACATCCGATACCCTGGAAGGCTCCGCCGGCTACCGCGTGCTGGCCGGCATCCCCACGGTGCAGAACGGCTTCCAGGGTCTGGTGGCGGATGAGAATTGCCCGAGCAGGTTGCTGGAAAATTTCCGTATCCTGCGCAATAATATCTTCCTTACCGCGCAGGGGCCGCACCCGCGGGTGATCGTGGTAACCAGCCCGCGCGCCGGTGAAGGCAAATCGACCACCGTATCCAATCTGGCCGTCGCCACCGCCATGAGTCACAAACGCGTGCTGGTCATCGACGGCGATATGCGCCACCCGTCCATACACCTGACCTTCGGTTTGAGCAACGATACGGGATTGAGCGCGGTATTGCAGGGCGAGGCGCCGCTGGACGAATGCATCCGGCAATCTTCGACGCCGAACCTTGACGTCCTCACCGCCGGACCCACCCCGGCCTTCCCGCCCGAGCTGCTCGCCTCGCCGGCGATGGCCGACTTGCTGGCGTCGATAAGCGAACGATACGACACTGTGCTGCTCGACTCGACGCCCATCGTCAACCTCAGCGACGGCGCACAGCTCGCTTCGCTGGCCGAAGGGGCTATTATGGTGGTCTCCGCCGCGAAGACGGAGCACGCCTCGCTGTTGGAGGCGCTGCACATCCTCGAACAGGTGGGCGTGCCGATCCTGGGCATCGTCTACAATCGGTCGTCGGATATGGAGACAGCGGAATGGAACGAACCGGCGCGCAAAGCGATCCTGTATCACAACGAGGCAGCATGACGGGGATAAATGGATAAATAGCGGCACAAACGCCGGACGTGAGCGGCAAGTGGTTGGTTATCGACAGTTAGTTATATGTGTGAAGTGGTAAGTAGCGATTAACAAGGCAAGCTGTAACCGGTGGTTGAGTAGGCAGGAGAGCTGATTAATTCTTTCCACAGCTCAATTGCCGTATCGAAACCACCGCGAAGAACGTGAGGATTTGGGGATGAGTTTACCGGGAGAAGGCAAGCTGAATAGTCAGGTATACGTCGGGCGTGTGCTGCTGGCGGCCTACGATCTGGGCGCGGTCGTCGCCTCCATGGCGCTGGCGATCATCCTCCGCTTCGAATACTTTCGCGCGGAATATATGCTGAAGCATCTGCCCAGCCTGCCGCTGGTGCTCGCCACTTACCTGCTCGCCTTCATCGGCTTCCGGCTCTATCGCTACTGGTGGCGGTTTGCCAGCGTCGAGCTGTTCTGGTCCATCGTGATGGCGAACCTGATCGCCGGCGCGGTCAGCGTCTTCTGGCAGGTATATTTTGACGGTGAATTCATGCCGCGCTCGATCACCGCCATGACCTTCATCCTTGCCACCACCCTCATCGGGGTGCAGCGGCTGCTGCTGCGCGTGATCGCCGCGCGCCGCCATGATGAAAAACAGGCGCCGGCGGAAGCGCTGTGGGACGAGGAGCCGAAACGCACCATCGTGCTCGCCGACGACCACAGCGTCGTCGAAGTGCTCGCCGCGCTGGAGAAAGACAGCCGCCGCTACAGCATCCTCGGCGTGCTGGTGGACGACCCGCGGCATCACGGCAGCTTCCTGCGCGGACATCAGGTGCTCGGTCCGCTCAACCGGCTCCACGATCACCTGCACCGGCACGACGTGGACGAGGTGATCATCGCCATCCCGGAAACCCGCGACGACGAGTTGCGTCAATACGTGCTCGCCTGCACCCGGCATAAGGTAGCGGTGCGCGTGGTGCCGGTGCTCGCCCGCCTGCTCGATAATCCGTCGAATTCCCGCGGCCGGCTGCGCCTGGAGGATATCCGCATCGAGGATCTTCTTCACCGCGCCCCCGCGCTGGCCGATCTGCGCGATTTCGGCAAGTACCTTACCGGCGCGCGCGTGATGGTTACCGGCGCCGGCGGCTCCATCGGCTCCGAGCTCAGCCGCCAGATAGCCCGCATGGACCCGGCTCGCCTCGTCCTGCTCGGCCACGGCGAAAATTCCATCTTCGAGATCGGCCAGGAGCTGCGCCAGACCTATCCCCACCTTGCCGACCGCATGGTGAACGTCATCTGCGATGTGCGCGACGCGCCGCGGCTGAACGCGGTCTTCGCGGAGCAGGCGCCGGAGATACTCTTCCACGCCGCCGCGCACAAGCACGTGCCGCTGATGGAGGAAAACGTCGCGGAGGCGGTGGCCAACAACCTGGGCGGCTCGCGCAACGTCGTCCGCGCCGCCTCGCGCCACGGCGTCGAGCGCATGGTGCTCATCTCCACCGACAAGGCGGTCAACCCGACCAGCATCATGGGCGCGACAAAGTTCCTCTGCGAAGAGGTGGCGCGCGCGGAATCGCTGCGCGGCGACACCCGCTTCCTTACCGTGCGCTTCGGCAACGTGCTCGGCAGCCGCGGCAGCGTGCTGCCCACCTTCCAACAGCAGATCCTCTTCGGCGGACCGATCACCGTCACCCATCCGGAAATGCGCCGCTTCTTCATGACCATCCCCGAGGCGGTCTCGCTGGTGCTCAAGGCCGGCGCCGGCGAGCGCTCCGGCAACCTTTTCGTGCTCGACATGGGCGAGCCCGTGCGCATCCTCGACCTGGCGGAAGATATCGTCCGCCTCTCCGGACTGGAGCCTTACCGCGATATCGCCATCGAGTTTTGCGGCCTGCGCCCCGGCGAAAAGCTCTTCGAGGAGCTGCTCTCCGACGTCGAAGCGAACACTGTCCGTACCGAAGGCAAGCTGATGGTGGTTCATCGCCCCCAGTACCTGCCCACCGCCGAGCTCGACCGCCGCGTGGCCGCCCTGCTGCGCGCCGCCCGCCGCAATAACGACGACGAGCTCCGCGACATGCTGGCGGTCATTCTCCCTTCCCTGGATCAGTCTCCCGCCCTGCTGCGGGCCGCCTGAAACGGTATATCGTCGGACGGGAAATAGGCGTTGATCTCCGAACTATCACGCCACCACGCGGATGAGGGCTACAATCCAGAAGGCGAGTGCCAGTATGAATAGCACCCGTCCCGCGTTGGCGGCGTTGAAGGCGCGGTGGGGCGGGCCTTGCGAATACTGGGCGTAACCGAGCTGCTCTTCCAGCACGCGCGCGCGGCGGCGGAAGGCTTGCCAGTAGGCCGTCGCGCGCTCCTGCATGATCCAGAAAGCCGCAGTGGCCACGATTCCGCCGATGCGCAGACCGGTCTGCAGGAGTGGCGACTTCGGCGGGTATTTGTCGTAGGCAATGACCAGCAAACCGGCAAATACCGCGAAAAAGAGGACCATTTGGCCGAAGAGCAGCAGGTTGTAAGAGCGAAGGTTCTCGCTGACATCCCGATACTCATCGTGAGGGGTTCCGGTAGTCATCTGATTCTCCTCTCTGCTGAAGGATAATCGAAGCAACTTTACCGGTGCTATTATACCGCTTGTTTTGCTGATGTACAAGTAACCGCTTGGCGCCTGTCCCAAAGTCCAACGCCTTCGTTTTCTTGCGCTTACTCTTCCGGAGCTCGCAACCTGGGCTACCCCTCGTCATTCCCCAGGGTCACCACTTCATATATATCCGCCGGCGTAATCGCCACGCCGATGGCTTTTGTTCCGCCGCCCCCGCCGCGCACAACGCGACGAGCATCGCCGGCAGAGCCGGAAAGGCTTTAATCATGCGTGCCTCCGGAGCTATCGGTTATATTTTTCTCATAACCATTGCTTAGGCTTATCTTTGTTATATAATAATATCAGCGCCGGAGACAGCAACCGACCGGTGATTCGGGGAACACAAAATTAATCTCAAATTGCGGAGAATCGCATGGCTCGT
>Ga0172370_10001197_pt1 | contig 40373 bp, 51 predicted proteins | sample LakKiv5m_FD_114538 | JGI IMG/M metagenome (GOLD analysis project Ga0172370, IMG submission 114538) | Freshwater microbial communities from Kabuno Bay, South-Kivu, Congo - kab_022012_11.5m | ecosystem: Environmental > Aquatic > Freshwater > Lake | place: Democratic Republic of the Congo...
CTGCCCGTTCTGCACCGAGTCCTGGGCGGAGTTCCCCGAGGGCAACGGCATTGGCGGCAAGTGCGACCGCTTCTGCACGGGGTTCACAGAGGAATCCGAAGCTCCAGAAGCCAACTTTGCCAACGACAATGCTGCGGGCCTTCTGCGCCTGCTGGGCCTCGGCGGTCAAGAGGACATGTACGGGGAGTGCAACGCTGCCACGATGCGGCAGCGCATCCTGCGTGCCCGCAACGGTGACCGTTCGGCATTGGTGTCCGATGCCGAAGTCATCCCCGGCGGCTATGCAGGCACCCACGTCATCGAAGGCGATGACGGCTTGCCGACCATCCAGCGGATGGGGCCGACCATCATCTACGGGGGAAACACCGACGAGCGCACCTTGGAGCGCCTTGCAGACCTGGAGCGTCTGGCCGTGTGGGCACAGGAGCACAACATGCAGATTCAGTGGGGGTAGGTAGCCCAGGGGGTTCCTTGCCCTCCCCAGAGGGTAGTACCTTTAGGAGGTGACCCCATGTCTGACACCCTCTACCTGATCCGTGACAAGTCCACCGGCCTGTACTGGCGTGGGGCCAAGGTCCTCTACAGCCAAATCGTTCGGAAGGCCTGGACAGACTCCCCGGCCAAGGCCCGGCACTTCTGGAACCCCAGGCACGTCGAAAAGGTGTGGTTTGGCCACATGGCGGCGAACGTCGAGGTCGTCCCCTTCACTTTGGTGGAGCAGACCGACGAAGGACGTACTGCATGACTCCCCAGGTGTGGTTGATTGCCGACCAGCGGACAGGGGAAGTCTCCTACATCCAGCATGGTCGTGAAGGGGATGAGGCCAACTGGCGTTGGATCGGCCCCTTCACGTTCACCACCAAGGAGGCGGCCGAAGAAGCTGTGGTCGCCCCCAAGTTCCTGCCCCAGGGCATCACCGGTACCTTCGCGCCCCTGGCCGTGGATGCCTCCAGCTTCATTCGGGCCATCTACAATGGCTTCCCTCCAAGACACACCGATGTGTTCGTCCTTGACGGTGCCTTGCTGCCCCTCACAGCCAACGGGGCCAACTGGATCGACGAGGCCCAAGGCTCTCCGATCTGGGCACCTCTGTTCGATGAGGACGGCGAGGGGGTGGGACTCGACTGGCTTGATCACGTCCTCCAGATCGTGGCTGCCAAACTCGCCCTGAGCATGGAGACGGTGCAGGCGATCGGCACCCTGAACGCCGCCGAGGAGGACGCTGCCGAGATCGAACAGACCCAGAGCCTCATCCAGCAGCACGTCCGGCTGACCCTGACCCCAGAACCAGGCACCCTCAAGATCGGACGCCTCCCAGGGCCACACCGCCTCACCCCCGTGGCGAAGTTCTGGTTACATACCAATGGGATGCAGAAGCTGGGGCTGCCCGAGCTTGAAATACGATCTGTGCCTGCCTGGTGGGTAACGGCTGCTGGGATGGAGCTTCTGCACTGGGCTGTCTACAGCCTTGACCACGGGATCTCCGAGGGGGACGTACTTCAAGGAGGAGGCCCCGTCCTGTTGGACATCTCTGTCTCTAACTCCCCGGATAGACGCTGGAGAGGACACCAGACAGGGTGCCTGCGGCTCGAAGTGGCAGGGGTGACCTTCGTGACCGATGATGAGGGCCAGATCGCTTCTGGTACAGGTGGTTGGGACGGAGTTGTCCACTAAGTTGCGCCCCGGGGGCTCAAAGCACAGCCCCCAGAGCGTAGTAGTGCTGGAGCGAATGGCTCGTGGCCTCGCTCCGAAGAATCTTTGCCCTCCCCCCGATTTTGGGGTTGACTTCATCGCCGAGGAAGTTCAGAGTGCAGACAACGGTGAGGCACGACGCCTCTCTCGATGGAGATGTGAGTTCCATGTTCGCCCTGATTACCAACAACGCCGCCATCATCGCTCAGGCCCAAAAGCCTGAAGCCGGTGTGGTTGTGTGCGGTAACCAGGTCGGAATGGCCAAGGCCCCACACGCAATCAATCCGCGTGATACCTGGAGGCCCGACTTGAAGTAGCTCACCGTCACAAGACGAAGCGAAACAAGGCCGGGCCAAAGATGGACCCGGCCTTTCGCGTTTTGGAGTAACCTAATGGCCCCGAAGAGGCATTTTCTGTCGGACATTGACTTGCACACGCAGACTGCGAGGTGCCTTGTTTGTGGCCCGGTCAGCATCAGGGTTCGGACACAAGGGGCGGCACCCCGATGTCGGAATGCTCTCCGAGCGGAGGAACAACGGAGGGAAGTCCGACGGGAACCCCGCCAGGGCAAATCGTGGAAGGAACGAGGGATCGTCTTCACTGCGACAGAATACGACACGTTACTGACCCAGCAAGGAGGTGTGTGCGCCATCTGCAAAGTAGCCCCGGACAACCAGCGGAAGTTGGCGGTGGATCACTGCCATCAGACAGGACGTGTCCGAGGTTTGCTCTGCACCGCTTGCAATGTGGCTTTAGGCTATCTGCAAGACAACACCGAACGTCTCCAGCGTGCGATCCAGTACCTTCAGGAACCGGAGAGTACGCAACGAAAGGCAGCAGGCTGAGACCCGGCCTTCTGCGTTTCTGGCCCATATGAACACCCCCTGGCGGGGTGCCAGTGAAATCCTCGGATGCACTGGAGTCATTGAAAACTGAATAGAATACCGTAAAGACGGCGACCCTCCGCGCACAGCCTGTGCCGTGAGGGGAGGCCGTCGGGGGATGCCCGTCCTTCCTTGCCCAAGGCGTGGGCGGCATCCTCACTATGGTGGAGGTAGATCAGTTGGAAGATCGCCTGACTGTGACTCAGGTCGTCGCGGGTTCGAGCCCCGTCCTCCACCCCTAGTGTCTGTGATTCCCGAGTAGCTCAGTGGCAGAGCGTTTGACTGTTAATCAGAAGTGCGTGGGTTCGACCCCCACCTCGGGAGCCATCCCTGTAGCTCAAGGCATGTGACGAAACGGAGGGTGCCGGTTGCTTTCCGTCTAGGGCATAGACCGTTGGAGCACCACCGATGGTGTGTGAGGTTGCCAGTGCGAATCTGGTCAGGGAGCAGTCCATTCGGCGTGTAGCGCAGCCTGGTAGCGCACTTGCTTCGGGAGCAAGGGGTCGTCGGTTCGAGTCCGACTACGCCGACCGTGTGTATTCCTCTGGGCCAGTGGCGCAATCGGGGTGGCGTCGAAGACGATTCGCCACAGCATGATCAGAGACGCCAAGCTGTTGAGCCACTTGTCGTTTGGATGTGGCCCGAACCATCTGGACCAGCACATCTGGCGCTGGCCATGCAATGCGGGTTTTTTGAGCGAGTCCTTTGCAGGACCTGCACTGGGTGGCTGTTCGATAAATGTGATTCCCGCAGGCGCACATGTTGGGTGCGGCGCGGGGGACTTTGGGTTCCAGGCCCGCCTGCTGCACCAGCAAAAGGCCCTCCGCAGGGGTAGGCCCGAAGGCATCCATGTGGCGAAGTCCGTCATGGACTTCGCCGTGGCAGTTGGCACAGAGCAAAACGCACTTGTCCAACTCGGCACGGGTCTTGTGCCAAGACCGCACACCGCTGCTGATGGTGAAGTCCTTCTCCCGGGGGTCAATGTGGTGGAACTGTAGGGCTCGCACAGACTTGGAGTAACCGCAAAGGGCACACCCACCGCCTTTGTACACGATTGCTCTGAGCTTGGTCTGTTGTTGCCAGCGAACGACATGTTGACTCGGGGTCATTGAACACCTCCGGGTAGCAGTTCGCATAGGGTAACTAGCGGTTGTGGGTTTGCACCGGGTTGCAAGCATAAGTGGCGATGCAGCGGGCTCTTAACCCGCAGAACAGGGTTCGATTCCCTGGCGACTCACCTCCAGGTCTTTAGTTCAGCGGTAGAACTCGGCTTTACACGCCGAATGTCGCCGGTTCGATCCCGGCAGGACCTACTAGCTCACCCACCAGGTGTGGGAGGAGCAACGTCTCCCTCTCGTAGAGGGGGAGACAGCATCAGCGTGTAGCGCAGCCTGGTAGCGCACGTCCTTGGGGTGGACGGGGTCGCAGGTTCAAATCCTGTCACGCTGACTTGGTCTACGGTCATCCACGAACTCGGATTGCCACGGGTAGCTGGACGGGACTTGGTGAACGGCAGTACGCCGAAGTCCTGTAGACCAAATGGGATTGGATGCGTCTGGAGACGCAAGGTGCCTGTCTAGCACCTGTAGGAGGGTTCGATCCCCTTCAGTCCCGCCATGGGCATGTAGTTCAGCGGTTAGAACGCTCGCCTGATAAGCGAGAGGCCGACAGTTCAATTCTGTCCTTGCCCACCTTTTCTGGTTCGTTTCTCTTGGGGAGTAGTCTAATGGCAGGACAACAGTCTCTGAAGCTGTCCCGTGAGGGTTCGACTCCCTCCTCCCCAGCCTTTGACCCAAGTACGGGCTTGTAGCTCATCCGGGAGAGCGCCTGAATGGGGATGTCGTCCAGCGGGAGGACACGACAATGGCATTGTCGGAACAGGGGTTCGATTCCCCTCATCTCCACTTGGTGAAGTGCCTATAATGAACCCAATGTATAGGTGGTCAGCGGAACAGACCGGATAGGCGGGTTCAATGCGGGGCGTAGCGAACAAGACATTGCAGGAAACTTGCGTGCGGTTGCGAATCGACCAGCGGATGTCACTTCGAGAGATCCAACAAAGCACGGGAGCCCCCAAGGGTTCTTTGAGTACCTGGCTGAAGGCTTACCCCTTGACTCCCGCTGAAAAGGCCCAGCGCATTCAGGAAGGTTCTAGGAAACCCCGGGGGACAAGGAAAGATCGGGGAGAGGAATCCTGGCTGCATCAGTTAGCTGTCCAAGGTTTGACCCCAGCCGAGAAGGGCCGTGTTGCGGAGACCGCAGTGCTCCTACGGATGGTGTTGAACAAGTTCAGGGTATTTGGGGCAAAGTTTGAAGGGGAGAAAGCAGACTGGGTCGTGGAAGTCCCAGAGACTGGCAGGATCTGGAAAGTGCAGGTGAAAAGCACAAGTCGTACCAAAGTTGGTCTGCCTGTGGTGCTTCTGACTTGTTCGGAAGGTCACAGTCATCGGCGTCGGTATCGTGCAGGTGAGTTTGACTTCCTTGTCGGGTATGACCTGTTCACAGATACTGCCTACGTTTGGTCTTGGGCCGAACTAGAGACCCAGAAATGCACGGTTACCATTGTCCCTGAAGCTGCGGAAGCGTGGGGCAAACTAAGGACTTGCCTGTTGGCAGGGTAGCCGGTTCGATCCCGGCCAGGTCCACCTCGTAGGTCAGGAAGATAATGTGGTCGGAAGTGATTGCAGACAAGATAGGGCTAGCCACCCCATGGTCCAAGATGCCGCCGGATTGGCCTCTGGCGTTCTTGGACATCCGATGTGTCCTCCCGATGGGAGGATCTGACCTACGATTCTCGGGCTCTTAGTTCAATCGGGAAAACACCGCGTTCGCAATGCGGAGTCATGGGTTCGATTCCCATAGGGTCCACCAACTTCTTCGGCAACGGGAGTCCAGCCCCTTACAAGATGGAAGGGCAAGGAGACGTCATGGCAAAGCACACCACGCACACGCAATGCGAACTGCAACGGGGCACCTCCAAGCAGACGGCTTGGATTCCCACGGGCAAGGCCATCGTCGGCTCTGTCATCAAGGTCAAGGAGGACACGGGACTCTGGTCAGAAGGCTGGCAGGTTCTCTCCGCTGGGGCTGTGATGGACTCCGAAATGTGCTTCGAGCGCCAGCGGGACTTCACGCATCAGCGAGCGGCCAGCGACATCTAGGGCTCAAACGGGGCTTCGCCACCCGTAGTAACGGGGAGGAGGTTCCAGTGAAGCTGTGCGGCATCCAAATCGGTGGCAGGTCCGTTTCGGGCTTCGACACCAGCATCGTGCTCCCCGAGATGGGGATCTCGCTGGACTGCGGCCAGGGCACGGCTCAGGCCCGTCAGTGCCAGACCGTGCTCGTGACCCACGGGCACCTCGACCACTTCGGTGGCATTGTGCGGCACGCCTACATCAGGCACATGACCTCGATGCCTCCGAGCATCTTCGTCGTGCCCGAGTTCCTGGAGGAGGCCGTTCACGAGCAGTTTGGCTACTGGGCCAGGGTCCAGCGGGCCAAGAAGGCCGAGTACCAAGTGGTCGTGGCTCGTCCTGGTGAAACGGTTGCCCTGGGTGGCAACAGATTCGTCCGAGCCTTCCCGACCGTCCACCGGGTTCCCAGCCAGGGGTACGTCATTGGGGAGAGACGCAAGCGCCTCAAGCCTGAGTTCATCGGGGTTGAGGGGGCAAAGCTCGGTGAGATGCGCCGTCAGGGTGTGGTGTTCGAGGATGAGGTCGAGGTGTTGCTGGTCGCCTTCACGGGTGACACGCAAGCCAGGGTCTTCGACCACGACATCGAGGCTCTGCGGGCCAAGGTGCTCATCACCGAATGCACGTTCATCGGCGACGATGTGACCATTGCAGAAGCGCACAAGAAGGGCCACGTCCACATGGACGAACTGGTTGAGCGGGAGCAGCGGTTCCAGGCCAACGAGGCCCTTGTGCTGGCTCACTTCTCGCATCGGCACACCGACCGCGACATTGCAGCGGCCATTCAGAACCTGCCCGCCTCGCTGCGGGCCAAAACCAGCTTCCTGCCCGTGGGGTAGGGAGCGACCCTACGTCCCCCGCTCGTCCCTTCGGGGACTGCGGGGGATGTTCTCGCCCGAATAACTCAATTGGATAGAGTACCAGCCTACGAAGCTGGGTGTTGCAGATTCGAGTTCTGCTTCGGGCGCTTCTTTGCATTCCTGCCCCCATAGGTGTCTGTTTGGCTATGGCAGTTGGGGCACAACAATCGCAGATTGTCCAAGCGGTGGTCATCAGGAACACCATTGATGTGGTCCAGATGCAGGGCTAACGGTTTTCCGTGCCATTCGGAGATCCCGCATTTGGTGCATTCATACAGGACACCCCGTAACAGCAGACGCTTCTTCAACGTGCTGTGGTGATAAGTTGGCCCGACAACGAAAAGTTCGGAGTCACTCATCATGATCGGGGACTTGTGCAGGGGACGCTTCCGAAGGTCACTTCGATTTAGCATCCCGAAGGGCGAGCATTCAAGACAGAACTTACGATTGCTGGTGTTCCTGTTCTGGCCTTCGATAACAACCCAGTTAGGGAACTCCTGGGTACATTTCAGACACATTGGCATAACAGACCTTCTTCTTGTAGCTTACTCCAAAACCATTTGGCGCTACAAGCAAGTTGTACCGATCGCGGTGTAGATGAGTCAGGATGTCCTCGCCAGCCTCATAAGCTGGAGATCGCTGGTTCAAATCCAGTCACCGCAACTTGTCCTTCTTCGGAGGGACCGACAATGCCGCAGTAGAGCAATGGTTAGCTCAAGGAAGCGTCCGATGGCCCGCATGTATCTCTCGGTGACATCGGCAGCAAACCAGGACACACTTGTCTAGCTCCTGTCGAACTTCAGGCAGCAGTTCCCCAAGGGAATCTAGCCCTGTTTTGCGATAGGCACTCAAGAGGAAGTCTTTGTGCTCAGGCTTCACATGATGGAAATCCAGGGCGGCCTCGCACTCGGCATAGGCACAAATTACACATTGGCTGCCTTTGTAGATGATGGCGGCAGTCTTCAACCGTTGAGTCCGGCCCCGGCCACGAGCGGAATCGCACCTTTTACAGTAGCTCCGTCGGTGACCTTCCTGGAAAAAGAAGGACTCCAGGGGCAGTGTCTCTTTGCAGCGGGCGCACTGTTGCAGACCCCTTAGCCAAAGGGCTGTTGCTTGAGGGGTACGAGTGTTTCGTTTCCCAGGAGGGGAACAAGCGAGGCAAAATTTCCTGCCATTCAGGTGTAAGATGCGGCCGTCCACCATCATCTTGTTGGGAAAAGTCCCGGAGCAGAGTTGACAGTGCATGGTGTCTCCTGTAGGTCAACCGTGGTACACTGCACCACAACGGTTGAGAAGTGCACCAGCTTTCGCACTCGCCCCCTTCTTCGGGCGGAGGCACCAGCAGCAAGCCTACAAGCAGAGGTCCAGGTTCGAGTCCTGGCTGCGGCTCCTTCAGATAGTCAGTGAAGATGCGGATGTAACTCAGTGGTAGAGTGCGACCTTGCCAAGGTCGTGGTCGCGGGTTCAAGTCCCGTCATCCGCTCCTAGAAAAAGTTCGCTCCAGGGGGCTCAAAGCCAGCCCCCAGAGCGTAGTAGTCCTGGAAGCAAAGGGTGTCCAGGCCCTTCACCTTGCGTGACCTGGAACTGTGACAACTTGTGGTTCGTGAATGACAGTTATCCCATCGGGGGATGGCGAAATGGTAGACGCACTTTCCTTTGGCGAGAGCAACAAAGCATCCAGCTACGCCACTCGCTCCTGGTAAAACAGGGGCCTCCGGCAGCAGCCTACAAGCGATTGCAGGTTCGAGTCCTGCTCCCCCGACCAAGGGCACCGTCTCCAGCCCTGATGGAGACCCGACAATGGGGATGTAGCTCAGTTGGTAGAGCACTTGAATGTTAATCAAGCAACAGCATCCAGCTTCGCCTCTCGCTCCTGGCAACGGGGGCACTCAGCAGAAGCATACAAGCACAGCGGTGGTTCGAGTCCATCCATCCCCGCCTTTCGGACAGGTACTCAGGACAAGCCTACAAGCATTAGCTCAACGTAGAGCATCGGCATCATCCGCCGAGGGTTCCGGTGTCAAAACCGGATGCACTCAAACCAGCTTTCCTACTCACCTGTTCGGAACCCTTCCTGTCAGACTTGCCTTTGGGTGGGCGTCTAGCCCTACGAGAGTGGGCACAATGGGGGAAGGCCGTTGGAGGCCAGCAATCTCCAGCTTCAGCACTCTTGGGCCGTAAGGTCTGACTCGCTGTAAGCCTACACGCACGGGAGGTTCAATCCCTCTCTTCCCCTCCTAAGGGAGTCCATCCCCTTCATAGATGGAACAAGATGGGGGGTCGGCCACAGGGGCCAAGCAAGACCCAGCTTTCACACTCGTGCCTGTCCCTCGGGATGAGGCCCACCGTGACAAGCCTACAAGCACCGTAAAGGTTCAACTCCTTTACCCTCCACCTCGGGTGTCCATCCGATTAGGGCCTACAAGCGTAGCGCAGTTTGGTAGCGCGTCTGACTATGAATCAGAATGTCGTTGGTTCAATTCCAACCGCCCTCCTTCGGGAGGTTCACCAGCCCCTTCACTCGGACACCTGAACCCTTTCTCCCTACGGGGCTCAACCATGAACAAAGGTTGTGCTCCATGTGGTCTGACAGTATGATGCCTGACATGGCCTTCTTTGGAGGTCGTTCAAGGCGGCCAGAATGACGGACAAAACATGTACTAGGTGTGGTGAAACGAAGCCTGAGATGGACTTCCGCATCAAGATTCGGGCGAAGGGTCTACGGATCTCCCTGTGCCATCCGTGTGACAAGGAGTACCGGGCGGAACGGTGGAGACGGGCCGATAAAGCCCAAGCTCACTTGGAGCAACAACGTCTCAGTGCTTTGCGTCAACAACGGGTAGCCGCTGGGGGGATCACAGAACCCCTGAGCAAAGTGTGCCTCCAGTGCCAACGGGATCTGCCGATTGAGTCCTTCCGCTGGAAAGACGAAGCCAGGGGCTTCCGAATCGCCAGATGCCCAGAGTGTGATGTTCACGACAGGGCTACCCGGTACGCCCGGAATCCCGCACAGTACAGGGACAACAAGAGACGAACACAGGCCCACTTGAAGACGGTTTTGAACCAACGAAAGGACGGGCCGTGTATGGACTGCGGCGGGGTGTTCCCGCCGTGCGTGATGGATTTCGACCATCGAGACCCATCGACTAAGGTGTGTAAGGTATCTAGCCTTGTTTACTCGGGTTCGGAGCAACTGCTGCTGGACGAGATCGCCAAGTGTGACTTGGTGTGCTCGAACTGCCACAGGATTCGGACCCACCCAACAATGGAGAAATGAACATGAACCAGCAGATGAGACTTGAGAACCTGGGTCCGGCTGATCGGATCATCCAAACGCTGATGACCCTCACCGATCATCTTTGCCACAACCGCCCTGGCCTCGTCTCGAAGGTTGCGGGCACGTTCGGCGTCAAGTGGGAGCCTTGCACCTGGGTGCAGGAGGGGGACGAGAAGATCGTCTACTGCCTGTCCAAGGTTGGCAAGAAGACCGTCAAGACCCGTGCTGGCGTCCTCCAGGCCGACGGCTCCGTGGTCGAGAAGGGTGTCGTGCTGGGCGAGTACCGCAAGCCGAACGACCGCAACAAGCTGTTCCCCGAGATTGCCGTCTACCTGTACAAGCAGGTGGCCGACATCTTCAAGATGGACAACGAGTTCGCGGCCCGGTGGGCGAGCTACGCCTTCATGCAAGAGAACCGTGACCTCAAGGTCATCCTCTCCGCCTTCATGCTCGTGCAGAACCGTGCGGGCAACCCGGTGATCGAGGACGGCGAGGTCCTGTTCCACGATGACGACTTCCGCTCGGTTGGCGAGGCCATGTTCCTGATCAAGGGCAAGGGCAATGCCTCGATGGAGCCCAAGCTCCTGGGGCGTGTCGGCGACCTGCTCAAGCTCGAAGGCATCGCGGCCATCAACCGTGAGCTTGGCTTTGGCAAGTCTGGCAAGAACGCGGCCCTGGGGCGCTACGAGAAGGCTGTCCAGAAGTGGCTGGCCTACCGTGAGCAGAACCCCAAGATGCTCGAAGGTCTGGTCAAGGGGGGCATGAGGAACACGGTCATCGACCTTGCTCGTCGTGTCCACTACAAGCCGACGACCGAGGGCTTCTACGAGGTCCTGCGGTGGAAGCAGAAGCAGGCCGGGGACGGTCGGCGGACGCTCGCCATCGGCAAGGAAGTCGCTGCGGCTGAGTCCTGGGCGGACATGACGGAGGCGCAAGTCTGCCAGAAGGTCATGGATGACAAGCCAGGCTTCAAGCGTCTGGTGGGCCTCCTGCCCAAGAAGGTCGGCCTGACCCGTGCGGTCATGGCTGCGGCCATGGAGGCCGGGGTGGTGTCGGACAAGGACCTGATCCTGCTGACGCCGACCCTGGAGGAACTGGGCTTGCTGACGTTGGAGCCTTTCGCTTCCCAGTGGAAGGCTGCGCTTCAGAAGGCCGAGGACCAGCGGGCGGCCAACATCGCCAGGAACGTCAAGACCGTGGCGGCTCGTGAGGGCCTTCAGGAGGCGACGGACGTGGCGACGGCCAAGGCGTTCGAGAAGGCGACCAGGGGCCTGCGTGTGTACTGCATGGTGGACAAGTCCGCCTCGATGGAGAACGCCATCCAGCGTGCCATCCAGTACCTCACGCGGTTCCTGGGTGGCTTCCCGCTCGACCGGCTGCACGTTGCCGTGTTCAACACCGAGGGCACCGAGGTCACCATCAAGGCCCCCAAGGCTGCGGCGGTGGCTCACGCCTTCACCGGCCACAAGGCTGGCGGTGGCACGGTTCACGCTTCGGGCATCCAGGCGCTGCTCAAGCACAAGCCCCTCCCTGAGGAAGATGTGCTGTTCCTGTTCGTGGGTGACCAAGCCGGTGAGTCCGGCGAGCAACTGGCGACGTACATCAGGGCCACTGGCCTGAACCCCCTGGCCCTCGGCTACCTCCGGGTGGTCGATCCGACCGGGCGGTTCAAGGAAGGCACCACCGTGCAGATGGCTGCTCGGCACTTGGAGATTCCCTGCTTCGACCTCGACGAAGGGATGTTCACGTCCGACGACCCCTACGCGATCACCCGCATCCTGCGGGACATGATCGCCGCGACTCCGGCCCAGAAGGCTGGTGTGCGTGCGGTGACTGCGGCTCCGGCCCGCGTGACCCTGGTGCAGCAGATCCTCCAGACTCCGCTCCTCCAGAAGCCGGTCTGGGCTGAGGCTGCCTAGCCACAAGTCTGGAGTTCCCGGTCCCCTTCGGGGGGCCGGGGGCTCAAGACGGCCTCCCCATCCGTAGTAGGCTCGGGAGGATCAATGGACGATCAAACTGACATCTCAACCCTGCTCACCCTGAATGCCTCATTGAACCCCGGTGAGGGCCTGGAGCGATGGCTGACCGGCTACTCGGACGCCAGCTTCAAGGATAGGGACCCGAACAAGGGTGGCGGCTGGGGCTGCTGGGTGCGAGACTCCAAGACCCGCTGCCTGCGGTCTGGCCCCTGCCCTGAGTGGGTGTCCAACTCCCAAGACGCAGAACTGTGCGGGGTCTTTTCCGCAGTCCACACGGCCCTGACCGTACTTGATGCGGGTTGGGCCAACATCCTGGTGATCAAGACAGACAACCAGGGCGTCGCTCGCTGGTTTGGCTGGCGAGGTAGCAGCACGGTGCCTCAAGGTTCTGAGCAAGTGGACCTGGTTCGCCGGGCGCTGCAACAGGCCAACAGCCACCATGTCCGCTTGGTGGTCACCTGGGTCAAAGGACACCGGGGGGACATGCGGGACACCTCAGCATTCCTCAACACGCAAGTGGACAAGATGGCCCACGAGGCCCGACTCACCCGACAACCCACCAAGCAGGTGATGTCGGTCTACACCAAGGTGAACTGATGGGCTGGCAAGACCTCCTGGAAAGTGGCGGCAACCGGGTTCTCCCTTGGATGGGTGGCCGGGAGGTTCACAGCCACGATCGTACCTGGACGATCAAGGGTCGCCTTCCCAGGGAGCATGGCTGGTACACCTTCAAGACGACAGCGGCACGCGATTGCACCCTCACGGGTCAGGCAGAGCGTGACCTCGACTACGCCACGGGCCTCAAGGTCCTTCGTGGCTTCCTGGTGGGCGACAGGCTCATCCCCAACGATGCTCGGGTCGTACCCGACCCGGACAAGCTCATTGACCAGACTGAGGCAGTCTACTGTGTGGATCTCGGCCTCGACCGCTTCCAGAAGGCAGCGGTTGTCCGGGAGCGGATGGGCCGCTTGGTCTTCCTGCAACTGGAATGGCCTGAGGGTCCTGAAATCGAAGTGCTGGAGGCGTACCAGGATCGTAAGGAGTCTGTCACGGCCATCAAGGGCGTCACGCCTGCTCTGGACCTGGCCTTCCGGTGGATCAGCCACCAGAGGACTTTGGCCGAAGCTCGGGCTGCGGAACTGGAGCGCCTCCGGTGGGCTGAGGAAGCTCGGCTGGCTGCGGAGGAGCGGCGGCAGGCCCTGATGAAGGCCACTGGGACGGCAGAAGGGCGTCGTGCCCTTGCTGTTCAGGACTTTCCGGCTGCGGCTCGGGCTGCCCTGCGTGTCTCCGGTGCTGAACTGCTGGACGTGATCCAGACGCACCTCCGAGATGAAGTCCGGGTGCAATACCTGTTCCGCAACCGCCGGTTGGAGTGTGTGGTCAACCGCCTGACGATGAATGTCATCGACTCGGGGATCTGTCTCACCGACCACACAACTGGATTCCGAGGGGATACACTCTTTACATTGGAATCACTTCCTGGCACAGTAGGGGAAGCAATGGACCGGCATAAGCTGGTCGTATGGCGACATGTCCCCGGAGATCGGGATTGGCAGGACCAGGATGATGAGGACTAACTTGGAAACCGGGCAACGCTTTGGACGACTCGTGGTCCTTCAAGATGCGGGTTGGGCCAAAATCACCCTTCGTTGTGATTGCGGGAAGGATAGGGTGTCAACTCGAAACAACCTACGCCTGGGACACACCCAGTCCTGCGGATGCTTGAAACGAGAACAACTTCAGGCCAAGCATGACCAGCGATGGTATGACAATGTGCCCCTCGTCGGGGCTCGCTTCGGTCGGCTGGTTGTCCTCCGACATGCACGTCCCTGGACGTTCTGTCAGTGCGATTGTGGCCAAGAGTGCCACGTCCCCAAGTACAGTCTTACGAACGGGAGAACTCAATCCTGTGGGTGCCTTCGGCAAGAAACTGCCCGTAAAAAGGGTAAGAACGTCAAGCACGGGGGCTGGGGGACGGTTCTGTGGGATCGCTGGCACGGCATGATCCGGCGTTGTACTGACCCAAGTGCCGTCGGTTACGATCGTTATGGTGGACAAGGGGTCATTGTAGACCCTAGATGGTTGGGGGATACCGGATTCCAGAACTTCCGGGATGACGTGGGCGAGCCACCATCCAAGAAGCACACCTTGGACCGGATCAACGGTGCAGGGAATTACCAGCCTGGAAATGTCCGGTGGGCAACGCCCACAGAGCAGGCCCGCAATCGCAAGACCAATCACCTGGTGGTGGCCTTCGGGCGGACTCAATGTTTGTCCGCTTGGGCAGAAGAAGTGGGACTGAGTAGCACCTATCTCCGACACCAACTCAAAAAGGGCTTGTCCCCGGAGCAAGTCCTCCAGAGGGCAGGAAGCGATGGATGGTCACAAGCTGGTGGTCTACCGTCATGCACCTGGGGATCAGGACCACCGTGACTGGGAAGATCAGAACAACTGGGACGATGATGACTGAACCTCTGCATAGCAGATGGAAGGATGTGACGCGATGATGGAAACCGTACTGGTGTTCACCCGAGAGGGTAAGACGATCTGCTTTCATGAGCCTGCGGGCCGCACCAGCGGGTCGGTGCCTGACACCCGCAGCCTGTGGGACATCCTCTGGGAGAACCGGGATAACCTCGGTGGTGTGGCACACACCCACCCCTGGGATGGCCCGGCACAACCGAGTGGCACGGACATCACGACGTTCGACGCCATCGAACGGGGACTCGGCAAGAGCTTGCTCTGGCCGGTGGTGACCTTCACCGACATCTTGTATGTGGTGCGCAACCCGCTGTACCACGAAGGTGAAGCGATGTGGACCCGGGCAGGTCCGCTGACCATCGAGATCGAGGGCATCGAGGAACTTCGTGCCCGGAGCCGCTAGGGCACAGCCAGGGGCTCAAACCCAACCCGCCAAGCGTAGTAGCTGGCGTGGATCGACCACAATGAAGGACAAGGAGACAAAGCCGTGAACGAAGCCGACATCATCCTGGGTGCGCCCCAGACCGCCAAGCTCAACATCACCTACAAGGGCCAGCAGGGGGATTTGCCCAACGAGGTGCCCTATGACCTCAGCGACGCGGATGTGCTCCGCATTGCTCAGGAAGCCCTGACCGCTGGCATTCCCGGCATCGCGGCCGATCCCGACGCGGACCTCACGGACTTCGTCATCGACCGCTTCCCGGCCCGCGATGACCTCGGCAACCGCCTCTCCGCCAGGCCGAAAACCCCTTTCGGGCATTGACCCACAACACCGTTTGGTCTAGCCTTCGAGCATGAGCACGAAACAACTAGACCAAGCGGCAGAGTGGATCAAGTCCTACCAGGACGGGGCAAGTGCTTCGGACCTTGCCAGAACGTATGGTGTATCTGTCTGGTCCATCCTCACCCGCCTGAGGCAAGCCGGGGTTGAAGTGCGACCCGCCCGCTTGCAGAACGAGAGGAACCTCGAAGTACCCATCACCCAGGACTTTACCTACGGGGAGATTGTGGACGGGTTGATGCTCGGGGATGGCTCCATTGCTCAGAAGGCCAACCTGCGATTGGAACAGACAGACGCCCGGTTTGGGTGGCTCCTACAACTCCAAGAGCACCTTCGGCTCGTGGGTGCCACATCGAACCTGCTTCCCAGGCCACCGAAGAAGTCCATCCTCCAGGCAGAGAACCGGGTGGTATTGGGCGGCCCATCTCACCTGCTCTATACTCCCGCCTACCAGGAGAACCACGCCGCCAAGGCCCGCTGGTATCCTGGAGGGGGCAAACGAGTTCCCGCAGACATCAGGCTGACGCCTGTAGTCGTTGCCCATTGGTTCAGCGGGGATGGTTCTTGCGGGAGTCGTGGCACCTTGTGCTTCTACACTAATGGGTTCATTTCGGATGACGTTGATCTGCTCGTCGCCAGACTGGAATCAGACCTAGGGGTCGAGACAACCAAAGTCCAAGGGTCACGGCAGGGCCAGTACGTCATCGCCGTCAAACGTCTGGAGCAGGCAATGAGGCTCAAAGCCCTCATCGAGCCCTGGGTGCCGGAGTGCTGCCAGTACAAGTTCAGGTTTGTGCGGCCCCTGATTCGACAAGGGCGCTTCTCTGAGGCTCAAATCCGGGATCTCAGGCGTAGTACCCTCAGTCCAGCGGCATTGGCCCTGGAGTACGGGGTGACCCGGCAGACTATTCGCAACATCAAGACTGGCAAGGTCTACAAGTGGGTACCTTTTTTGTGACTCTCTGGCACAGCGTACAACGAGACTGGGCTACTTTCGAGTGGTTTGCACCTTGTGGATTCCTAACTCCCTGGGCCTTCGGGTGGGGTGGTTCCTTTCTGGCAGAGTGCGCTTTCGATTCGGGGCACCCCCTGGGTTGCTGGCTGCTAGTCACCCTCGCGTGGTTGGTGCCCCTAATCTACTGGCTCCATATGGTTGATGCACTTGCAGGAGGCCGATCGAGTCTCCTGCTATGGGTCGGAGTAGCCTTTATTGGGCTACTTTGCTGGGGGTTAGACTTGGCTTTGTTCCCAAAAAGTTCTCGCACCTTTGGGGACACACACGAACTCATAGGACTCCCGGGATTGGCGTGCCTGATTCCTCACTTCTCTATTACCCCCACCTTAGGTTTTCTCTTTTTTCTGGGTGCTGTCCTCTTGGGCACCGATGTCTACCACTGTGCGCTCGCACCGAACTGACCGAACGAGGACTCAATGCCCCTGCACGAGATCGACCTGAAGCAACTTGGCGTTTCCCTCCAGATGGTGGGCGCTGTGTATGCTGACAAGGACAAGGTGTACCTGCTCTTTCTGCCCGGTGAGGGCAAAGGCTTCCCCAATGGCACGTCCATGCGGGATGTCACCCTCACTCAGGACGAGTGGCTCAAGGTCATGCAGCAGACCGACCTCGTGGAGGTTGAAGCTCTGGTGCGGGACCCGGACACCAAGCAGGTTGCCAAGGCCATCGTCCGCAAGTCGGAGCGCCAGATCAGCCAGGGCGTGTCATGGACGGTGTACCGTCGGGACGAGTTCAAGTGCCGTTACTGCGGTGCTGCGGACGTGCCCCTGACGGTGGACCACCTGATCACCTGGGAGTCCGGTGGTATGTCCATCCCGGAGAACCTCGTGGCCTGCTGCCGCAAGTGCAACGGTGCCCGTGGCGAGATGCCCTTTGCGGACTGGCTTCTGGACCCGTACTACAAGCGGGTGAGCCAGAACTTGGAGTATCAGGGGCGCTTTGCCAACCAGGCGCTCGTGCCGACCCTGGCAGGGCTGCCGGTGTCCATCAAGATGGGCAAACGGAGTCGGTAGGGCTCAATGCTGACATCCTGTGCGTAGTAAGTGCCAGAGAGGTTCCCTGATGTCGGACATGACTGACGAACAGTTTCTCCGCTATGTGGAGACGCACAGTGAAACGCCTCGTGCCTTGTTCCATCGGGATATGGTGCGGCGGTTCCTGACACTCGCAAAGGCGGACTTGGACGAATACAAGGCAGACCTCGGGCCGGAATTCATTGCGATGCACCGGGATGCCATTGGGACTCTCCTGGCCGATGCCTGGAAGACTGTGAATGAGATATGGAGGCCGCGCTATGACCAGTGAAGCACAAGCGGAGACCCGTCGGCGGGAACGCTTCGCCAAGATGACGGACGCACAACTTGCAGCAGAGAAGTTCAAGTATGAAGCGGACCTGAATCGCCTGACCAATGGTCGGGGCGATGATGCCTGTCTCAAGGCCAACAGCATTCGGTTCCTGTGGGCCGAACAACTGCGGCGGGAAGGGAAAGCAACATGAGCCACATCGTTATCGTCGGTCTTGGGGCCTTAGGTTCCCACGTCGTTCAAGCTCTGCGCAACGTCAAGTACGGCATCAAGCTGGTGGACTTCGACCACGTTGAGCAAAAGAACACGCTGGCCCAGTTCCACTCGAACATGTCCTTGCGCCGGAACAAGGCGCAAGCGATGCAGCAGGCCCTCCAGGGCCTCTGGGGGCTCCGGTTCGAGGCTGTGCCGCACAAGCTGACGGACAACAACGCACAAGCCCTCCTGGGGGGTGCCAAGCTCATCCTGGACTGCACGGACAACATCGCGGCTCGCCAAGTCATGATGACCTTCTGCAAGGCCCAGAACATCCCGCTGCTGCACGGGGCCATGTCGGCAGACGGCAGCTTCGCCCGGGTCATCTGGTCGGACTGGTTCAAGCCGGATGCCGAGTCTGGTGATGGAGCCACCTGCGAGGATGGCGAGAACCTGCCGTTCCACATGCTGGCGGGCAGCCTGCTGGCCCTTTCGGCCAAGGCATTCCTCCAGAAGGGCAAGAAGGTCAACTACCAGATCACCCCCGGTGGTGTGCTGGTCACCTGAGGACTTCGAGATGGCACTCCATGGCGCACGCACCATCATGGTCAAGGGCAAGAACTACGGGTGGAAGTTCACCCATGGCACAGTCCGCATCCGTGGTGATGCACCCTACGCAGGGACGGTGACCGTCCAAGGCATTGGACTGCATGGCAAGCTCCAGGCCAAGCTCGTGACCCGAGCCGCCCTGGACGAGTACACCGTGGACCACGGCGGCCACAAGGCTTCGGTCACGCCCCAGGATGTTCGGACCATCATCGAGACGGCCCTGGCAACGGGCTGGAACCCGGAGGCCAAGGGCATCACTGATCTGGTAGGCCCTCTCAAGCTGGGCCAGTACGATGTGCCCGAGGTGCCGTGATGCACATCAAGCCCACGCCAGGGTCCACCTCTTTGGAGGCAGCCGCCCTGTACTGTAGGGCTCACCCTGAGAAGGTGGTGGGCATGACCAGCGGGACGTTTGATCTTCTCCACGACTTCCACCTGCGGTTCCTCAAGCAGTGCCGCAGGCAGTGTGACATCCTGGTGGTGGGCATTGACAGTGACCGACTGGTTCGGTCACGTAAGGGTACGAGCAGGCCCATCATGTCCGAGTGGCAAAGGGAGATGCTGGTCAATGCCGTCAAGTACGTCGAGATGGTCTACATCCTCGACAGTTTGGCTGACTACACCGCCGTCTGTGAGGCTCTGCCCGTGGGCGTGGTCTTCGTGAACCAGGTCTGGGCGAACAAGGAGGCTGAGGTCGCTGTTGGTCGCAGTGGGGCAAGAGTGGTGATCGTACCTGACCTGGTGGAGTCTGACTCAACCAGCGGGATCATCCGCCGCATCAAGTTGGCCTCATAGCTCAGTAGGATAGAGCACTCGCCTTCTAAGCGAGTGGTCGGAGGTTCGAGCCCTCCTGGGGCCGCCAAGTATTTGCCTCCGTAGCTCAAAGATCCAAAAGACCATGATCGAATTCCCAATGATGGTTTGGGCACAAACCCACAAGATTCACGGGGGCATTGATCTCCGAAAGGCGGGCTTCAAGTGGGTACGCTTGTATAGGCTTTTTGTGGCAGGTCTCCACATGGAGGGTGTACCCACACACAAAGCACTTCGTAGTCAGCCCGAGTGCCCTGGCCAAACACTGTGCCTGACTGCGGATACGCCTGTAGCGTTGAGTGTCTCCTGTGAGAGCTTCTCCCTTAGAAACATCCAATTTAGGAGACCAACACTGGGCACAGTAGGTTCGGCTAGACCTGATAGGCGTTCTGCATGACCGGCAAGACCCTTCTAGTTTCCGGCGAGGTTGCCGTTTGTTATTGAAGGAAGCGGCACAAGAACAGCTACAAAAACGGGGATTATTGGTGGGCTGCAAACATTGAGCACAGATGTTCATGGGGTAATATCTCCTCTGCCTCCTAAGCGGTTGAAAGAGTAACTGGACACATGGGGGTTCGACTCCCCCTTACCCCGCCATGGCTATAGTGGCAAAGGCAGAACCGCAGGCCGCCTGTTCGAGTCAGGCCGGGGGCACCCAACAACCAGCACCCTGAAGGAGGGTACGATGTACAGGCGAAAACAGCCGTCCGGTGCTTCAGAACTTCTCTGAGCCGGTGGCGCAATGGTAGCGCATCAGACTTTTAATCTGTTGGTTGAGGGTTCAAGTCCCTCTCGGCTCACTAGGATTCTCAATGGGCGTGTCCGCCAAAAGGCAAGGCAACAAGGTTCGGGTCTGGCTACCGCCAGGGCTGGGCCTTCGAGTTGCCCCGTTGGCGGCAGAGCGTGACATGGATATGGACCAGGCGGCCTCTCAGCTTGTAGAGTTGGGTATGGTGCTCCTGGCCTACCCGGACAAGTTCCCGGAACTGGCACGGGAGAAGGGCAAGTGCTTCATGTGCGGACGTAGCTCAACGGTAGAGCGCCAGCACTTGACGGCAACGTCCGGCTAGACTAGCCTGTGGTCTATGTTCAAGGCTCCAGCGACCACGACCGTCAAAGGCAACATCACGGAAGGGGCAGTTCTCTCGGCCTTGATGCGAACGGGACGGGTGGTTCTGGTGCCCTTCGGACTACAAGCCGACTATGACATCGTGTTTGAGGAAGCGGGCACCTTCTATAAGGTGCAATGTAAAACGGGGCAGATGGTGGACGGGGCCATCACGTTCAACCTCTGTACCGTGAAGGTCAAGAAGGGCGGTGGTTACGAGAACTGCCCCTACGGGGACAAGGTGGACTTTTTCGGGGTGTACTGCCCCGTGAACGGAAAGTGCTACCTCGTACCTGCACAGGATGTAGGTCGAAGGCAGGGATGCCTTCGACTTGAAATGCCCAAGAACAAACAAGTGAAGGGCGTTCGATGGGCGGACGCTTACGAAATGCAGGTGTAACTCAATGGTAGAGTGCAACCTTCCCAGGGTTGAAGTTGCGGGTTCAAGTCCCGTCGCCTGCTCCAAGCTGGATGTTGCGGGTTCAATCCCCGTCGTCCGCTCCAAGCCCACTGAACCGTGGTCGGAGGCACACCCCGGCAGGCCCCACAGTTGTGGTGGGGACGTAGACTACAACGACTTCTTCGATGCCTACTTCTGCCCGGCGTGTGACCTGTGGCTCACTGACCCCTGCGGGGCCACTGACCACAGCCACTGTGGCTACGACTGCTGGCTCCGGCCCAGCAAGCCCTCTGAGATGACACTGGAGCAACTGAAGCCAGAGACTGGTCTGTAGCGCAATGGTAGCGCACATCCTCCACACGGATGGGGTTGCGGGTTCGATCCCCGCCAGGCCAACCACGGGACCTTAGCTCAATTGGGAGAGCATCGGCTTTGCAAGCCGAGGGTAACGGGTTCGATCCCCGTAGGTTCCACCACCAAACAGCACACGGAGAGGCCCATGCACGCAGTTGTGAATCTCCGAGGCGAACCGTCAGGACAAGCCCAGGATGTGTACATCCACGTCCGGCAGCTTGTCCTGGAGAACTTCACAGCCGACATCTCGGCTACGAAGAAGATGTCCCTCGTCCTGGATGGCAAAGATGTCCACGTTGCCTTCGTGTCCTGGGACAACCTTGAGGTCACGGGTAGCACAACAACGCTCTACGGAGTGACGTTGCGGGTCCTGAACCTGATGGCCCCCTCAACCGTTGATCCTTCTATGCCTGCGGCTCAGTAGACTTGGTGCTACTGGTACCAGGTGGGAGCAAATGATGGGCATCATCCGTGAGACGATTCGCCGTGTGGCCTTTGTGGCCTGCCCTGAGCATCGAGCGGCAATCCTCCAGCGTGTGGCTTTGGTCACCCAGGAGACTCTGCGGGTCCGGCTGGATCATCTGGGGGACTTTGGTGGCACACAGCCCATCCAGGACTCCTGGGTGTTGGAAGTGGCTGGGGCGACGTTTGAGTACAGGGACACGCTCAAGAAGCTCGGGCTCTCCTGGAACCCGGGAACGAAGGTCTGGCGGTTGGATGCCACCCTCTACAAGTTCAACAACGCCAAGATGGAGGCCGAGTGGGACCGGGACCGCAAGAGGCAGAAGGCCGCCTTGCCCGTGTTGCAGCAGTTGGCCAAGGAACACAACACCAGGGTGGACCAGGAGAACAGGAGCCATCTGCCTGCCCATGGGACCCGAGAGTTCACCGAGTTGATGCAGCGGCACCTGCGGATGAAGGACCGGCTGGCAGAGGCAGGACTTGCCATCAACTTCAAGTCACCCGGCCAGTACGACAGTGGTGAGATGAAGGTGTTTGTCAGTGGCAACACCTACGCCCACCTGGCCCTGATGAAGAAGTACGGGTTCAAGTGGGACGGCTCCAAGAAGGCTTGGTGGCTGCCTGCCCGGGAGTACACCGCTGTCGGGGACAAGTGGATGGGTGAGGTCATTCGGGACCTGCCCAAGAAGCCTGTAGTGCCTCCGGCCAAAGCCGTGTTCAGCGAGATGTCTCCGCAGGAACTGACCAAGTTCCTCGTACCGATCGTGGATGCCGACATGGAAGCCCACGAGTTCTACGATGGGGAAGTCTCCCACGCCGAGGTGATGCTCTCTCACAAGCGTAGCGTGCTTCAGATGAACGCAGCGGAGCAGACCGCCTACTACAAGAAGGTCACAGGACGTGACCCCTAGAACTGCGGGCATAACTCAGTCTGGTAGAGTGTCAGCCTTCCAAGCTGTTCGTCACGGGTTCAAATCCCGTTGTCCGCTCCTTGACCTGTGACCCAGGGGTCTTGGGCACCAAGTCCCCGACACAAGGGGTGGTCCTCGGAGGTCCATAGGGTGCGGGCAATGCCTCTCTTGCTGTGCTTGAGAGCCATCTCCGCTTTGAAGGCTTCACTCCGGTCCTTGTAAGGCCCGAAGAGTGCAGCAGGACGCCACGGTCTGTGCTGTGCCGTATATTTCCCACCGCCAGGTATAGATCCGTTGTGTTGCCGCAACCTACGGCGAAAATCGGTAGTCGATCCGACGTAGAAGACACCGGGTAGCGGTTTGCCTTTGGCATTGAAGCGGGGCATCTGGCTCTGGATGACGTAGACGTGCCACATGCACGATTTTACCCAAGGGGGGATCAACTTCGTCCCCCGGAGCGTAGTATGCTTGAACAACGGGGGCGTCCCGGTTTCGACGGAGGACAGAAGGAAAGGGAGCGAGTCAGGGGGTGTAGCCGACCTCTGTGAAAAACGACTGCGAACGACAATTGCCAACGACAATGTCGCTTTCCGGGCCGCCGCGTAACAAACGGTGTCTCGGTGCCCTCGCCCACGGGGTATAACCAAAGTGGGTAGCGTCGCCCTTCCTCGCTCACGAGGGGCTGGACCTGAACCCGGTGCTGGCGGGGTGATGGTTGAGACACAACAGACGGCAACCTCTGAGGTTGGAGATGGCATCCGCCTGCCCCAGTTGCACAAAGGGATGAACCTACGCTCGTAGCGCCCAGACCAGACATCTTTCGGACAGGGGTTCGACTCCCCTCGCCTCCAGGTCTGCTTTCTGACTACTTCCGCGTAGTGCAGACCGGATAACCCCAGTGCGCCTGGGTAACTAGAAGTCAGAATACCATCCTTCGCTAAGGAGCCTATGCGGCTTGTCTGGTGGAGGTGGCCAGATGCAAAAGGTGGAGTTGGTCTGTGCAGGGTGTGATCAACCTTTCGTGAAAGCACTCAAAGAAGTGACCCGGCAACGTAAGCGCCAAGGTGATGGAGTTTCCTTCTTCTGTAGCCTGAGGTGTCACGCTACAGCAAGTGGCAAACACAACTTAGGGTCCGACCTGGGGAAAGGTCGCCAAACCAATCTGATTGCAGACAATCAGAGAGACGAGTTCAGTCCCTTTCGCTGGTACATGGCCCGACTCAGGTCCCGCCAGACTACGAAGGAAGTACGAGTCACTCTCGCTGACTTGAAAAGCATTTGGGAGCACCAGGGCGGCCAGTGCCCCCTGTCTGGTTTGATGATGGAGTTGCCCGCTACAACACAGGCTCATGACACCGGCCGGTTGAACCCTTGGAAGGCTAGCCTGGACCGCATTGACCACCATCAAGGATATGTCCCAGGTAACATTCGCTTTGTAGTGTGCATGGCGAACTTATGCCGAAATGGCTACACCGATGACGATGTGCGGAGTTTCTGCCATGCTGTAGTGCAGCACTCCCGCCGCCTCCACTAAGCCCTTGTCTATACAGGAGAATCTGATGCGTGACCTGAGCCGCTTGCTTGATGGTGTTGGCCGCCGGATGGACCGGATCTTCGAGGACATGGAAGCCGTGTTCGATGAGGCCATGGAGGGAACCTTCCCGCCGATTGCACCCTCGGTGGCGTACCAGGTCACCAAGACCAAGAATGGCGTGACGATCCTCGTGGGCGTTCCCGGGTGTGCCATCCAGGATGTCCAGGTGGCCTTGGCCGAGGGCATCATCACCGTGACGGCAGAGAACCCCCTGGCCCGCATTGCATCCCATCAGGGCGATGGGTCCTTGCGCAAGGAGTACAGGTTCCGTGTGGGCCGCAAGATCATCGTCGATGACATCGACGCCAAGGTTGCCAACGGGCTGCTGACCATTGATGTCCGGGGGCAAAAGCAACAGGCTGCTCCGTCTGGTGCGGTGAAGGTCACTGGCTGACCATTGCAGCACCCTGGACGGCTCGTTTGGGGTGTAGTTCAATGGCAGAACAAGGGCCTTTGAAGCCCCGTGTTGCAGGTTCGAGTCCTGCCACCCCATCCAAGTTCGGAGGTTCGCTGTGAAGGCAAGGTATCCCGTCAGTGAGGTCTAGCGCCTCCTGGGACAATGCACAACCCCCTGGGAGAGCGCGAGGCTTCAGTGGCTCGCACCTTCCGCAACAAGAACACCATCGCGGTCGGATGGTCCGTCCGTGACAATGGCATATCGTACTTCGGTTCCCTTCCTGCAACCTGGGACTTTCGGCCACCCCTGTACCGCCGCAGCATCTACCGCTGCGAGGACACGGGGCCACGTCGTGAGCACAATCAGAAGTACCGTGCCCGGATGAGGCACCTAGTTCGCACGGGGCGCTGGGATGAGGTCGTTCCGCCGACCCGCACCAGCGGCTGGGAGTCCTGGTGAGATTGAAGTGGCCCCTGGGCAACCGGGGGCACGATTGCTGCGTAGCTCAGTTGGCAGAGCGCGACCCTCATAAGGTCGATGTCGCCGGTTCGATCCCGGCCGCAGCAACTGTGATACGGGTCCATAGCTCAACGGTTAGAGCTTCCGGCCCATAACCGGCGGGTTCCTGGTTCAAATCCAGGTGGACCTACTTCGGGGTGTAGCGCAGCGGTAGCGCGCCTGCTTTGGGAGCAGGATGTCGCAGGTTCGATCCCTGTCACCCCGACCGATGACGACGTAGCCAAGAGGTCAGGTAGCAGGCTGCAACCCTGCCAACGTGGGTTCGACTCCCACCGTCGTCTCCTGTGCCTGGTCCGTAGCTCAATGGTAGAGCACTAGCTCGACATGCTAGGTGTTACGGGTTCGATCCCCGTCGGGCCAACTCGTGGTACGGTGCCCTGGAGGAGGTCATCGTGCTTGTCACCCTTTGCCACTGCACCTGACTCAAGGCAACGGCGTCCCGGGTCCGGGACATGCTCATCGCCGAGGGGTTCCAGGTCGTACTCCGGCCTACCAGGGTACCTTTGACCCTGGTGGTGTCCGTGGATGGCAAGCTCGTCTGGAGCTACGCTTTGTGGCGACGCCAGATCCCTGATCAGAAGAAGCTCGCCGAGATGGTGCGGGCTGTCTAAGCTCCTGTCCTGACGTGGAATGCAAAGTGGTCGCGCACCCAGCCTTTCAAGCTGGTCCTAACGGGTTCAAGTCCCGCCCACGTCTCCTTCAGTCTGGCTCCCGCGTTGCTTCGCCTATACCCTGGGCTCCAGTAGGAACCCGGAGGTCCGACCATGAGCCACAAGATTGCAGTCCCGCCGATGGCCCCCTTCCCTCACACAACAGGGGACATCACGGGCACCGTCATCGTGGACGGGAAAAGCACCTCGCAGCATGAAGACGGCTCGTGGGCCAACCCGTACAAGACCATTTCAGCGGCGATGGCTGCCTGTCCTGCGCCTCCCGGTGTGGGCGTGCCTATCATCTGGAACGTCCAGGTCGTGCCTGGGGTCTACCCGGAGCATGTGACCTTGCCCCCGCAGGCCATGACCTACATGACGGTCTTGGGCACGGGTTATGTGATCATTGGCACGCTTGGGGGTGCGGCCAAGAACGTGTCGTGGACTCCAGTGGAGTGGGCAGGGCCCCCCATACAGACGCCGTTAGTGGACATGTCAGGCAGTTTTTTCATCACAGGCAACCTCAATCTGTCCACGACCAACACGGTTTCTTCTTGCCAGATGACCTTGCACAAGGTCACGGTTGGGGGTCAGGTTCTGGCTACGCCGATCACCACACCCAACAAGGTCAGGCTGGAGGTGGAGGACTGTACTGTCCAGGGTGCTGTCACAGCGTCTTGTCTGATGCGCCCCTTGCGAACGAACTTTGTGTCCCCCATGTCAGTGCATGGGTTCGAGGCTATCACTGATTGTCAGTTTGGGGCCACCGTCAATGTCACCACCGCTGGAGTCGAAAGCATCAAGCAGTGCAACTTCTCCGTGGATCTCAATGTGTCTCCTCCAGGCATCTCCGGCGAGATGTCCGATGTAGACATCGGGGGGAACCTTGGCACTGTTGTCTCCACGATGAAGCACGTCCACGCGGGTGGGCCCACTACCCTGGGCACTGTCAACCGAATGGAGGATTGCACGTTCAATGGCCCGCTGACCTTCATGGGAAGCACGCCCGAGATTTTTGACAGCACCTTCTCCGGGCTGGTGACTTGCACGGTCAACCCTTTGGGGCGCGTCCACGGGTCTTACCTGTCGGGTGGCATCCTCTTGGCTGCCATCCCCACTGGCTTCTTCGGGTGCATCATCACCGGCAACTTCACGGGCCCGGCAGGGTCCTACAAGGTAGATTCCCCGACAGCGGGAGGGAGCAGCCCTACGCTTCTGGGTGGGGCGACCTTGAACCTGCTGAGCCCAACCTTGACGGGGCTGGTCACCTCAGCCACTTTGGGGTCTCTTCCTAGCGGAGGAAGCGCGGATGTGTCTCTCTCTTTGATGACAGGGGCTCTCATCACGGGGTTCCATATTCGCCGAGTAGGTGGCACTTCGGGAAGTGCCAATGTGGCTTACTACACGGACGCAGGCTTCGGCACCAAGGTCATGGCGTTCTTTGGTAACACCATGGGGGGAGGGGCACCTGTTGCCCCTACTTGGAACTCCGGTCCCACCGTGGACCCATTCGCCGATGGGTCCAACAGAAGTTTCCCTGTCATTTTCCCCTATCCGGGGGTGCCCAGTGCCGCTGTCTGCCTTCGGGTGACCAACACAGACATGGCCTTTGCAGGCACGTTCGAGGTGGCCGTCTCCTACACCCCCTTGGTGCCAACCCTGCCAGCCTAACGCCCCACTCTACGGTATTCTATTCAACACCACACTCGCCCACGACGGGTGAGATCATGGAGAACTATGCCATAACGGCATCCCTTTGGAGCAAGTGAATGAGATGGACACCTTGGTCTTGAACTCCGCCTACATGCCCATCGACCGGATTTCCTGGACGGACGCCATTGGCGATCTGATCACGGGACGTGCCGAAGTGATCGATTGCTATGAGAACGTGACAGTGCGCAGCGGTACGGGCAATTGCTCGACCCTGCCTCACACGTTCCAGGCATTGGCAACGGAACAAGTCGGGGTGTGGAAGGTGCCTTCCATCATCCGGTTCCTGACCAAGGCGGTGTTCCACCGCCAGAAGGTCAAATTCAACCGGCACAACGTCTGGCTCCGGGATCATGGGTCCTGCCAGTATTGCGGGATCAAGCTCAAGACGCAGGAAATGACCTACGATCATGTCCAGCCGCAGAGCCGTGGTGGGGAGACTACCTGGGAGAACATCGTGGTGGCCTGCATTCCGTGCAACCACCACAAGGCCAACAGGACGCCTGCGGAGGCCAAGATGAAGCTGCTCCGGCAGCCCTTCAAGCCCACGCAGCTTCCGGGGCAACTGTCCCCTGCCCTGGCTTTCCAGGAGGGGATGCCCGAGAGTTGGCAGTCTTGGCTGAACAGTGTAAGCTACTGGCATGGGAAGATCACACCGTAGCACAACGACTGTTTACGTCATCACCTTCAAGCACAACCCCAAGCAGGTCTATGTGGGGAAGACCGGACGTGCTCTTGCACTACGCTGGCGGGAGCACGTCCGGCAATCCCAAAAGACCGGCAGCCGCACAGGCTACATCCACCGTGCTATGAACAAGCACGGGCCGGATGCCTTTACAATGGGCGCTGTGACCGCGTTTGACGACCCCGTAGAAGCCACCAAGTATGAGAAGCGCCTTCTCCGGCAACTTCGGGAAAGAGGGTTTCGACCCTACAACTTGACGCTAGGTGGTGAGGGGTCTGATCCGGGCTGGCAAATGACAGCGGAGGTGCTGGCTCAGAAAAGCCAAGCTCAAAGAGAACGGATGGCAGTTCCCGAGAATCGAAACAAAATCGCAGCGGCACTTCGAGGGCGTAAGCGTCCCCCTGAAGTGGTTGCCAAAGTGGCCCGAGCAAGGAAGGGCCAGCGTCTTACAGATGAGGCAGGTCAACGCCGACGAGTCGCAAGTCGCCTGAAAGCTGCCGACCCCGCAGAACAACAGCACCTTCAACAGATGGCTCTGACACGGTGGGCTCAGTTTCGAGCAGGGAACACCCTGGTAGGCCATCAGTTTGGGGCTTTGACCGTGGAGAACCGTAACGAGGAGCATTCTAGCCGCCTGAAGGAATCAGTGTGGATCTGCCGCTGCACCTGCACTCGCGTGGTGAACGTCCGGGGCTACAACCTACGCAACGGGCACACCCGCACTTGTGGTGACAAAGGTTGCCCGGAGAAACAGAGGGTTGCATCTGAGAGCCTCAAGAAAGCCTGGGCGCTCCGCCGTGCAGGCCCCTAAGTCCTGGAGTCCGTGCGGTACTGGCACGGTGGCCTCCAGTAGGGCTCGCCTGGGCGCAGCCGAGGGGTTCAGTCATGGGCCTCCAGGGGTAGTATGGGCAGCAATGCTGCCTAGCTGCCCCTGGAGACCCTGATGCCCACACCCGCTGAGATCCTTGCTCAGATGAACCGTCCCGCAGGTTGGGACGGCTGGTGCCCCACCTTCTCCGGTGCGGGCTACAAGCCGTGGTCGGCGGAGCCTGGCATCCTAAGCCTGGATGACCTGGCCTACGGGCTGGCACACACCTACCGCTACGGCGGGCACTCGGACCCGGCGGTCACGGTGGCGGAGCACTGCCTGCTGGTCACCCAGATCATCCAGACGCTCTGGCCGGGGAACCATCGCTTGGCTCTGGCCGGGCTCCTCCACGATGCCTCCGAGTCGGTGCTCCATGACATTCAATCCCCGCTCCGCAAGTGCATCTCAGTGACCCTGCCATCGGGCGAGGTCCTCTCCTGGAACGAGTCGGACAAGCGGGTCAGCCAGAACATCGCCAAGCACTTCGGTGTCACCGCAGAAGAACTGGACTCGCCTGAAGTGCGTGCCGCCGACATGCTGGCCGCCAGCTACGAAAAGCGGGACTGCCCCAACCTGCGTCCTGGCGAGTGGGGCTTGCCTCCCATCCCGAAAGAAGTGGACTTCCTGAAGATTGAGGGCTTCCCCCCGGAGACGGCACGGGGTCTGTTCAAGATGGTCGCCAAACTGCTGCTGTCACTGCCCTAGCGGTTCTGCACTTCATCTGCCTGGTCCTCTGGGGGGATGAGGGCCAGCAACTCGTCCACGACTTGCTCAAAGAACTCCGCGGACTTCGCCAAGCGGGCGGCAGGCACGATCACGTTGCCTTCCTTGTCCGCTTGTCGAGCCCATTGCCGGAACAAGACTGCATACCCATTGAGGTCCACGGCAGAGCCTGCAAGCTCACGAACCGTTGGCCTCTCGCGGTCTGCCATCCAGGGACTCCTTGTCAGGCTCTGCCCGCTCTCCAAACATCTTACCCTCGGGGATGAACCGAGGGCGCTTCTTGCCATCCGGCCAAGTCACTTCTTCAGACCACATCCGAGTCGGGCGCACCCAGATGGCCTCGGTGTTGACCTCCTGGTAGATGCACATCGCCTCGTGTGTCTCCGAGTGTGTCCCTTGCCCGATGAGCCGGTACAACCCACCTTTGGCATGTCGATACAGACCTGGTGTCATTGTGGCCTCCGGGACCAGATTGGCTTGGTGTCATCTGGCAGAATCGCACAGGCCACAACACTTGAGGTTGAATCCGACCTTGTGCAGGCGAGGAAGGTTGAGGTCACTGGTCAAGATCATGGCAGCATCACAAGGGCGACAATCACCCAGAGGAAACAGAGGTGGATGATCTGGTCCACCGTGAGAAACAGGATGGCCCCCAGAGGGGTCTGGAACGTCGTCTTGAAGTCCTCGGTGACGTTCATCTGGGGCATTCGCCGGATGTACTTGGCCCACAGGAACACCGGGATGTAGGTGTCCTCCACGAAGTGCGACACAAACAGGACCAGGGCGCTCGCCAGGACTCGACTCCGGGACATGCCCAACAGCCACAACACCGGCAGGAACCCAAGGGTGTAGATGAGGCAGTGCCGGACACGCCACTTCCACAAGTGATGCTTGTTCAGGGCCTCGTCGTGGGTCTGGAACACCCAGTCCACGAGGAAGTGAACGAAGGCCAGAACGGTGAACAAGCCTCCGGCGGTGCCCAGTTCTGCGGCAGTCATGGTGCCTCCAGGAGGCGCTGATCCCCCACCAGGGCCTCTGGAGCCATCCCAGTGGCCAACAGCCTCTGTGCGGCCAGGACAGCCCAGCAGGACGTGGACGAGTGAATCTTGGAGTAGTAGCCCAGGAGCACATCAGGACGGACTACCAGCCAGCCGCTGGGCGTCTGGAGCACGGGCACATCCTTGACAAAGAAGTCGATGGTGAGCCTGAAGTTGTCCACGACCTTCTCGTACCGGCGGAAGTCCTCAGCAGAGGGCAGTCGGTCATACTTGGTCCCCACCTTCTGAAAACCCGTTGCCTGAAGGACACTCATCACCGATGAAACCGTGCGTGGGGGCACCATCACATCCAAGTCCTTGTGATCATGGGCGTGTTTCATTTCAGCGTGTCCGGCGGGGCTGAGGAAGTGCCAGGCCCAGCCGCCGGACAGTACCACGAGGGCCTTCAGCGGCTGCATGGCCTCCAGGTAGGCATCGATCTTGTGTTGGGGCCACGTCTCACCGTAGCGGGCTGGATTGTGCGGATCACTCAAGGGGCACCTCTCCAGGGTGTACTACGGGTGGGCAGGTTCTTCTGATCCCCAGCCGAGGATGTCCTCAGTGGTCTTGAACAGCCGTGCCAGGGCATCCCCGGGGTTGCAGCCAGGGTCGAGCAGATAGTGGACCGACTTCCAGTCGGAGCCGGTCCAAACCTGGGAGTACGCTTGGGGCGTCGCGGACACCCGGACGAAGAAGCGTGCCCGGCGCTGGTCGGGACCTTCCACGACCTCCAGGAGGACGCCAGGCTGCTCCTGATGGTCGATGACCCGGACCTGGGTGATGAGGCTCATGCGTCCTTTGCTGCTTGCAAGAGAACGCCCATCCGATGGAACAGCCAGTATTCCAGTTTGCCATCCTTCGTGTGGTCATAGCCTGCGGCCTGACACAGCAAGCCAATGCGGAACCCCGTAGTCAGACCCATCGGACCCAGTTGGGTGTTGCACTGGGCAGTAAACTCCTGAACTTTGGCCTGCCACACTTCCCCGGCCAGGACGGTCCCAAAGTCCTCGTCTGGTCTACCCTCGTAGGGGTCCGGCTCAGGGCGGTCAGTCCAGATGACATCAGGGTCATTGGACCGCACAAGGCCATAGTCCCCGGCCTTCATGTGCCGCCCATCCTTCTTCGCCTGAATAAGGATCAGGCCTGGTACGACTTCCCCGAGGGTCACACTCTGGGTGTAGCATTGCTCACACATGGTCAATCCTTCAAGGGCACCTTGGAGATGGTGCCATCAGGTTGGCGAGCGATGGCAACGTAGACGACCTCGGCAGCCGTGACGCTCACAGCCGTAGCATCCGAGCCATCCATACTGGAAGTGACCTCAACGGACACTGTGAGGGATGTGGTGCCGAGGCGCACGAGCCTGGTCCAGAACGACACGACCTCGCCGACCTTGACTGGGTGCTTGAACACGACCTCCTTGAAGGACATCGTGGCAACGTCATGCTTGGTGTGCTTGCGGGCCTCCACGGCTCCGGCCAAGTCAATCTCTGCCAGAATGGCTCCGCCAAAGATTTCGCCCCGGTGATTGGTGTCCCGGGGAAGTAGGATGCGGCGGCTGGAGAGGTGTGGGCTGGCAATGTGCAGGGTCTCGGTCTTGCGGCCACCTACCACGGGGCAACAGGATGGCAAATCATCGTATCTCATAGCCTACTTCCTTTCGTGTGGTTCCCCACAGAACAAGCAGTTGTCCCAGGCGGTGTCCTGGTGGTCGTCGTACCAACAGACCTTCGTGGGTGACTTTGCGCACTCCCAGGACCCTTCGATGGGGCTGCGGACCTGGCGAGTAGCACCCTTGGGGAGGTGCTTCCTGAACGTGCCGTCGATCCACTTCTTGTGCGAGGACCAGCGATGCAGGTCCGCTCGCATGGTCGGCAGGAGCAGTTTGTCCACCACGTCTTGCGGAGCCAACTGAGGGGCTTGTGCCCACCCCCCAAAGAACCGATGCCGGGCACCTTGGATGTCCTCGTCAGTCAGTTCCAGGGTGATGGTGACTGTGTGGCTCATTCCATTCCCTTGAGGTTCGCCACAGGGAACAGCCGGTTCTGGATCGTGGCGATGTTGTTCTGGACGAGCACGCCGAGAACCGCGTCGAGGTCCTTGTAGACGTGACCGCACTCGTCGAGCGGCGTCTTCTCGGTGTTGCCCACGATGCCAGTGATCTCAACGCCACCCAGTGTCCGCTTGATGGTCTTCATCTCGTCGTCGATGGACCCCTGAAGCTCCGCGAAGTCCCGCTTGGCCTGGCCACGACCCAAGAGGCGACCCGAGCCGTGATTGACCGAGCAACCCGCCTGCCACGCCCCCTCAGCGGGAAACAGGATGGCGGCACCCGCCAGCATGGAGCCGGGGATGAGGCACGGGTGACCCGTCTTCTCCCAGACGGTTCCCTTCAAGTCGGGGTGGCCCGCCGGGAAGGCACGGGTGGCACCCTTGCGGTGGACAAAGCCCTTGGTCGTGGTGCCATCGGGGAGCACGAGTGTCTCTTCCTGGACCAGGTTGTGGCTGATCTCGTAATAGGTCTTCACGTCGTGGCCGAAGACCTCCTGAGTGGCCTCACGGACTCCATGTACGATCCGGTGCCGGTTGGCGACGGCATAGTTGGCCGAGGCATTGTGGGCGTTCCAGTATTCCCGGCCCAGGGGCTCGTCCAGGAACAGGTACGACTCCTCCCGGTTCTGCGAACGGATACCCCGCAAGCGGGCACCCTCGTAGAAGTAGTAGTTGGCCGTCTGCCAGCCGAACGCACGGCTGCCACAGTGGACCATGATCCACACCGAGCCGTCCTTCTCGTCCACCTGCATCTCGATGAAGTGGTTGCCCCCGCCGACTGATCCCAACTGCGCCACGGCGTTATTCCACGCCTTGTCAATCTTGTGCTCATAGTCGTCGGGCAGCGGAATGTACTGCCGCTCGCACAGGTCGGCAGACACACCCAGGGCCTTGGCCCCGTAGCGGATGACCTCGTTGACGAGCTTGCCCGAGGTGTTGCCCATCAGGCGGGGCCGCTCCGAGTTGTTGCCCGGGGCAACGCGAGCCTCTACCTCCCGGACCCAACGCAGGCGCTTGTCCCAGTCCGCCACGTCCGCCGCGTGCAAACCGGGCACCTTGAGGTACACGACGCCGCATGAGATGTCGTAGCCCGAGCCTGCCTGCACGATGGTCTGGTCGGTGACCAGAACCCCGCCAACGGGCAGGACGTAGCCCTTGTGGCAGTCCGGCATCAGGTAGACACCCTTGGCCCCCATGTAGGAAGCTGACTTGGCCGCATCCTGCCAGAGCCCCTCATCGGTGGCCTCATACAGGGCAGGTGACAAGAAGGCGATGACATCGCACTTCATGTCGCCGGTCTTGGCGAGCAGGTAGCGGTTCGGTCCGTCTTGGGTCGCGTGGTACTTGAGGCTCATTGGGTCACTTCCTTGCAGACACTACGGCTGGCTAGGCTTGTCTTGAGCCCCCTTCAGTTGGAAGGACACCCGGGACTTGGGCACTACCAGGTCAATTGCAGCCAGGGCAATCTGGACCCGTCCTGGGAGCTTTACCCTTTGCAGGGCTTCCTCAAACCCCTCCCGGGTCTTGAGGGTGACCTCAACCTCGAACAGCCTATCGAAGTCCTCCCCCAGTGCAGCCTGAAGCAGATGGGGATCCACTTCCTTGCGGAGAACAGGTTGTGCTTCCTGGACGGTGACCATCGCGGAAGCCCCAGGCCCATACATCAGGTGCTGACCTGGGGAGGTAGGGGCCAACGAGCGGATCTGCTCCTTGACCTCCTCCGCTAGAACCTTGACCCGAGTGGAGATGGTCCAGAGGTCTGCCCCGACACGCACCAGTTCAGGAACCGGGGCCTGCACGATGGTTCCAGGCTCCATCAACAGATCCTTGACCTGTTTGACGATTTCCTTGAGGGCTTGTCCGCTCACTTGGCCCCCTTGAGGCACTCCAGGTGCAGCATCCGGCTCTCGTTTTTCGCGGTGTCCTCGACCCAGTAGCAGGCCGAGCCTTTCGTGATGGGCTTACCGCATTCGACGCAGATCGTCTCCTCGAAAGCAGTGATCTTCTGGGCAGACGAAAGATCCAGGGTGGACGCAGGCGGGGCCTTGGGTGTCGTGGCCGGGGCCACGACGGGGGCAGCCTTGGGCTGAATGGCCGCCTTGGTCACCTGGGCGTCCTCATGGGCCAGCCGGAGGGCCGCCTGGGAGTAGTTGCTGTACTGCTTGTTCTGGCAAACCGTGGTCACAGGACAGGTGACGCACTCAGCCCCACCGTGGGCCGAGTAGTGCCCCAGGCACGGGGTCTGCTCCAGGAGCAAGCCCAGGATGTAAGGGTCACGCAGATGAGGGGGCGGCACAGGGGCCTGGGGGGCCGCAGGAGCCACGGCAACAGCCGGAACCACTACAGGTGCCGGTGCCGGTGTGGCCACTCCCTGGCAGAGCGCCTGGGCCGCCTGGGCACCCTTGTCCGTCAGAACCCACAGGCCCCGACCTTCCCTGTCCATGTGGCCGGTCTTGCGGAGGTTTTTGCAGGCCCACTGGATCTGCCGCTGCACCATGGGCTGCCCAGAGGCATCCTCGGTGCCGAGAGCCATGATGTCCGTGATGCCCATGATGGTCATGACGGGGGTGTAGGTGCTGTCCGCCAGGACGGCCACCTGGGCTGTGCAGCCGGTCAAGTCACCGAGGGCACGGAGCAGGGGGTTCTGGAAGTCTTTGGCTGTCAGGGTGCTCATGGTGTCCTCCAGTTAGAAGCTCGCCAGCGGGTCACCGCTGATCGAAGGGTTGCCTGCCGCGACCGTGCCACCCTTGATGTGGGGGTCCAGGATGTTGACGGCAGCCTTGCGGGTGTCCTCATCCGGGAGGCCATCGAGCCACACGCGGACCGCTTGCTTGAGCAAGGTAGCCTTGGCCTTGTCCGTGGTGGTGTTGGAAAGCAGGTCGTCTGCTGCCATCAGGATGTGGCACACGTCACGGTGGCTGAACTCCCCGTAGACGGTCTGGTTGGCGATGGCTGCCCGCATGGCTGCGGTAGCCCGGCCCAGGGCCTCGAAGACCGTAGGCACGCGAGCCACGAGCATCGGGAACTTGGCCTTGACGATGGGTTCCTCATCCTTCCAGTCCATCTGGTGGAACTGGAGCTTGTAGTTGAAGCGGTTGAGGATCGACCCGTCGATGGGGTTCGAGGACACCATGCGACCGGATGTGTCCCCGCCGCCCGAGGTGTTCGCAGTCGCCACGATGCGGGTGCCTGGGAGCACCTTGTAAGTCCTGCCTGCCGGGCCTTGAACGCGACCTGCGATGCTGTCGATGATCAGGCGCATGTACTCGGCCTGGTCCTTCTGGGCACGGTCGAGGTCCGAGAGCAGGATGATGTAGGGCACGCGGGAGCCGTCCTCGCAGAGGTAGCCATCACGAAGCGCCTGGAGCACATCACCCTCGTCCCAGGACGTGCCCTTCTCGTTGAAGCTGCGGCTGAAGTACCACGACTCGATGTCCGTGCCGGGGATGACTTGCTTGATGATGCCTGGGGTGCGGGTGCGGGCGCTCCAGTAGTGGAACAGCGCATCCTTGCCGGTGCCCGGAGTGCCCCAGATGTACATCGAGCGACCCTTTTGGAGGCCGACCAGGGCGAAGGCTATGTCCCGGCCCAACTCCCCGTGGATGGGGATCTGGTACTCCGGGGGTTCGGGAAGGCACACGTCTTCGGGCACGCTGACGTTGACAGGGAAGGTCAGCCCGCGCCCGTGAAAGGCCACATTCAGCCCGGTGGGGGCAGGTGGGTGGGCACGCCGCAGGTTCGCCGGGGGGGCCACGGCAGTCACGGCACGGGGGCTGGCGACCTCCGAACCGGGGTGGGCTGCCAGATACGCCTGAACGGTTATGCTGTGGTCTTCGACCAGGTGGTTACCGAGCCAGTCCTTGACTGGTTTGCCACAGATGGCACAGGTGAGGAGATTGTCGGTCATCTGTCCTGCTCCTTGGGCCACACCTTGCGGTTGGGCCACCGGGGTTTCTGGTGCTACTACGCTCGGGGTCGCCGGTTTGAGCCCCCAGGGGGCCGGTGTCTGCGCTTCTCTCGCTCTGGTACTACGGGCGGGAGTAACCGATTGAGCCCCGAGACGACGATTCAGATCCGCAGGGGCTCAATCTGCCGTTCCCAGGCGTAGTGTCCTCGGAGGAACTCATGCTCACCGTCACGAACCAGACCACGCCTGACAACCCCACCCTGAGCGGGGCCAAGTTCCGCATGGGACACAAGGCCACGGTCGTGGGCGTGCTCGGTGCCAGAGCCCCTGAAGTCCACAGTCGGGGCACCCACTTTTACAACAAGGACCGTTGGACCGCTCGGGGCTTCGTTGCCGAGATGTGCAAGTGGGCCAAGGAGAACCCTCAGTGCATCCCGACTCCGGGCGTCATCGGTGCCTGGGTGCGGGCGGCCAACAACGCCCCGATTCCCAAGCGGGAGATCGTGATTGCGAACACCCCGGACACCTTGCAGCTTCGGACCGCGATGGCCCTGATGGGCGGAGCGTACCATGAAGCGTTCCACACGCACTTCTCGTGCCTGCGGCAACTCAAGGAAGCGGAGATGATCGCCATGGTCATCCCCCGCTGGGCCAAGGTCCCCGACTGGAGCAAGTTCCACAATCTGCTCCAGACCTGGAACAACGTCATTGAGGACATCCGCATCGAGCGACGTGGCCGTGAGGATTTCCCTGGCTGTGAAGTCAAGCTCCACGATCTCCAAGACCTGATCCTGAGCATGGAGCAAGACCCCAAGTTCGTCGGTGGTCGCGCCCACGAGGGCACCCCGCTCCCCCATGGTGCTTTGTCCCTCATCATGTGTACCTTCCGGGACATAGGGCTGGGGTACAACACCCCGACCCAGAAGGCTGCTTTGGAGGCCTACCGGGCCGAGGATGAGCGGGCTGTCGAGTTCGTGATCGGTCGGGGCAAAGGCAACCCTGGTCCCCTGACTGCCTTGCTCAAGGAAAGCATCGCCATGCCCCGCACGGACGACATTGGCTGCGTCCGGGTGGCAATGGACGTGATCGGCATCCTGTTTGACAATTCCAGTGCGGAAGACCCTGCCAACGACCCGAACAACCAACAGCACCAGCCGGGTCAGGCCCAGAAGCCGCAGTGCCCGAAGTGCGGCGCTCCTGGTTCCAAGCTGGTCATCCGCCCCAAGTCCAACGGCAACGGGGGCAAGGTGCAGGGCATCGGCATCCTGACCTGCTCGGTCTGTGGACACCAGGAGGAGGCCCCCCTCCAGCCGCCCAAACCGGGCAAAGGCCAGAAGACTGATCCCAAGGACCAGCCCAAGTTCGAGGGCTTTGACCCGCCAGAGAAGCCTGAAAAGGGTGCAGACAAAGGGGACAAAGACAAAGACGCCAAGGCTGAGAAAGGTGACAAAGACGAGGGAACAGACCCGTCCAAGGGGAAAGGCAGCAAGGACAACAAGGACAAAGCTGCTGGCTCCGGTGGTGGTGAAGGCGATCCTGATGAGGACGGTGAAGATCCCGCTGATACTGAGGGGGAAGGGTCAGACGAGGGTGAGGCGGACACAGACAGTGGCAAGGGTGATCCCACTGAGTCGGGCGAGGGGGCCGGGGAGGAAGGCGAGGGTCCTGGCGCAAAGGCCAAGGGCAAACCTTCCGATGATGACGGGACTGAAGGGGAAGGCGCTGAAGGTGAGGGCGGGGACTCCGAAGGCGAGGGTACTGAGGGTGACCCCAGCGGGGACATGGACTCCCATGGCTACCGGGAACCGGATGAGGAAGGCAGGGACGAGGGTTTCAACCAGGGGGGCAACAAAGCCAACACTGATGCAGATGTGAAAGACCAGTCCGCAGCGGGTGGTGGGCACACCTATGAGGAGCCTCAGATCCTGGGCAATGACTGGTCCAACCTGACCGATGCCGCCCTTCAGGATGCCAACAAACCGGTAAAGGCCCTGGACAACAACTCGGCTCTCGAAGGTGCCGTGGCAGCAGATGAGGCCAAGGCCCTCAAGACCGAGGGTGGCGTCAAGAGTGGGGAGACTCGCTGGCAACCCTTTGACCCGGCGCAGGATGAGGTGATCTTCGTCCAGCCCTCGGCTCGGGGCAAGGATGCTGACATGGCACTTGCGGAACAGCTTTACGCCTCGATTCGCACGGAAGCGAGCTTCCTGCGGTCTCGCTTCCGCCAGATCATCCGGGCGATGGAAATGACATCGACCGTACATGGGATGCCCAAGGGGCGGCGCTTGTCGAGCCGGTTCCTGGTGGACTCCAAGGTCACCCTGATGAGCAACATGATGCCCCGGCGGGCCTACAAGCAGACGGATGAGCAGATTGACACCAGCTTGGCCGCAGCAGTGGTTCTGGACCAGTCCCTCTCGATGAAGGGCCTCCTGCGGGATGCTACCCGGATCATGTGCGCCATCACGGAACCCCTGGACGCCCTGGGCTGCCCGGTGCAGGTGTCGGGCTTCCGGGATGGGCGGTACTACTCTGGTGACGCCGATGGCATCCGGGGTGGCACCTACCATCGGACCGAGAGCATCACCCATGACGTGTTCAAGGGTTTCAACGAGCCCCTGCGTGCGGTCCGCTGGCGCTTTGCCAACACACGGGCTACGGGTGGCACTCCCATGGCTGATGGCGTTCAGTTCGGTCTTCAGGGCCTGAGCAAGCGCACCGAGGGGCACCGGATTCTGTTCATCGTGACTGATGGGCAACCCAACGGGGGGCACATGCCGATCATCCGTCGGCAGGTCCGTCTGGCAAAGGAAGCGGGTATCCATGTCATTGGCGTGGGCATTGGATACGGGGCAAGCTACGTCCAGAATGTGTTCCCCGACTCGGTATGGACGCCGCAAGTGGCTGACATGCCTGCGGCTCTCATTGCCAAGCTCAACCAGATCATTGACAAGACGGGATCCAAGCGGGGTGCCAAGTTCGCAGGATGAGGCTCCAGGGGGCTCAATTGCCAGCCCAGCCGCGTAGTAGTGCCATGACGTGTACTTTTCCCAAGACCCCGGCAGCCCAATCCGCCCAGCAGCAACTGGCACAGGAACAGGTGCATGTGCAGGACTATGCCCTGCGGTACACGCTCCAGGCGTTCCACTACGGGACAGACATCCCAGCATCGCTGACCAAGCGTCTCGGTCCTTGCACCTCGACCCTCGACTTCGATGGGCACAACTGGTCTGTCTGGACGGCCAATGCCTACACGCTCTATGCCAGGGCCACCTACCTTGACCTCGACACGACTGTGCGTGGACTTGAAGGTGCCCTGAGAGCCTTGCAATGGGACCTCGGGCGAGTCCCTCAGCCACTGCCCCGTCTGAAGCACGAGGCCCTGGTGGAGCGAGGGCGGGCAGCGGGACTCAAGGTCAAGTACGAGATCCCAGGACAGTCCTCCGAACAACTCAAGCAGTTCGTCCGGGACTACTGTGACGGCAGGATCTTCTGTGACCACCAGATCCGTGACCATAGCCTGTTAGGCATGATCTTCATGCCTGTGGCTCTGGGTGCCCTCAGCCTCACGGAACCGAAGGACGGGGAGGAACCTGACCCGGCGTACCTGGCCCAGCAAGCTCTGACCAAGCCCCTTGGCAACGAGCCCAAGGTATACCCACCACCCGAGGCACCCAAGAAGCCCTCGTACCCGCCAGAGCCACCCAAGCCAGAGGATTGGCGGGAGCCTGATCCTGAGCAGGTCCGCATCATTGAGGATGACATCAAGTGGGAGGTGTCCCCGCAAGAGCGGATGGACAACTACTTGGATGAGATCCGCCTGCACAATGTCGGGGTGGACTACCACCGGCAGCAGATTCTGGTTGAATGGGAGGTGGCCAAAGCTGCCATTGACCAAGCCCACGAGCAGGCCC
>Ga0172370_10001198_pt1 | contig 40358 bp, 33 predicted proteins | sample LakKiv5m_FD_114538 | JGI IMG/M metagenome (GOLD analysis project Ga0172370, IMG submission 114538) | Freshwater microbial communities from Kabuno Bay, South-Kivu, Congo - kab_022012_11.5m | ecosystem: Environmental > Aquatic > Freshwater > Lake | place: Democratic Republic of the Congo...
AAAAAGAAGCGGCGAAAGCGAGGGCGGGCAAAAATTCCTTCCCCCCAACCCCCTTCCTTTTTGCCCGCCCGAGCGGAAAAGTTTTTGTTTCTGCCGCGCGAAGCGCGGCAATCAAAATTCGCAATCCGGATTTTCGTCAAAAAAAGTTCGGATTTTGTCCAAAAGGTACCGCCAATTATCACTTTTTGCGAAATCGTAAGATGAATAAAATATTTCCAATAAAATTAAAAGCCGGTGACGAAGTACGAATCATTGCTCCTTCTCGTTCTTTTGCGATAATTTCAAAAGAGCTTAGAGAGATAGCTAATGATAGATTTTCTGCATTGGGTTTGAAGCTTAGTTTTGGAAAACATCTGGAAGAAAAAGATGATTTTATTTCTTCTTGCATAGAATCTCGCATTGAAGATTTACACGATGCGTTTCAAGATCAAAATGTACAAGCAATTTTTACGGTTATTGGCGGTTTTAATAGTAATCAACTTTTGAGATATATCGATTGGGATATACTAAAAAATAATCCTAAAATTTTTTGTGGCTACTCTGATATAACCGCTCTCAATAACGCACTGTTTGCCAAAACCGGGCTCGTTTCTTATTCCGGTCCGCACTATTCTACATTTGGCCAAGAGCTTTATTTCGATTATACGTTGGACTATTTCAAAAAATGTCTTTTCTCAGAGGATTCATTTGAAATTTTTCCCAGTGGAGAATGGAGCGATGATCCATGGTATAAAAATCAGAAAGAAAGAAATCCCATTAAAAATAATGGATTCCTTGTTATCAATGAGGGGCAGGCTTCTGGAACTATCCTTGGCGCAAATCTGGGCACCTTTAATTTGCTTCAAGGAACAGAATATTTCCCGGAATTAAAAAATTCAATTTTATTCATAGAAGATGATGAGGAATCTTTTTCACATACATTTGATAGAGATTTACAATCTCTTATTCATCTTCCTTATTTCAGTGACGTTCAAGGAATTGTCATTGGTAGATTTCAAAAGACCAGCCAGATAACCGACGATCTGCTTGTTAAAATTATCAAAACAAAAAGAGAACTAGATACTATACCGGTCATCGCACAAGTTGATTTTGGACACACTGACCCCAAAATTACTTTTCCTATTGGCGGAGAAGTAAACCTCTTTGCTCAAAACGGGAAGGCAAAATTAGAATTGATAAAACATTAAAAAGAATATTTTTTAAATTTTTTCTTGACAAAATATAGAGTGAGAGTATAGTGGAAACATATGCATTCCAAACACATACAAAACGTTGCACGTCGTAGCACTTCAGAAAGCTGATGGTTCGTTTTGTATATACATACAATAATCAAAACGGGCCGTCAGTGGCCTGTTTTTATGTATACCTTGGAATGTTTCAGGAGGAGGTGTATCGTGACTATACAAACCTGTCAGTGGCCAGATGCAGTGCCAGAAAAGATATGGGAGGATCTTTCTAGTGCAATGCATAGCGAAAAGACGATTCTCAACAGCAGAACGTCGCCAGAGAATCTTGCACAAAGCTACCGACAAGGTCTTGCAATCGTGAAGCTGCTTCGTGATGATGTTGTAGGCTTCATAAGTGCATGGCCAGTGGCAGGAGGATTTATTGAGCTCGGATCAGCATGGGTTCGCAAAGACATGCGCGGCCAAGGAATAGGCAATGATCTATACAAAGAAGCAAAACAGCTTCACGGCATTCAAGAAGATATCTGTTTTGCGATCACTCAAAATCCTTTCGCGCTCAAGGCAGGATTCCACGCAGGTCTCATCCAGAATGGAAACTGGAACGATCCAGTACCATGGGAACTGACGTGCGGCCCTTGCGATGTGGTCTTAGATGCAGAAAAGCTGTCATGTCCACGGCGTAGCACGACGTGTTGGCTCAGGATTATGCAGCGTTAATTCATGCGGCCGCGTATATATGAAAAAATTTCGCGGCCCTCTTTTTTAAAAAATATACATATGCAACCAATCATTGCGCATTATAAACTTCAAAAACTTGTCAGCGGAGATACTCTTCATATCACGTCTTTTACGTTTACCGGTAAACAATCAGGTCCTCGCGTATATCTTCAAGGAAATTTGCATGGTCCAGAAATTTTTGGCACTGCGCTTCTAGTGAAGCTTATCCATTATCTTGAAACTGTTTCTGATATTCAGGGAACACTTACTATTGTACCGCAGGCAAATCCAATCGGCGTTCAAGCGCAAACATATGGCATGATTCACGGAAGATGGAATGCGCAGACTGGAAATGATTGGAACCGAATTTTTTCTAAGACACAAGGGGACGGTATAGAAGCAGTACTTGCGCGTACGCTCATTACGCTTGCACAAGATCACGATGTGGTTCTGGATATCCACACAAGCGGAACGCATGCTCTTCCTCATGCGTATGTTTCAGATGCAAGCAAGAACACGTTTGACGCGCTTGGATGCGCGTATCATATTGTCTATGGGCACGAAGATTACTATGGCGCATTTGACGAGACACTCCTGAAGATACGCGAAACGCAAGGAAAACATATTTCCACCGCAACATGGGAAGCATCATCACATATATCTCTTCATGAGCATGACCTTGAAGAACAGCTGGAACATCTCAAACAATTTCTTATTTCTTTCGGTATGCTTGAAGGAGAAAAAAAACCATTGCAGCCAATAAAAAAAATTGCCATGCGGAAAGTACGCTGGCTCACATCTCCAAAGGCAGGATATATTACATGGAAAAAGTCAGTAGGAGAGTTGATTCAAAAAAGTGAACAGTATGCGCATGTGTATGAGTCATGGTCTGGAAAAGTTGAACACCTTTGTGCGCCATACACCATGACATTTCTTTCACTAGGTACGCTTCAGGCTATTTCAGAAGGGCATGTTATTGGAAAGATTGTTGTAGACGAATAGAAGAAATAGTGTACAATAAAAAAGAACATACTAGTATTTTTTTATGTCAGATCAAAGGAGATCCCTTCCCCCCAAACTCACTCCCCTAGAAGCACTTCGCGAAATACCCGTGAAATCTGCGGAAATATATGAGCAGGTAGAAGAAGTTGAGAAAAAAGAAAAAAGTTCAGAAAGAAAAAAACAATCCCGCGTGGAGGAAGTGCGGGCAGGTTTGCGTAAAAAAAGAAAAAAAGCCTCGTTTGAATATTCAGAGCATATTGTTGATTTTGATAAATTAAATACAACACAACAGAGCATATTACGTTCAGTACTAGACCCAAAACGTATTGATGTATCCTTGCCGCGCATGCAAACAGAAGCAGAGGCGCGTGAGTTTTATCATACGCATCCTGAAAACAGATGGACGCACTTGCAAGATGCACTTTGGTTTTTAACGTTTGGGCCATTTATTGGTTCAGAGAAAGCTATACAGAAAGATTTACATCGCCTTCGAGAAGATTATGATATTACCATTGCGTATTATCCGGGAAGTGGATACGATGTTGTGCCACGTAATGCAATGGGATCGGATCGTGTTATACACCTCTCACTTGAAGAGCATGATTCGTATTATCGCTTGAAGCATGCGCAAGATAATTTACGCGGTTATGAAAAAAGAGACATGGAATTAGTGGGGGATTATCGAAGTTCTCCATTGAAAGATGCGTCCGTAGATGCAGTTGTTGTAAAAGGAATACCTATTCATTCTGCAGTTGAAGCGGTTTCGGATTTTCAAAGAGTTCTTAAAAATAATGGCATAGTATTATTGGTTGATGACAAAAGCATGGTGGGAACACATGTGTTAAAAAAAGAAATCGCACAGCGGTTTACAAAAATTGGACAGAGAGGATGTATTGATATCTATCAAAAAAATGAAGTTTCAGAATAGTATACTTTGTGATACTATAATAAAAGATTACATCTAATATTTCATGTATATGTTTCAAAAAATTCGCCATCTTATATACGCTATTCTTTTATCTCATATTGCGGGAGCTCTTGGCGCAATGGTAACGATTTCAGAAATTCCCGGATGGTATGCAAACCTTGCAAAGCCATGGTTCACGCCTTTCTCATGGGTTTTTATGCCAGTTTGGTTTTTGTTATATACACTTATGGGTATGGCGGCATTCCTTGTGTGGGAACAGCGGAGCAATATCTATGTTCGCACAGCGCTTATATTATTTATGATTCAACTTGGGCTTAATGCGTTATGGTCTGTATTCTTCTTTGGTATGCACGACATTGGATTAGCATTAATGGATATTGCCGTATTATGGATTATGATTGCATATACCGTTCGATCGTTTGAGAAGATAGACAAAATGGCGGCATGGCTTATGATGCCATATCTTGCATGGGTGAGTTTTGCCACACTACTGACATTCTCAATCTGGTTCCTTAATTGGTAGAAAAATTATGCATATTATTATCTATACAAAAACCGGATGCCCATGGTGTAAAGAAGCGTTAGATTTTCTTCAGAAACATAGCATTGCATTTGAAGAGCGAGAAGTTAGGTTGCATCCAGAATATTTTGATGAACTAGTAAAAAAATCCGGCCAAGAGAAAACTCCAACATTTGATATTGATGGGTACATATTGGCAGATAGTGACGCCGACCAGATAGAAGCATATTTAAAAGAGAAAGGTGTGCTTGTGTGAGTTATGACATTTCATCCTGAACAACAATCTTCCGGTATACCAGAAACGCAAAAGAAAAAAAAGAAATCATTGGAAAGTGCCCTTGTTGCGGGAACTTTTCTTTTTAATACGGGATGTAGTTTTTCAGGACTTACTATTGGTCAGGAAACTGAAAAACTTTCATCTGCGGCAGCTGCAGGCATAAAATATGATTTTGCAGAGCAAAAAACAAATGACGACATTGAACATATTAAAAAAACAAAAGAATTTCAGCGCATCAATGAAACAATACAAAAACAAGGGCTTTCTATTGATCCATCTGACCTTGCCGCAATTTTTGTACGTGAAAGAATAGATGGAGTATGGAAACCAATGATAAAACTTTCCGCATGGAAAGGTGGTACGTATAGCGTTGGCATTCGTGATCCCATCCAAAAGTTAAAAGAGTATGGTGTTGATACGGATGAATTTGCAGAAGCTATTATTGCGTCAACAAATCTGCTTGAAAAAATGACCGGTCTTACTGTTATTGCATCATTAAAACCGTCAGATACATTTATGACAGTGCAGGGAGTGGAAGTGTTAGGAGAAGCATTTACCGGTGGCGAAAGTACGCACGATGACCACGTTGGCGATGTTGTAGATAACGGAGGAAAGTATATTGATATTCTTCTCAAAAATACACTGAAAGATATTCCCGGAGGATTTTCTGGTCTTGTAAGAGAAAGTAGAAAAGAACTGCTTGGTTTGGTAATTGCACATGAAGAACTTCATCAGCTTGCATTTCCCGGACATATCCCGGGAGATGCGCGTTCTCTTATGAATGCTAAAATTCCACTTTCAACAGAAGAAATAGAATACCAAGGAAAGAAACAACGCCGTATTATTTGGCCATTAGGTAAACCAACCCTAGAAAGAGATCCCGCAAGTATTATTTGTCGTGGTGGCATTTTTCCATTGTTTAAAGAAGATATCATAAAGGGGCGCAGTGAAAAATTGCCGCATTAATATATATGAAGATACGAAAATATATTTTTGAATGCGCAGTATTTGTCTGTGGCGCAGTAGTTATGGTATTTGAGCTTACTGGTTCACGGATTTTAGGGCCATATCTTGGGGCAACGCTGTATGTATGGACAAGCTTGATTGGTGTTATTTTGGGGAGCTTGAGTTTTGGATACTGGCTTGGTGGAAAAATTGCAGATCGCAAGGCAGACATGCGGTCTTTTTCTTTTATTATTTTTGCGTCAGCGCTGTGTATTATATACGTGTATACTATAAAAAATAATATATTAGAAATATTCAGCAGTCTTCCTCTTGGATCTTTAGAGTTTCGCTCTCTGTTAATCTCTTTTATATTATTTGCGCCCGCAAGTATTTTTTTGGGTATTATTTCTCCATACGCAGTAAAATTACGCCTCTTTCATATTGATACATCCGCATCAACCGTAGGAACGCTGTATGCACTCTCAACGCTCGGGAGTATTGCAGGCACCTTTGGCGCAGGATTTTTTATTATTCCATCACTAGGTACAGACGCAACACTCCTTCTTCTTTTTGCTATACTTATAGGCACAGCATTGGCAGTATATCCGTGGAAGAATTATGTGCATGCTTTTATATGGAGTGTATTAGTAGTTGCGATATCTATTATTGCATACAGTATCATTTTTTCTGTACAATCTTTGCAACGCGTTTCTGTTATTGATAAAGACACGCCGTATAATAGAATTTGGATTTTTCAATCACATAATGACAAAACAGGAAAAGACACTATAAATATTACAAACGGACCGCGTATTATCCATTCAGCAATGTTTGTAGACAGCAATGATCTTGTTTTTGAATATACAAAATTTTATCGACTTGTAGATCATTTTTTTCCTTCTGTTCAGCGCGCACTTATGATTGGCGGTGGCGCATACACCTATCCACGAGATTTTTTAACATATCATCCCAAGGCGACTATAGATGTTGTTGAAATTGATCCCGGTATGACAGATATGGCTCGGAAATATTTTCGCCTTCATGATAATCCGCGCTTGCGTATTATTCATAAAGATGGGCGAGTATTTTTAAACAGTGCGCAAGAAAAAACATATGATGTTATTTTTAATGATGCATTTGCATCTCTTACAATTCCTTTTCATCTCACAACACAAGAAACCATTCAAAAGGAATATGATGTACTTAGCGAAAAAGGCATTGTCATTGCAAATATTATTTCATCTCTTGCCGGAGAACAGAGTAAGTTTTTACAGGCGGAATACGCAACATATAAAAGTGTTTTTCCGTATGTATATATTTTTCCAGTAAGAGATATACATGATGATAGACTTCTTCAAAATATTATGCTCGTTGCACTTAAAACAGATAAAGAGTCGGTATTAAAAAGTGCAGATCCAGAACTTTCCGGATACCTTTCTCATATATGGAGCGGATTCTTACCAATCAATACGCATATTCTTACCGATGATTTTGCGCCAGTGGAATATCTCCAGCGAAATGCTTTATAATGTTTTTTGTTTTTTCATCCTAATGCGGTATAATGGATCCATATAAAAAACCATATGATTCTCATTGGTGACGCACTTAAAAAGGCACTTGCACTTGGATTTATACACATTGATCCGTTTGACGATACTGCTATTGGACCGGGCTCTATAGATTTGACATTAGGGAATGATTTTCGAATTTTTAAGTTATTTCAGCGAGCGTATCATATAAAAGGTGATTCGCATTTTGAAGATGTTACAAAAGAAGTGCATGTGCCAGACGGAAAGTCTATTGTTATCCGTCCGGGAAAAATGATTTTAGGAATTACACGAGAAAAAATTACACTTTCACATTCTATTGCAGGTTTTCTTGAAGGGCGAAGCAGATTTGCACGGTTTGGATTAGCAGTGCATGTAACCGCAGGCTTTATGCAGCCGGGTATTGCAAATCAACAGGTGCTTGAAATGGTAAATTTAGGGAATGCTCCGCTAGCCATTTATCCCAGAACAAAAATTTGTCAAATGGTTTTTGTAAGGTGTGAAGGCAGAGCACGGTATACTGGTCGTTTTGCAAGCCAAGAAAAGCCATAATACTGATACTGACATATGCGTGAACAAATTATTTTTATACGAAATTCATTTTTTCATTTTTTGTATACACGCGCTTTAAAGCGCTGGTTTTTTCTTTTTGACGCTGAACATGTTCATGACTCAATGACACGCATAGGAGAATGGCTTGGCTTATCTCGTTTCGGCAGGGGACTGATTCGTGTGTGTTTCTCCTATTCACATCCATCTCTTGAACAAGATATATGCGGTATTCATTTTAAGAATCCTGTCGGTTTGGCGGCAGGATTTGATTATGACGCAAAACTGCCGCAGATTTTACCGTTTCTTGGATTTGGATTTAATTCAGTTGGCACCATTACCAATATGAGCTATGAGGGTAATCCGCCGCCCATGCTGGGACGATTGCCAAAATCAAAATCTTTATTAGTGAATAAGGGTTTTAAAAATAAAGGCGCTGAAAATATAGCAGAAAAATTAAAACAGTATTCGTTTAGTATTCCCTTAGGTATAAGTATAGGAAGAACAAATTCACCACAGCTGAAAACTGCCGAGCAGAGCATTAACGATATTATCACTGCATATTCATTATTTGAAAAAGCAGAAACACAAAATTCGTATTATGAATTGAATATTAGTTGTCCAAATCTTCTTTTTGCCGCAGAAGATTTTTCTGACATAAAAAATCTTGATATGCTTTTAACAGCACTAGATGCACTTCATATAAAAAAACCGATTTTTATAAAGATGCCAATTGAAAAAAGCAATGATCACGTGAAAGCCATGCTTGATGTAATTGTAAGACATGATTCCGTGAAGGGGGTGATTTTTGGAAATCTTCAAAAAAATAAACAAGATCCATCCCTTGATCCTGTAGAGGTTGCGCGATGTGGACGTGGGTATTTTAGCGGCAAGCCATGTGAGAATCGGTCAAACGAACTTATTCAGCTTGCTTTTAAGAACTACGGAAATAAACTTGTGATTATTGGTTGCGGCGGAGTGTTTAGTGCAGAGGATGCCTACAAAAAAATACGAAATGGCGCATCACTTGTTCAGATGATTACAGGTATGATTTTTGAAGGGCCGCAGGTAGTAAATGAAATAAATCGGGGTCTTGTTCAGCTTTTAAAGAAAGATGGATTTTCTCATATTTCTGAAGCAATTGGAGCGGATTGTACATAATAATCTTTTTTAAAATATCCGCTAATTAGCGGATTGACAATGCACCTTTTTTATTTTATAATACGTAATATATTGAGCTGTAAAAATCATTCTATGCAAGAAGAAACATATAATATCAAATTTACCATTCATGGTATCAAGCACGATGAGCAGTATGCGATACTTGAGCAAGCGCTTCAGGGCGATGGCGTGATGCAGATAGATATTAATAAGCAGAAACATCTTGTTCGCGTCATCACGCATCAGCTGTATGAAGAAGCCGCCATCCGGGAACAGCTTATAGCGCTTGGTTTTTCAATTGCTGACTTTTCTTTCAAAAAAATTGGAGATGAGCAACAGATTATGGATCTTCGGATTAATGGTATGACATGTAGAAGCTGTGAAGTGCTTATTGAGCGTTCATGGAAAAAAATAGATGGCGTTCATGATGTATCTGTGGATGCAACAAAAGGTACTGCGCGTGTTCACTATCGCGGACAGCGGCCAGAGAATCACATATTACAATCTGTTATTGCAGATCATGGATACCAGATTATGACTGGCCAAGGAAAAGAAAAAGTGCGGCATCAAACAAAAAAACAGAAATCACAACGGCCATCTATCTTTCGGATGATTGGGCTCTTTGCAATTGTTCTTTTGCTTGGGAGTATTGCATCAAAACTTGGATTTATAAAATCCGCAACAGCACTGGGAGATTCTGTTACACTTGGCGCGGCATTTGTTTTAGGCCTTGTAGCAGCAACATCATCATGTTTGGCAGTATCTGGAGGAGTATTACTCTCAAGTGTTGCGCAGTTTCAAAAATATCATCCCAAGGCAACATTGGGAATGAGGATGGTGCCGGTAACACTCTTTGTTGGCGGAAGAGTTATCGCATACGGCGTGCTCGGCGGTGTTATTGGACTTATTGGAAAGAGTTTGTCTCCATCACCATTTTTCACTGGTCTTCTCACGCTCCTTGCGGCACTGTACATGCTCTTTATGGGGCTTGATATGCTTAACCTTGTTCCGGGGTGGATGAAAAGAATTTTTCTACCGCGTCTGCCAAAAAAATTATCTCATGCTATTTTGGATCTTGAAGAAAAATCACATCCGCTTGTTCCATTTGCTTTGGGTGCAGGAACGTTTTTCCTTCCATGCGGATTTACACAAAGCTTACAGTTGTACGCGTTAACTACTGGAAGTTTTATGACAAGCGCACTTATTCTCTTTGTCTTCGCGCTTGGTACTGCGCCGGCACTTCTTATGGTTGGCCTTGCATCAAGCTCTCTTAAAGGCTCTGCGCACAAATTCTTTTATCATTTTGCAGGAGCGCTTGTGATAGTCCTTGGATTTTGGAACATTTCAAATGCTTCTACGCTTATGGGATTTCCATTTCCAAAATTTTCATTGCCATCTCGGCCAGTTGCGCAAGTTGTTGCGGGCGGTACTGTGGCAACGTTTGACGGCACCAAGCAAATCGCTCGCATGTCCGTGACGCCATCCGGATATGAGCCAAGCCAAATTACGCTTCGTGCCGGTGTTCCCACGGAATGGCTTGTAGACGGTACGCAAGCAAGTGGTTGCGGATCTGTATTGGTATCGCGCGAACTTGGCATTCAAAAATTACTAGAAACAGGGGAAAATAAGTTTGAATTTACACCAAAAGCACCAGGAAAGATCTCGTTTAGCTGTTCTATGGGTATGATTCGTGGAGAATTTACTGTTATATCAAATTCGTAGTATGAAAACAACTGCAACAATACAAGGGACGCATTGTCCTGCGTGTACGGCGCTTATCAAAGATATTTGCAGTGATTTTTCTGCTATTGCATCTTGTTCCGTTGATTATGCTACCGGACGTATGGAATTAGAGCATACGGAAGACCTTTCCTTAGATGATCTAAAAAAAGAGATAGAAACTATTGGAAAGTATACCGTAATATTTGATACGGCTGTATAGGTATTTCATGATAGCATTATCATAGAGCGCTGAGTAATCCTCGGTGTTTTTATATTTTGACGTTTTGAATGTAGTATGATACGGTATGTATATAACCATGACCTTAGGGTAAGGTCTTATCCATACTACTATGATAGAGCCATATGCATCAGCAGCGCTCCATGCTGCAAAAAAAGCACGCGGGCATATTGATCGCGTGATAAAAATGATGGAAGAAAAAAAATACTGCATGGATGTTATTCAGCAGTCTAACGCCGCTATTGGCATTTTGCGAAATGCAAATAATAGTATTTTGGAAAGCCATTTACATACCTGTGGGAAAAAACTTGCATCTTTAAAATTATCAGAGCGAAAGAAATTTATCCAAGAACTTATTCGCGCATGCACTATTTCATCTCATAAAAGATAATTATTATATGCAACAAGCAATATTTTCTATCGGCGGTATGCATTGTTCATCATGCGCCGCTATTATTGAACGAAATATTAAAAAACTTCCCGGTATTCATACGGCGCGAGTAAATTTTTCTGCAGAAAAAGCGCATGTGGCATTTGACTCAACGGCTACGAACGAACAACAAATTAAAGAAAAAATAGAAGGAGCGGGATATCACGCAGTCCTCATGACTGGAGACGATACGGAATCGGAGCGTGCGCGAAAAAATGCAGAGATGTGTGAACAGCGCAATAATTTTTTTATCGGACTAGTATTGAGTGCGCCCTTGGTATATTTCATGTTGTTTGATTTTTTTTATATCATTCCATTTCGTGCGACACTTTTGCCGTGGGCAGGCATTCTTTCATTTATCTTGGCAACGCCGGTACAATTTTTTGTTGGTGCAGGATTCTATAAAGGAGCATGGTCAAGTATTAGAATGAGAATGTTTACCATGGATAGCTTGATCGCTATCGGGACAACTGCCGCATATGCATATAGCGTAGTTGTTTTTTTGCAATATGTGTTTTCTCATGGAAGTATTCTTGGCGTGAACGGACAAAAAATTCCTGATCTTTATTTTGAAACATCTGCCCTTCTCATTACATTTGTATCGCTTGGAAAATGGCTAGAGAGTAGAGCAAAGGGGCAAACATCCGAAGCTATTAAAAAACTCATGGGATTGCGATCTAAAACTGCTCGTGTTATTCGAGATGGAAAAACAGAAGATATTCTTATTGAGCAGGTAGTCGTGGGAGATATTATTTTAGTTCGCCCAGGAGAAAAAGTTCCTACAGACGGTGTTATTATAAAAGGTTCATCTAGTCTTGATGAGTCTATGCTTACCGGAGAAAGCATGCCAATTGAAAAAAAAGAAGGAGACGGGGTGATTGGCGCAACACTTAATAAAACAGGAAGTTTTGAATTTCGCGCGACAAAAGTAGGAGCAGAAACTGCGCTCGCGCAGATTATACGAATTGTGGAAGAGGCGCAAGGATCACGTGCGCCTATCCAAGCATTTGCAGATAGAGTATCCGCATGGTTTGTGCCGGCGGTTATTGGTATTGCGGTGATAACATTTGGTGTATGGTTTTTCGTATTGCATGCACAGATAGGTTTTGCGCTTATGGCAAGTACCGCAGTATTAGTGATTGCATGCCCATGTGCATTGGGTCTTGCTACGCCAACTGCAATTATGGTTGCTACAGGAAAGGGTGCGCAGTATGGCATTCTTATTAAAGGCGGAGAGCCCCTTGAAGAGGCATGCAAGATACGTGCAGTGGTTTTTGATAAGACAGGTACTCTTACAAAAGGCAAACCAGAAGTGACTGATATTATCTCTCAAAGCGTGCTTACGCAAGATGAAGTTCTTGCCCGTGCGGCAAGTATTGAAAAACATTCAGAGCATTCGCTTGCAGAAGCAATTTGCATGTATGCTGCGCAAAAAAATATTCAAACAACCGATGTTATGAATTTTATCGCAATTCCAGGACATGGCGTGAAAGCATCAGTACAGGGAAGTACGTATTATTTTGGAAATCGCCGGCTTATAGAACAAATAGTAAAACTTTCATTGGGAACAACTAATGACGTGATGAATAAATTAGAGGAAGACGGAAAAACCGTTATGCTTCTTGCTACAGATAAAGAAATACTCGGAATGATTGGAGTTGCAGATACCGTAAAAGAAACATCGGCAGAAGCAGTGAAGAAGTTGGAGGGCATGGGCATTGCCGTCTACATGATTACCGGAGATAATCAACGAACTGCGCATGCTATCGCAAAACAACTAGGAATTACAAATGTACTTGCAGAAGTGTTGCCAGATCAAAAAGCAGAGAGAATAAAAGAACTACAATCAAAGGGATTTCATGTTGCTATGGTAGGCGATGGTATCAATGACGCACCGGCATTGGCACAAGCACATCTTGGCATTGCCATGGGAAGCGGTACTGATGTGGCAATGGAAACCGGTGGTGTTGTGATGATGAAAAACGATATTCGCGATGTTATAAGCGCTATTCAGTTGAGCCGTGAAACGCTTGGAAAGGTGAAGCAAAATCTTTTCTTTGCATTGTTTTATAATACAATAGGTATTCCTGTTGCCGCACGTGTGTTTGCCGGGCTTGGTATTGTTCTGCGTCCGGAACTTGCAGGCCTTGCTATGGCGTTTAGTTCAGTATCTGTGGTATCAAATTCATTGCTACTTCGCGGATTTGCTCCGGGAAAGAAAAATACAATCTCTATGATTGCGCCTTATATTATGACGCTTTTATTTACGCTTCTATTTTTGGCATTTGCAAAGGTGAGTATGTAAGCGGGGATTTGTGTATTTGCGTATCCTATCCTAATACGATAGGATACAAGATATGAGCAAAGCCATACAACGCATGATTTTTTTAGTATTTCTTGTTGCCGCGCTGTTTTTTGGCTCGGCAATTTTTTATGTTCAAACTGCGTATCTTCCCCGCATACAATCCATTGATGCTATTACTCCGCAAAATGTTGCGCTTGTACTTGGAGCAAGTTTAGTGCATCGCCAGCCGGGCGAGGCACTTGAAGATAGGCTTGAAACCGCGTTTGAACTGTATAACAAAAAGAAAGTAAATAAACTCCTTGTATCCGGAGATAATAGAAGCGTGGACTATAATGAGCCTATGGCCATGAAGCGATATCTTTTGGAAAAAGGTGTTCCAGAAGAAGATATTATTTCGGATTTTGCCGGTCGCAGAACATATGACAGTTGCTATCGAGCAAAAGAAATTTTTGGACTTACATCTATTATTGTGGTGACGCAACGGTATCATTTGAATCGTGCTTTATATCTTTGTAATACGATAGGACTTGATGCATGGGGTGTTTCTGCAGATCGTCGTGCATATAATGCACTGCCTAAATGGCAAATGCGTGAATTTATTGCGTCATTTCTTGCATGGATAGATACGCATACTGCAAGCGCGCGGCCACTTTTAGGAGAGAAAGAATTTATTTCATTTGAATAATATCTATGAGTAATGAAGCAAAAAAACATCCAGTTTCTGAAGTACAAAAAACAACGAAGAAAGACACAGAAGGGCACAAAGAAAAAGAACGCGAACAAAAAGAATACGAATATCTTGTCCAATCAGAGTATCGCGAGTTAGCAAAAGCAGGACTGCCGACAGGGTATTGGGCGCTTACAAAAAAGACTGGTATTGAGCCTGATTGGTCTATTGAACAAGAACTCCGGAAACATTCAGATCGATATTTCAATTTGAAAGAATTTTTATTTGAGGGTGAAGCAATGTATGAAGGAGAAGTAGATGAATGGAAAGTGAAGTATGAGTATCCAGCTTTGGTGTGCAATGGTTGTATGGAAAGTTTGAAAGCATTACGTGAGTTGACGCATGTTCCGCTTATTGTTACGGCATTGAATTATAGTATAGAAGAGCGTTATCTTGGAGAAAATAGAGAAATAACGTATGGAGATATTCAAGAAGGATATGTGAATATTATAAAAAACCAGCAAAGAATTCAGTATGGCTTTGTTCAAGCATTACAAGAAATGACAGGTATAGCGCCGAAACAGGAGATTATTGAGAAGAGTTATCACGATCATCTTGTGCAGTATGTAAACGAGCATTATTTGCATGCAGAGCAAAAAGAACATCAAACAAATCACATTCCATTTTCAAAAGAACTTCTCCATGCGCTTCAGCAAGTATGGGGAGTGCGCCAACAGGTGGAGAAAAATATTATTATTCAGACTCAGCGCGCTATCACGGCTATCACGCAGACAGGGGAAACAACTTCAGAAAAGACAATTCCAGTAACGCTCGTGCCGGTGCGCGGCGTGTTTCGTATTTTTTCTGGAGATATTGGCGATGCATGCTTTACAAGTCAACATAAAACACTTGCTCAAGGTACATTTGAAAAGCTTACCGCCTTTGTATTTGTGACAAACCGTGGAAAAAAAGATGAGCGTATTCAAGGGTCAGTTCTCGTTGTTGAAGCAGAAACACCTGAAGGAATACCTGTATTGGTGGTGCGTGCAAATAATCCAAGTGAAAATTTCATGCGCTCTGTTGATGCAAAAATATGCATGACACGTGTTCTTGAAGAAATGACTGCACTTGCGCAGAGGAGAAATATTCCGCTTGTCGTGGTTCCACGCGATGGAGCAAGCGCTTCTTCTTCAAATAGAGAAATTGTTGTTCAGACATACCGATCATTTCCCTGGTATGATTCAGCAGACCCCATTGAACTAAAAAATGAACCGGAGACAAGATTTAATGGATACTGCAATTTTGATAAAAATGGCGCTTCCCCAGTTATTCCAATTTCCTAGCGGTTTGATATTATAAAAGAAGAATAAGGAACCATGGAGTTCTTTTCTTTTGCCAGTGCCTCCACTTCACAAAATGAAAGTCGCCTCACAACGCAAACATCAAAACTCGCTTCGCTCAAACAGTTGATGTTTGCTGTTCGGCTCCTTCATTTTTTGTGAAGTTCCCGGCAAAGCAAAAAAAGATCTTCATGGTTCCTACAGTAACTTTATTTTTTATGGTCAACGATATTTTTTCCTATATTCGAGAAGCATATGCAAGTAGTATGTCAAAGCAAGATATTATTCATGCCTTGCAGACTACGGGATGGCAAGAAGAGGATATCAATCAGGCATTTAGTGAATATGAATCGCCTGTAGATGAACAAACGCCAGCCAAAAAGAAATCCAGTATTCCAGTAATGGAAGATATTGAACCGTTTATCCAAGAACAATCTTCTTCAAAATTTCAGTTGAAATTTTCTAAAAATTTTTTTACAACAATTGGCATTATTGCCGCATCAATTATGATCGTTGTTGCTGCGCTTGGTATTCGGAGTATATTTTTTCAACAGCCAGAACAAGCGCAGTTTAGCTTGCAAGCGGCCGTATCAGATAGCGAGGGCATTCGCGCGGATACATCTTTTATTTTAAAAAGTTCGCGTGTTTTCAGCGAGGAAGAAATAAAGAAAATTGTTGCCTTCACGCCACAGCTTGAATTTAAAGTGCGAAAAATGGTAAACGGCACATCATTTTTGCCAATTGCATACGCAGCAGAAGCCAGAGGAGAAGCACAATCTTCTGAGTCATCCGCCACAGCATATGAAATTACACCCACAGAACCACTGCACGAAGAAAAAGTATATCGCGTTTCAATTACAGATCAAGATATTGAAGATAAAGAATATCAATGGGCGTTTCAGGTAAAGGCTCCATTTCAAGTAATTTCAACAAATCCAGCAGATCATGGGACATATGTACCACTGAATACCGGTATTGAAATAACTTTTAATCGAGATGATGTCAGTGATCCGCAAAGTTTTTTTGAAATATCTCCAAACGTAGAAGGTACATTTGAACAGCATAAGAAATCATTTGTTTTCTTGCCAAAAAAATTGGAAGAAAAAACACTCTATACTGTTACGCTTAAAAAAGATCTAAAAACCACATCAAGCAATGAAACATTTGAGAAGAATTACGTTTTTTCATTTGAAACAGGCGAGAAAGATCAGAGCACAGGTGTTCCGCCGACACTCTATTTCTCTCGCGCATTTCAAGAATTGATTCCTGGAAAAAAGCCAGTTCTTGAGGTAAGTCCGAATTATTATTTTGATCAGAAAAAAGAAGAGAAAAAGCTTGATATATCCGTCTTTACGTTTGCAACGCCTGATGATTTCTTGAAAGCATATCGCGCACGTACGACACAAAATCAATCATGGACACAGTTTCAGAAAAAAGATGATCTTGCTGATGTAATTGCGCATTCGGCAAAGAAATCATTTTCATTCAAGCCAAAGCTTATTTCCTCTGGCTGGCAAACATTTATTGAATTTCCGAAAAATATTGAACAGGGACAGTATGTTTTTCAGCTTTCCTATGATAAGAAAATTTCATACGGATGGGCAGTTGCTACGCCACTCACGCACTACTATGCGCTTTCCAGAGAAAAAGGTTTTGTCTGGCTCTATGATTTTGTAACAAAAAAACCCATACCCAATGCCGCCGTCTCTGTACTGACGGCGGACACTGAAGAATCAATTGGCTCAACGCAAGGTAGCGGACTTTTGGAGTTCGCTACTCCTGCAGTACTACAGACAGCAGGAAAAGGTGAAGATGGTGCGCATGCGGATTTTTTCAAAATTATATATGGAAATAAGACAGTGCTTATTCCTGCATCAATTGCAAACGAAGGGTATGCATCCTATTGGAGCTATATTTCAAGTGATCGGTATACCTATCAAATGACAGATACTATTCGTTTTTGGGGAATACTGAAAGGGAAGAAAGAAGATCTTCGCGGAAAAAAAGCGCATCTCGCACTCCGCGGAGGTGATTCATATACCACGATAGAAGAAACAGATGTAGCAGTATCACAGTTTGATACAGTGCAAGGGGAGCTTTCATTTACTGGCGCAACACCCGGATACTATTCATTGGAATTTTCCATATATGATCAGCAGGTTCAAACGATTCCTATCCAGATCATGACATATACGAAGCCGGCATATCTCATTACAGTGACACCATCACAGTCTGCCGTGTACACTGATTCGCCAATTAATTTTAAAGTGAAGGCGACATTTTTTGATGGTACGCCAGTTGCCGGAGTGAAACTTCATTATTCCGGATGGTGGTATAGTGATACTATTGAAAACGATATTCAGCTTGATGACCATGGAGAAGGCACGGTAACATATACGCCAAAGTATGAAGAGAGTGATCAATATCCACAAACATTTGAATTGACATTTCGGCCAGCTCTTTCTGAAGAAGGAGATATTTGGGGAAGCAGTAGCGTACTTGTATTCGGTCCTGATAGATATATTCAATCTTTTAGTGAGGACAAAGGAGACAATACATATAGCTTACGCGTAAAAGTGAATACTCTTGCGATCCAAAATGTTCATGATAAAAATCCAGATCTTTGGAGTAGTGATTTTATCGGGGAGCCTGCAGGAGGAGAACATATTGCTGCGCATCTTATACAACACACCTATGTAAAAAAAGAAACTGGCCAATATTATGATCCGGTAGATAAGGTCGTACGAAAACAGTATGATTATTCTGTAGAGGATAAGACTATTGAAGATATGTCTGGAGTGACGGATGCGAACGGCGAATGGGCATTTGAGAAGAAAATTCCGCGCAAAGAGGATAGCTGGTATGAAATTGTTTTTGAAGGAAAAGATCAGAAAAATCATGTATTTAGATCTCGTGAATTTCTCTGGGAAATGAGCGGGTATAATACATGGAAATTATTCAGTCTCTCGCTTGAGAAAAAAGACACCGGATCAGGCGGAGGCGAAAAGAAATATTCTATTGGAGAAAAAGTGCGACTGAGCGCTGAGATAACGGGAGAGAAAAAACACGCAGATTCGCCATTCTTGTTTTTCAGAAAGAGCGCGAATATTGAGTCATTAGTCATTCAGAATAATCACGAATACGAAGATACATTTATAGAATCGTTTATTCCCACTGTTCAATATCGTGTTGTTGTATTAGGACCATATGGATTTGAAGAGAGTAATGATATTGAAGCGCGTTTTGAAGAAAAAGATCGCGGTCTTTCTTTGCGCATAACACCAGATAAAGAAAAATATCGTCCCGGGGATTTGGTGTCACTAGATATTTCTGCTCAAGACGCGAGTAAAAAGGGTGTATCAGCCGAGGTGAATCTCGCGGCGATTGATGAGGCGCTGTATCATATGTTGCCGTACACATATGAGCAGAATATATTACAGACGCTCTACGCAAGCGCACAAAACAATGCTTGGATTACGACAGATGCGGCGCAATACGTCCAGCTGAATAAAAGTGCTGCAGAAGGTGGCGGATGTTTTACAGGAGATACACCGATTTTTATGCGCGATGGAACTATAAAAGCCATACAAGACGTGCGTGTTGGAGATGGTGTTTCAACGTTGAAGTCAGAAAAAGATCGTGTGCTTACTCCAGCATTTGTACAAGGAATTTCTTGGCATTTTGTACCATGGTATCTTCAGATAACAACATCAGGTAACTCTTTAAACGTGACACCTGAACATCGGATTTTTGTAAATGGAGTATGGATGCCTGCAGGCAGAGCAAAAATTGGAGATGTCCTTTTAAAATCAGATGGTACTATTGGAAAAATTACTGCGATCGATCAAGTTTGGGGAAACACGCAAGTATTTAATATTGTTGTCGGGCCAAATCATACCTATTTTGCAAATGGCTGGTATGTGCATAATCAAGAAAAGGGCGGTGGTGATATGCGTATTCGAACAACATTCAAAGACACTGCGCTCTATGAATCAGTGCATACTGATCAAAATGGTTCTGCGCACACTACATTTACCGCACCAGATAACGTGACATCATGGCGCATTCTTGCGCAAGGGTACGCGCCAGATGGCATTCGCGCTGGACAGACTACTCAGCTCGTTACTGTTTCACTTCCATTTTTTGTTGATTCTACTATCGCGCCTACTTATCTGGTGGGCGATGAGCCTACTATCCGAGTACGTGCGTTTGGTGATGAATTCAAACAAGGCGAAAAGACTGTTTTTCGTATAAAGAGCGATGCGCTGAATATTGATAAAGAAGAATCAGCAGATGGAAATGAAGCATTCTTTTCTCTCGGTGCACTACCGGAAGGAAAATATGATATCACAATTTCTACATCTCAAGGAGATCTGAAGGATGCGCTCGTACGTACAATTGATGTGAAGCGTTCATATTTTCAAACGTATGAATCAAAGGCATATGATGTGTCCGCATCTCTTCAGATACAGGGAGGAAAAGAACAGGGATATACGGATGTCGCACTAATGGATGTAGGGCGCGGAAAATATTATAGTCAGCTACATACATATATGTACGCATCCGGTATCCGTGCAGATCAAGTTGCGGCACTGCATTATGCCGGGAATTTTTTGAATGATTATTTTGGTGAACAGATTCAGCAAGACACCTTTGATATGAGCGCATATCAGGCATCTGAAAAAGGAGGCGGTGTCAGTCTCTTTCCCTATAGCGATCCGGATTTGGAGCTTACAGCAAAAATGATAGACCTTAGTCTTGATAGTATTTCAAAAGAACAAGTGCGATCATATCTGACCACCGCGCTTGAAGATGAGAAATCAGATATTCATAGGATTTCACAAGCACTGTACGGACTATCAGTCTTGAATGACCCGGTATTAGTGAAAGTGCAGAAAGTTTTAAGCAGGACAAACGACCTTACACTTGAGGATCGAATCTATCTTACGCTCGCGCTCACGCGATTTGGAGATTTTGCATCTGCACGATCTGAATATGAAAAAAATATTCAAGGCCATCTCCGGTTTGACGGACCTCAAGGCTGGCTTGATGAAGAACAAGATATGACGAAAAGAGTAAGGCTAACTGGCACTATTGGAATAATTGCGTCAGAGCTTGGCTATGAACATGATGCAGATGCACTTTGGGAATATATGATTACTCATGAACCAGAACGGAATTTGGATAGTATTGAAGAACTGCTATTCATGCGGTCAGCACTTGCAAAAGAAACAGAAGACAAAGCATCTTTTACGTATCATACGCCATCACGCAATGAAACAATTACTCTTGAGAATGGCATGGTACAGCACCTTACGCTTTCATCTTCCGACTTGAAAGCGCTTCGATTTTCCGGAGTGCATGGGAAGATACGTGCTATTGTTTCTTTTGAACAAGATAAAAATCCAGATGCATTGCAAAAGAATGGTGAACTAAGTATTACGCGGACGTATCTTGTTGATGGCAAGCCCGTATCGGAGTTTAAAGATGGCGACATAGTGCAGGTGCAGATAGATCCGAATATTGCAGAGAGCGCGCTTGATGGGACATATCAGATAGTGGATTATCTGCCAAGCGGATTAAAGCCAATCACGCGTACATATGAAACAGGATTGGAGAATACCGGTACTGAATGCGATCCTACATGGTATCCTGTTCGCATCCAGAATGAAGCAGTATATTTTCTGACATATAAAGGTTTTGATAAGACAGAGTATTGCACGAATAGAACCATCAATTATTACGCGCGCGTGGTCACAAAAGGAACATACAATGCAAATCCTTCCCTTATCCAATCCATGCAAAATCTAGAAAGTTTGAATGTATCAAAACAGGATGCAGTGACAGTGAAGTGATTTTTAGAGAGCAGGGCTGTATTCCTTTTCGCTTTCGCTCGCCGACCCAGCGAGTCGGCTCACGGGAATCGGCCTCGCTCTTTTTGCTTCACAAAAAACCATGCCCGCTCGGCCTCATAACCCGCTCAAAAGAACACAGCCCTACTCTCTATGTATAAATATTGTTTTCTTAATGTAATAATCGCAGTATTCTTTCTTAATAGTTCAGTCGTATACGCCGCACCAAAAACACCTCTCGAAACAAATAGCGATCTTAGTTCATTTCGAGATACGATTTTTCTACAAGGTGGTGTTATGCATGCTGGAACGCAAGAGCTTTCATCACTGGTTATTAAAACAGTCGGAGATCTTGGGAAAAATCGTACAGCCTTGGATAAAGAAATCCATCTCGGCATTACATCGCACCATTTACCGACTGCGGCGCCATTTATTGGAGAATTCTATCAGGAACTGTGGAATACCGGCGGTCCGCGAGATACATTTATTATTATTGGTCCGGATCATAATGAGCGGTGCGGAGCTCCATTTGCAGTATCGGATCGGCCATATCAAACGCCATTTGCTACACTTCAGCCAGATAGTGAGATTCTTTCTGCGCTCAAAAAAGAAGGCGGCGCTAAACGCAATGATACATGTTTTGAAAAAGAACATAGTATTGGAGTGCAAGCATTTTTTCTTTCCTATTTGTATCCGCATAGCCGTATTGTGCCGATCCTTGTTTCCTCAATTGCCGGACAGGCAGATATCGCGAAGATAAAAAATGTTCTTTTGAAATTTCAAAATCGAACATGTGTCATCGGGAGCTTTGATTTTTCTCATTATTTTTCCTATCAGACTGCGAATGTTTTGGATTCAGAAAGCGAACACATGATAAAAGAATTTAACGGTTCTGGATTTTCATTTCGCCATATTGATTCACTGGCTGGCGCACGATTGGTTTTGACATTAGCGCAAAGTAGCGGAAATCATAACGTACAGATTCTTGATAAAAAAAATTCTTTTGATTTTACGGGGCAGGGGAGTAATACGACTGGATACATCAATGCAGATTTCGCAAAAACAGATATTCCAAAAGACGCCATAAAACTTGTGTTTGTAGGGGATATTATGCTTTCGCGAAATGTAGGGGAAGTATTGAAGCGCCAAGGGAATTGGAATATTCCCTTTCAAGACAGCAGATCATTTCTGCAAAGTGGAGATATTCTTTTTGGCAACTTAGAAAATCCTATATCTTTACGCGGGAAAAATGTTGGCAGCATCTATTCTTTCCGCGCAGATCCACGCGCGTTTTCAGGACTGACCTATGCGGGATTTGATGCACTATCTATCGCGAATAATCATATCGGCGACTGGGGGCGTGAAGCGCTTGAAGATACGATCCAAGGACTTGTAAAAAATAACATCAAACCAATCGGCGGAGGTATGTCAGAAGAAGATGCACATACTGCGCGAATATTTTCTGTGAAAGACACAGTAATTGGGTTATTAGGATACACGGCAGTTGGTTCACAACCGTGGGAAGCAAAAAAGAACACACCGGGTATAGCGATCTATGATAAGAAAAAAATGATTGGGGATATTAAACGCGCAAAAAAACCGCACAAATGGTGATTGTATCATTTCATTTTGGCGATGAGTACAAAAAGTATTCAAATAGATTCCAGCAGGATGCGGCTCATGCAGCAATTGACGCAGGCGCGTCACTTGTTATTGGGCATCATCCTCATGTAGTTGAAGAAACGGAAATATATCGAAATAAACTCATCATATACAGTCTAGGAAATTTTGTTTTCGATCAGTTTTTTTCAAAAGAAACAAAAGTCGGGGCAGTGCTTACTGCCTATATAAAAAATGGAAAGTTTCAGGCCGCGGAATTAACACCAACAGAAATTACTAAACAATATCACGTTTTATTGAAAAATAAAGAGACAATTCGGGTATATTAAAATGATATAAAAAACAGACCATCGTACGATAGTCTGTTTTTTATATTGCAGCTATGCAAGCAATGGAGCATTATTTTTTCATTCCCGCTTTCATCGGCACTTTTTTTATTACTGGCTTTGTCATTTCTTTCTTTACCGGCATTGCTTTTTTTATAGCCGCCTTCATAGCTGTGTCTTTTTCTTTTTTGTACGCTGTCATTGCAGCTGCTTCTGTCTTTTTAAGTGCAGCAAGCGCTTTTTTCTTATCTTTCTTTGCCTTAAGCGCATTCGTATATGTCATGCGTGCCTTTTTTACCGCCGCATCATGCTTTGATTTTGCCTTTTTTATTGCAGCTTCATGGTCTTCTTTTTTCATATTCATGTCTTCTGCTTTTTGTGCAGTGGTTTCTTCTTTTACCATTTCAGCAGTGTTTTCCATGGCTTGATCTTTTGGTGCATCTGTCATTCCCGGTTCTTCTGCGGCAAGCGCAAGAGATGGAGATAGAATAAGACTGAATGCAATGATAGTTGTCATGAGATATTTGTTCATAGATGTAGTGTGTTATTGCGTCCGAACGCTTTAATTATAATTTGTAATTTTAATGAGGATTCTATTCTCGACCTTTATTAGAATCCTGTTACTGTTTCTTTTTGTTCAAGCGCAGATTTTTTTCCAAATTTATGGAAAATAGCCGGCGTTAAAAGAAGTGAAATTGCTGTTGAGCTTACTAAGCCGCCAAAAATAACAACCGCAAGCGGGTTCAGCATTTCCTTTCCCGGTTTATCTTGTGCAATAAGAAGTGGAATAAGCGCAAGTGCTGTAACTACTGATGTCATAAGTACCGGTGTTACGCGTTCAAGCGTGGCAGTAATAATGGTTTCTTTGCTGAATGGATGTCCTTCACGGATAAGGCTTAATGCTCGCGATATGAGCATGATACCATTTCGCGATACAATTCCAGTCAGTGAAATGAATCCAACGAGATGCGCAAGACTGATGGTATGTCCGGTTAGCCAAATACCTACAAGACTTCCAATAAATACTGTTGGAATGTTCAACATGATTTGCGCAACAATAGGAAGAGAACGAAACGCCTGATACAGTACCGCAAAAATCAATATAAGTCCTACGATAAAAAATATACCTAGGCGAACACTATTCTCTTTCTGGCTTTTATACGTTCCTTCATATGAAATCAGTGTTCCGGTTGGCAATTTTTTCTGATTCATATTTTTTTTGACTGCATCAATAGCTCCAACAATATTTGATCCTTGGTAATTTGCACTTACCACTAATACGCGCTTACTTCCTTCATGCGTGAATCTATTGCGGCCGCCCTCAATGCGCACATCTGCAACAGATCCAGCCAAAGATTCGCTTTCAATTGAAGGAAGCGGCAAATCTGCAATTGCTTGTGCATTTCCGCGGGATGCAAGATTGTATCGAAGAAGTACCGGAATACGCTGATTTCCTAATGGCACTTGATCAAGCTGTTCTCCCATGAGTCCCATTTCCAATTCTTCTGCTACCATGCCTGGAGACATACCATATTCCGCTAAGCGGTTTGTGAGCGGCGTAATGTGAAGTTCCGGAATTGTTACATCTTTTTCAACACGAGGATTTTTTATGCCCGGTTGTTTTGCAAGTTCTTGTTTAATACTTTCTGCGGTTTCTCGCAAATCTCGCAAATCATCAGCAAATACTTTAATGACAATTGGCGCCCGCACTCCGGAAATAAGCTGTTCAAGCCGGTGTGTAATGGGTTGGCCAAGACTGTAATCCGCACCAGGGTGACTGTCTAATACTTTTTGTATTTTCACAAAAAGTTCTTTTTTCTTTTCTTCTAATCCTGGCTTAAACACCACTTGCATTTCACTGCTATTGCTTCCGCCGCCATGCGCATCTGTTGTTGATCGTCCCGCAGAATGGCTTACGCGTAATACGCCCGGAATTTTCATAAGATCACGCTCAATACTTGTGACAAATTCATTTGTCATATCAAGATTCGTATTTACCGGCAAGATGGCCATGATGGTTGCGGATCCTTCATTGAATGGAGGAATACCTTCTTTTCCTGCGCCAATAAACAATCCCGCAGAAATAACAAGAGATGCAATAACTCCTATGATAAGTGGTGCGGGATGATCAATACTCCAGGAAATAAGCGGCGTAAGCTTTTGCTTAATATATGTTACGAATCGCGTATCTCCATGTTTTTTAAGTTGTTGTCCACGACCAAGGAGGTAACTGCAGAGCACTGGCGTAATAGTCAATGAAACAATCATGGATGCAATAAGTGAAACAATATACGCAGTGCCAAGCGGCGCCAGAAGCCGTCCTTCCATGCCGGGAATAAAGAATAACGGCGTGAACGCGATTGCCACTAGGATAGTCGCGTACACAATAGAATTTCGTACTTCGCTAGAGGCAGTGGATACGACTTCATCAGCTTCTTGCGGTGATGTGTATGTATTTGTACGTAATCGTCTATAAACATTTTCAATACCGACAATAGCATCATCTACAAGTTCACCAATAGCAACAGCAAGTCCTCCCAGGGTCATAACATTTACCGATAAGCCAAATGACCAAAAGACGATTGCGGTTACAAAGATACTTAGCGGAATCGCAGTTAGTGTAATGAATGTAATGCGAATATTCATAAGGAAGAGAAAAAGAACAACAATAAGAAGTAGTGTTCCATCTCGCAATGCCTCAATAACATTTTTGAGACCTGCACGGATGAACCACTCTTGTCGCAAGAGATCATTTTTTATTTCTACTCCCTTAGGAAGTGTTTTTTGGATTTGCGCAAGAGTTTCATCTATTGTGTCTGTTACTTTTATGGTTTCAGCATCTGGTTGGCGAACAAGTCTCAAAAGTACACCTGGCTTGCCGTCTATAGCTGCGGTGCCACGCACGACACTAGGAAGCTCTTGTGCATCTGCAACATCTCCGAGTCTGACAACTTTTCCTTCAAACACGCCAATGGCAATTGCATTAAGATCTTCTGCGTGAGAAGGAACAGTGAGAATGCGCACAGGGTACTCTTTTTCATTTTGCAGTAATACGCCACCACCTCTATTTCGCAATGATCCATTTACTTGTTCACTGATATCTTCCATGTGCAGTCCATATCTGCGAATTCGTTCTGCATCCACGTTGATCTGCCACTCTCTAACATCTCCACCCATAATAAGGATGTTTGAGATGCCTGGAATACGAAGGAGTGCTGGACGTAATGCCCAATCCGCAATAGTGCGCAATTCCATGGGAGTAGTGGAGGATTCCTCTGTGGTAGTAAGGCCAATCCACATGATTTCTCCCATAACAGAAGAAATAGGGCCAAGGATTGGTTTCACGTCTTTTGGAAGATTTGCTTGCGCAAGCCGTTCTTGAATGATTTGCCTATTTCGATATATGTCAGTGCCCCATTGGAATTCAATATTGACAATGCCAAGTCCAAATGTGGAAGTACTCCGAACTTTTTCAATACCAGGGGCTCCGGATACAGACCATTCAATAGGATTTACTACAAGACGTTCAACATCTTCTGCCGCCAATCCATCTGCTTCTGCGAATATTGCAACCGTTGGTTTATTTACATCCGGCAAGATATCTACCTTCATAGTTGCAAGTGCGGCAACACCGGCAACCATAATAATTCCGCCAATGATGAGAGTTGTGAGTTTATGCTGTATAGACCAACGAATAACAGCGTTAAAAAATGTACTCATATATTTTTATTCGCCATGACCCATATCTTCCATAGAAGCTCCACCCATATCATCATCGTCTTCTGAATCTGATGTGTCTTTTTTCATTTCAACATCTTGCGCCGCATCGCCTTTTACTAAGACAGTTTTGAGTACACTGTCTGATATTTGGCGGCTCAAAAACATTTCTTTTGGTTTGAGACCTTCAATCACTTCAATCTTATCGCCGACTGCTTTTCCTGTTTTTATGATTCTATCCATGACATGCGCATTGTCAGCAGCTGCAACGTAGATATGTGATTGATTATTTTCATCCCAGCGTAGCGCAGTGAATGGGATAAGAATACTGGTAGTTTTTTCTGATGGCGCTACACGAACAAGTGCATGAATCGGCCAATCAACGTTTTCTGTGAATTCAGCTTCTGCGGTAAATGCGCCATTTTCTCCTAAGATTGCACCAACGCCTACAATGGCTGCAGTTTTCTTGTCAAATGGAAAACTGGGACGTGAAACTGCGACTTCACTTCCGACATCCGGCAATTTTGCATCACTAGGAATACGGAATCTGATAAATGCATCTTGGGCATTATCTTGACTGATTGTCGCTACAACTACTTCTGGTGTTACGTAGTCTCCAGTATTTTTGAAGATACCGGATACAGTGCCTGCGCGTTGTGCAGTGACTGTTTGAGATGAGAGTTCGCCAATGAATGTCTGGTATGCTTTTTCTGCGGCGCTTACTTCTGCGCGTGCAAGCTCAAGGTCTCTATCAAGCTCAATCATTTTTACGTCAATTTCTCGCACGCGATTCTGGTATTCAAGTTCAGAATCCACTGTTCCTTTCTTTCGCATGATTTCATTGCTTTCAGAGCTAATGCGTGCCTGAGTTTCATTAATTGACGAGTCAGTAACTTCCTTATCGCGTTCGGCAATCATTTTTGCAAGCTCTGCTTCTTTTACCTGTACCATGCGTTCAGCTTCTCGTTTTTCTGCTGATATGTTTGTAAGCGTCATCTGATCTTCTCGTGCCATATTTTTCCATTCGAGAAGGTCTGCGCCGGTAACATCATCTCCCATGGAACTTGCATACACAAGATTTTTCAGTGCAGTTGCGTATGCAAGCGCAGACTCATCAAGGTTTGGCGATGATTGCATTTGCATATCTTTCAATGTCTTTGCAAGCGCTGTCTGATATGAGTATTGTGACTGTGATACAAGTACACCAACCGTTGACTTGAATTGGAAAAACCAGCCATTTGAGGTGTAGAGTCGCGCAATATCAGGGTTTGTCCATGTAGTAAGTTTCTGGAGGTTTTTTTCAATAATTTGCTGGAGTGTGGTGCGCAATGCTCGTTCTTTCAATGATACGTTCAATGCTGCTTGATCCCGTTCTTTTGTTGCAAGCTCTACGCCCGCATCTTTTTCCTGTTTTGTCTTTTCAAGCTGGACAGCAGAGCTTTCATTGAGATACGCGGTGCGGTCAGCTTCTTTTTGGTTTAATGCAATGGCTGCATCTCTGGCAGGAATAAGTGATTTTCGTGCTTCCAAAAGCTGTGCTTTGGACTTTGTTACCAGGCGCGCTGTGGCATCTGCGTTCGCTTGTGCGCGAATAAGCATTTGCTTTTTTTCTGATGCGGCATTTGCCCGCTCTACAGATGCCGGAGGTGGAGAGAGCTGTGCAAGAGCTTCGCCGCGTGAGACATGCTGTCCTACGCGGACATTGAGTTGAGTGATGGTTCCTTCGCTTTGTGGATGCGCCTCAATAGTACTTGGAGAAACAAGCTCTCCCGGCCATGAGGCACTTGCATCGCTTAATTGAGTAAGGCCGTCTCCCATAGCCATTTCAAGAGGCAGGGAAACAGCGACTTCTTTTTTTTCTTCTTTTGGCTTTTCCGGTTTTTTTATTTTCCCGCTTGCGGCAACGCCAACACTGACACTGCCGGCAAGAAGTACGAGGATGCCAATACTGAGAATTTTCTTTTTCATATATACTCCATTTGTTTACGAATAATTTCACTAAACAAAAAAGTATCTCATATTAAAAGAGATACTCTGTCTATGGAGTAGTGTTAGAAAATTTTTGGATGGACGATGCCGGTACGGAACAGTGAAATAGCCGGATTATAGAGAAATACTCGCTCTTTTCTAAGATAGGGATTTTTTTGAAAAATACTATGCGCGAGGATTGCGCCAGAAAGCGCAGATGCAATCGCAAGAAATACAAATGCTATGAGCGTCAATACTATGCCTCGTTCAGGTGTTTGAGGAAGTGATAGTGCAATTGTCATGTGGTCATTTATATGTCCTCCTGTGGGCATTGTTGCGGAATATCCATCTTGAGTTGCGCCATAACAATCCATATCATTTTGCGTGGTACTGACGATACAACCGAATACAAAGACAAGTAAAAATAAGCTTGCTACAAGGCCGCTTATAAAGCGAAATGTTGGTTGTGTGGTAAAAAATGTCATATTTCTTTATAATCAAAGTATAGTCTATCGATGAGCTATTGTCAAGATTGATTTAAAGAGGGTATAATCAAAAGACATTATTCATGAAGTAAGATATATGGCAAAAGTTACTATTTATAGCACGCCAACATGCGGATACTGCAAAATGGCAAAGGCATTTTTTAAAGAAAATAATATTGCATATGAAGAGAAAGATGTGGCAGTAGATTTGGTTGCACGTAAAGAAATGACAGATAAGACAAACCAGCTTGGCGTTCCAGTGATTGATGTTGACGGAACATATATTATCGGTTTTGATAAAACACAGATTAAAAAACTTTTAGGAATTGCATAACTATTTTTAAATGTCACGCATATGAACGAAGAACACGTTTGCTGTGAAAAGGGACAGTGCGGCTTGGGCGAATGCTGTGCGGGATGTTGCGAGGGATGTAATTGTGCATGCTGTACCGGCAAGGCAGGAGCAGAAGCATGCTGCAAAGAACAAGAAGGTTTCTAAGTAAAAAACATACACATAATTTTTTCTGTATGGACTATGATTTTATTATTGTCGGAACAGGCGCGGCAGGACTTTCCGCGGCATTGTATGCCGGCAGATATCAGATGAAAACAATTGCATTTGGCGATGATTTTGGCGGATACACTGCTGTTGCGGGCGTCATTGAAAATTATCCCGGCAATAAAGCAGTAGATGGATTCACGCTTATGCAGATTATGAAAGAACAAGCATTGGATGCAAAAGCAGAAGTGAAAGATGAACGCGTAGTTATGTTAGAAAAACGTGATGATTGTTTTTTTGCAACTACAGATAAGGGCGGATCATATAAGGCGCCAACCGTGTTGTTTGCCACCGGAAGCAAGCGCCGCCAGCTGGGACTAGCAAATGAAAATGAGCTGACGTCAAAAGGAGTGCACTATTGTGCGACATGCGACGCGCCTATGTATGGCGGAAAAACAATCGCAGTGGTTGGCGGAGGAGACGGCGCAGTGAAAGGCGCGCTTCTGGCAGCTGAATATGCAAAAAAAGTATATATACTGGTGCGCGGTGATGCTATGCGCGCAGAGCCAGTGAATCTGGAGCATCTCAAGCAGTTCGGTGATAAAGTAGAAATTCTGTATTTCATCGGCGTCACTGAAATTATTGGGAAAGAAAAATTGGAAAAAATTAAAGTATCCAAGCCAGTGAATGGAAATACTGAATTAGTTATTGACGGATTGTTTATTGAGATTGGTGCAACACCGCGAACAGAACTAACCAAGCCATTAGGCGTTGAGCTCGATGACTATGGATTTATCAAAACAAATGCACGCATGGAGACAAATGTCCCAGGCGCATATGCAGCAGGAGATATCGGCGATTTATTTGGCGCATTCAAGCAAGACATCACTGCCGCGGCTATGGGGTCTGTGGCGGCCACCAGCGCATACCAGTACATTAAGAAGCACGGATTACAGTGTAAGAAATAGGAATTGCGATTCTTATTTGATAGACTAAAGATGAGAGAATAATAAAAATAGAGAAATATATGAAAGATTCTTCTTTTACAGTATATATCGAGAGAGATGAAGATGGCATGTATATCGGGTTAGTACCGTCTGTGCCAAGCTGTTATGCGCAAGGCAAGACCCAAGAAAAAATGCTTAAGAATTTGCAAGACGTATTGAGACTTTGTTTAAGAAATATGGATGAAAAAGTTTTTGAAAAAACAACATTTGTTGGCATACAAAATGTAAAAGTGAAATATGCCTAGGCTCATACCTATAAAGCCGAAAAAATTTATAAAAATTTTGAAGGAACTTGGTTTTGAGGAACGTGATGCCGAAGGGTCTCACGTGTTTTTTAAACATCCAGATGGAAGAACTACGGTTGCTTCCGTCCATTGCAAGGAAATTAGCAAAGGACTTTTAAGAAAGATATTAAATGATATTCAGCTGACTGTGGAGGAGTATGAAAAACTGAGAAAATAAGGTGTTGCATTTGAGGAACGAATTCAAGATGTGGCTATTGACAAAACCGTGAAAATATGAAATAATTTCAAATAAGTTCTTTATATTTCAATGCTACACATGAGGCGAGCCACAAGGCTCTAAATAAAGGGTTTTATGGCTCGTCTCATAGGGAGATGTGGTTTGCGGGTCCGACAAAATTCGGACAATAGTAAGAAAGGCGCGGTATGCGATGGCAAAAGTTGTTGTGAGCCGAACTCTATCTGTTCATAAGGAGCACGAACTGCTCCTCAAGCTCGAATCCGCTGGACTTGGAGATGATGAGGCGCAAGCTATCATTAACTCTAAGAAGAACACGCTCGCCTCGACCCTGATCAAGGTTGTCCGTGCCTACGGCGACGACATGAATGTCCTCGATTCCATCGAGAAACTCCTTTCGTTCAAGAACGGCGTCGACAAGGCCGAGACGGTCTCGATCGGCAAGTATGCTGACGAGGAGGTCGCCTCGACCTACAGTTACGTCTCTGGCTACTCTAAGTCTAAAATCGTCACTGATCAGGTGAAGCAACTTCGTGAGCTCTTTCCAGATATTGAAATTCCGGATCCCGATGAGAGCCTCGCTCCGCAAGTAGGATCACCTAGCGAAGGCACATTTGTCATTCTTCCGTGGGAATTGGTTGCACCAACCTACGGTGAAGCTGTAGGGAAGGCATTTGCGCTACTTGAGAAAGCTTACGGTGGTAAGTTTATTAATTATTACAAAGGCCAGCTCAAACCGAACTACCTTCGCGAGAGCGATCGCAAGAAGGAGTGCCTGAACAAGCTGCGTGAACAGCAGAGGGGTAATGTTGTTCTGCTCATTCCAGCTCAATTCGGCATTCTCCATCGCGGCCGCTCCGTGCGCCGCGCGCGAATTATGATGGCCAAAAACGAGTTCGGATTTGGCGCGTGGGAGATTGTCCTCATGCTTCTCACGCACCTCGATCGACTCAAGAATTACAACGATCTCTGGATTGACGGCGCTGGCGACGAGTTTTCTCCGGGCGGCGATGGCGTATTCTCGGACTCCGTGTGCTTCAACTTCCGCGATGACAGGCTTAGGTTCGTCGACAGATATCTCGACCTTGCCTTCGACGGCTACGGCTCTGTCTCCGGTTTCCTCGCCCTTCCCTCGTAGCAATAAATTCTTTGGACTTGAGTTCTTGAATCTTTTTGGATTCTTTGATTTCAAGTCCTTATTTTTTTTCAAATTTGCAATTTATCTCTTTATCTTTATACTTCAATATGAAAGTAGGCTCATGTCTTGCGATTCACGGATTGCAGGCGCCGAAATTCTTTCCTTTTTGAACCAGAGTTTTCTGTATCCAGTGATATAGAAAAGCGCGTTCATGAAACGATAGACGCTACTTGCTTTTCTCTTGGCCGATCTGCGGTCGCATGCTGCGCTCTCATACGGCGGGGCACCCTCGAAAGGTTGCGTACTCCTTTCAAGGCATATTGATGGGGAAATGCAATTCTCCGAGCGGCGATGGCGTATTCTCGAACTCCGTGTGCTTCAACTTCCGCGATGACAAGCTTAAGTTCGTCAACAGATATCTCGACCTTGCCTACGACGGCTACGGCTCTGTCTCCGGTTTCCTCGCCCTTCCCTCGTTGAGTCTATTGTAGACAAGAAGACTCTGAAGAGAGTCTTCTTGTGTTATCTGACCGCCTTCATCCATCCGCCGGTCATTCGACCGATTTCAAGTAGTCGCTCCGTAAGTGAGAGATATTTCTTGTCGTCCAGGATTTTTGTGTCGTGGCTGAGTCGGATGAGTAGCTTCGCGATGCCGAGCTTGCGGTTCACTTTCTCGAGCGCCTGCTCCTTCCAATCCCGTTTTGCAGATTCGGCTTCCATGAATAGCTCGAGGATATCCAGGATAGTGATCTTGATCCGTTCGCCAATACTGTATTTATCACCCTTGGGAAACTTCTTTGTGTATTCATGGAGTTCGCGATATAAATCATAAGTCTTTTGTATCGCAGGTATTTCATTATGAATATAGGTCATAGATCATTATTTGAAGAAATTATTAGTCGGGAAAACCTTTTGCTTGCGTGGATGGAATTCCGCTGCGATAAGCGCAAGAAAAAAGATGTACAGCTCTTCGAGTGGAATCTTGAGGACAATCTGTTTCGGCTGCAGTGGGAATTGGCGAATGGATTCTATCGACACTCGCCATACAGCTCATTCACGATTTGCGATCCCAAGCAGCGATCGATTCACAAAGCGTCGGTGCGGGATCGCGTTTTACATCATGGTATCTTTCGCGCACTATATCCGTTCTACGATCCCACGCTGATCGACGACACATACGCGTGCCGCAATGGCAAAGGAAGTCATGCCGCAGTCGTGCGTTTATCGGATTTTCTGCAGAAGGAGAGTAGGAATTTCAGGAGACCGGCGTATGCATTGAAGTGTGATATTAGAAAGTTTTTCGCTTCAGTCAATCATGACATCCTCAAAAATATCCTTACTCGGGGGATCAAGGATACACGGCTTTTGCAATTGCTTTTTTCGGTGATAGATAGCTATGCTGAAGCACCCGCAGAGAGAGAGAGAGAGAGTAAAAGCCCGCGCCACGGATTGCCCATTGGCAATCTGACGTCTCAGCTTTTTGCAAATCTTTACCTTAACGAGCTGGACGTTTTCATGAAGCATACGATGAAAGTAAAAAGATACGTTCGGTATTCCGACGATTTCGTGATTGTTCACCATGACGAGGAATATCTTGGGAGCCTTATACCGCTTGTCGGCAACTTTCTCGAAACGAATTTGAAACTGTCGCTGCATCCCAAAAAGATCGTCATTCGCAAATTCTCGCAAGGCATAGATTTTCTCGGGTATGTTATATTGCCGCATTTTAGGGTCCTGCGAACAAAGACACGGCAGAGGATAATGCGAAGCATTCGGGAAATATTTTTTCAATATCAAATTGGAAAAATAAGTAAGAAAAAGCTCCATCAAATACTTGCTTCATATTTTGGTGTCTTGCAGTATTGCAGAGCAACAGGAGTGAAAAGAGAGATTAAGAGATGCTTAAGATGATGTTTTTTTCCTTCTCTCTATAATCGCATGAATAATCGTGGGTAAAAGCGAGAGAAACACAATAGCAATAATAATAGGGACGAGATACTTGTCTACATCCGGAATGGTTTTTCCTAACGTGAAACCTAGTAGCGGTAAAGCAGCTCCCCATGCAATGGCGCCAAAGATAGTGTAGATGATAAATCCTTTATATGACATATTGCCTGCGCCTGCAAAAAGGGGAGTGATGGTGCGTATGACAGGAAAGAAGCGAGAGAAAAATAATGCTTTCGCGCCATGTTTTTGAAAAAAAGCTGTAGTGCGTTCAAGATATTCAGGTCTAAAAAGACGCGAACGTTCCCGAGAAAATATTTTTGGGCCAAATGACTTTCCTGTTGCATAGCCGGTCATATTTCCTGCAACAGCAAAAAAGAAGATGACCGCAGTGAGTGTAGTAATATCAAAATAACTTTGCGATGCAAGAAACCCGGCAGTAAAGAGAAGGCTATCTCCGGGGAAAATAAGTCCAATAAAAAGTCCGCATTCTGCAAAAATAATAAACGCGATGCCGATATATCCGATTGTCTTGATAAAGTTTACGAGGTCAAACGAGAAGAATTCCATAAAAAAAGTTTTCTTATTTCTTCAATAAAAATTGTAGGCACTGCCAAGAGAATACAGAGACCGATTTCAGAAAGTGAGAGCGGTACGGTACGGAGAACTATTTGTAAGAATGGAGTATAGATTGCGGCAAGTTGCAAGACAAGTACTGTGCTAAGCGCACCAAGAAGGAATTTGTTTGAAAATGGATTCATGACAAAAAGGGATGTGCGATTTGATCGGCAATTCCATGCATTAAACCACTGCGCGATTGCGATAGTGGTCAGTGTAAGCGTCCATGCTTTCGGAAGATCTGAAGCATAATACAGCGAGAACGCAATAAAAGATCCGATCATAGTGGTAAGTGCCATGAGTATAATGCGAACAATCATGGTTGTGTCAATCAGTGACGTCTCTGTTTTCCATGTGCGCGAAAGAATATTTTTTTGATATGGCTCCATGCCAAGTGATACATCAAAAAAACTATCAGTAATAAGATTGAGCCAGATAATTTGTGCAGGTATGAGAGGAATTGGCATGCCTAGGATCAGTGTTCCTGCAATCAGAAGCACTTCGCCAAGGTTTGTAGCAAACAGATACAAGATAACGCGTTTTATTTTTTTATAGATATTCCTCCCTTCTTCTATTGCGGCAATAATACTTGCAAAGTTATCGTCCAAAAGAATAATGTCTGATGCTTCTTTTGCAACCTCTGTCCCGATTTTTCCCATAGCAATGCCAAGGTCTGCGGCTACCAAGGCAGGCGCATCGTTGACACCATCACCAGTCATGGCAATACGCTCTCCTCTATTTTTGTATCCCTGGATAATGCGCATTTTATATTGCGGCGTAACGCGTGCAAAGACTGTTACTGTGGCAAGTGCGTTTTGGAATTCAGTATCATCCATTGTATCAATATTTTGACTTGTAAGCACTGTGTCGCCACTACGGAAAATGCCAGCTTTTTCTGCAATTGCCTGTGCAGTGAGTGGATGATCTCCCGTGATCATAACTATGCGAATACCTGCGAGTGAAGCTTGTTGGATGGATGATATCGCTTCTTGTCGCACCGTATCTTCAAGACAATAAAATCCGGCAAACGTGAGATTTTTCACGAGAGATTCTTCAAGAGTGATGATGGAATGCACGGGATATTCCGTGTATGCAAATGCAATGACGCGCATGCCTTTTTTTGAATACTCATGGATTTCTTTTTCAACTTTTTCTTTTTCTTTTTTGCCAAATGATTTTTGTGTACCATGAGAAAGGAGGGAAGAAGAAAGCGAGAGAATTGCTTCCGGCGCGCCTGCAATAGTGAGGATTTGAGCGTTTTTGCTCGCATGAAGTGTTGCGTGATATTTTTTTTGATAATGAAATGGTAATTCTCCACTGTCGCGGTAATCGCGATGAAGCATATCTTTTGGATGTCCTATTTTTTTTGCCGCAACCACAATTGCCGCTTCAGTGGGATCTCCAGATACTTGCCATGCGTGCAGTTTTTCAGAATACATGACATGCGCATTGGATGTGAGTGTTGCAATAGTGTTAATCTTGAGAAGATCTTTATGTGTTGTTATGTCGCTTTCATCTGATGACCTAATAATCCCTTCCGGATTATAGCCATCTCCTGTAAGTGAGAAGAGCGCACTCTCCGTGCGTATATGCCGGACAATCATTTCGTTCTTTGTGATAGTGCCGGTTTTGTCCACTGCAATGACTTGAATTTGTCCAAGGCCTTCTACTGCCTGAAGTTTTTTTACAAGCGCATTTCGTTTTGCCATACGCCAAACGCCATGCGCCAGTACCAGCGTAAGAACAATAGGAAGCCCTTCAGGAATAATAGATACAGAAAGAGATACTACCATGCCAAACATGGAGCGGACGGAATTTCCGTTGAGAATGCCAAAAAGAAATAATACTCCACAGATGACCCCGGCAATGTATAGAATTTCTTTTGAAAGGAGAGATATTTCTTTTTTAAGCGGAATATCTGTTTGTGTCGCAGTGGATAGCGCAGTACCTATTGCGCCGATTTCTGTACGTATGCCTGTTTCAGTCACAACAGCGCTTCCGCTTCCAGAGAGTACCGCCGTTCCTTTGAATACCATGTTGACTCTATCTGCAAGAGGAAGATTTTTATTTTTCAATGTTTTTTTCTCCTTGTCTATGGCGCCAAACTCACCAGTAAGACTAGATTCATCTGTGCGTAAACCGATAGTTTCAATAATGCGCGCATCAGCAGGAATGCGCTCTCCTTCTTTGAGAAGAAGGATATCTCCCGGCACCACGTCTACATCAGGAATAATGATTTCTTGCCCGCCGCGTATAACAGTTGCTTTTGTCTCTATGAGTTTTTTAAGCGCACGGAGGGTGTTTTGCGCGCGGCCTTCATGAATAGTGCCTACGCCTGCGTTGAAAAGAAGCACAAATGCGATAACGCCAGCGTCCATAAGCTCTCCAAGAAAAAGAAGCGCAAGAGATGCGAACGCAAGTACTGCAATGAGAGGACTTGCAAATTGTCTGAAAAATAATAATACCAAAGAATCTCCTTTTTCTTCCGGGAGTTTATTGGGACCATATGTGGAAAGGCGAGCTGCTATTTCTTGTGATAAAAGGCCGGTAGTAAGATGAGTGGCGAGTCTTTTTTCAATTTCATGAAGAGATTCAGTGTGCCATGTGCTCATAGTTGATTTCTTGATGTTTTCCTTGTTTCATAGTACCATAGGAGCATATATATGACTACTCTTATTGCGATCATTATTGGCATTATTATCGGCGCGCTCTGTGCTGGAATTTTTTTCTTTGCATCAAGGAAGCGAAATGGTGGAGTAGACACAGATAAACTTTTTTCTCAGCTTGAACTGCGATTTGCAAAAACATCGCAAGAAGCGCTGAAACTTGCGCAGGAACAGCTGCTTACACTCACCCGCGAGAGATTATCCGCAGATCAGCATGCCGCACGAAAAGAATTGGATGATAGAAAAGAAATGATTGCGCAGATGGTGGGTGAAATACGGAAAAGTTTAGATGAAAGTAAAGAGCGCCTACGACAAAGTGATGAACAGCGAGCAACGCTTTTTTCTTCCGTAAAACAAGAACTGGAATTTCATAAGCAGATGACCGGGGAATTGCGCGGCGCAACAGAAGATTTAAAAAAAGTTTTGTCAAACAATCAAATGCGTGGCGCATTTGGTGAGCAAGTTGCGGAAAATCTTCTCAAGATGGCGGGGTTTGTGATAGGACAAGACTATGTGGTAAATCAGGAACAGGATTCCGTGGAGACACGTCCGGATTTCACACTTTTTTTGCCGGATAAAACGCGCGTGAATATTGATGTGAAATTTCCCTATACTGCGCTCATGAAAATGTTTTCTACGGAAGATAAAGTGGAGCGCGAGCATCATTTCAAGCAGTTTACGCAAGACGTGAAGCAGAAGGTAAAACAAGTGTCTACGCGAGAATATATAAATCCGCAAGAAAAAACCGTGGATTTCGTCATCTTATTTATTCCCAATGAAATGATCTTTAGTTTTATTTATGACCAGATGTATGAGGTATGGGAAGAGGCGATGATAAAAAAAGTAATTTTAACAGGGCCATTTAGCTTTACTGCTATTTTGCGTATGGTAAAGCAAGCGTATTCAAACTTTCGGTATCAGGAAAATCTGCATCAGGTGATTGGACTTATTCAGAAATTTGAGGCAGAATACGAAAAGTATAGCGAAGAAATGGACAAGCTGGGGGATAGGCTTCAGTCTGTAGTGAAGCAGTATGATAGCGTGTCTGGTACGCGTCATCGCGCTTTGACGCGAGTCATGGATCAGATTCGTCAGCAGGGAATTCTGCCAGAGGAAGAGGAAGTGAAGATGCTAAAGGAGAGAGATGAGTAATTTGAATTCATTTATGAATTTAGCCAAACTTCGCTATCCAAAGAAAAGCCACAGGAAGATTATTCAGTATCCGGAAAAATCAAAAGAACTTGCAGAGTTCATGGATATTATCCTTGGGGATGGGGGAATTAATAATGATTGGCAACTTACCATAACAGTAAATGGCGATGCCGATAAAGATTATGCTATTTATGTGAAAAAATTAGCAAAGGAACTTTTTAATATTGATGCAGCAACTCAGAGACGAAAAGAAACAAAAGCACTTGTATTGAGATTTTCGAGCATGAATCTGTTAGATTTTCTTGTTAGTAAAGGCGCAGTGCGAGGTAATAAAATAAAACAGTGTATAGATATTCCCAAATGGATTTGTAAAAGAGCATCATATGAGAGAGCTTTTGTTCGAGGACTCGTAGATACAGATGGCTGTCTGTATACACACGATCACAACGTGCATGGTAAAAAATATAATAATTTAGGTTTTTGTTTCGCAAGTTGTTCTAAAAATCTCATGAGATCAGTTTCTAGGATTTTTAAAAAGAATGGTATCAAGCCACATATTACTCGTAATATGAAAATGCTGTATTTATATAGTATAGGAGCAATAGAGTCTTACCTTGATATTTTTGGAACTTCAAATCCAAGAATTGGAAATAAATATTCCATATGGAAGGGTGCGTGAGCGGTTGAAACGGCAGTCCTGGAAAGACTGTAGAGGTGTTGAGCCTCTCGGGGGTTCGAATCCCCCCCCTTCCGAAGAAAATCAAAATCCAACTTCTGACCAAAAAAGGTATCCCGCCAAGGGCGGGATACAATACATGGCACGGATTTTGATTTTGATTTTCTTCGGTGTTTCTTGGACAAAGTTCGAACCTTTTTCGACGAGAATCCAGAGTGGACAGTCAATGGCTAAGTCGTCTTAGCCATTGAAATCATTAGTATTATACGCCTATTCCTTGACCTTGAACATATAGCGTTTTCATGTATACTTCCCAAGTGAAAGCGTATGAAAGAAACTGACTTCCTCCACAGAAAATTTCCCGAGCTTAATGCAAGCCGCGACGTGCAGGCGGCTGCTTTGCGTGCAAAACATCAAACAGGTGTCGAGCCAAAGTCATCGCGTTCCAACCCGGGTGTGCGCATTGAAGAATACTTGAACCAATTGGCCGCATTCAAAGACACACCGTCTGACGGCATGGAACCAAAATCACGAGAACAGCGAGAAACGTTCAAGAAAAAAATTCTTGACGGAAACACGACCACCTACAAAGATATTCCTGATAGCTACTGGAGATCGTACGAGCAAAATATTATACGCGCCACAGGCAAGCTTGGGGACTGGGAAGGAATGAAC
>Ga0172370_10001200_pt1 | contig 40345 bp, 27 predicted proteins | sample LakKiv5m_FD_114538 | JGI IMG/M metagenome (GOLD analysis project Ga0172370, IMG submission 114538) | Freshwater microbial communities from Kabuno Bay, South-Kivu, Congo - kab_022012_11.5m | ecosystem: Environmental > Aquatic > Freshwater > Lake | place: Democratic Republic of the Congo...
CGATTTTGTGAGCGACCATTACCACCACGGTGTATCGCATATCCTTTTGTGCCATCTGAGTGCCGAAAATAATACGCCTGAACAGGCGTTGAGTGCATTTCACACCATGTTCAGGCGTAAGGGAGTGCCCTTGCATCCGGATACCGTGATAAAAACGCTGCCACGCGGAGCAAGATCGGAATTGTTTATTCTGGAATAAAATTTTTAGCCAACACTTGCTTATTTAATTTTTTGCTGTAAATTTGCAGTCCCAAATGAGGGAAATACTCCTTCTTAGCTCAGTTGGTTAGAGCATCTGACTGTTAATCAGAGGGTCGCTGGTTCAAGTCCAGCAGAGGGAGCCTCAAAATCAAAGAGTTACAAATTGTTTGTAGCTCTTTTTTCATTTATGCGACCAAAAATGCGACCATAACTCACACGGTCAAAGGAAAACTGGCAACAATCAAAAGAAAATAAATAACAGATATAGAATAAGTTACACTTAATTAGGGTGTGATCTGAAAAAGAAAAAGCCTGCTCTCCGAAGATTGCAGGCTTTTTGCTTTTTAGCAGGTGACTTGCTTATTTTACATTCTTAGCAAGATCTGCTCCGGCTTTAAAGCTGATTACTTTCTTTTTAGGAATAGAACCATCAGCTTTAGGGTTCGAGGTAGTGAAATCAGTTGTGTTGAAGTAAGCGGCAACCATATCGCCAACCCATTCAACCGGTGCAATTACGCTGGCTGCACTTTCCGATCTCAAAGCAACAGCCGGGTAGTTGATTGCTTTGTTCTTGATACAGTTTACCAGGATAATCGAAACTGGCTCATCAAGCTCAGCCTGATTGACTGTGTTAGTTTCCCAGATAAAGCTAACTACCTGGTCATCTTCACAAGTCAATTCAACGTTGCGGACATTGCTGCCTTCATTGTCACAGAACTGAACTTTAGTGTAATCAATTTCGTTCGTGCCTTCAGCAAAGATGTTCTTAACATTCAAGCTAACGATCTTGTTGAAAGGGGACATGTTTTTGAGCGTATTGGAATACGCATCATTAACAACGGGGAGTACCTGTCGGATCAGGTCTACAGTCTGAGCAAATTTGCTCCTCTGCAATACCTGGCCTTCGGTTCGTGGGTTAGCTACCTGGATGGGGCGGCTTCTCATGGTGTTGTTCTCGTAGTGTTTCGAGAATACTGCAGTCCCGAATTTTTTGCGGGTCCTGCCAGTGATGGGATTTTGTACGATTGCCATTGGGCAGAAGTATTTAGATGAATAATTAAAGAAAAGCGGCCTTGATACGGACTTGGTATGGAATTGATACGGAATCTATATCTCCCCGACTTCTGTACAAAGGTACGGTGGAATATACTAAAAAATACTATAACATACAGAGATACAAGGTGTTATGTAACGTTATTGCACGTATTGCGCTGAATTGCATAACAATCGTTTAAAATAGTTTGAAGTTTGCAGGAATTGCAAAGTTTGCAAAGTTTGCAATCTTGCAAAGTCTGCAAAGAGCACAAAAAAGCCCGGGTTAACCGGGCAGGATGAAAGTGATTCAGATAATTAACAGGCAAAAGGATTTCCAGCGCCCAGGTAAACAGCTTCATCTTCGGCGGCTGAAAGGAATTGCCGATACTCGGATTCACCGCAGGAGATGCAGTAAATTTTGCCATCGGAGGGCCAGTAATAGGCTTCAGTGCTTTTCTTTAGGGTTTTGCCACACTCGGCACAAGTGCCCTGATACCTTACAGTAATGGGGCGGGGATCGTTGAAATACTCTTTCATGATTTTGAATTTTAGGGTTAATTATCGGATGGATGCCCTATACCGGGCGAATATGATCTTTTTAGCCTCAGCAATCAGCTGAAGGTTGCGGTGGAACTGCTGCTCCTGACGTTCCAGGATTTTGAAAGCTTCGACAGCTTTTTCAAATTGGCCGGGTGCTTCCTGAGCTTTAGCAGCTGCATCCCTGACAAGCTGGACCAGGTCGGATTTGATGATGAAAGGAATTACTGAGCCTCTGAGATAGGGATGGAAGGTGCGAGTTTTCCACATCCCGAAGCAGAGCCAGTAATACAGGTCCTTTTCCTCCTGGTTGGAGGCGTGAAAGGTGAAGCAATTCGGGCAGGGTTGCTCCATGGGTTTACCGCTATTCATGCCCTTATTGAGGATGAAAAACGCGAATGAGGTGCGGGATTGATCGGGGCTGTAAGTGGTGATCTTGTGCATCTTTGGGGCTTTAGGTGAGTTTTTTGGACTTCCTCTGACCTTGCCTTTAGCACCCCTTCCACAATTTTTAGAGGAAAAAATGAAAAAGGGGAAAAAGCAAAAAAGGAAACCATCAACCCCAAAAGCATGGAGGCAAAATCAAGTATGCAGGTCATTATTTTATGCATGAAAAAAGCCCTTACGGGCTAAAGACCTGCTTATGCAGAAAATAATGAATGCACCCGAAGGGCAGTAATACGGTGTGGAAATATGTTATTGCATGTATAAATTTGATATGTAAATAAGCATGAATATGCAATCGGGAATAATGATACCGTATTGCTGTACTTGAATTTGCTGTAATGCTTTTATCCCTTTGTTCCCTTTTTTGCTTTTCCCTTTTTCTTTCCTCTAAAAATCCCGCTCTTTAGGCAACAATCTTAAATAGTGATGTAAATGTTAGTTGGTTATCACTATCAAGCTAAGAAGGCAACAGAATTATGAAAATAGGAAGCCCTACCCCATTACAGGGCGACAGGGATTGCATAAACGAGGAACGAGTAAATGCAATGGCGCTGGCAGCGTGTGTCAAAATAATCCGGGTGGGTTGGGTGGGTAATAGTTTAATACCGCACGCCTGTGGCTTGCGCTGGAACGATCAACCGGAGGGCGATGGCGCACACAAATACCGCTTATTACTCAGATTGCCTGTAAACAGTACTCGTCACTTGTAGAACTTACTTGTAGACAATAACTAATTACCGGCTAAAATGCTTGTTATGCTGTAAGTGGGTTGGCCTTTAGCAGCTTACTTGGATGGTGGACAGCATTATGTAACGTGGATTTTCGTGCTTGCCGGACACCGTAACTAAGAAAGTGTGAGAGAAGGTGTCCGGGGAGCCGAAAAAAGGTGCGCAGGCAATAATGCAGGCTGCCATACAAGTGTGCTGCTGTGTGGTTGCGAAAGTGATTGGCTGAAGACGACGGCGGATGCTGACGCAGTGATGGCATCCTTGAAGGCTGGCTGGTGAAGCATGCCTCATCCGCCCTTCGGGCACCTTCTCCTGGGAGGAGAAGGGAAGCGGATGAGGTCTTAAAAGCTGAGCCGACGCAGGAGGCTTTGCTTTATGCGGGGGAAGTAGTGGACGCTGACGAAGGAGGCGTCCACGGATGACCGAACCTGCCAGACTGAATGAAGTGAAATGTAGTGAAGCGATTGAGGACGAATGAACGAAATTGCTTGCAGCAAATAGAAAGTGGGTGGATTAAAGTGGATTTACCCGAAAGCAGACATTAGATGGAGCGAAGCATAAGCAAGAAATACCTTACGCCTGTGGCTATCCCCTTCCCTTGCTGCACATGCGAAACCGCGCTTGCTCTTGCCGGGAAAGTGGGTGGGACTTGGCAGCTTATATTGGCACTTAAAATTTGCTATTTGTGAACTGGCTGTACGAAAAAGCGAGAACTTGTCTTGCCAATATGTGCTGCCGTGGGGCAGTGAAAGTTGTGCTAATGTGAGGGACGAACATTTGCACGGCTTGCAGCTGCTGGAAAAGTGGGCGGAGTGGGCAGGAAAGGGCGGGTGCAGCCTGTGGCTACTTCACATAGTGTGCTTATGGGCTGAATTGATAAGCTTGATTATTTATTCCGGAAAGTATAGAAGACCATAAGACCACATTATGTAAATGCAAGCTTCCCGGTGGTGGAGTGCACTTTTTACCTGGCGTGCCTCGGTGTATTTGCTTCTTTCTGCAAATACCATGACAGGAAAAAGCGCATGCAGCCATCCGGCACAGCCTGCGTGTGAAATGGATTGAATTAATTTATAAAGTTGTTAGAATAGATTAGAGCTATCTAATTCTGAATTAACTATGAAACTTATTTCGCAGAATTTTGATATTCAACAGGCGTAACACTAAACTGATTCTTGAACAGTTGTCTGAAATGTTTTTCATCATTGAATCCAACCTGGTACATTACTTCGTAAACTTTAAATTGCTTTGTAGAAAGCAGGTCGGCTGCTTTTCGTAAACGGATCTGCCGGATCAGGTCAATGGGCGAGCAATTGGTAAGTGATTTTATTTTGTTGTAAAAAACAGTACGGCTCATACCAAGTTCTTCATGGATTTGGGTAATAGAAAGGTCGGAGTTATCCATATTCCGGTTGATTATTTTATTTACCGAAACCAGGAACTCTTCATCCCTGCTCATTGCAGCCTCTTCCGGAATAAAACCAGAGCGAAATTTAGCCAAATAATAATCACGAAGCTTTACCCTGGATTTTAACAAGTTATAAATTCTTGCTATAAGAAGGTCAGTTTTAAAGGGCTTGGTAATATATCCATCAGCTCCTACATCGAGACTGCTAATATGTATATGGTGCGAAATGTTGGCTGTTATCAGCAATACGGGGATATGGCTTGTTTCAATTTCTGATTTGAGTATCCTGCATAATTCAACACCGTCTCTACCTGGCATCATGATGTCGCTTATAACCAATGCAGGTTGTACCTTCCTGGTTTTTTCAAGACCGATAAGGCCATTTTCGGCAACTTCAACCAAAAAGTAATCCTTCAAAAGATCAATGAAATAGTTCCGTATATCTTCATTATCTTCGATAACTAATATTCGTTGTTTTTCTTTTGATAAAGTGGTTATCTTTTCGAGAATCCGGGCGGTTGAATCTTTATCTGTATCGTGTGAAAAAACTATAGTTGACTCAATTACAGGTAGATCTGATATTTTTTCATCATCTTTTAAATGGCTATCTCCGAGTGGCAGACATACGGTAAAGACAGAACCTTTATAAAGTTCAGTTTCAACATGAATAGTTCCTTTATGCAGTTCGATTAACCGTTTGGCTAATGCAAGTCCAATGCCAGTTCCACCAATCACATTTGTGCCCCTAACCTGGTAGAAGCCTTCAAAAATCCTATGCAATTGATCAGCCGGAATTCCACTTCCTTCATCTTTAACTTCGATGTTCAGTTTACCTTCGGGGAAATCCGGTTCATTATCGTTACTAATACTTAATGTAACGAATATCTTTTTATTGCTCTCTGTATTTTTAATTGCATTCGATAGAAGGTTATTGATTATCATTTCGAGTTTTTCCCTGTCGAACCAGATATTTATTGTGTTCTCGTTTGAATTGAAAATCAGTTGAATATTTTTCTTTTCTGTTATTCCCCTGAAGGCCAGGCAAATTTCTTCGATGTGTTCAACAATATCCTGTTTTGTTGCATTGAGCTTGAGTTTACCACTCTCCATTTTCCTGAATTCGAGCAAAGTATTAATAAGCTGAAACAGGTTTTGAGCACTGCGATACATTGAATTAAATGTTCTACCAAGAGTGGTGTTTTTGGTTTCGCGGATTATTAAATCTTCGAGTGGATTGATTAGGAGCATTAAGGGCGTACGGAGCTCATGCGATATATTTGTAAAAAAATTTATCCTTTCTTCATACAATTCATTCTCCTGAGCTCTCATTTTTTTCTCCAGTACAAGATTATGCCTGATTTTGGCTTCTTTCAGGTTATAGAAATATATCCTGATTACAATACTTCCTGCAATAAGCACATAATAAAGATAAGCCCACCAGGTTTTCCAAAACGGTGGTTTAATAGTAATCAGGAGTGTATCAGATTTGTCACTCCATACACCATCTTCATTGGATGCTCTGACTTTGAACTCATAATTTCCTGGCTTCAGATTCCTAAATGTTACCGATTGTTGATTGCCTAAGTTGTTCCAGTCCTTATCTTCTCCTTCTAACTTGTACTGGTAAAGTATTTTCTCCGGATTTGAATAATAGATACCCGAAAATCCTATTGAAAAAATGTTTTGAGTATGATCAAGGGTAATTTTATCAGGGAAAAGCAGATTGGTATTGACAGGAATTTCGGTATCAGTTGCATCTTTCTTTGAAGCGGGCTCGCTTAGGATTTTAAGGTCAGTTATTAAAATGTTGGTATTAGTTTTGCTTATACTGATATTGTCAGGATTAAAATAATTAAGACCTCCACTGCCTCCAAAGAAAATCAGGTTATGTTTTCTACTTTTAAAAACTGAGCCATCCGAAAACTCTTTTGCCTGTACGCCATCGAGTTTGTTATAATTCAGGAATAGTTCTTTCGCAGGAATAAAAAGTGAAATTCCAGTATTGGTAGATACCCATATACGGCCTTCACCATCTTTAGCAATTGCATGAATATTATTGTTCCCAAGCCCGTTTTTATCATCATAAACTGAAAATTTCAGGGTTTTCAAATCGAGTTTATTCAGTCCGCCATTCTGACTTCCCCCAATCCACAAGCAGTTTCTGACTTCATCAAATAACAGGGAATAAATGATATTACACTTGAGTGTACCTGGCTGAAACCTGTCGAAAGTAAATTGCCTGACTTTTTTAGTTATAGGATCAAAAGAAAACAAACCGCTACCATAGGTGCCAAGCCAAAGCAGTCCTTCTTTATCTTGCATGATAGCCCTAATGTCGTAAGCATTATACGAGTTGCTTTCAGGAACAATCTGTTCAACACTGAAATCTTCAGGATTTAATTTTATTAAGCCGTAACCATTTGTACCAATCCAGATTGATCCCAACTTGTCTTCAAACAAACACCTAATATCTTTCACATCCTGGTTACCTTGTTTACCTGTATTCAGGTTAATATGTTTAAACGAATTGGTGACTTTAATATATAAGTTTAAGCCTCCTGCATAAGTTCCAAACCAGAGCCGTCCCTTAGTATCACATAAGGCACTTAAAACAGCATCATCACTCAAGCTTCCTTTTTTGCTGGCCGACATGTAATAGGTTACTTTCCCTTTATCAAGGTCTATCCTGTTGATTCCCATCCCATCTGTCCCAATCCACAAAAATCCATCATTATCTTCACAAATCCCCCAAACTTTATCCAGGTTAAGGGCATTTGGCCTGTCGATACTGTGTTTGATCAGGTTGAATTTTGGTTGTTCGAAAGGAATCAGGTTCAGTCCATTCCCGTATGTTCCTATCCAGATGTTTTTATCCTTATCCTGAAAAATGGATTGCACTGAGCGGTAAGAGAGGTTGTAATCTTCGTTTCCATATGTGACTCTCTGAAAATTAAAACTGAGCGGATTAGATGTGTTAAGCTGATCCTGCGATATAATATTTAATCCACCTTCCTGTGTACCTATTAAAATATTTCCTTCCTTATCCTGTTGAATATCGAGAATGATATTACCACTTAGTCCATGTGGATTATAGGTTCCTGAAATATAAATAAATTCATTTTGTTTCCTTTGATAAAGAATCAATCCTTCTCGGGTTCCAATCCAGATATTGCTATTATTGTCTTCGAAAATTACTTCAATGAAACCATTATCTATTTTCTGAATCTTACTATTTAAACTTAAATGCGGTTTATTCAAACCTTCCTTCTGATTATAGACCCTAATACCCTGGCCACCGGTGCCTACCCAAAGCATTCCTTCGCGATCTTCAAGAATTGTCATGATGGCTGTCTGGGGCAGTCTCTCGGGGCTAAAGCTTGCGAATGATCTGTTTTTAACATCAAAATGAAATATACCTCCCAGGTAATTGCTTATCCATAATCCACCTGATCGCGAACCTGCAATCTTGGTAATATCTAATTCATCTACTTTACTTTGCTGATACCGTATAAAGTTGTCGTGTACAGGATTGTAGAGATTTAATCCATAATGGGTTGAAATCCATAAATGATTGTTTTTATCATGATAGATGCTTTTAATATAATTATCCGATATGCTTGTGGAATCCTTCGGATCGAACCTGTAAACCTTAAACTGATAACCGTCAAACCTGTTGAGCCCATCTTGTGTGGCAATCCAGATAAAACCGTTATCATCCTGTTCTATATCATTAATTATGTTATGAGATAAGCCTTGCAGGGAGTTTATCTTACGAATATATTTATTACCCAGTATTTGCGCATCAACATCCTTAGCTGTAAACAGAACAATGCTTATAAGTGAAATAAACCAAAAATTGAATTTAACGGATAGGCTCATTTGCATTGTTTATTTTACGGATCAACCACCTGTAGAAAGTAAAAGTATAAAAACTTTTCTCATAACCCATAACAATTTGAAAGCAGTACAAATCCCCCCTATAAAACAACCAAATCCACCACGTTGAACGTATTTTTCCATTGTAAGTTTGTGCAATCAGGGACCATTCTTTTTTTAAGTGAGAATATCGTGAAAAGATCGCACTTAGCAAAGATTAAAACAAGTTGAAAGATGTATAATCATAAAATCCATTTTGCATTAATTATCCTATCCTCTATCATAATCTGTTCCTGCAAGCCACAGAGCGGAAACAAGAATGTGTCTGCATTTTCAGGTCCTTGGCTAATCGACTCACTTTTAAACAACGCAGTTACCAATAAAGTCATACCCGGAGCTGTGGCTTATATTCTCCGAGATGGAAAAGTAGTCTATCATAAAGCATTCGGATGGAGAAATATTGAAAATCAAACCAGGCTTGAAGAAGGCGACATTTTCCGAATGGCTTCAATGACAAAAGGACTAACGGCTGTGGCTATATTACAACTTTGTGAAAAAGGATTATTATTTCTCGATGACGATATCAGTAAATATATACCCGAATTTAAAAATCCAAAGGTGCTGATCAATATTTTACCAGATTCAGGTTATACCGCTCGACCAGCAAAAAGCGGAATAACAATCAGGCAGCTTCTAACCCACACATCGGGAATCGGTTATGGTTTCCAGGACGAAAAGTACAACGCACTTATAATAAAGAATAAGATTAGTGAGGGTTTTGAGGACGACAGCAGGACATCACTGGAAAACATTCAGAAACTTGCTAAATTACCATTGCTCTGCGACCCGGGAGAAAAATATATTTATAGCATGAGCTACGATGTTTTAGGAGTTATTGTCGAAAGAGTGAGCGGACTGAGATTCGACGAGTATATAACCCGAAACATACTGAATCCTCTTGGCATGAACGACAGCTATTTTGTAATTCCAAAAGAAAAACAGCAAAGACTGGTAAGTATCTATCAACCGAAAGAAGGTGGCGGACTGGGGCCTACATCCTATCCTGATACATCCTATCCAGTTATAAGCACGCGGCAATACTTTTCCGGCGGAGCCGATTTATGTTCAACAGCCGAAGATTATACAAAGTTTGTCCAGATGGTCCTGAACAAAGGAATATTGAATAATACACGGATACTTGGAAAGCGGTTTGTAGAAATGATGCTTTCGAAACAAACCAGCTTGAATGAAGGCAATTCCAACCAGGGTTTTGCCACCTGGGTTACTAATGCAGAAGGGGCAGCCCAAGGGCCCATGTCGGAAGGATCCTTTGGATTTGGAGGATTCTGGGATACTTATAGTTGGGCTGATCCCAAGGGTAATTTTGTAGCTGTATTGCTACTCCAGATGTATCCCGGGAACAAGGTGAAAATTCATGAAAAGTTTCAATCCGTAGTTTATGGGATTATTGAAGATCTTTAAATTGATCGAATGGGAATTCATTAATGTGTTGTATTTCAGTACGCTAACATGCATTAAAGGCGAGAATTGTTTTTTCTTTGATCGTTTTCATAAAGCAACCTGGCAAGTAAACCAGCCATATCTCTTAAATCAGACCGCGTCTAAAAGTTAATATGATAGAATACCCCCTCAAAAAAACCAATCTCACATTGCCTCTTAAGCGGATTTGATTGCACTTTATGCTCATCCGTTATTGTACCAGTAATTATTTGACACTGCAATTGTAAGTCTGTCAAAGAGCCTTTCACCAAAGTACCTGCGGTTTAATTTGTAGCAAAATTCGTCCAGATAAAGTTGTAAATACTTACCTTTGACTTTGTGGTAAATACCTAGTAATGTTCTCTTTGCGTTACTAATGGCAATATGGACCCACGGCAATGTCTTGACAGTGGTCTGCTTCGAAGATTTCTCAGTAATATGGACTTCAACAAAGTTTGAGATGTCCACATAACTTGTGCTCTTGTCACTGAACACGATGGTCTTTTCAGCGATATTGTCTTCAATCACCTGGTTAATCTCATCCTTGAGATATGATTCTAATACCCTCATTTTGAAATATCTACAGTGATTAGATTTCCTGCCCGTACTAATATTTTCTAATGGTGTTGATTCCGCCATCACGGCCACATTTACCTGTCTTTCGCTACCTCTTCCTCGTTTTAGTGAAGTTCGGGATTCATTATCAATTTCTGTTTCAAAGCACCCTTCATCAAATTCAACCATATCGGTTAATTTATACAAGGCATCCCGGTTCCCCATTGCCTTCCTGATCTTGTGCATCATGAACCAAATTGGTTCGTACCGTTTATGTCCCAGTTGTCTTTGTAATTCGGTAGCAGATAAGCCTTTCTTAGAAAAACTCATGAAAGCCATTGCCAAATACCACTTCCTGAAGGGCAATTTGGCATTTTCCATCATTGTTCCGCTCCGAAGTGTGGTTCGGAATCTACATTCCGAACACTGCCACTGCCATTTGCCCTGTAGCCAATAATGTTCTGTACAGCCGCAACTTTTGCAAATAATTCCTTGTTGCTCCCGAATCCCCTTAAAATGCAGCCTGCAACTGGTTTCATCAGGATAATCTTCGATAAATTTGATTAGATTCACGTCAAATTTTTTTCAACAAGATAATCATTTCTTAGAATTGTGGTACATTTACGGATGAGCAAATTGCACTTTTATCATGCAAAATAATAAGACAAAAATTATAAAAAACATTCAAATCTATAGCCATATGAAAAGGACAGAATACAATCACAAAGACTTCAATAATAAAAGCAAAGGACTTTTTCAATTCTTTGTAAAAAGGTTGGATATTCCAGGATTATCAAAACTTTTAACAATTCAGGCTTTGCTGGCTTTTATTGTGAGCTTTACTGCTTGTAAAGATGAAACAGTACCAAATATTGATGCCAACCTTCTTGAAATAGAACTTGAAGGTCAGATAGGTGTCTCAGATGCCGATGTGGCGAATTCCAAATTCGCTTGTACCATATATGGAGATGATTATTCAAATGTTAAGATTAAAAGAATGATTATTTCGGAAAATGCCATTTCGTCTGTTAAAGTGGGTGAAAGCTTAAGTTTCAGCAACGAAACTTCATCGGCTGAAATTACCATTACTTCCGAAACCGGGGTAAAAAAGACCTATACCATTAAAGCCGAAAAATTCGTGGTTCCTGAATTTACTGGCGACTGGACTTTAACCAACGAATGTTTCTTCAATTATACCTACTGTAACGAAGATGGCACTGATTGCGGCCAGGATTATTACGGCTCACTTTCGAGCAATGATTATGGAAGCTATTTTATTCACGGAGATCAGATTTATGATAATACCTTGAAAATGGAATTCGCAAGTGTTGATGGCTCTGGAAATTTAACAGGTACTTTTCATTATGGACCAGGGGCTGATGGGAAAATCGGAAGTTTCGAACATCAACCGGATGGTGGAGAAATTATTGATTTGAATGAAAACTTCACCCGTCTTTTCCCTGGAGATGGTACATGGAAAATGAATCCCGTTTCAAATGAAATTACTTTCTATAATTCCGACAAGTCGAAGCAGTCGACAACTTACTCCAATTCAGGTGACAAAGTTCATTGGCAGGTCGAGACATTAGATGGGGGAGCCATACAATTTACGCTCTGGCTTAAAGTTAACAGAACCGGATTACCTACGGATCATGAAGCCTTGCTAGAGTACGGCTACAATGCAACAGCCTGGACACTTGCCGGATATATGATCGGTTTCAAAATGATTAAGGACACAAAATAATTGAGTACCTTTGAATCCTGATGGAAAAATTGGTAAAGAGGCTGCTCAAAACTGAGACAGCCTCTCATCTACCAACCAACCTCAACCTTAATCCACGAAAATCTATCTTAATAAAGAGATTGTGCTTTTTATTCAGCCGTTACCTCTATGGAAGCATCAGGAATGCCTTCAACTTTTGCTGTTATAGTGATTTTCCCTTTGTTCCCGTTTGATTGAACAATAGCGATGCAACGGCCGTCGTTTGCTTTTCGCCAGGGGAGTTTCATATTGTCCAAGCAAGTGGCATCTCCATTATCAGTACCTATTATTTTTCCTTCACCACTTACTTCGAAATCAACCCGGTCGTTGGCCAGGTAAGCCTGATTATTATTTTTATCCAGCAGGATTACTTCAATTACCGAAACGTCCTGTCCATCTGCTTTAATTGTTTTTGCATCGGCTTTTAGTTCTATGGATACAGGTTCAGAAACTGTTTTCAGAAACGCCAGCTGTTGCGACCCATCAGTACCTTTAGCGATAACTTTTACTTCGCCGGCCTCGTAAGGTAAATACCACCAAATGCTGGAGTTGGCCTGATTATATTTCTTCTTACCAAATGATTTTCCGTTAAGGAAAAGTTCGGCTTCCTGGCAGGTTGTGTAAGCCATAACTAAAATGGAGTCGCCCGGCTGGTAGTTCCAGTGTGCTTTGTCCTCAATAGCACTAACAAACCAGGCAAGTTTCGACATTGGATCTAACTCCACTTTGTCTTCAACCTTCTTCTTGCGTGCGGTGATGTAAACCATTGGTTTTTCGGTCCACATGCTCTGGCGCCAGTAATAAATTGTTTTTTCATGACCGGTCAGATCGAGCAACCCCGAAAAGGCCGAACGCAAAGGAAATTTCCCGGCTTCGCCCAGGTAATCAACACCTGTCCAGAGAAACTGAGCACTTACGTAGTCATTGTTTTTCACAGCCAGCCAGCCGTCGTAATTATGCGGGTTTTCACTTCCGTAGATAAACTGAGTTGGATAATCTCTATGGTCAGCTTCGTAGCGGCTTTCGGTGTAATTGTATCCAACAATATCCAACACCTCCGGCAGGCCTATTCTTCTTGAATTCCCGATATTGGCCAGTGCCATGGTGACAGGTCTCGAAGGATCAATCTGTTTGATAACGCTTTTCAGGTTTTGTGCAATTTCTACCATCCTTTCTGCATCAGGCCGGTTAACGGAATAGCCCTGGTGAACCTGTCCCTGGCTGCTTTGCATATCTGCGTAAGGATCGTTGGCATAATCAATTTCATTTCCAATGCTCCACATGATGATGGAAGGGTGGTTTTTATCACGCTCAATCATATCCGCCAGGTCCTTGTTTGCCCATTCCCTGAAATACTGTGAGTAGCCTTCGTAGCCGGCAATGGTATTGTTCCATCCATTGATCCATTTGCGCTTGGCATATTCCCATTCGTCGAAAGCCTCATCCATCACCAGGAAACCCATCTGGTCGCATAAGTCAAGAAACTCGGGAGCAACCGGGTTGTGACTGGTGCGTATGGCATTGCATCCCACTGCTTTCAGCTTTTCGAGCCTCAATTTCCAGATTTTTTCAGGAACAGCTGCACCAACTGCACCGCCATCGTGATGCAGGCAAACTCCTTTCATTTTGACGTTTTTACCATTCAGGAAAAATCCTTTGGCGGGATGGTATTCAAATGTGCGGACTCCGAACGTTGTTACGTATTCGTCCAAAGGGCCTTTTTCGGATTCAAGTTTCGACACCAGCTTGTATAGGTAAGGATTTTCAATATACCAAAGTTCAGGTTTAGGCAGTGTGATATTTTGAGTTGTGCTGGTTTCATTTCCTGTAAGATGAACAGAAGTCTCGGTTCGGGCTACCTCCTTTCCTTCGGCATTCAGTATTATCGAAATAAGTTTAACCTGTTTTCTATCTTTTTCTTTACTGACGATCTTAGTTTTTACAGCAACCGTCGCTTCCGAAGCCGATACTTTCGGAGTTGTTATGTAGGTTCCCCATTGGGCAATATGTATGGGATTGGTTACTGTTAACCACACATGCCGGTAAATTCCCGAGCCACTGTACCAGCGTGTATCAGAAAATTTGCTGTGATCGACCCTGACTGAAACCACATTCTTTTTTCCAACGATCAGGTATGGAGTAACATCATAACTGAAACTGATATAACCATTAGGCCTCCATCCCAGATAATGCCCGTTTATCCACACCTCGCTGTTGTTATACACTCCATCGAATTGGATGGTTACCGTTTTTCCATTATAATTCGACGGAATATCGAAAGTTTTACGATACCATCCGATTCCTCCCGGCAGGTAACCTGTACAGCTTGAATGCTCAGCACTAAATTCCCGTTCGATGCTCCAGTCGTGGGGCAGAGAGAGTATGCGCCAGCCTGAGTCGTCAAAGCCGGGTTCCCTTGCCCGGGTAACATCGCCCAGGTTGAATTTCCATTCAAAATAAAAGTTGATCGTTTCTCGTGTTTGCTGTCCAATTGCCGACAGGCTGATAAAAGCCAGCAACAGGATCAGCGTCTTTTTGAAAGTCATAAGTGCTTTATTAAAAGTTTATTACTCATTTTATATTTGCTTTCAACCAGTTTACAAAGAGTTGTACCCACTGGTCGGTACCATCAGCTTTTTTACCCATCCCGAATCCATGACCGCCTTTAGGGAAGATGTGCATCTCGGCCATGACCTTGTTTTCGTGCAATTTTTGTGCATAAAAGGTTGTTTCTTCCAAATTACAAACATCATCGTCAGCTGCATGCACAAGAAATGCCGGTGGAGTTTTATCAGTTACCAGATTGAGCAACGTATTCTCCGATATTTCTTCTTTTGTCATTTTCCTGTAATAAAGGCAATCCTCGAGCCATTTTTGGTTTTCTGCCGAAAGTATTGTTACACCATAAATCAATCCCGAAAAGGAAGGATTCTCTTCAGGGACTTTACTTTTCCATAAACTGGCAACAGTTGCCAGGTGGCTTCCTGCTGAAAATCCGACTACGCCAACTTTGTTTTTATCAATTCCGTATTTTTCAGAAAGTTGCCTGAGAAGTTTGAGGGCCTGCCGAGTATCAGTTAACGGAACGAGTTCGGGGCGATCGGAAGTTAAGGTATCGGGTAACCTGTATTTCAGAAAAGCAGCTGTAATTCCCTGGCCAGCCAAAACTTTAGCGAGATCATAGCCCTCGTGGTAGATAGCTTCGACAGTATACCCTCCGCCAGGGAGAATAATGACTGCTATGCCAGTATTGATACCGGAAGGTTTAAAAACAGTTAGTGTCGGATCCGTTACATTAACTACCACTTTGGTTCCCCACGATTCCTTCTCATATTCCTGAACATTATTTGCCTTATAATAGGGTTTAATTTGGCCTTCCCAAAGCTTATAAACGTCCTGAGCATGCATATTTTCGACCAGTAATAGGATCAGCAGCATTAAAACATTACAGTAAATCTTTCTCATACAATCCGGTTATTATTTGGTGTTTTTTGTCAATAGGTATAATTTTTTTACCACTTCAAATGAATCTCCGTTATCGCTATTCTGAAATGTGATAATCCCTTTTTTTGTAACCGGATTAAAAAACAGGAATGTTCTTATTCCCGGATCACCGCCACCATGGCCCCATAATTCTTCAAAATCACTTTTATCCCAGCAAAGCCCTTGTTCATTATTGCCGTATAACTGAAGTGTCAGCATTTTTTGAATAGTAGATTTCTTTATAATCTGTACATTGCCGTACTTCCCGTCATTCATCATGGCAATCAGATAATGGGACAATTCCCTGACACTGGTCCTAACGAGGCCATCAGGGTAATTGGGAAAGCTGTAATAACATAATGCATATTGATTTCCGATTGATTCTTTTAATACTAACTGATGTTGCCTGACCAATTTTAATTGAGAATTACAGGAATATGGAGTAATTAGATTTGTTGTATCGATCTCATTCAGATACCATCCTGTTTTGGTCATTTCTAATGGAATAAAGATATTTTTCCTGCAATATTCATTAAACGGCATTTGAGAAGCCCGCTCCACAATATATCCAAGAAGGCCATAAGGAACATTTGCGTACTCCCTTTTGCTGCCAGGCTTCCAGGAACAAAAGTTTTCATTGCGGTTATAAAACTCCCCTGTATCAGTTAAGTAATTATAAATCCAATCTTTTAAAGATATTTTCGGATCTCCGCACGAATAGCTTTTCACATAAGCAGAACCATCTCTTATAGAAGATGTATGGGTCAAAATCTGACGAATGGTAATTGCTATATCAGGAAAGTTAGGATTCCTGACTTTAAATGGGAGATATTCACTGATATCCTTGTCCAGATCAATTAATCCTTTTTCCCATAACTGCATAATAGCAGTAGCTGTGAAAGTTTTGGATATAGAAGCAATATTCATGATCGCATCAACAGTCATCGGAATATTTCTTTCAATATCAGCTTTTCCATATGCATTGCTCCAAAGCATTTCTTTGCCTATAACAATACTTGCAGCGAAACCGGGAACGTGATTTTTAGCTATATATTCATTGATAGTAACTTCAGCAGAATCGTAAGTAAATTGCTTCTGGGAGTAGGTATTGCCTCCAGCGAATAAAATCATGCTTGTAAAAAGCAAGTTGATGATATACACAAATTCGGCATTAAAAATTTTCACGGTCCCCGTTTATAAATTATACTTACTGTTTTTAAATGATATAAGTAAGTTATCCTGTTCCATTTTGAAACATGTCCTACAAATGCTTAGCTTCCGATTATTGAATTTTCCCCAGTTTCCCGGATTTAAAAATTGAATGCAACAGAAAGAAGCAGGCTGTTAAATTGGAAATAACAATCCAATTGCAGTACCAATGATTTTAATACAAATCATTGGTACTGAAAAAGTTAGGGCTAAAAATGTTGTAACACTTTGCAGAACCGTTTATGCCTACAATTAATAGAGAGGATTTTGCTCAAGTTTTCCACCGGAAGCATTAATTTCATCAAGCGGGATTGGAAACCAGTAATGCTGTTCCATAAAGGATTTGCCTGAAAGTGCAACTTTGGTAGAGAAGGAAAGACTTCCGTCATCGGCTTTTGAAATGTAAATTCCATTGGCTGGTTTGTTTTCGGTTTCCATGGCTATCTTCCAGCGACGTACATCAAAATAACGGTGCTCTTCATAGGCGAGTTCAATTCTTCTTTCGTTCCTGATAAGTAACCTCATGGCATCTTTTGACAAACCTGTTGGTAAATCAGGCATACCGGCACGTTCACGGACTTTATTTACAGCGTCATATACTGTATTATCCGGGCCGGAGGCTTCATTTTTAGCTTCAGCATAATTCAGCAGGATTTCAGCATAACGGAAGTATTTCCATGGTGCCCTGCCCATATTTGACCAATCATTTATGTCTACCGTTTCGTCACCAAACTTACGCATGGAATAACCTGTTGGTGAGGTATTCCACGATCCGTTACCATCCGGGCTGTCCTTGCCGCCTGGCATAAATGTCTCAACTTCCCTTCCCCGGAACATAGCTCCGTTATATAATACTGTTGCATAAAAGCGTGGATCACGGTTTATATAAGGATTCTGAGGATTATAACCTGAAGCGGCATCAGAAATCGGACGGCCATTTGACATTTCGTAGTCATCTACAAGGTTCTGCATCGGGCAGTTGCCACCCCAGCCATCATAGCCATTCGGCGCATTCATATGTTCAAGCCCATATGAGTTATAATCTTTATAATATTCTCTGATAAAGATATCTTCAACAGTGTTAGCAGTAAGAAATAGTTTACGATAGTTTTCAGATGGATCTGTATCCAGGTCTTTTGCCAGGTCATAGATATTAAGTTCCATAACGGCTTTTGCTGCATCAGCTGCTTTCTGCCATTTCTGGACATCATTTACCCCATCGGTATACAAAGGACTGGCGGCATAGAGTAGCAGCCTTGATTTTAATGCCATTGCTGCACCTTTTGTAGCACGTCCTTTTTTATATTCGCTTGTAGGCTCGAGTGGTAAGCCTGCAATCGCGATATCAAGTTCTGAGTTAATATAATCAATTACTTCGGGAATACTTTTCCTGGTGTATAAAGGTGTAAAATCATCATTAAGTCCTGTAACTACATCTCCGATTAAAGGAACTTTCCCAAATCCTTTCAGCAGATTAAAATACCTGAACGCCCTGAGAAATCTTAGTTCAGCATTAAGAAGTGTTTTCTTATTTTCGCTCATTGTTATTCCCGAAAGCTTTGAGAGGCAAAGGTTAACTTCACGAATTGCTCTGAAACTCCGGCCCCATTCAGTACTTGTCCAACCGTAGTTTGAAGGGCTTAACTGGCCTCTTTGTACTAGGTATGACTGATCATCGTTGCTGTAAACTGCTTCATCAGTCAGGCAAGCCCACATACACCAGAAATGTCCTCTTGCAAGGCCCATTGAGGTTTCACCCCATGCTCCAGCTTCTTTATCATTTAATGAAACACTTGTGTATTGGTTTATAACATAGGTTTCGAACAGTACAGGATCCGAAAAAATAGCATCGTCGGTAAGGTTTGGGCTTTTTACATCCAGGTAATCTTTATTGCATGAAGCAAAAACCAGCGTAAAAAGTGTTAATAGGATGATTATCTTTTTCATAGCTTTATTATTTCAGTGTTAAATAGTTTTTGACATTATCAGAACACGATATTCACACCTACGTTGAATGTCCTGAGTTGAGGATAAAACTGTGCTTGCTCATCAGTACCCTCCGGGTCATAATCTTTTATTTTGCTGATTGTAAGAAGGTTAGATACGTTAACATAGATCCTTGTCTTCTCAACATGTAATTTCGTTAACCATGATTTTGGTGCACTGTATCCTAACTCAAGGTTCCTGATGCGCAAAAAGGCTGTATTGTCGAGCCAGAAATTATTGCGGTACAATCCACCGTTAATGCTGGATGAGGTTCTGGTATCAACCCTCGGATAGCTTCCGTTAGTATTGGTTGGTCTCCAACGGTTATCAGCCCATGAAGAAAAGAAGTTGCCGATTTCACCTGATTCGGGCATCACAAATTGGGCAACACGTGCCTGACCCTGAAGTGTCATGTTAGCATCAAAACTTTTGTATTCAACACCTGTTGAAAAACCATAAATGATTTGCGGTACATTACTAAGTGGCTCACGAACGCGGTCGTCAGCAGTGATTTCGCCGTCGCCGTTCACATCTTTGTAAATAAAATCACCAGGGACATTACCAGGAAGAGAAGGATATTTTTCCAGGTCAGCTTCGGTTCTGAAAAGTCCGATTTGCTGATAAAGGAGTTGGGCTCCCAATGGCAATCCTTCTTGTTTCTGATAATCAGGTATTCCTTCAGGATCATCGAGGAACACAACTTTGCTCTTATTAAAGGTAAAGTTACCTGAAGCAAAGAAAGCCGTCTTTCCAAAAGTGTTATTATACCCAAGTTGGGCTTCGATACCATGATTGGAGACTTTTCCGATGTTTTCGTCAGGAATTATGGAACCATTATACTCATCAACTATACCCGAAACCCAAGGAATAGATTTGGCTCTGGGGATTAAAAGATCATTGCGGTTTTCGCTGAAATAATCCAGTTCTGCATTAAAGTGTTCCAGGAAAGTCAATTCTAAACCAATATCCAGCTTTTTGGCCTTTTCCCAAGTAATATCCGGATTTGCTAATTGTTCAACATAAAAGGTTGAAACAGGTATGCCACCGACAACATAGGAATTCGGCCTGTAACCGTATGCATTCAGGTACTGGAATGGAGTAACCCTGTCGTTTCCCATTAAACCATACGAAGCCCTGACTTTCATGTTACTGATGGCGGAAATATTAAACCAGTCCTCCTCCGAAATTCGCCAACCCACGGAAGCACTGGGGAAAAATCCATATTGTTTGCCTGTGGCAAATATGGATGAGCCATCGTAACGGAACTGAACTTCAGTAAAGTACTTTTGATTGTAATCATACGACAGACGGCCAAAATAATTTCTGCGCCTGTACTCACTCTTATTTCCCCAAACCGATTTATCCAGTGGATCGGAGCCTCCCATATCCAGCACAGGAATCTGTGTGGAAAGAAATCCTTTTCTAAATGCTGAAAACCATTTATTGGTATTTTCACTTTGTTCAAAAGCAAGAAATGCCTTGATGTTATTTTTTCCAAAGCCTTTTTCGTAGTTTATGCTTAGGTTATAAGTTTTTAAGAAATTAGTGGTCTGGCTGTTGGTCAATTCAGGCGTAACAGGTCCTCCGTTCACTTCGGAATATTCTCCAGTTGACTGATCATAACTATAAACGATGTATGGAGTGGAGAATAATTCACGCAAATTGGAGCCATAATCCATTGCAATAAATCCTTTGAAGGTAAAATCTTTGGCAAATGGCAGCCTGTATTCAAAATTCAATAACGAATTCATTACAGATTCCGTGTTTTTGTCAGTTCCTGGAATATCTGTAACAAGAACCTTTGGATTGAGGCCTGATTCAACTCCGGCAGATGGTCCAATTCCAGGGTACTCAGCAGGAATTAAAGGATAGGTTCTGTAAATAGCCCTGAAAATAGTATTCTGATCATTGGTAGGGGCCAGGCGATCGTTGGCCCTGTAGGAGAGGTTCAATCCCAATTTTAGGTTGTCGCTAACCTGGAAGTCAGTATTTGAATGCAGGTTTATCTGATCATATTTTAGAATGCCTTCTTTATAAAGTCCATCCTGATGCAGTCTGCTTACCGAAGCAAAGTAATTTACAGCTTTTGTGCCTCCGCGTACTGACAATGATTCACGATCCTGCAGCGAATACTGTTTCAGAGTTTCTTTTTCCCAATCTGTGTTTGGATAATTCAAGGGATCACTTCCATCTGCAAATTTCTGCAGATCTTCGTCTGAATATATTTGTCTTAAACCTCCATCCGGATTCCTGTAATAGTTTATTTCATTAATAATCTGCGCATAGGTATTAGCGTCTGCCATTTGGGGTAGCCTGGTTGGCTGAGCAATCCCCTGGTTGTAATTAAATTCAAGCACAGGTTTGCCTTCTTTCCCTTTTTTAGTAGTAACCAAAATAACCCCGTTGGCTGCCTGGGCACCATAAATAGCGGCAGATGCATCTTTCAGTACAGATACACTTTCTATGTCATCGACGTTTAGCCTGTCGAGTCCTCCAAGCCTATTTGCAACGCCATCAATTACGATCAAAGGTGAGTTATCACCTGTAGTGCTCATACCTCGGATCAGTATCCGGGTTGCATCCATACCAGGCTCACCGGAGGATGTAGTTGCAACAACTCCTGAAACCCTGCCAGCAAAACTGTTTGAGAAATTGGCAGTTTTAGCTTTAACAAGTTCCTTTCCTTTTACAGCCGTAATAGCTCCGGTTGATGCTGCTTTTCTTACTGTACCGTAGCCTACAACTACAAGTTCTTCAAGCTGTACTGATTCGGGTACCAGCACAACATTGTAGGTTGCTTGATTCGTAAAAGCAAGCGTTGCCTTTATATAACCAACGTACGTAAAGACAACAGTGTCGCCCGGTTTAACTTGCAGAGAATACTTGCCATCAGGATCAGTTACAGTTCCGTTAGTTGTTCCTTTTACTGATACGCTTACCCCAGGCAAAGTTCCATCTGCCGATGAAACCTGGCCTTTGAGCGTTTTTGTAACCTGTGCATTCAGGCTTAGCTGAAAAACAAATGCAAAGCCTAAAGTTAATAGTAGGTAGATTCGTCTCATTTTTAATTGTTTAGCTGTGGTTAATTGCTGTTTGATTGGTTGTTTTACTGCTCTGTGGATATTATTGGGATAAATAAATTAATTAGGAACATTTTTATGCTTTCGAGATTTTCAGGAAGCGAATATAGTTCTCAATATATTTGAGCTATGTGGGTAAATAGTTTTATAGTAGGGGGTATTTTAACAATCCAATTATTTTGATGATTGCCAGAAGATGTTTAAACATCGGGTTTTGATTTTTCAGGGCAGCTAAAAACAGAACAGGAATAAGGAAATTCAGGCAAGAAATATCGAAAATAGTGAATATAATCAGCTTTACGAATATTTCAAGGCATCAAGTTATAAACAATAGAATACCCCCTGATATAAAACAGTTATGCAGCCATAAAAAATTATGGATGAAACTAACTTTACAAACTTTACAATGAATAAACTTTTTGGTATGAAATCTATATTATTAATTGCAGGCTTTATTTCATTCATGCACTCCTGCAATAAAGAAAAAGTCGAAACGACCGATACCGTGATTTCAATTGCTATAGATTTCAGCAATCGTCAACAACCTATAATGGCATTTGGCGCTTCTGATGCATGGGGATGCCAATTCGCAGGAAAAAATTGGCCGGTTAATAAACGTGAAAGAATGGCTGAATTGCTTTTTAGCAATGATACCGACACGAATGGAAATCCAAAAGGAATTGGTCTATCGGGATGGCGATTTAATATTGGAGGAGGGAGTGCAGAACAAGGCGCAAATAGTGAAATCGGGGATGAGTGGCGAAGGGCTGAATGTTTTCTGAACGAGGATGGCACCTACAACTGGCAAAAACAGCACGGCCAGAGATGGTTTCTTAATGCAGCTAAAAACTATGGAGTGAATTGCCTTACGGCATTTGTAAACAGTCCCCCGGTTTACTTTACTAAAAACGGCAAAGCCAGGTCGGATGGAGGAAGTTCTACCAATTTGAGAGCAGATAAATTTAATGATTTTGCAACATTCATCGCGGAGGTATTAATTGAATTGAAAATAAGAGACAATATTAATTTTCAATACATAAGCCCGGTGAACGAACCTCAGTGGGACTGGAATGAAAAAGGACAGGAGGGTTCGCCGTTTTTGAATACAGAAATTGCCTCGCTGGTCCGGTTACTCTCACCAGCTTTGCAAAATAAAGACCTTTCAACAAAAATTGAGGTTACAGATGCCGGTCATATAGCTTATCTTTCCATTGAACATGATAAGCCAGGAAGAGGAAAACAAGCCTATGAGTTTTTTTCGAAGGGATCACAAAATTATATTGGCGATGTGCCCAATGTAGCACTAAAGGTAAGTGGTCACAGTTATTTTTCAACCTACCCGGTCGGCTCCATGTTGCTCGATCAGCGGCGGCTTTTATCAAGTACCTTTTCAGGGATAGATCCAAACCTACAGTATTGGCAAACGGAGTATTGCCTGCTCGAAGATAACGAAGAGATAAAAGGAAGTAGCCGCGATCTTGGTATGGATCCTGCTCTTTATACTGCCAGGCTGATACACTTCGATATGACTTTGGCAAATTCATGTTCCTGGTACTGGTGGCTGGCTATTAGTCCATACGATTACAAAGACGGGCTTATCTATATTGATAAGGATAAAAATGATGGGAACATTTATGAATCGAAGATCATGTGGGCACTTGGTAACTATAGCCATTTTATCAAACCTGGAATGTTCCGGTACAATGTTTCCCGTTCCGATAACAAAACAGATGAAGTTGCTTCCAAAAGCCTAATGGTTTCCGGATATGGTACCGAAGACAAGTCAAAAGCGGTTTTCGTTTTGGTGAATTATTCGAAATACACAACTTCCCTGGTTACACTTAAAACTTTGGATAAGCGCAAACCAAAATCAGTTAAAGTATTTACAACATCTGCTGCTAAAGAAGATAATTTGAAATTATCTGTACCTTCTGATCCTGATGGGATACTTTCGTTAATTCCTAGATCAGTTGTGACCGTGGTGATGGAATTTTGATTGGATATTGAAAGGGAATTCGTTTTAACTAAAGATGAATTAGAAATATACTTGAACTGCTTCCGGCTAGAAAATCGGATTGTTACATATTGACTTTTTACTATTAAAACAGTGAAAAGAGAGAATACGGTGAGTTAGGCGACACTAAATGTTTGCAGACTATTTCATTTATTTCTTTGAGTACTAACATGCACGATGAGTTAATAAGATTATTACAAGAACCACAGATTCTTTTGTCCAAATTCAGTGAGTGAATGATTTTCAAAATGAGGATAGATTTTAGCAACCATTTCGGGGTAGGCTGTTGTAACCGGAATATTTTGCTGGCTGATGCTTTTCCAATACATACGGCTGAACTGATACACCTGGTTAACGAGTTGTTTTATTAACTCCAGGTCTTCGACCATTTGTTTCTTCGATGAACGAATGGTTAGCTTGATTGGGAAATGATACTCTCGTGGATTTAAGTCGCCATCGGTGCCAAAGTACCTTGTGTTGTTGAATAGGAGGTATTTATTGTAACCAACTTTGATATGTGATCCACTAATTGGCATTAAACCTGGGCTTTTCAAATCAAATCCCATTAACTCCTTGCTTTCGGTTTTATTCACGGTTACGACTATTACAGGTGTGTTACCTTCACCTAAATCATCCAGCATATCAAGAATTGGCTTTAATTCGAGTTTATCAGATATTTCTTTATAGAAATGAATAATAATTCGTTTGAGGTTTTGCTTTTTTTCTTTAAAGCCTATAACGGCATTACGGATAGAACCTGCAAGCATGGTAGTTTCTTTCTCGCGGAAGCAATTAAAGGCTTCGAAAATGCCTTTGTTACTGAAACAAAAAGCACTACCGACGTACCGATGAGGTGAATCCTGCGGTTTAAAAGCACCAATTCCAATGATAATATCATCATCGGTATCTTGAGCCAAGCGCCAGGGAATTCCCCCTAATTTGGCAAGCATTGCCACATAAATATTAGGAAGGAAATAATAAAAGTCCTCTTTGGGCAGATTTTCTTTGTACAAGACCTGAGAGGTAATGCCTTTGTATAATAATTGTTCTTTCAGCAAGTAATAAGCTTTATGCTGAGGGTGCTCTTTTTCAAGTTTTGATATTGGGCTTACAAAAACGGCAATGTATGTTGTGTTGGGAGCTTTTGTGAAGTTTTTGACCTTTTCGGACACTTCTCCAAATAAGTTATTGGTATCAGAGAAAACAATCTTTTTCGTATCATCAATAAATATATTGTGGTCGATAAAGCTATGAAGGCTTTTGGAATGCTTTTCAACACCATTTACCGGTTGATGCCAACCGTATTTCATATATTTTATAATCGTGCGATCGATCAGATCAGCGTCATCGGTATGATAAATAAAGAAGATTTTATGCGGACCTGAATTAATTGAGACTGCAGGTTTATATTTACTGATGCCATATCCCGGATTGACATCTTCACCCTCTTTAAATTTTAATTTATTGGATATGGGATTTACATGGTATACCTTGTTGTAAGGTACAATGTAGAAGCCCTTTTCGGAAATGTTTAAAATTTCTCTAAAGGCCGGCACATTAATATATGAAGCAAAAAATCTCTTTATGAGATTGTGATAGATCGGATATTGATTCTCAATCTTTGTTTCTTCCTTTTCGTCAAGCAATCTTTTTGCCAGCCCATAATTCAATATAGGGAACTGGGTTTCGAGGCTGCCAGGAATAGTATTATTTTCTGTCTGATACCTGTAAATAATGCCGTTGCAAATTATATTTTTAAACAGGCCAGGATCAATATCGGGCAACTCATCGAGACTTTTTTTCGCAACACGGGATTTCCCATCGTATGCTATTACTAATTCATATCCTTCCGTGACACTTTTATATTGAACTTTTAATGAAAATTTAAAGTATCTGCGATAGACCTGATGGGTTATATAACGATCCTCGACCCAAACCTCCACTTCATCAATGAAGTTTGGAAATACTATAATACCAGGGATGTTTTTAAAATATTGCAGAATCTGATAGCGGTAGTATTTCTGAGTAAAATTAATAGCATCGAAAACATCTATTTCTTTTACAATAGCACCTTCACCTGATGATTGAAAATCGCTGTAATACGATTTTTGAGCCGGGTCTCTATCTTCGGGAAATTCATCGAAAAGCTTGTTCCACTTTATGGAGGCATTGATAGTATCGGGCCGTTTTTCTCCATAAAAAGCAAAGGTTAGCTTCTCAGTAATCGGTTTAAATGGTATAATATTGAGTTGGATTTGCTGTTGCATACATGTTAATTTATGTCATGGTACTTAAACAGTTTCGGTTTCTGAATAATATACTTATGTGTTCTTCTTTAGTAGCTGTATGAAAACTAGCCCACGTTGGGTTATTTGATACCTCTGTTTAGAACTTTTCTGAACTTGTTCCGACCATTCAATTAATTTGTCATTCCTCAGTTTTGCCAGCACTTTTTTCAAATGTCCTGAAATGCTTTTTTGGTTTAAAGCCCCAGATAACTCACTTGTTGATAACGATTTGTCAGCAATTAGGTAAAGCACTTTCCCATACAACGACTCGTGCTGCAACTCGTGCTGCAACTCGTGCTGCAACTCGTGCTGTAACTCGTGCTGTAACTCGTGCTGCAACTCCTGCTGTAACTCCTGCTGTTGTTTGTAATTCTTCTTTATAAAAGACACTCTGAACGAAGCACCGGGTTCATTCCATTCAAATGCAATTTCAGGATACTTAGCAAGTTCATCCGCAATTAATCTTAAACCATTCCCCCATTGTTCAATAACTCCTATTTTCTTAAAAACCGGTGCAAGGATCATATTCCGGATGTAGGACTGGCCGGAAGTCATATCATTGAAATCAACTGTAGGAGGTAAATTGCCAGGATTGGTTATTTCGATTTTGTCATCGAAAACTGCCACTTTAATGTCACCACCTCTCAAAGAGTAATCGCGATGGATTACGGCATTACGAATGGCTTCGCGAATAGCAATAATTGGGTATTCCCAACGGTCGTTTCGGAAAACGCCTTCGTAATCGGTGGAGGATTCGGAAATATGTCTGAGAACAAACTGGTATGCAAGTTCAGCCTGGATAGCAATGTGCTCTGTAATTGATTTCTGATCAATAAAATTGCCGGGGACTGTACCTTTAAAACGGGCACATTCTATTTTGGCGAAAGAGAAAATATCCTTTCTGAGCTCATCATCCGAAAGAAGTATTAATGCTATGGTGGGTAATTCGCGTACCTGATCGGTTCTAATCAGCTTTAGTTTCCTTAATATGGTTGGATTGATTTCCTCACCGGTTTTTTCCAGAAACAGTGCTTTGAAGGAATCAATATTTAAGGAATCACTATCCTTTTGAGGCATCAATTGGCTGTCGAAGGATATATTTTGCTTGCGAAGCTTCAGGCTTTCGATAATCTCCGGCGTGGCCATGCGGTTTGAAGAACCCACCCTTATATATGTACCTTTTTCAATTCCTTTGCTGGTAAGATAATAAGGGGAATTACTTCCCGGAAAGATAGTAACCTTTATGAGGGGTCTATCCTCATGAACCAGAAAAGAAGTTTGAGGATAGATGACAGGGGAGCACTGATCATGTACAATGTTGCTTATCTGTTCCTCTATTGAAATAAGATCATCTTCATTTAGCCCAACCACCTCGCGTGGTGTATCCTGAATGCCCAAATAAAGCTCACCTCCAGCATCGTTGGCAAATGCAACGATGGTTTTTGCCAAATCGGATTTAGCCGGAAGTTCGCGTTTGAACTCCAGTTTGCGGCCTTCGGGTTGTGTTATTATTTCGGAGAGTTTGGGCATCGGTTACAATCAAGTTTAAAGATATAATTTATTGTTCTTAACAGGATTGGATTTAGAGAATGCATTTTGGAGAATATTGAAGTTGCTTAAAGAATGATAAGATTGGCAATACCGCATGCATTCTCATTCTGCATTGATAGCTACTTTAAAGTTTATTGGAGTGAGTTTTACATTTTCATTTTCCGGTGAAAACGGATTAAAGACGAGTAACTGTTTGCTGGAAATGATTTGCTAAAGTGTCTGTTTCACTAGGCTCATAATGTATTCCAGGTTATTATCATTTTCGATTCTTAATTCATAATCGCCGTTTAATGAATGACCTTTAAGTACTGAAACATCCCTCATTAGTTTCTTCGGATCATCCAATTGTCCCTGCTTCATATTGATTCCAAGTTTAATGGAGTTTTTTTGAATCTCAATATCGACGACATTACTATTCGCTTTTTTAAACGCTATATAATATTTCTGTGGTTTGATTTCAATATCCGGAGAAAGTCCGATAATTGCTTCCTTGAAATTTTCATATAACTCTCTGGCTTCATCAGTTGATCTAAGCAGGTGATCCTCTTCTGAATACACTTTTATTTCTTTCGTTATTTCCTGAAGAGCAGAATTCTTTGCAGTAATCGCCTTAATACTCTCAGCTGAAGCACTTTTTTTAATTTGCTGAATTGATACTATATCATTTTCGAATTGTTTTACTTCCCAGAGTTCAATGGTGATGTCCTTGAAATTTACAGATTCCCGTTGATTATCAGTGAAGCCACCTGCTACAAATATGACTTTGGTCTGGCTCCAATCAATATCATCCCTTTTAAGCTGGTTCTTATGACACTCATTGTACTCTAAAATAAAATCAGCACGGTACTGAAGTAACAGGTTTAAATAAGCAAAGCCCTGATCGATTACACTGCTGTTCCGATCACGCTTATATTCAATTATTACAAACGACTTTGTTTGAATATCGAAAGCCAGTGTATCAATGCGTTTGTTCTTAATTGTAAATTCGGATTTTACCTTTTCCAATCCCATTATCACAGGAAGATTGGCTTCGAAGAGTTTTTGAATGTCTTTTTCTAATTTAAAGGTCTTTTCCTTTAAGACTATTAAGTTATTTGCGTTGTTGTTGTAGATAGCCATTGCGATAGTATTTAGGATTATCAAATTTTACTCCACCACTGAATGATATCAATTTCACCAAAAACATGTTCACTTCCTTTTTTGGACATTTTTACAATGCCAAAAGCATTCATGTTTTGCGATAAATACTTGGCAATAGTACTGTGAACCGTTTTGAATGCGTTTCCAGTGTCCTTGTATTTGTAAAGCATTTCAATATATTGTGTTTCAAACATTCGCGCAAACTTTTCAATAAAATCGTGCGAACTGAAATCAGAATTAAGACCACTGATAATTGTGATTATCTGTGGATGATGGCTTTTTAAAAAAGTCATTACTTCCATAGTTGTAAAATTTTTGTAACAATTTTCAATTATTTATAGGGAAGACATTTCATCAATAATCTCCCTAATTTTCTTATTGTTTAGCTGTGTTCTAAATTCCACTTTGTAACCATCAATGGTTAGCTGACTGAAAAACTCCCTGGCACAATCAATCTTTGCCTGTTCAATTCCTCTTAATGAGGTTTGATTTTCAACGTCTTTGGTTTCGACTATGACATTGAGAATCTTTTCACCATCCTCTTTTTTTACCACATACATGAAATCAGGGCTGTAGGACTGGCCTGTGATAGTGGGAATGGAAATGCTGTTTTTAGGAATTTTACCGTAAACAATTATCTCCTGAATGCCATCAACTAACAAATTTTCCTTTTCAAGTGGTGAGTCAAAAGCATACACATCATACAAGTATTTATTGGTTGGAGTACCATCAATAAACTTTGTGCCTATTAAACCCTGGGTAATTTCAGGTTTTGGAGTCCCATCCGTATAGGTTAATGTGGTACCTCTTACCGGAAGATTGGCTTTTGAATAACTGAACCTGCCTGCCAGATTTTCTATTTTCCAGTCATGAAACTGTTTTACAAAGTTTGAGGCGCTGTGCTCATTGATTTTTTCTGATGGAATTTTCTTCGTTTTGGCATATTCTGATATTACAGAATGCAGAAGGTGAATCGACAAGTTTGTTTGACGGCTTATTCGCTTTAAAAACTCATGATAAGGCAAGGTTTTATTGATTTTAAACTGAACACCTGTATCCTCATTTATTGTTGCTTTTGTTCCCGTTGTGTTGAGTTCCTCCCGCTTGCTGGTAATGTATGTGTCAGCAAATACACCTTTTTGAAAAATTCCCAACAGTTCGTTGAACAGGAAATTATCCTGTTCAATTCTTTCATAATGAAGGATGTATTTGCTGTTTATTTCCTCCCACAGTGTTTTGAGTTCATCAAATACTGCTTTACGGACCTTAATTTTTTTGTCCTGTTTTTTGTTACGATCTTCAACCTTACCCTGGTTTAATCCGATGGAAAAATCAGGGTATTCTTCAAAGAAACTGCTGCTATTTTCAACCTTGATATTCTTGTTACGATCAATATACCTTTTAGTAAGCAGTTCGATAAACAGATCATCCGGATCCATACTTAGTTTGGCTGCAACAGCGGCCAGTTTTTCATCAGATATTACAAAGCCTTTTGGCAAATCAGCATTGATCTCGTTTACCAGCTTTTCAGCAAAATCAGCCTCGGTAAAGTCAATAATATAATTGAGCTTGAACTCTTCGTTGGAAATCCGGTTTCCGTACTCATCTACCGGCAAACGCAAGCCACGGCCAACTTCCTGTATTTTGCTGTTTTCGCTTCCGCTACTGCGCAGTTTGGCGATAGTAAATACGTTAGGATTATCCCAACCTTCTTTTAAAGTCCATTTGGAAAACAGAAACCGGCGGGTATTGAAGTTTCCCTGATCATCCTTGATTGAGAGTAGTTTTTTCTTCTCAAAAAGAATCTCCTGCACTTCCTGAGCAATGGCTTCGTCGGAGCTACTGTTGTCCTGCGAAAAATAACCGGCATGGGTAGCATTTAAATCCGCTTTTGATGCCAGTAAAAAAGCCTTGTAATCCTTCTCCTGTTCAGTGAGCAAGGGAAGTATTTCGTCTATTTTTTCAGCCAATAAGCGCTCAAAAGCCTCTTTTAGATAGGGTTGTTTTTCCTGTTCTTCATTCACCCTGTAGGCTGAAATATCATCAATGAAGAAAAGGGCTAATGTCTTCATCTTGTTGTTCCGGCTGAAATTGATACGCTCAGTATCAAAATGCCTTTCCAAGGCCAGGCGAATCATACTTTCCTGGTACGAAGTGGAATAAATGTCGGTACTAAATTCTTCGCCTGAGGACTTTACCTGGCCATTTGAAAGCTCTACTGCACTGCTTGTAATTGCATCAATTACAATGCCTTCCAGTTCATGAGCTATAATTCCGAGGCTATCGCCTTTGCTCAGATCGAATGATTTGGTAGGGCTGTCCTTTTGTATCAGGTTGAACTTAACAGAGGTTTTGCTCTGAAGAGACATGATTTTAACCTTGTCCTGACGCTGGTTAATGGGTTCAAAATGCTCTTTTGCAATTCCTTTGATCAGGTTTTGGTTGAATGATTGAAAAGAGTTTAAATCGTAAAGCAGATTATGGTAATCTTTTCGCTTTATCTTGCTCGCACCCCTGCCAATTTCTATATCCGGGAAGGTAGCCCCGAAACGAATAATGGCTTGCGGACAAATATTCTTTTCAATGTACTCAAATGCTTTTTGCGTTTTGCTAAACCGATGCGGTTCATCAATAATTACAAGTGGTTTGGTTGCCTTGATCCCGTGAATGGGTTTGTAAAAACCTTCGACTCCGTAATCATAATTATCGGTCAGAAGTTTTGAAGTACCTCCAAGCAAGCTCATATTGGTGAGCATTACGTATATTTTATTGGCGTTTTGGCTGCTGCCTGACACAAATTCGCGCACCACAGCCGGGAAGTAATTTTTACCTTTTTTCTTTTTGGAAGCCTCTAATACCAATACATCCATTTCGGTTCCATAACCGCACTGATCTTTAAAGTGTCGCTTGGTATATCCATCCTCCATAAACTGTTTGGCCCCGGCTTTAATAGCCAGTGAGGGCACCACTACCATGAACTTATTAATACCATACCGTTTATGCAGCTCGAACATAGCAGCGGTATAAACATAGGTTTTGCCGGTGCCGGTTTCCATTTTTATATCGAGGTTGAGGTAGCTGCCAATTTCGTTTTGGGCTTTATATTCGACTGGTATTACATTATCTTTTTGAACCTGCGCAATATTGGTGGTAAGGGTTTGCCTGTCCAATACCAAAGTGGGATTTTGGTAATAAAGGCTGTTCTTGTGAATCAAATCAGCACTCAGCACATCAGCAATGGCAGTGTAAGCTTTAACCTGGTGAGGTAAATCGTTTTTTAAAATCAGTTCCATTGCTGTGGGTTAATACCGTACCGAGAAATTTATTTTTAAATTCTTCTCACTATCATTAAGGATGCGGAGGTTTTTTTCAAGCATTTCGTTTATGCTCCAATCGGGAAAACTGTAGCCGAACAGTACCATATTTTCGGGATTGAATTTCCCTTCGGCATCGTATTTTCCCAGCAATGCTTTCATGCTATCGAGGGTAAACCCGCTATCAATCAGATACAAATGCTTGTTGCAATGATAGGCTGTGTATCCTGCCAGCTCAATGGCTTCGGCATTGGTTGTTAATCCATACCCATCGGCATTAAGCCAGGTAGCGAGGATGGTAGGTTTGCCAAAATCGTCTAATATTGTGGTATCGGCTATTAAACCAGCTTTATCAAAACTTTCCAAGCGGTCTAAGGTATTCTGGTTGGGCTCTGCCAGGGTGTAGTGTTTAAATCCCAGATCCAGTTCGGGAAGATCAGTTTCTTTAAATAATTCACCTTCCTTTTTCTTGGTTTCTGCCACTTGTTCCTGTTTTATTTTTGCGGCAGCCCTTTTGATGCGTTCAATACCAATATAATCTAAAGTGGTGGGCAGGTTGTTTTCTTTTAGAAAATCATAAGCTACCTTTTGGGATGGTACGTCAGGGCTTAATGTTTCTGGTAGTTGAATGGAAATAAATTTTCTTTTACCATCATCTTCCAGATTCATTTGTAAAATGGCATGAGATGTTGTAGCTGAACCTGAGAAGAAATCTAAAACAATATCCTCCTTTTTTAATAATGAGACTGATCCTAATAGCATTCTAATCAAGGTGGTAGGTTTGGGGTAGGAAAAAAAACTTTTACCATCAAATAGGTTTTCTAATTCAATACCACCATCGCTTTTCAATGATAGAACTGAACGAAGTAAAAACTTCTCAACCTCATCTAGATATGTAATTGAGCTTGGTTGAGTGGTATTATCCTTATCAAACCAAATTTGTCCACAAACGAATGAGCCGTCTGGCAATTCAATAATTGAAGAGTAAGCTCCGTCCTTTATTTTAGCAGCATCTTCAAAAGTCTCAATTTTCCATCTCCATCCACGATCTGGTATTTTTACCGGCTCACCTGTTTTTGGATGTTTGATTTCGTAATCCGGACCAAATGTTTCTGCATTCGGCCAACTCATATTAATTTTACCCCAAAGACGATAATTATTATCAAATGAATTGTACAATGTGATACCCCTATCATATCCCTTTTTTTTATATAATTTCTTTATTTCAGATTCTGCATCGGGTATGGGAATTTTACCTCTCTTTAATTTGCTTACCAGATTTTCGATTTCTTCTAATCCTTCCTTCCTTACTGCAAACTCATGTTTAAATTCAGTGCTTCTTGAATATAATAAAATATATTCATGTATGTTACCTATACCTTTATCATTTTTTGGAATACGTTTATTCCAGGTAATACATTCAATTATATTCTCCTCTCCAAAAACATCATCACAAATCAGTTTCAAATTAGCCTGTTCGTTGTCATCAATAGAAATAAATATGACGCCATCATTAGTGAGTAAATCCTTTGCCAGCAGCAAGCGGCTGTACATAAACAGTAGCCAGGCTGAGTGGGAAGCAGAGCCGCGCCTGGTAAGGTCCAGTATGCGTTGGGCTTCATCCTCGCTTACACTTAGTTTCTCCTGCAGGGTTTCGGCAGTATAGTTGAAATTGTCGGCATATACAAAACCATCGCTGCCGGTATTGTAGGGTGGGTCAATATAAATACATTTAATGCTTTTGCTGTACGATTTCAGCAGGTGTTTTAAGCCATCGAGGTTGTCGCCGCTTATGTAAATGTTTTCGCTATTGATGTTTTCAGGCAGGCTGTTGTGGGCTTCGTTGGGTTGTATTACTGTAGTAGTATCGGTGCTGACAAGCAATTTGGCATAGCTTTTACCCAAAAACTTTAACTCGTAGCCTTCCTGTGTAATATTGGTTTTGTCGGTAATTTCAGTTTTAAATCGTTCCAGATCAAAAGAGCCATCAGCACTGAAACAGGCGGGGAAATGTTCCTTGAGAACTTCTAACTGGTGACAGACAGGTGTAATATTTTCGTTTTGGTTGAGAATGTCTTTTATCATTGACTTATTTATTTGCTTTCATGTTTTTTGATACTGTTTTCAATGCTTTGTCAGCCATGTTTTCATCTTTGATTACATCATACACCTTGTCGGCTAGCCAAAGGGAAATTAATTCTTCCTGGTCAGCCTTTAAAAGTGAAGCAAGTGAAATAACCTGATCACGTTTAGGTTGGCGGGTTCCTTTCTCGATTTTGCTTATTAAAGCGGTGTCGGTACTGAGAAACGCTGCAAGTTCACGTTGCTTAATATTATTAAGTTCGCGTAATTCGCGGATTCTATTGCCTAGATGGTTCATGTAGGTGAAAATTGTCTTGTCAAATATAGACAATAATAGACATAATAAAAGAGGTGTGGATAAATAAAGAAAAACTGCAAATCTTGCAGAGGTTACAAGGTTTGCAGTTTGAGAATAACGGTAGACATAAATCATGTTTTTGAGTAGCAACCGAATTGAGGTTGTGTTAGGTATCGGCCATTTAACTCTTTTAATAATGCATCCACTGAGCGTGTTGAAAGGCTGAACTTTTTGCCAAGTTCAATAGCTTCGGCACGTTTGAAATCGTGAGGCAGAGCTTCAAAGAATTTGCGTTTGTTGTCGCCAGATTTAAAGACTGCCGAATCACCCTGCTTTGGTAAGTTGTGAAACATAAGCAGGCTGTGTTGCAAGTAGAGGTCGGCCAACAAAAGAGCAGAATCAAAGTCGGAATCGGTGCATTCGACAGATTGGGAAGTATCGCCGTTTTCCATTTTTCGCAGGGCTGTAAATATCATGGCGATCCGATATAGAATCAACCCAAGACGTTTTACAATGCTTCCGGCATCATCACTAGTAAAAGTAACTACCTCAAACAACCAGTGGCTGCATGTAGCATTAAGACGGTCCCATTGGCTGCGTGAAAGTTCTACAATGGTTGGATACTGTTCGAGGAAACAGATCATATCATAAGTTTCCCGCGACAATTGGGTAAAATGGTCGGTGAGGTTTATGCTATTGGCATAGGGCGATACATCAAGCCATTGCTGCTCAACCTTAAAGGCATAAAAGATAAACCTGCTGAAAAGACCGTCTTCAGCTGAAGCAATAAGACCAGTTACCTGGTTGGGTGTGCCGGAAATAGCAACTGATAAGCGAGGTTCGTTCACCTCGATATATTCGTTGTTGGTTTTCTTGGAGCTGGAAATACGCTCATGCTGGAACGCTTTGCGGAGCATGTCGGAGTACCCACCCCATTCCTGTTTCAATACGTTTCCCATTGTGTCGGCTTCAGTTTCGCAAATGATGCCTTCGCCTTCGTTCTGCTGAAGGTGTGTCAGGATCTTTGCATAGCTTGAATTGGCAGGGATAAAGACCACTTTGAAAGGTGGTTGTTCGGGTGGTTCTTCAGAAGGCTCGTTTTTCTTTTTCGAGCGTTCGCGGGTTTTGTATTGGTTCATTTCAGCTTCAAAGTGAAGCTGCTGTTCGCGGCTTGCACGAATAAGCAAATCGTGCCGTTTATCGGCCAGCATCTTTGAGAATTTCAAAGCTCCTTTGCCACTGGCAGCGGGTGCAATAATAAAGGCAAAGAGGTTGGGATAGACCTTTTGTTGTTTATAAAGGCCTCTTACATTCGGCATACATCCGCTAAGGATGGCGAGAGCGCCGGTGAAGAATACATCCCTTTCGCGCCGGTCAGTGAAAGCTCCGGCACCCGATTGGAGCAATAAAGGGAGATTTGCAAAGAACTCATCGGGCAACATGGGAGTGTTTTTCAGATAATCTTCAGAGATTTCATCTGTTGCACCGGGTATTGAGGTTTGCAACTTTGCAGAGTTTGCAAACTTCGCAAATTCGCCCGAATGGTTTGTGTAGGCACTCCGGACGGATGCTCTTATTTCCTTTTCAGGAAGGTCGAAATGCTGTGAACACAAATGAAGAGTATCATTTTCAGGGAGTCCTGCCCGATTACAATTAGAGGCCAGGAGATAAATATGATTATTACGGTTTCCATCGGAATATTCTGATTTCTGATTGGTAAATTCAATTTGCTGGTTAAAGATGAAAAGGGAATCCAGGTTTTCAGGATTATCGGAAGCGATAACAGGAGAAGCCGGTTGAGGAGTAGCTGGCGGAACCGAAACAGGGGTAGTAGCTTCGGAAAGTTGTATGATAAACTTTTCGTTGTTGATGTTTTTATATGCATCAGGATCATCACTTACAAAGCAAAGCCTTGTAATGTCCTTGCATTTCGGGTCGCAAAGGATTCCGAGTTCTTTTTCATAAAACTCCTGTACCTGGTGGTAAGCTATTTCGTGGTGGACAGCAGTAGTGTTTACCTCAATGAAAACCTTCAAGCCTTTGTCGCTTGGGCTGCGAAAGCATCCGAACGTGTATGGGATTTGTTTGATTTTGAGAAAGGCATCGCTAAGTTGTTCAGGAGTCAGCTTGTCAAAATCAAGATGTACAAAGCCACTGTATTGTTTCAGGAGGTGGGCTTTGCGCCCACCTTCATACGTGCCTGAAGGAGTGAAAGCAGGAAGCTGCTTTTTAAGCTGATCGGCTTTTTCAGTATCGCCGGTGGCAATACAGGAACGGATGTGTTCTATTTCCGCCTTGTATTTGCCGGCTTTGATGTCGTTAAGGATCAGGATCAGGGACCTGTCCTCAACCGGCTGGTTAAATCCTGTGAAGATGGTGGATGTTGCCATATCATTTAGGATTTAGCCGGTTTGTGGTGCTTTTCGAGCAACGAAAGGATGTCGGTGAGCCGGTAATACATTTTGCATCCTACCTGGGAGTAAGCAATAATACCCATGTCGCGCCAAGCCTGGGCGGTGCGTTTGCTGATATTCATGACTTGAATAAACTCCTGGTTGTCGAAGAAGACCTGGTCAGGACAAGACTGCTGTTTTTGAGACAGGATTGTTTCGAGACGTTTGAGCCGTTCCATCACGTTGTCGAGAGGTTCACGGCAAGTTTTGCAGTGTTCCATGCTTATCCCCTCCGTGATTTAAGTAGTTTGGCGGATACTTCCTGTTCAATTTCCTCATTAGTGGATTGGCGGTTACGTTGCAACCAGGCATCAAGCTCGGTGCGGTTGAAATACAGTTTCTTACCCTGTGGGCAGAAATGCGGGATTTGCCGGGTGCTTGTCAATTTGTAGAGGTGGGAAGGGCTTACATCGAGATAGGAGCAAGCCTCGTTAAAGTTTAATACTGTTTTTTGCAACAGGTTTTGCTCATCCAGCTTAGAAGCTATCTCGGAGAGCTTGTCTAAAATCAATTCTTCGTTTGCCATCGTTCTATAATTTTAAAAACGATGCAAAAGAATATAGTAAAAAACGGGACGAAGTTGAGGTATTGAGTGCTCAATGAGATAACTCAAAGTACTCAATGTTTTTTATTGCAGATGGTTGAAAATCTTATTAATTTCTTCCTTTGATTTAGAGTTTTCTATTTTGCTTGATGACAGATTTTGAGCTTTGAGCAAGGTGCCATTTTTAGAATAAAACACTCTCGATTTTTCGATTGCTGTTAGTGTTAGGCCCTTAAACAGCAATTTGAGTTGATCGTAAATGTCTCTGAAAACTGCAGTTTCACAGTCCAGATAAATCTTAGCTGATCCGGGAATCAAGTTTTTGGAAGTCAGAACTGAAAGCAAATCTTCGGTGGAGGTCTTAGCCTCATTGAGGAGGTAGACTTTGTTGGTCAACTGGGTAATAATTGTTTTTAAATTTTCAGGTTTGCCCTTAAAACCAAAGTTGATTTTATGCTCAGTTTTGGGTAAATTGTCACCCTCAATGAGAACTTTTTCTTTGGTTAGATAAATATTTCTTATTGCTGAGACTGGTTCATTTAATTCAAGCAGGTAGAAGTCTTCTATGGTGAATACTTCTTCTAGGATGTCCTTATGTACTTCCTGTATGCTGAAGTATAAATTTATCAGTTCAAGTCTTAGCAGGTAAAGTGTAAAATGGATAGGATCATGTTGATCCTCCGGAAATTCGATATAGTTTCTTGAAGCGAGTTCAGAATTTACCTGTTTTGTAAGAGTCTTTATATTTCGCAGTAAGGAAGTAGTTTGAAATATTATGTCGATTCTATTGGTCCATTTTGAAGAACGAAGCAAATACTCATTGAAAACCCGCAAAATTTCTTTACTTATCAGCAAAGTATAGTATTTTGTAATTGTGTTGTGATAAGCTGGCAGTTCAGAGCTGAAATACAAATCAATTAGCTTTTCTGATGATACCAGACTATTCTTATTTAACCAGGCAGACAGATCAGGTAAATCAATTACCAGGGCTTTTACCTGCCGGGTCAAATCATCAAAGCTTTCGGGCTCTTTGTTTCCAACCTCCTTTATTTTTTCAGCAAAGGTTTTACTTTTCAAATCAATTGCCCAGGGCATTAGCTCGACATGCATAATGCTATGTAATATCTTGGATTCCATAATAGCCTATTTCAATTGAGTGAGCAAGTTAGCATATTCCAGCTTAACATCATCCGTGAAGCTATCTAAATATCCTTCAGTAGTCAATTCAGAGCTGTGGCCAAGAGATTCTTTAATGAATGATGTTGAAGCTCCTTTTCGTTTCAATACAGTTGAAAATGAATGCCGGGCGGCATATGTTCCGATCTTCATCCCGATCTCCTTTTCAATCCTGATTTCTTCCATATGCTTGTTTACCCATTTGATAAAACGCTGGCACCTGTGCTTTACTGTAACCGGATTTAACCCTGCTTCCAGGATAGGAAACAAATAGGGGTTTTCAGGATCAGTATTTTTTTGCCGGTTAATAATCTCCATGACTCTTGGATTAAGCCCAACCTTAATGGGGCGCAAATCCTTCTTTTTGGTCCTCTTGGTTTTTTCGCGGTAGAAATTGATATAATTGCCATCCAGATTTTCGGGTTTCAGGTGGGCAATATCTGTAAAGTTTATTCCATTACACAGGTAAGAAAAAATCCAGAAATCAATTGCCTTTTGCTTTGCAGCTTCTGTGGAGGTGTAATCCAATAACTTTTGAAGATCATCGGATGGGAGTGCTTTTTTTATGTTCCGGCCAGCAGGGATCTGATACTTTTTGAAAGGGTATTTATCAGCTGACAACATGTTATTATCAATAGCCTGGTTAATGATGGCTCTTAATTGCCTCATGTAAATGCCAATTGAGCTTGAAGACTTACCGGCTTTTGTCATGTGGTTTTCATAGGACTGTAGGAACTCGGGGGTAATGTCATAAATAGTCAGGTTCTTTTTGAACTCAGCAATCGAGTTGATAGTTGTCTGGTAGGAAATAGCTGTACCAATCTGGCCATTTTCTTTCAGGGTTTTGATGTACCGGTCAAACCAATAGGAGAGCTTTGAAAGGTGCTGTTCACCTAAGTGTGGTGTCCGCTGATAGAAAGCCTCCTCGAAAGCAACGATGGTGAAAGGGTGGAGGTTATCAATAATGTTCTGTGCCCTGGACTCGATAGCTTTTAAACGTGCCTTGAGCTTCTTCAGCTCAGAATCGCGGAGGTTGGAGGAGAAAACCTTCTCCCATTCGTCCTTGGTAACGGCTTCTTTGATGCCATATTTTTTCTTGCCTTCTCCGTAATAAATGTTTAATTTTACGGGGTACTTATTGTCCTTGTTTGCCTTGGTTCCTTCAATTACAAAGCCCACTGTTGCTGTGTTTTCTATCATAATATCAGTATTAAAAATGCGACCAAAAATGCGACCAAATCGATACACAAAGATATGAAATAAGTGATAACAAAAACAAACAAAAGAAAAATAATTATTGATTATCAGTATGTTAAGCAACATTAACAGACATGAGAAATCATCGGAAAGTAAAAAATGTGACTGTTAATCAGAGGGTCGCTGGTTCAAGTCCAGCAGAGGGAGCAAAAAAAGCCTTGCGAAAGCAGGGCTTTTTTATTTTTTTGCCATGTACTATATTTATGTACTCGAATCTGATATCGACAAATCCTACTACGTCGGTTACACCAATAATGTGGAACGTCGGTTTTTTGATCACAATCATTCTGAACATATAACTTATTCTGCGAAGCTTAGGTCCTGGAAACTAAAGGCAGTATTTGAGGTTAAAGGAGGATTAAGTGAAGCAATGAAAGCCGAAAAGTTTATCAAAAGGCAAAAATCCCGGTCATTTATTGAC